>MDSV01158019.1_pt1 | contig 71739 bp, 39 predicted proteins | sample 810851 | NCBI WGS metagenome assembly MDSV01 (sample SAMN05326640, study PRJNA326480) | marine metagenome | isolation source: seawater | place: Atlantic Ocean: North East | collected 2012
CCCGCAGGGCGGCCCTTCTAGTCACTTCCCCAGGCATATTGGCATGCCCGAGTGCATAAGCAACCCCCCGACCTACCTCCCATATATCAAGGCATCGTACTAGGCCATTGTATAGATGGGGTGAGTGCCACTCACAAAATGTGGCGCAGTCCTTCATTTAAACACTATCATTTCGATGCCGAAAAATAGGCAGATTACAGTTCGAAATAATTAGCGGAACTCGGTTAAATCAACGCAATATTAGCGGACACTATTCGGTCATTTGCGAAAGGTGCTAAAATTGGCTCTGCTTCTTCTTCCCTTCCAAGTTGTATCAAACATGCCCCTAATGCATTTTCAATTTCAATATTTGCAGGGTCTCGACTACGAACCACATTGATTACTCCAAGAGCTTTTTCAGCCCTTCCGCTCACAAGCAAAGCGTGGCCCAAATTCAGTAACAATGTGTTGTTATCTGGCTCGATTTTGGCACCTTGGCGGAGCGCCATTATCGCCGCCTCATATTGTGAAGAAGACATAGGATCTCCAAGGGAATCCATCTCCAATGCAGACTGCAATAATGCCAAACCTAAGTTATTGAGAATTGATGGGTCATTCTGCCGAAGTGAGGAAGCCGAAGAGAGTAATTGTGCGGCTTCCATCCACGCTGACTCTCCCATGCGCTCAAAGGCATTGTTGACTATTTTTGTGACTTCAGGCTGTCCTTGGGCATCTGTCGCCAATGCTCGAGCAGGATGGAGTTCAGGGGCATCTTCATCCGATGCCATTGAATCTTCAACTGCAGCGTGGTGGAACTCATCAAATGTAACTTCAACATCACCACTTCCTAAGTCATCATCAAACGAGACCTCTATTACTTGCTCTTCTTGAGAATATATCTCATCTAAGTCAACTGCTGCTGCATCGATACGCCACATATCTGGCACTTCATCAGACATTACGTCCGGAGTGGCCTCAATGCTAACTGTAGTTGCAGGAACATCACTAGTAATTTCCTCGGGAGGAGTGTCTGCGACCAGGCGGAAAACTTCGGGAGATTGTTTGATTTCCGGCTCATCAAACGGCGAAGACGAGTAGTTCTTGGGCTCTATTTCGGTTTCGTGATTATCATTGATTTCATCACTTTTCTGAATTTCATCTTTGACATCCACAGATGAAGATGAATCTTCATCAGATATCTGTGTCACTTCATCCTCAGAATCATCGCTTGAATGTGCATCATTTAATGGAATTGCGACCTCTTCTACTCCCTCGCTGAAAGATCCTACTCCAAATGGCAGTGAAGAGTCTAAAACCTCTGCTTTAGCACCCATTCCAAACGGTAAAACTTCTGCTGATTCTTCATCTTCATCAGTAGAACCGATTGCATCCACAACATCATCTAATCCTGGAATAGAATCATCATCCATAACCACATCATCTATCGCTATATCAATAGCAACTTGGGAGCCACAAGATGGACAAGCCCCCCCTCCAAGGAATAGTAATCCGCAGACTCTGCACTCTTGCATTATATCGGCCTATTACGCCACGTGTGCTCTCAACCTTTGAACACACCGCAAATATGAGCACAAATCACTCTTCTTGTTCACCAGCAAGAGCTTCAGGAACCATCTTGAGAATTGACTCAGAATCAACTAATGCTTCAGCCCAAGTTTTACCCTTACTCTTACCATTGTAGTATTGCCAGACTATTCCCAATAGTGCGATTGCTAGGAAGATAAACTTCCAAACTTCTGCAACCCAGTAAACCATCACTACATATCCTGTAATGATTGAAACTGTCATTAGCATTACAGGGAAACCTGCTTTGAAGAATTCGTTGAAGGAGATCGGATATCCTGCTTCTTCACTCATTCCAGCAGTTACCACATTCGCTGAAGCACCGATTAACGTACCGTTACCACCCAAGCAAGCCCCAAATGCTAGAGCCCAAATCATTGGACCTAAATCTAATGATAAGGAGTCTGAGATTTGTAATACGACAGGAATCATAGTGATTGTGTAAGGAATGTTGTCGATGAAGGCAGATGCGATTGCACTAACCCATAGGATGATTACCAATGCTGCTACAAATTGGTATTTAGCCTCGAAGAAACTTATTGCAGATTCGACTTGGTTGCCAATCCATCCAATGACACCTAAATGTTGTAGTGAATGAATTAGAACGAATAGACCTGCAAAGAAAATTAGTGTAGTCCATTCGACTTTTTCTAGAGGCTCTTCAAGATCATGAGGATCAGTTACTAAAAGCATCAAAACTGCACCTATTAAGGCGACCCAAGATACTGGGATGTGCAATACTGGATTAAGGAAGAAACCGAGAATAACGAGACCTAAAACGGCCCCAGAGGTTTTGAGCATCTTCGCATCCTTAACACCATATTTTGCTTCAAGTTCTTTGACATCTCGAACTCTTTCACCAGAGAATTCTTCGGCATACATCCACTTCAACATCATGAATGTAGGGACTATGGTTAGTAGGATTCCAGGTGCTAATTCAATAATGAAATCATTGAATGCAACACCATCACTCGCTAGTTCGGAGTAACCTGCTTTTTCGATAGCACTTTCACTCATCATAGAACCTATGATGATATTTGGAGGGTCTCCAATCATTGTCGCTGCACCACCAATGTTAGAGAATAATACTTCAGCAATAAGAAGTGGAATTGGATTCAAGTCTAACACTCTTGCTAATTGGATTGTCACTGGAGTAAGAAGTAGCATCGTTGTAACGTTATCTAAAAAAGCCGAAAGTACTGCAGTAACTGAACATAAAATTACTACTAAGGTCCAAACATTTCCATTACTTTTCTTGTATGCTTCAACTGCGAACCATTCGAAAATACCAGTATGGGAAATTATTCCCACCATTACCATCATACCCAAGAGTAGACCTATGGTTTCCCATTCGATTAGAGTGGTTGTCTCTGCCAGAGTAAGAGCACCACCGACCTTGTAGTGGTTAAGAGCAAAAATTGCGGCAAGACCACCAACAGCAGCAGCTAAGGTACGATGAACGATTTCTGTTATGATCAATGCATAAACGAAAATTAAAATTCCTAATCCTACCCACACCGGTTCATTACCCAAACCAGTTTTTAGGGTAATTCCAATATCTACAGCGGCTCCACCGCCTGCACTAGATGAAGACATGAAAGCCATCACTCCAGTACCGACTAAGGCAAGCAAAGAAACCCATTGTGAGGGGTGTCGATTGAGTATTCGGTTAGTACGCATGAAGGCTGCGAGTAATCACGCCTCTATGAGCATTGGGTCACTACCTAGACCACAAAACGCCGACATTGCCCCTTGCTAATACTAACACAGAGGAAGTTGCTTCGGCTAAATGTTGCCAAACCAAAGCTCTATCTTCACGCTCATAGATTCCTTTATTGATTTTAATTTTGACTAGCTTCCTTTTGTTCAATTGTCCAATTATCTCATCGATAATATTGTCTGTCACACCGGTCTTGCCGATACGAACACTAGGTTGGAAATCACGGTCCATGGCTTGGAGTTTGATACTTTGAGGGACATCAACCATATTATCGCCTCCTATGAGACTTAGGTCCACCACCAAATCTTCTAACACGGTTGCATTCAAGGCAAGTGGTTATCCTCTGCCCATTACGAATTCTAATTCGAGCGGTCTGCCCGGGTATCAAAAATGATTTACATCCACGACAAATCCAGTGGCGTTGAGTGATTGGAAGCGGTAACCTGTTTCTAGATGAGGTTTTTACAAGGTGTTTGGCAGCATTCCTTCTGGCAATCATTGGCATGGATATATCGGACATAACGGATGAAAGGTGAGATTGAGATTCAAGAGCACTCTCCCTTCGTTGGCGCTTAGCCTTAGATCTAATCCTACTACGGCTCATGATTTCAACTCACTTCAATGCAATTAGTATGTCATTGGAAATTTGATCAATAGCTCTGTCACCATCAATTCGGTGGAAAATTCCTTTGGAATCATACCAATCTGCAAGAGGAGATGTTTGCTCATGATAAGCATCCAACCTACTCATTACAGTATCTGCATTGTCATCAGCACGCCTTTTAAAATCAGAAGAACCACATGAATTACATGAACCTTCAACCTTGGTTGGATTGAAAGTATCGTGATAGACAGCGCCGCAATTCCCACAAGTATAACGGCCACAAATCCTCTCTACTATTCTCTCATCTGGGACTTCGATAGCAATTACATGTGACACATTAGTAATGTCTGCAAGAGCCTCGGCCTGAGGAATAGTTCTTGGGAAACCATCGAACATAACTCCGTTTGATGCATCATCCTCCTGAATCCTATCACGAATCAATGCAATAATTACCTCATCAGGCACAAGTTGTCCTGCATCCATGAACTTCTTGGCTTCCATTCCAGTTTCTGTTCCTGCTGCAACAGATGCACGTAGCATGTCACCGGTACTAACTTGGGGCAAACCAGTAGACTGCATTATCCTCTGGGCCTGAGTGCCTTTTCCAGCACCGGGTGGACCAAACAAAACTATGCTCTCCATGTTAAAGGCGTGGAGTGTTTCTGTTTTCACTGTTGGCCTTGTTGGGCAAGCCACTGATGGCCATAATGTTGCCATTGCTCCATTGACCAACCAGGAGGTAATCCAGTAGCAGGAAGTGGTGGACCTGCTGGAACTTGAGGCGCAGGAATTGGAGTTGCAGCTGGCGGCCTACCCGCTGGAACTGCTACAGGTGGCCTGCCCGCTGGAACTGCTGATGGAGGTCGGCCCGTGGGTATGACGGGCGCATTAGGTGTAGGTAGACTTGGTATTGACTTAGCCAAGGCATCGGCTATTTCTTCTGCTGTTACACCTCCACTTGCTAGTGATTCTTGACCAACAACTGAATCCATTACTGCCTGCATTCTCATACCGTCATCAGGAATTGAATGAGCATCAGGAGAAACTAATTCTTCTCCAGAGAGATCTTTAGGTGCTGATTTCTTTATCTTTCTAGCCACTATCACTACCACTAGCACTAATGCTGAGATTATGGCGTAAGCAACTGGAGGAGACACTATGCCAAACAGGCCACCTTGCTCCTGAGTATTCTTAACACTCATCTCAAAAGTTACAGTACTGGATCCACAAATGAAAGTTAACTCTTGAATTCCAGCAGCTGTATCGTCATTTGTTGACACCTCGATTTCAATTTCCATCTCTTCGCCAACATCCAAATTTGTAACAGAACTTTCTGACAATTTTGAATCCCAGTCGTCAGCTTCTAATTGAATTGACAAGTTAGAATCAAGAGGCGAATTTCCGATATTAATTAAGTTCAAAGTTTGGGTAGCGCTTTGTCCACGCTCAACTCCAAGCAAAGAACGTGATTCAGAATCGTAATCGATTGCGCAGAATCCACCAGATTGAACTTCTACAGGATAAGATTCCGCGATTTGCAATGTTTCAAACCCGTTACTTATTGTTGCATAAACACCCAATGAGAAAGCTTCCGTACTCGGATCCTCATTGATTGGAGCCTTTATTCCTACAAGAACCTCAACGGACTGTCTAGGTTCTAAATATGTAGGAGGGGATGCGAATCCAACATCCCATCCATCAGGTGGTAGAGAATTAGACCATTCAATGCTAATTCCAGAGTTGCCAGTATTTTCGACAGTTATATTGTTGAAATTAAATTGCCCATTTACAAGAGTTGACATTGAAAAATTAGCCCCCTCTGTAATCGATAGCCCAATCTCATCTTTGACAATTAACGTAGTTTCGTTGATGATAAAGTTCGATTGATCTTGTGACGTCTTAATCACCAAATGATTTTCGTCATTACGAACTGCAACTGGTGAAACTAATATTTCGAAATTAACTACTCCAGATTGGCCAGGTTGAATTGCTACATCGACCTCTCTATTTTCGGTTTGCAGACCATGAGTTACTTGAATTGTCCAAGTTGTTAATTCTGGATTTACGCGAACTGTAAGGTCCAGTACAGAATTGCCAGTGTTTTCAATTTCTAGAGTTAGAGTTAGTCTCTCACCAGTATCTACATTGATGTCATTGGCAAAAGCTGCAGGACCCACCTCAACACCCATATCATCGAACAGAATTGTTTCAAATGATTCGAGTGTCTTAACAGTAAGAACTACTGTTTCACTTATGTTCAATGAAGCATCAGTCTCACTTGTAACTGAACATGTTACTGAATCTGTACTACCAGCAGGAGGTAAACCATCTGCAACAGGTGGAACATATAATCTAACTTGCATAGGAAGATATTCCAGAATGTCAAGCGGCTCGAAAGAGTATGATGAAGAATTTGATTGACCTAGTTGAACTTGCCAACGGTTTTCACTGTAACAATCTAAATCGTACACTGCTGGTGAATTACCTGTATTTCTAACCGATATCGAAAATGCGGTACTACCTCCAGGTATAGCCTCAAGTCCACTAGTTCCGGCAGGAGCAACTTGTACATCTTTAACTTCCTCAACAACTAGACGCAGCCGAATCGTGTGCTTAACAGATGGATTATTACTGTATTTTGCAGTTAAATCCATCACATAAGTTCCAGCCATTGCGTATCTGTCAGTGGCACCTGAAAGGTCAGCATCATCATCATTCATTGTGATGTTAAGATATATTTTATCGCCTAAGTTGCCCATTGCTGAGAGACTAAATGGCCCTGAAAGGTCTGAACTTCTTGACCAAGTGTCTTCAGTTGGCAATAGCATATCATCACGTAATGGGTTCGGCATTTGTACTTGGGATAAATGCAATTTAACCGATTGCATTTCGGTGCCTTCATGCTTCAATACAACGGGCCAAGTATATCCTTCTGCTGTAGATGGGTTCAATGTTTGATTAACCATACTTTCATCTTCAGCTCCATTGCTGTCTAGAGTTACCAGCCTAACACCTAAGGCTGCAACTGAGATCGTCATCTCTTCGATGTTGTTATTCAAACCGTTAATTTCATCGTTCACTTCCAGAATGCTGGAATCAACATCAACTGTGAGTCTCATATCATGGTCTCCAGTTGTTGTAAAAGAATGGAAAAGAGTAAGTGAATCGATTACTCCTGCATTCAAAGATGAGCGGTTTCCATCATAAATCATATCACCTGTAGTTAAATCTTCTAGGGTTACTCTGAATCTGCCTGCATCCAATGTGCCCTGATTGAGCCAAGAGATTCGAATTGTTATCAAATCGTTAACCAAAGGAGAAGCAGAAGATGGGAAAATCGAACCATCGAATACAACCAAGTCTGCTTTTTGATCAATAGTAGCATCACCTGTCAAAATCAGTGAGAAGGCTTGGTCTAGACCCCCTGCATGAGAAACTTGTAATTGCCACTTTCCAGTTGGCAAAGATGACGAAGGTGCAATTTTTATTCTCTCAACATTGTTCAAACTATCATGCACACCATTTGGTACTGAAAAGCCATTTAGCATGACATTTCCTTTGTATACAGACCCATCTGGAGCAGTAAGTAGTAAATCCAAATCATTGACTAATCTGGCTTCATTCTGAGCAGAATTTGCACTGCCTGCAACATCTGTCCAAGCCATAGTGATGTCGATTCCTGAGGAGGGATCGATATCGAATTGATAGAGAGTAGAAAAGCCTGCAGATAATGTTCGAGAGTTATCGTGGAATGTGTTCAATTCGTTCCCATTATAACTTGGAATTACTGTGTTCGAAACTGAGATTTGCCCCCATCCTTCTTGTGCATTAGGAATATTTGCTGTTCCCAGATCAATCGCACCGTTGATACTTGCAGCCTTAATCAAAGAGGCGGCAGGAGTAGAGATTCCTATTTCTTCGCGAATGAATTCGCGAATCAATGAAACTGAACCGCCTGCAACTGCTGTTGCTTGGCTAGAACCTGAGAGTGACATATACATGTCATTACCATTTGAGTGCGTACCACTACCACAACTCAAACCAACTGGGATTGCGGCTTCTTCGGCTCTACCAGAACAAATGGAAACACCTGGAGCGACTAAGTCTGGCTTTACACGCCCATCTAATGATGGACCATTTGCTGAAAAATTTGCAACGCTCCCTGATGGACTAGTTGTTGACGCGCCGATTGAAAGCACATTCTTGGCAGTCGACGGTGCCATCACTTTGGAAGCATTCTGATTAGGGTCGTCACCTGCAGAGAATACAGGCAAGAAGTCAGGGTTATCGTGTACAAATACATCTAAGGAACGTGAATCGGCAGTATATGCTCCATAGTTGCCATTTAACCCCCAAGCGTTTACTGCGACTCTTGAGCCTTCTTGTTCAGCGTGACTAAGCATATCATAAATAGAGCCGATTCTTCCAAAAACTCCTGTTGGATCATGCTCCAAAGCGTAAGCAACAACATATGCGCCTGGTGCAATACCTGTCGCAGATGAATCGCCACTTCCATCACCAGCAATGGTCAAAGCGACATGTGTCCCATGCCCTCCGTTTGAATCAGCTGGACTTGGATCAAGACCATATTGAGTGTAAACGCCTGCTATTCTTCCAACAATATCGGGATGATCTTGATCAATACCAGTATCTGTGAAAGATATTTTTTCACCTGAACCGTCTAATCCCAGTGTAGTATTTGCAACCTCAGGGATACCTACAATTGCACCAGCCACAGCATTTGTCAATCTCATTTCATATGCGGTTTCAGACCATATAATGCGGCCATCACGTGCAAGAGATTCCAAATCGACTGACCCTTTGATTTCACACAAATGTAAGCCGCACCATGCTTCATCAGCACCCATCTTCAACAAGTCCAGAGCTAGAACATCTAGCGCCATTGGATTCAAATCAACTGCAGGTATTGCAGCAATGTAATCGGTTGAGGAGTCAACATCAGAAGAAACTCTCCAACCCGGCATCATTGAACCTACCCAGCGAACTGAATCATCATTTTTAATAGCAAAAATGTCACTTGGATGAGATAACCTGACCAACCAAGTAGATGTACCAAGATTGTCTAAAACAAATACATCGTGCTGCTCAACTAAATCGTATAATGCATCACCTGTATGATGATATAATTGAACGATAGCCATACCTGTTTCTCGATAATCATTAGAATCATCTAATCGTGATTTTGGTATTTCTTCTGTTAATGGATCGAAGGTTCCTGCAGAAGTATAGATTTGATAATCAACATCTTTCAGAGGTGACTGGATAGTATCCAAAGGTTCCATAGCATGCCATTTCTTTGCTGCATCCTCAAGTAAATCACTTTCAATGACTACTGGGTTATCAACGGCACCCGCCATAGGAGCCAGAAGCATCACTACAAGGATGAAAAAGGACCTTTGCGCTGCCACCATATACCTCGGAACATGCAACCGTACTTGAATACAAGCCTCTGATGAGCCCTAAAGGGCTCACTCAAAAAGTGCGGCAATCGCTGCGTCGGTTTTAGAAACTGAGGCTTGCCAATCGGGCTCAGAACCCATCAAAGCACGAATTGCATCTACATTCTCAGGGATAACATCAGATTCCTGATGAATTGCTTGGAAGTAGTATAGATTATTTCCAACTAATTTTACCCCATCTTCCCAAACAAATATCTCATGCAAATCTCCCCAAGTACGGCCCATATCTCTTGCGAATTCCATTACTTCAGCAGTAGTTGTAATTCCGGTATCTCCTCCGTGCATAATGACAACACGAGGACTATTCCTCCACATGTCAAGCACACTTTCAGTATTGAGTCCGTGACCATCAGGAAGAGTTGCAACAATAGAGTGCACATGCATGATGGTAGTTGGAACTGCAACAGCAAGTGAATTAATTTTGATTTCAGGCTTGACTGTCATTACATCTGGGCCGTGGTGGCTTGGTACTTTCAAGACTGGTTTAATTGCATTAATTGGACCCTTCTTAGAATCTCCAGGATCTGCTGCACGGCGTATCATTGTGCATTCAACTGACAGTTCGCCACAGTGATCATAAAGAGGAACTAATGTTCTTGAAAGCCCAGTCGTGTTACAAGAAACAACACGAGTCCCTTCTGCATTCAAGTTAGCGCTATGATTAGCACATGAAGTATAGGAAAGACCTGTCATTGCATGCTTTTCTCCGCCTTGGAAAATCCATTTTACTCCAGCATTTTGGTACTTAGCCTTGTTATCTGCCCCCATTTTGCCAGGAGAGCAATCTACTACAACATCAGCTACCGCCAATAAATCACTAAGACCGCCGTGACACTGATAACCTGCGTCAGCAAATGCTGCAATTCTACTAGCGTCATCAAATGTACAATACAGCGGGTATCCTTTTCGGACTGCTAAGTCGCACCCAAAAGCAGGTCTAGTCTTGGTTACACCAATAATTTCCATATCATCTTGGCAAGACACTGCGTCGGCAACTCGCTTTCCGATTGTCCCGTATCCATTGATTGCAACCTTGATAGTCATGAGGCTCCCAATGTACCTGCCTTCGCGCCACTCACATGAACATTGCTTCGCGCTATTGTCACATCTTGGAGGCAAACGGTTGATGAAAGAGAACATTCACCGAGGGTTGATGGCAGGTATTGACGACATCGTTGCGAGTTCGATGAGCATCAACTCGAGATTGCCCGCGCAACTCGAAAAAGCTCTAGAAAGAAACATTGTATTACGCATAGGTTGGACGACTGGAGGAGAACCTGTTCCAAAAGATGGCGAACTAGGACTATGTCCAAATCTCCCCGATGGTTCAAAAGTTCGTAGTTTAGGATACTTAGGTCCATTTACTGCTGCCTTCGGGCAAGGTGGAACATACACTCATCAAGGCGATATCGGTTCATTCCTTGGAGCCGGTAACAATGGCAACAAGATTACTTGTGAGAGAACTGCTGGCGCTTGTGCAGGATATGGGCAGAAAAGTGGACGGATTACGATTCTTGACGGAGTTGGAGATGACGCTGGAGCCAAAATGACTGGTGGCCTACTCGTCATCAGAGGTGACTCCGGGATAAGAATCGGTGGAGGAATGAGTGGTGGCGATATAATTGTTCATGGAGATGTAGGTGGCGATCCTGGTGCTGGAATGATAGGTGGCAGGATTATCATCAATGGAAGATGCCCTTCGCCGCCCCCGGGTGTAACCCTTCGCACTTTGGAAAAGAGTGAAGTCACTAAAATAAACAAAACACTTGATGACGAAGATTTACACATCCCTGCTGATGCTGTATGTCTAGTATCTGATGGAGAGAATGTTGAAGGGATTATGTCTTCATGTAAAGAAGACCTATCCGGGATTGCATTGCTCCCGGCAACTACCAACCACCACCCTAGCCATTCAACATGTGACACCGTGGCTCTTATTGGCGGAGAAGATGCTCTTGCACTTCCCATTCCATTGTTACCGTATGTGCCAAATGGAGTCCAAGATGATTTATTCCATCCCTGCTTAGTACGCTCAAATCCTCGTGATTGTGACATAGTGATTATTGATTCTGAAAATATAGCAGACGCAGCAAATTTGGTGCAATCTGCTGCAGGATTTGCTATCGATCTAGACTCATTACCGAGATTAGATGGTGCAGCAATAGATGGATTGCTTGTTGCTCTTCGCTGTATTGCAGGAGAGAAATCGAAGGTGCTTATGATTAGAGGTGTAAGCCAATCCGCATCACTTCATGCCGATTCGGAACATCATGGTGCTGATGCTGCGATAAGTGTACTAGATGATGGAAGTGGCCTATGTGCCGCTGCATCTTTACCAATGGTTGGACGATCAGCCTCTGAAATGAGTGAAGATTCCAAGGCCGCAATATGGTTACCTTGGTCAGCAACGAGTGAAGATTTAGCTATTCTTTGTGCATCCAATATTGGTTTTACAGTTTGTCCAGCACCTGATGAAAATATCACCGGCTGGATTGCACAAGTTACCTCTGGACTATCGGCTCATCTAAATCGATTAGGTTTGGCTTCCATCGACTCACTAACAAGAGCTAATTTACGCGCATGTGATCAAGATACTGCAGCGGTTAGTGGACTACGATTGGCAGGTTATGACAGACCTATGCCGCACTGGTTTGCAAGGTGATTTAATGCCAACTATCAATGTCGAACAAAGCCTTCTTCGAAGGTTTGTTGAATCTCGAGGTCGTAAACACGACATAGAAGATTTAGCATTTCGACTTCCATTAATGGGAACTGATATTGATACGTGTGATGAAGATACACTTGGAATTGAAATATTTCCCGATCGCCCAGACTTACTATCACCTGAAACACTGTTTCACGGGATGATGCCATTCCTACACGATTCGCCTCCAAACCCTAGATTAGCCGTTAGGCCGGGGACTATTTCGATGAAGGTTTCTCCAGAATTAGCTTCGATTCGACCTGTCATCTTAGGTGCAGTTGTGAGGGGACTAAATGTTGATGAAGACATCATTAAACGCCTGATGGAGCACCAAGAAAAATTACACTTTGCCTTGGGGCGTGGTAGGAAAAGAGCATCTATAGGAGTTCATGATTTAGCAACAATTTCACCACCTTTCAGAGTTGAAGCAGTTGAAAGAACTCACTCATTTACTCCTCTTGCAATGGATGAGGAGATGACAATTGATGAGATTTTATCAGAACATCCCAAGGGGGTTGACTATGCTCACCTCCTACAAGGAATGGATAAGGTTCCAATTATTTTTGATTCGAATGATGCAGTCCTTTCATTTCCTCCAATAATCAATGGAGACCACACAACGGTCACTACAGGTACTCGTGATATATTCATAGATGTAACAGGTCTTGATGGAAGAGCATGTGAATCGGCATTGATGTTGATTTGTTTACAGTTATCAGTTCTAGGAGGAACTGTCGAATCTGTGAGAGTTGATGCTCATGATGGCAAAGAATGGATTCTGAATGGTTCTCCAATCAAGCATCAAGTTGAGAGAACATTGGTCGAGGGCATACTTGGTAATTCATTCACAGATGACCAAATTGAAGATGCAATACGTCGTATGGGAGGAATATACAATGGGGATACATCTGGAATACTAGCGATTTCTATGCCTAGGTGGAGATTTGACATACTACATCCAATAGATTTGGTCGAAGAGATTGCAATTGGTCATGGTTATGATGATTTATCTCACGATGTACCCAAAGCTCCACTCACTGCAATCCCTCGAAGCGACGGCCATTTACGAAGGAGAGTTCGTGAAGCGTTGCAAGGATTGGGACTAATACAAATTCAGTCACTAACTCTATCCAATGATTCAGACCAATTTGAATTAATGCGGTGGAAACCTGATGGTTCGATTACTCGTATGACTAATCCAATTACCACCGAACATACCATCCTAAGACAGAATATCCTTCCTGGTTTATTACGCCTGCTTGCAGCAAATCGTCATCATGACTTGCCACAGGGTGTTTACGAACTAGGTACAGTTGTTATCGACCACAAAAACAGGGATAGATTTGCTTTCCTAATTGCCGAAAGAACTGGGGGATTTGCCGCCCTTAGAGGAAGAATTCAGCGACTTATGCGAGACTTAGGATGCGCTGATTGGTCTTTGGTGGAGAATCAATCTGGCCCCTGGCTATCAGGTAGGTCTGCCAATATACTAGTCGATGATATTATTGTAGGAGAATGTGGAGAAATTGACCCAAGGGTTTCCGAATCATTCGACCTAAAAGTTCCAATGAGTGGGGTCCAATTCGACATGGCAGCCCTATCTAGAGTTCTGGAAGATCCAGTACATTGATCAGAGAGTTACTTCGGGTTCGTCTATTTCTACAGCGATAGTTTCGAATGCAATCATCACTTTAAACTCACATTCATTGTTGCACAAGTCGACTCCATTTTCAATCAGAGTGATTGTTTCTTCCGCATTCCAAGAAGAAGTATCCAAGTCATCTGTTACGATTAGACATGGAGATGGAACAACGAGATCTGGATTTGATAATGCTGGAAAATCAGTTCCTTCTAAAGCCGCAACTTGAAAGGTAGGGTGACGGCTTTCATCATCCGCATTATAGTAGCTCAAGAATTTAACCTTGTACCAAGAATTGTTGCTTTCAAGGATGTAAACTCCATCATTAGGATTAACACGGTGTACAGACATATCATAGGTGTACCATTCAAGCCTTTCTTCATTCTCAGAAGATAGTTCTAATCCAGAACTACTTTCAATTTCTCCAAAGTCTGCGCCTTCGATGAATGTCCAGTTCACACTTTCACCAAGGAATACATCAGTTGATGAAAATCTCATCCAATAATTGGAATCATTGCCTTCCATTTGCTCAGGCAAATCGTAAAGTGTGAACGAGTCATCATCAGTGGCATCGATCAAAGTAGTAAAAGTAAATCCATCAGCACCAAGATTTGGCATCACATTATTGGAAGTACCATTACTTTTTGATTGAGAGCCGAAGGAGCAAGTATTTGATTCTCCATCGATTTCTATTGAAATTTCAAGTGAAGACCAAAGAAGATCTTCAGCGTCTTCATCAAAACTAAGTTGTAGCAATTGATTGTCTGTGGAATCATTCGATATAGAAGAAGATGAGTCGGTAAGTACTACGTTAGAAGTACCCAAGTCAGACTCATATGAGGCCATTAAGTAAAACCAAACAGCCGCTACAGTCACAATTAATATCGTGACTGTAGCGACCAACTTCTTCCAATTCATAACTTCACTCATCTTCGCGGTTTGACCTAGCGAAGAGTACTGCACCCAAGGTTGCTAGGATCATGGTAACCCCAAGGAAACCGGGCGTATTATTTTCACTATCTTCATCATCGTCATCAGAAGATGGTTCAACTCCACCGTCACCTACTGTGATTTTTCCAAACATGTCAACAGAAATATGTGGTTCACAGGCGTAATAGAAGATTGTGTCCTCTGTGAAGGTGTGGTGGAAATCTACTGTCATTAAAGCAGCGCCGGATGTAACTCCACCTTCAACGAATTTTGTAGATTTCATCCCATCAACTTCCTTGACATTGTGAGCCATGCTTTCAGCCTCCCAAGACCAACATACTGTTTGATTTACCTCGATTGTAACAGCTGCCGGGGAAAACGCATATCCATCTGATGAAATACCAATTGTCACATCACATGCAACTTCATCTGCAGGAGGCATTATGACCTTGTCAATAACATGTATTACACCGTTACTTGCAGGGACATCTGCAAGAGTAACCATTGCCATTTCTTCGCCAACCATTACTCCAGAATCAGTAACATGCACCATCAATGAATCACCATTTGCAGCCGTGACTGTTGTCATTCCGACACTCAAGTCAGATGACATGATCGTGCCAGGTACAACATGGTACAGCAGAATGTTTGCAAGTGCATCTTGTGTTAATGCTGGATCTGACAAATCAATTCCTGCTGCTGCAAACGCAGCATCTGTTGGTGCGAATACTGTGTAATTATCTGCACCTGATAGAGTTGCTACTAATTCTGCCTGTGCCAATGCCGCAACTAGAGAGTTATGGATAGTGGTTGCTGAAGCCGTTGTTGCAATATCAACAGCAGCAGTCCACATGTAGCTTTCACAGACTTCCTGTGTAACTTGGCTAACCTGATGGGTGACGCCGTTGTAACAGCCAGTAATCATTTGACCGTTCATTTCATAGTCAACAAGATACATGTAAGCATCACATTCTGCTTGAGTTGCGCCAGCTACAATTGTGTGTGTATTCAAGTTGTAACAGATATCTCCTTCTGCATCAGCAGGCGGCATCAAAACTTTATCGATAACATGGATTACACCGTTACTTGCAGAGACATCGGCTAAGGACACTGTTGCATCGTTTACCATCACACCGTCACTGTTGACAGTGAATGCAACATCATCTTGGTTGACCATTGTGACAGTCATGCCATCAGAAAGCATGTCAGAAGTTACCGCACCTGAAGCGACGTGGTAAAGCAGGATGTCAGCAAGTGTTGCTAACCCTTCTTCTGATTCGAATTCTGTTAGATCGATTCCTGCTGCTGAGAATGCATCATCGGTTGGAGCGAATACAGTGAATGGGCCTTCACTCTGAAGTGTCTCTAATAGACCTGCTTGAACGACAGCCGCCACCAATGAGGTGTGAACCCCTGTTCCAGATGCTACAGTAGGGATGTCTGGTTCTACATCTGTTGGAGGCATTAGGACCTTATCTATCACGTGAATTACACCATTGCTAGCCAGGACATCAGCCAATGTAACAGTAGCATCTCCAACCATCACAGTTCCATCTGCTACAGAGAATGATGCTTCATCTCCATTGACCATTGTCACAGTTAATCCGTCTGTAACATCAGCTGCGTTCACTGCACCTGAGTAAACATGGTAAAGCAAGATATCTTCAAGAGTGGCATTTTCTTCATCTGTATCAAATGCAGTCAAATCGATTCCAGCCGCTGCGAATGCATCGTCGGTTGGGGCGAATACTGTGAAGGGCCCATCTCCTTGGAGCGTGGACACCAAATTAGCCTGGGATAGTGCGGCGACTAGGGCAGTATGGATTCCAGTGCCATCTGCAACTGTTGGGATGTCGACCAATTCTACTGGCGGCATTAGGACCTTATCTATCACGTGAATTACACCATTACTAGCGACAACATCTGGACTCACAACTGTGGCATCATTGATCATCACTGTACCATCGGCAACAGTAATCGAAGCGTCGTCACCGTTCATCATTCCAACGGTTTGACCATCAGTAACGTCAGCCGACATCACACTAGCACCAGAAATAACGTGGTATAGTAGAATGTCAGAGAGTGTTGCATTCAACTCAGGAGTGTTGAAATCTGTCAGGTCAATGCCTGCATCAGAGAAGGCCTGATCTGTGGGTGCGAAGACAGTGAACGGACCGCTACCTGTCAATGGGCCTACTAGATCGGCGTGTGCAAGTGCTGCGACCAAGGAATCATGTATTCCGGTGGCAGCAGCGTTGGTTGGTATGTCTTCGTTCTCATCCGCAGATACATTCAGTGGTATTGCGGAAAACAACAGTAGGGCTACGAGCAAACTAACAGTTTTTCTTTGCATTGTCCCCAACGCTCTCCGCTTAGTATATACGCTTTTGTTTTGCAACATCCGCCTGAATCTGAGCCCAGAGCATTTACGGCGGACTATTCAAATGTAGAACCCCGTACAGCATTTATGCGCCGCTTTATGTTGGTCATCATTATCACTATGATGATGCCGCAGCTACCAGTTAGCGCAAATCAAATTCCATTTGAATTTTACATCGAAGAAGAAATTGTAGTTCACCCGGATGAAACTGTTCCATTCCGAATTGCATGGCACAACATCGCTAACGATGAAAGACACTTCCAGTTAGAAGTAGAATCTCATTCGAACATTACTGTAGATGATATCCCTGAAAATTGGACTAGAGTTGCTTCAGGTCGTCTTGGAGAGTTCAATATCAACGTGACTGCAGATTCATCTGCATCTTTTGAAACGGTTGGATTTACGATTAATGTAACTTGTCTAGAAGTTCCAGATTGGGAATTAAGCTACAATGTTGATGCTTTGATATCCAAATGGTCAAACCTAAAATTTGGGGCAAACAATGGTTCGTCTTTTTACGTACAGCAGAATATCAATACCAGTCTTGCAGTTAACATCTCAAATTCTGCAGGTTATGATGACTTAGTGAAGATAAGAATGCAAACATCATCGAACTGGCAATATGGATTTGTTGATGATTTGAATGGAGATAAAGAAGTTGACATGAATATCTTGGACGGTGGAGATGAATTCATCTACTTCTGGATAGTTACTCCTTCTGTTGTTGATGGAGCACCATTGGCAGGAACTGGTCCAAATTTTATTCTCGAAGCAGTATCTGGATTAGATAAACGGATTGCAAGTTGGAGCTTCGAGATAGAAATGCAAACATTTCACAACTTGAGCATTGATTCTACAGGGGATGATTTGGAGCTCAACCCTGGCGATACAGGACGAGTAGAAGTTACTGTACGAAATACAGGAAATATCGATACATATCTTGATGCGTCACTAAAAATTGGAACTACTATTGAAGATAGAATCGAGACTAATGGATGGACAGTTGCTTTGTTCAATGCCTTCGAGTTTCAAACATTATCTCCAAATGAATCCAGAATTATCGAAATTGGCTTTGAATCTCCTAATATGAATAATGGAAATGTTGAGGTTGAATTAATTGTCAAGCCACAAGCATTTCCTCAGAGAGTTGTTACCACCTCTATCTCATCCGAAATTCAATGGAACCGTAGTGGAGTATTGTCATCAATCGGCAATTCATGTCTATCTGTAGAGTGGAATGAAACATGTCAGAGAATGGTTCAAATTGAAAATACAGGTAACCTCTTTGATGAATTCATACTCCAACTTACGAATAGTACTGGCATGGGTTTTTCGGTAACAACTGAAACCTTTGGATTGTCAAAGGGAGAGGTTAGTGGGGAAATCCCTGTTAACTTAACACCTTTTACAGATGCTGAAGGCTTACAGCAAGGATATACAAAATTGGAGTTGAGAAGTCTGGATGGTTCATTGTTGGATAGCATTAGCATAGAATCACTCACTGCGCCTCATGTCAACTGGGTTTGTGAGTTGGCTGAAAGTTCGGAAAATGACGGAGATATCGAAGTTGTAATTACAATGAGAAATGAAGGTAATACCGCAGATGGTCTGATTGTTAGGATGTCGTCATCATATTACACAGAATTGAGTTTCATACCCCCTAGTAACTCAATTTTTGAAGATGGAAGTACAAATATCCGATCCTTCGAGGTAATTAATATCGCCAAAGGTGAAAACTTCACATTCAGAGCATGGGCCAAAATACCAGACGACCAGTCTGCTGGTGACGATTTCTTCCTCACAATAACCGCAAATAGCCGGCTAGCAGAAGATAATCCATTTACATATATTACTAACTCCTCATTCGATGCAAAGAGTTCACTAAATGAAGATGATAGTAGTGTAGTAGATGCTCTTGGTAACCTGATTTCTACAATTGGAGTTACTATTTGGGCATGGAAGTGGATTGTAATCGCTGCTTGTGTTAGTGGCCTAATGATAAACAAGTCATTGAGAGATAGAAGAATAAGATTAGAATTGGCTGCTTTGAATGCACCTGTTAAAAATGAGTTGAAATCAGAAGATTGGATGGCAGAATTTGCCAATAAGAAACAAGCAAAGCCAGAAATCATTGAGTCTGCATCAATCACTCCAGAGGACTTCGCAGGGATGTTTGAAAGTATTGGAGGGCCTAGGAAACAGAGTGCCGCACCAGTAGATACAAACCTGGTAGGGGCTGCTAATACCGTTCTAGATCATCATGATAATATTGCCATGAAATCTAAACTTGACGACTTAGCCAATCAAATTTCAATGGGCAATGTGAGCAAACCTCATGCAGCAAATGTCGACTTGCCAGATGATGCTGTTGCTGTGACTGAGAGAACTGTTGCTGTCAACCGTAATAATCAACAAAAACCAAACACTCTCGACCTAGATGATCTTGATTTGTGATTGACATGTTCATAGGAGTAGATGAAGCAGGTAGGGGCCCGGTAATCGGGCCGCTAGTAGTATGCGCATTCGCTTCTGAATCACAAGATTACTTGAGAGAACTAGGGGTTAAGGATTCTAAATTTTTGAGTAAAAAGAAACGCGATGAGTTGTTTGAGGTGCTATCTCAAATGGAACACAAAGTGATAATTTGTTCGCCTGAAAGAATTGACATCTCACCTAACCTTAATTCATTGGAGGTTGAATTATTTGCAGAGGCACTCTCTGATATGCCAAAGGGTAGAATCATGTTGGATGCTTGTGATGTCAATGAGGAAAGATTTGCACAAAATGTTTCGAAACTTTCTGAACGTGAATGCTCCGCTGAGCACAAAGCGGATGAAAACCACCCCGAAGTTAGCGCAGCTAGTATAATCGCTAAAGTAACCAGAGACAAAATAATTGATCAACTAAAAGAGGAGATAGGGTTCGATATTGGTAGCGGCTACCCATCTGACCCTAAGACTAAACTCGCTGTTGCTGAATTAGTCAAGGGTGAACTCCCACATGCTAGTTTGAGATGGAGTTGGAAGACTGTCGAGAATGCAATGGGAAAGACACCTCCTCTACGCAAAGACTCACGCCAACAAACCTTGTTTTGAAGAACCTAATCCCCCACGCCTTGTCATGGAGTGGGAACCCGACCAGGAAACTCTCGACCTAATTCGACACCTTGCATTACAGAATAGTTTGCAATATGCAGGTAAAGGGCAAGCTGGTTCTGTCATTAGTAGAATAATGGGAAACCGTGCTGATTTACGGCAATTTGGGAAGCATATTGCCCCACTTGTAGCAAAGGCGGTTGCTGAGTCAAATGCTAAAGCACAAAATGAGGGACTAGATTCAATAACTCAAATTTTGGAATCTGAAGCCCCTGAATTGTTGGAAAGAAAAGTCCAGACTAGAAGAGAAGGCTTGCCTGAGTTACCAAATCTTGGTGATAAGAAGCCAGTACTTAGATTCGCTCCAAATCCAAACGGGCCACTTTCATTCGGACACTCCAGAGGACTAGTAATAAACGGAGAATATGCTAAGAATTTAGGTGGTGAATTAATTCTAAGATTCGACGATACTGACACTACTGTGAAACCTCCCATGTTAGAAGCTTATGAGTCGATACCCAAGCAACAGGAGTGGTTGTGTGGTTTCGCAGCGCATCGTATTGTGATTGCCAGTGAAAGGATGGAGCACTACCACGAATACGCTCACAAAATGCTGGATGGGGAATTTGGGTATGTTTGTACTTGTTCGGCTGAAGATTTCAAAGTTCACAGAGTAGGTATGACTGAATGCCCATGTAGAGATAATAGCAAAGATTTGAATCTGGAAAGATGGTCCAAGATGAATAATCCAAACGAATACCAACCTGGCGATGCTGTTCTTCGAGTGAAAACTGACATGACTTTGAAAAATCCTGCTCTCAGAGACTGGCCGGCCGCAAGAATACAAACTAATCCACATCCAAGAGTGGGAGATAAATGGAGAGTATGGCCACTGCTTGATTTCCAATCAGCCATAGAAGATTACCTTCAAGGTGTCACTCACATAATTCGTGGAAAGGACTTGATGGATTCAACTAGAAAGCAGACTTTATTGTACTCCCACTTCGGATGGGATTATCCAGAAACAATTTACTGGGGTCGTGTTAAGGTTCATGAATTTGGTTCATTCTCTACTTCACAAATGAAGAAAGATATCGCAGCAGGTCTATTCGAAGGCTGGGATGACCCCCGGCTTCCAACCCTATCTGCACTATCTCGTAGAGGGATTCAAGCAAGTGCACTTAGATCATTCTGGGTTGAACTTGGTCTGACACAGAAGGATATTGCTGTACCATTGTCTACTCTTTATTCACACAACACTAAGGAAATAGACCCTAAATCTCCAAGACTTGCATTTGTCAGGAATGCATTTCCTGTTGTACTGAACGGTGATTTGCCCAGAAACGGAACCATTGAATCACATTCCGATACAAAAATGCCTAAACGTGAATACTCAATTGATGAGGGTGTGTGGATTGAGAAAGAAGATTCAGGTAAACCACTTCGTTTGAAGGATCTGTGCGACATTGACGAAAATGGTAATGTCGAGAGTATCGATCGAAGCGACAAGAGGAGTGTTGTACACTGGGTTGCTGGAGGAAGTCCATCTAAACTTACGATTGCATCCGGCCAGGAGATTAACACAATCGAAGGTATTCTAGAGAACAATACTCATCCGGTTGGGACAATAGTTCAACTCGAAAGAATTGGTTATGCTATCATCGAGAATAATGGTTTACTTATGGTCCACGACTAAGTAATACTGGCTCGCCATTATCGGTAGTCACGATATACTTTGGACGCCACTTTTTCGATTGCTGCGGTGTTGGGTCTACCAAAATGTCCAACTCGCATGCAGCACCGCAATTGTCGCCTAGAATAAGATGCTCAATAGTAAGCACACCTAGGATGTTTTCACTCCCCCAAACAATCAACCCATCAACAGATTCCAGTCTAGCCTTAGCCTCATCAAGCGAATCCTCAAAGCCGATAGTAGAGAATTTCATGGCCCCTACTAAGCAGGGAGGCTATTGAATTATTTCCATAGATGGGTTCAAGAATGTTGGCCTACACGAGTCATCATGGCAATCGAGAAACTACTTACTGGAAACATTGGTTCACAGGTCAAAGAATTGATGGCAACAGAGGACATTATGCTCGAAGCCGTTCGTGATTTGGTTAAAGATGAAATCAAGACATACATTCGTGAAAAAGTCGAGGCTGATCAAGAATTAAAGGCCGAATTAAAGGATGCAATATCATATTATTTTAATGCAAAAGCAAGATCTGTTTATGCTGAACTAAAGGCGAGTAGAGCTGCAGCAAAGTTAGGATTACGTATCCTTCCTGAAGAACTTCAAGGCGAAGTTGGAGAAGCACTCGTAGGCCTTTTCGAGAAAGAACTTGGCAATCTCTTAGAGAAGGCACTTTGAGCCCTTTAGGGCTCATCTGGCCACAGTTTTCAAGAGGGTTGTCCTCACAGAGCGTTGTGGGGAATCATCTATGCGCACATTTAGACCCTTGATATTGTGCGCAATTTTACTACTTGCAAGTCTGCCTACAAGCAATGTTTCTGCAGACTCTGTAGAAGTTTGTTGTGACTCAGGGCCTGTTAAATTGTATCTTTTGGGTGCCGCTGGGTCTGGAACCATGTCACCTTTTGATGTTGAATTGGAAACTGAATCTCAAGAGGTTGTAATTTCAGATGCGGTCACTCAAGAAAAAGAAATTGCAACATGGAGAGTTAATCCTGCTTGGACTGGCAGTTATCCATCATCTACTTGGGAGTTCGAAATAAAGTACGAAGTTGAAAACGCTGGTGGTGCTCAAATTAATGCATCTGTCACTGTCGAAATAAGTGGTGAAACGTACGTTGGATCTACCGACCAATCCAATTCATTCTTGCCATCAGGAAGCGGCACACTTGCAATAGACATCAATGTTGATTCAGGTGCAATTCCATCATCGACCGACATAATTGTCACTCTTGATGCACAAGCTGTTGTGTTTAGTGTCCCTGGAACCGATGCAGGATTATCATTCAAATGGGGGAGTGATGATGATTCATCATCAATTACTGCAGATATACCGGTAGTTGACATTCTAATTGATGAACCAATAATTGAGGGAATGGATGTATACGTTTCGGCCATTATTGCATCTCCATTTGGGCAGATGACTGCTGCACATTCTAGCAGTTTGGAAGTTAGAGTAAACAGTGCTGTTCTCTCAGGCGACCCTATTGAAACCAGTAGTGGAGAATATGTCCGATTAACTTGGACTTGGCGGGCTCCAAGCGAGGGTCAACAAGACATTTCCGTGGAAGGCAGTATACAAATCCAAAGTGGAACTCCAGTTCTATCTGGAGGCACAGTTTTCACCATCACAACATACGACGATGGGAATAATGAAGGTGGAATATTCTACCCAACCGAAGAACCGTTGAGGACTGATGGGGCTGGTTCTCCTCTAGTTACAACTATGGTAATGAAATTCGACAAGACTGATGGCTACCTCACATTAGAGCGTGAAATTAAATTAGATATTGATGAAGAAATCGCCTATTGGATGAGATGGGGATTAGATAATATTGGTAGTGATGACCCTGCACTTTCACAACCTTTGAGGATTTTCAAAGCTGGAATGGTAACCGAAGAGGACCGTCGAAACCGTATGATTGATCAGATTGAAGAAAGTGAATTCGAAAACCAAATGTTCAATCTTGCAGTTACTTACATGAATGATGGGATGGCGCTAGAGTTGGAAGAGCTTATTGGAAGCGATGTGCAGAATCTAGAGCGTTTTTCTGTATCATTAGACTTACAGGGAGAAAGAAGAGTAATTCCTCATCCTCTCACAATGACAATCTCTACTCTTGAAGTTCTTGAACCAAATAAAGCAACTACTTTGCTGCGTAATTTCATTGTTGTTCAACCAAACCCTATATGGTCAACAATGGATCTTAGAATCAGTATAGAGACTGGATTATCATCCAGCCTAACTGGAGCGGAAATAAAAGGTGACGATTCAATTGAAATCACTCATAGGAGAACACCATTCGGAGAAAGTATTGAGATTAACGCTGAAGGTCTGAAACCAACTGATACTTTTGCATTCACAGCAATGCCAAGCGACAATCTCCTAAATGCGCCAAGTAGTTTGTCATTGATAACGATTTTATCATTAATTGTGGGATTATTTATTGCACTAATAATGACGAAAACGAAGAGAAGAAGTGCTCTTTGGATTGAGATGGTATTAATTCCGATCGTTTTGGTCGCACTGTATCTGGCAGCACCACCATTTACAGTTGGCGTTATTGCGGCAATAACCATCACAATATGGATAATAACAGCAGTTGCAAGCCCGACTAGAAAAGGCGTAACTACGGCAAAGAAAGTAAATGACCACCCGGTTATTGAATGTCCTGCATGTGGTACACCTAATCCAATTACTACTGAGCAACGACCTTTCCGGCTACCTTGTCAAGGATGTGGAAGAGTTTTGAAAATTGTTGAATGATCATAGATGGCCATTCATTATCAGTAAATCTGCAACACTGCTAGCATGTACTCTTGCTTCATCTGCATCATCTGGCCAATCGTTGATAGAAAGATGTAATTGACTGGCTATGTCAGAATCAAATCCAGGAATCATTGCCCTATGCCATATTAACTCCTCTAGGCGCATTGTAGAAATCCCATCTTCTCTCAAAGCTGGAAGAACCAGTTCACTGATTGCTGAACTTCTAGCATCTAAATCCATTCCAGCCCACCCCTTAGAAAGGCGCTTTAGCATTCTTTCCGATAGACCAGGTATCATGCCTGAGGCAGGGTTAGGAACCTCTGGTAAAGGACGTATGTCTAACGAACCCTCTGAATCTAAATGATCTCTGAGTACTGACATTACAGGGTCATAATTTGCATTAAGCCCTTGACGTAACCAGGAACCCGCTATGGTCATTGAGCGCTGCTTCCGCACTCTATTTCCCTCTGGAGAGATAATAGCAGAAATTGCAGCACATATAGCAACGCAATCAATAGCACCATGATGGATTTTATTCGATTCAGGGAAACTGAGTTCCACCTCAATTGGGCGTATATGAATCACATTAGCAGTTATCTCAAATGATTTTCTTGACTCACTAAATGGGTCGATATGGATAATTAAGCCGTCAACATCTGGTAAGTCTTCTACATGGTCACGACCAACATGGCTACGAGAGGGGAGAACTCTTCTGCGATAATGCAGAGAATTATCCAAGAAAGATGCTTCCAACTGCGCTAGGGCCAATATCCCATCAAGGTCGGCAGGGGCCATTAATTGAATCATTTTAGCGTTGTTAATCGCTTCTGATAGTTCATTCAATTCATCTTTGATAGATGAAAAAAATGACAACTGAAGCAGACTATTCATAACCGCACCTACCCGAGACACCCCGAAGGTGGTTCATCAAGTTGAGGATAAATCACTCAACCATCAAGCGGAGTTGGTCACGCTTGTACTTCCAATCGGAGTCTAAGCGGCCTTCGCCGATGTAATACTTAGCCAGTCGGCGGATTTTTGCCTCTGTAAGTTCTAGTGAACGCTTGTTGTGAAGGTCCTTATGGTTTCCAGAACCGATGTGATTGATGATGCCTACAGCCTTGCGCATTAGGTTCATCATGTCTTCAGGATAAGATCCTCCAATATCATTAGCAGCAAGAACTGCAGAGATTCTCTTTCCGTCTAGAACTGCACGGACATCAGGAACAGCATGCTGGTCACGCAGAATCGTACCTATTTCAGCAGAGGAATGACCTGCCTTACCCAACTCAACGATGAGTTCAGTAACTGCTGATGAATCTTTGTTGGACCACTCTGGTGCGGTCTCATTGTGTGGCTTTGTGGAACCGGACTTACCTTTCCTCTTAGCGTACATTCTTGCCATAATGGATGCCTCCTAGCATTCCGCCGACCTGTAACCCATTCTTAACCGCTACGCATGAGACGAGATATGAATTTACACTCTTTGATGACTTTTTGCTAGCCGGCCAGGAGTTCCTTTCCACTCCCAAGCAGGAGCTGCTGCACGAGCCGAACCAATGCACTGCGAGCCTTGCATCACCAAAATATCCTCGCCTTTGCGGATTGAATTGTCGTAAGAATCCAAGATGGCGAGGTTAATATCGCCCTTCCATTTGATTTCTGGCTTCAACTGTACCCGCTTGAGCGAATCAAGCGAATCAAGCAGCGGGATACTTGATTTTGAAAGTGAAAAACCACCTCTTTCTGGAGCCCACATTGCAATTTGAATATCATCCTTCAATATCTTCCACCTTGGGAATCTCCCTCGGACTTGAACACCTTCTAACCATGCATCATTGTTGTAATGGAATCTGGCAACAGATCTAAAGGATTCTAGATTCATCAATTCACCACTTCTTCTCTTAACTCGCAAATTATCAAGCACAGCATCGCTCAGTCTCTTGAGTGAGGCATGATTAGTTGCGGAATCGCCTTGTCTAGTGTCAATCACTGGAATATCACAGTTATAATCAAAACCTGAATGGTTGATTACTATACGATAATCATTCTTGGCGATTATCGCGTCCAGCATTTCAGTAACTCGATTAGACTCATCCTGAGCCCAATCGCCCGTAACTGGAATGTCGTAATGACCAGCAGGCCAAACCTCTTCCAAATCTCTAGGGACAAGTCCCAGAGGAGATGTCACTATTACCTCATGAGCTGAATTGTGATTCATTGCTCGACGGAATGCTTGATGACTTCTTGAAGAAGAATATGGTTTGCGTGCTGAGCATGGTAACAAAACTAGAACATCATCTAAACTAGATGGTTTCTCATATTCATTAGTGATGAAATCGACCCAATCGGTAATTATTGGATCATCATGAGATTCAACGCTGTGAATTCTCAAAGTTGTATTGGAATCTACCACTTGTGATAAATAACCAATTTGATTGCACATCAGTTTATCGTAATTCCTCATATGTTCAACTAGTCTTGGACTAGAGAGTGACTGGGATTGAGCTAATTCTCTAAGTGAATTGTTAGCGATTGCTGAACGAGTTTCAGTTAGAGCAAATTCCCAGTGATTAATCGAGGGTTCTTCGTCAGACAAAAAACGGGGCCCATTCCAAGTTAGAACAGCTCCATGCGCCTCTGCTTGTTGGGAACGTGTAGTATCGAACAAATCAATTCCAAACCAAGCCATTACTGCGCAATTATCAGGTCCACCAATTCCGGGTGCCCAAAGAAGTGCACCAGGGAATCGACGCTTGATTACATGTATTGCCTCTACTAATCTTCCGGGACGGTTAGCCAATTGTAGCGCATCAGTTAGAACGACGACATGTGGATTCAATTTGGAGTCCATCAATTCTCCATCATGATTCAAAGATTGCCATGAAACTGGCAGAAATTCCCCTTTGGAAGCAACTTCTCCTGCATCGGCTTCGTCTAATGATGGTGGCAGGACATGCCCGATTGATGCAGTAAGTGTAGGTCCATTTTCCTGACTCTCCCAAGGTGCAAATGGTGCACGTGAATGTAATTTGATGGTTCGAGGAATAGAACCATCACTAGATGTTGAAAACGGAGCCCATATTACATCCATCTCCTCATCAATGCTCAAGACTAGACCTGGAGTCTTTGATGATGGCCTAGAACGATCACCTAATCCCCAAAGCCGAGACATGCGATGCCGCGCCAATACTGTCCGACCTAAGCCTGCCATGAATGGGGTCTGGAAGTATACTGGTCTTGAATGATTTGAAGGTAGATGAGCGTACCGCACGGTCTATGGGGAGACATCTCACCTGCCTTCTGGCAATCCTAATGCTCTTGCCAGTAGTAAGTGCTGTCAACTCTAGCATGGAAATTACTGCAGAAGGGACTGCATGGTTTGACTGCAATGATTCATGGACTAGTATCGAAGATGATTCAGGCAATATACTCGCTAACAGTAGTGATTTCACAATTGGATTAGATTCAGGTAATCATACTGTTCACATAGGGGACATCGAAGATTGTCAAGGAGTAATACCTCTAAATGATGAATTACCAAACCTTAGGCCAGCACCATCTAACGAATTTTTCACATTAGATTCTGAAATTTGTCCGCAAGATGGATTCAATATCTCTTGCGAAGGCGAATACACAACTGGTGATTTGTTTAATGATTCAGCAGATGTATTTGCAGTGAATGTCAGTTCAGGAAGCATGCTAGTGCTAACACTCGTCGCATCTTCAACAAGTATAGATGTTGATTTACACTTCCAGAACCTCACACATGAATTACCGGTTGGTAATGCTTTCAGTCTCGCATTGAATACATCAATAAATGAAAACTATGTTAGCTATATTCCAATTGATAATGATGGCCGTATCATTGTTACAATTACTAGCCCAAGTCCAGATACCATCTGGTCAATTCAAACTAAAATTTTTGATACTACACAGATAAGTCAACTGTACCAGTTGGATAATATCTACGGTATTGGCAGCTCACCACTGGCATACTCATTAAGTGAAGATGAATCTCTAATTATATCCAAATCAGTCACAGCAGACAGTTTGACCGAAGTTCCCCTCAAGTATCGCTATGTCTATCCAAGTTCTGAATCTGAATGGTCAAATGCAACATTAGATGGCAGAATTCATGGAATAGGAGGGTCATCTTTCATTGAATTCCAATGGGATTGCAATTGTAGTTGGATGGCATCAATGTCACATTACCGACACTTCGATGCAAGTTGGGGGATGGATGCCCCTACCTATCGACCTCTAAGCGCTAATAGTAACAACTCCACTTACCCATTGATCACCATGGATGGTCATACAGAAAATGGTGAATTAACATTACACATGGGAGACTACCAAGATATATTGCGCGTTGAAACAACAGGATGGAATGAGTCAATCCATCTAGTGGATGTAATTGTTGAAGGCGATATTTACGAAATGAAAGTAACAATTTGGGACATGGAACAACAAACTTGGGATGTGTTGAATGAAGTTTCTGCGACCTATTCTATGGACAAAATTAGCCTGTCTCTCGATGTCGGCCCAGGTACGCATTTTATCAAAATCGAACACATGAACGGAAGTTCTGCGGTAGACGAAAATGCTGAAGCAGTTGAATGGAATATTAGAATTAACACCGCTGTCATCGATGAAGGAGATGAACCATGGTTCCCTGCATCAGATGCCGTAAAGGATGCTGCAGATTTATTTTATTGGCTAATCGGTATAATCCTGATTCTGCCATTTGTTATGTTTTACAGATTCATTCGGAATGAAAAATCATTTGCTGAAGAATTCGCTAGTAAAAAGGATAGACTACTATGGCTAACTCAAAAATTAGCAGAAGGGGAGGTTTCTCATAATGATCTTACAAGAGCATTACGAGCAGTGTCATCCCTCGAATGGGAAAAGGCCCTAGAAGTATGGGGGGATTCCGAAATACGACATTTCACTACGGGAATTGATATGGCGATTTGGTCACTGAGTAACCGCGATGAGAATAGTTGGTCACTGCTGATTGGCATATGCGCTAAAGAATGCGATTGGAATGTGGCTGCAATTAGATTTGAAGCACCTCAAGGAGAGCCATGGAGTGTGAAAAAGGTTGAACCAAAACTTCTCGCACGTGACTCAGAGATTTTCCTCGACTCGCTAACACAAGAATCACGCATATTCGTACAAGTAGAACTTGAAGGAAGAAGTAATTCACTCGACATACACTTGTCTGGCATGGTTGATGGTGAGCCAATGGCTGCCAAACCTGCGAATACGATCTACAGAGATTCTAACATTTCTGAGGAATAATCAATTGCGCCTATCTTTGGCATCTGCAATTATCTTGTCCATCATTTCGGTCTTTCCATCTAGATTCTGTCTTAGGTCTTCTAAAGCCCTTTTCGTACCTTTATCGAACTTCTTTGGCATGTGTAATTTGCACAAAACAACAACGTCACCACGACCAATCCCTCTGCTAGAAGGAAGACCTCTACCTGGAATTGTAATGGTATCTCCAGAATTGGTGCCAGATGGAATCTTGATAACTAGATCTTTGCCATCAATGTGAGGTAGAACTACTGATGAACCCAAAGCTAGTGCAGTGAATCCCAAAGGTAATGACATAATCAAATCCATACCATTACGCTCAAACCAAAGATGCTCTTCTATGATTAATTCGATGAACAAGTCACCTGCTACACCTCTTCCCTGAGGTGCAGGTTGGCCTTTTCCTCTCATCCTTAGACGAGTTCCATCTTGAGCACCTTTAGGTATTGAGAATCTAAGAACTTGTGATTCGGATTGTATTCCATCACCTGAACATGACTTGCATTTTGAAGCGTAAGTTCTTCCAGAACCTTGACAATACTGACAAGCACGAACTGAATCTTGCACAAAAGGTCCAATCTGTTGTCTAACTCGTACCTGACCTGCACCATCACATTCGTCGCATTGGGTGGTGACTCCATCTTTCGCACCAGTACCTTCACAGTCAGAACATGTGGCAGGAAGATCGATTTCAAGTTCTTCTTTTCCTCCATCTAAGACCGATACTAGATCTATCTCGTGTCGGATTAGTATGTCATTTCCTTGTTGACGAGACGAACGACTGCTTCTTCCACCAAACATACTTGAAAAGAAATCTCCACCGAGAATGTCGTCTAGATTAATATTGAATCCTTGGAAGCCGCCTGGCCCAAACGGAGAGCCTCCCGGACTATTATGTCCGAAACGATCATAATTTCTACGCTTGTCTTTATCGGATAGAACAGCATAAGCTTCTTGAATCTCCTTGAATTTCTCATCAGCATCTGGTGCATCGTTTTTGTCAGGATGATACTTACGAGCCAAAGACCGAAATGCCTTTTTCAAATCCGCAGCATCTGCTTCTTTTGCCACTCCAAGAACTTCGTAGTAGTCTCTCTTATCAGACATATTGACCACCTCGATTATGCAGTGGGGGGAGGAGGAGGTTATTCAGTCCAACGCTCATAGATCGATACCACAATTAGAACAGAAACGTTCCCCAACTGGATTGTTTGCACCACATGATTTGCAAGAAGGCTGGGGTGAAAAACCTGATTGTGGTGCACTCGTCGATTTCCTTGTAGTTGGAGAGCCGTATGCCATTTGCTCAATTGACATCTCTTGAACTACAGGGCTGCTGATTTCATTTGTTTCTTCGTTTATTGTCACAGTCTCCATCCCAGTATCGGTAACTGAAACCATTTCCATAGGAGTAGGCCTCCTCTCCTCCGATTCAATTGGTTGAATTGGAGCGATTGGGCGTTGAGCTATTACCGGTGATTGACTACTCCTTGCTGAGAGCGAAGCGCTTTTTTTGGCTTCCCTCTCTGCTTTACGATCTCGACCTCTAAAAGATGCAATCATATCTAGGAAAGAATCCATTGGAGAGGTTTTTCTTACAGCGCCAATTGTTGCATGAACTGTACCTTCGTCAAATTGTTCATCTCCAGAAACTCTGGCTTGTGCCCTTCTAACATGCTCAGCGTCAATCAACATCTCAACTTCGACTTCAGATTCGATTTCTCTATCACCAACAGGATTCATGTTCCCTGTCAAACTAGAAACTTGACCTTTCAGATTGGCTTGGCCTTCTACAGAAAGTTGGGTTTCCATAACCACATCTTTCTCCCATACTCCTCTTTCTTCTGCTTTGAACTGCTTTCCAACCGCTTTTACTGCTTTACTGCGTTGCCATTCATGGTCTCTAACGATACGGGTTTTACGGAAGAGAAATATTCCAAACGCTAGAGCAATAATGTGTAGAACTACATCCAATCCTACTGAAATTGCCATCATTTCACCCAGAGGTGTCACTAAGAATCTCAAAGCATTGAGAACTAATGCAGGGGTAAAAAGAAGAATTAACGCAGTGAATTGCCTTGCCATCTAATTCGCTCCTTTGTTACTACAGCCATGAAGGTTTGCGCATTATGAGCGGTCACTAGGAACTCTACCTGCCCTTAGTAAACCATCGAATAAGCCGATTGTAAATGCTGTGTGAAGTATAACCAAGCATATTGGTATTCCAAGTATTGAGCTAGTGGATCCTTTCTGCCTATACACCAACCCCATCAGTAAAAGGGCTACTGCATAAGTGGCAGGAGCCCACCACCATTGATGTAATGTGAAAATCATCACCAAACCAAAAAGAGGAAGGAATTCTCTAACATCCAACCTTTTCGGATGCTTTAGTACAACCTTAGTTCGCCAGAATCCATACCTATGACACATTTTCCACCAATTGGATAATGAAGATCTTTTGTGCATATATACTGATGAAATATCAGAACGCCATAATTGCCATCCTGCAGCAAGCATACGCATCGATAAATCACTATCCTGGCTAGTTATGAATCGCTCATCCCAACCACTTACTTCACGTAACGCCTCGACATTATGCAAACAAAATGCCGGAACTTTTGTCTTCTCTCGGCCATTAAAACGTTGAAACTGACCACCCCCTGAGCCTATTGGAGAGGAGAGTGCCCCCTCTACCCATTTCGATACAGTGTCGATTGAATCACCGGAATCTGTTCTGCACCCCATTGCTCCGACTTTAGTGCCCAGTCTTTTCTCGAGTTCCAACATATCAGAGACTCTTTTCTCAACGTGATCATCATCTATCCAAGAGTGACCAATAATCTCCAAACAGTGAGTGATATCTTCAGAAATATGTTCAAGAGCAAGATTTCTTGCTTGTGCAACTCTCTTACCAGGGTTGTTTAGTATAGTAATTGAATCACCGTATTTTGAAAGTAAATCAACTGTGCCATCTGTTGAACCGCCATCCAAAACCAACACTTCTACAGGCATTGTTTGTCGCAAGAGGCTATCGATGCAACGGGTGATAAATTCTACCTCGTTGAGAACGGGCACTACTGCACAAACCCGAACCTCCATGATTCACTCGGTTCGCAACAAGAATGTCAAGGTTGGCCTATCAACTTCATTGACCATGGGCTTCTGGGAGTTATATGCCGAGATTGAAACTAACCGGGGTCGATGAAGGTTTGTCGGTATTGGTTTCGACAAAAATCACCGGTGCGGATGACCCTGAATTAGTAATGGATGCAATACTCAAAATATTTCCAGAGTTTACTTGCGGACTACCAAATAGTCCAAGATTCCCTACAGAGCAGGATGATGTTCTAGCCTGTGAAGGAGTCCCATTGGACAGTTTTCTAAACTTGCTTCATACCCAATCAATACTCGATACATCCCTCGATTTCATGTCTGTAAATCTTGACGCTAGCGGGACTATATTCCACATTTCTAGACAGGCAGCATTAGCAGGGAAAGTTGCATTCCCATTACCTGGTGACATAACACTGGGTGGCGTCATAACTGTAGAAATTGGTGGCGAGAACTTAGAAGATTGGCTTGAAGCTGCCACTTGGCATGGTGGAAGAGAAAATATCCCTCGAAAGGTTGGAGATGAATTCACAATGGATCAGAAGGGTGAAGCAGTCACCTGGCACTGATTGCTTCGGCTATTTCTTGGTCTGGACCCAGCCATTCAACTTCGTTGGGACCATCACACCATACCACCTTATCGTGAACATGTAATTTCATTTCTCCTGACAAGATTCGACACTCCATAACATGCAATCTGACTACTACATCACCATGGTCGAATATCCAAACCCCAATACTATCGCCAATTTCGACTTCAAGTTCTAATTCTTCCATAATTTCTCTGATTAAACAAGATGATGCGTCTTCACCCTCCTCAAATTTACCACCGGGAAATTCCCACCATCCAGCATGCTTTTCACTAGGCGCTCTCCTTGCAGCGAGAAATTTTCCTTCACGAATGATTGCACCTGCACCAACATCCAAACAAGGTGGTCGTAGCATTCTGTCTAGGCATTGTAAGGCCAGACCTCGTGCATCATTTTGTGAAAGGGGTAGGTGGAGGAAGAAGCAAGGAGTGTTGTCTTTCAAGGCCAAAAGTGTTCGATATAACGTCTCATTACACAAGTACTCCCCTGCATCTTCACTTAACACAGGAGAATCAATCATTTTGTCTATGTCCCAATCAGCAGGAATTATAGTGGATTTCAAATCACCTCGGCCACTGATTTTGGTACTAGTTAGTTGTCTTCCAGAATTATCGGGGATGCGGAAGTCAAGAATATCCTTTGCTCGCATTTCAATTCTAGGAAATTCTGCTTTTTCTGCCAGCCCCATATGCAGAATTGCTTCATATTTGTTAGTATGTAACAAATTAGAAACTGCCCTAGAACCGGATTCATCCACAGACAATATCAGAGATTCTATCACACAATCTCTAACAATTTCACCTTCTAGCAATTTTGCAATATCTTCAGAGATATTGGAAAGATGTTCTCCAAAAGGTTCGAACCCGGTTACCAATATTCGACCTTGCACTTTTGGCCTCAATAAGTGTAGTTCAATGAGATTTGCGTCGCCACATTGACAAGTAGCCGCTTGTACGAGTGATTGATGGAGTACGAAGATGATGTCATCGAGGTGGTTGTACCTGTCGATGAGCCAGATCTTGACAAAATCGCCGTCAGTAAAACCATTTGGAATGAAATTACTGCAGGAGTTGGCATCTGGGGGGCATTCAGACCCATATTCGCAGTAGCTCTTTCACTTGTACCATTCTTGTTCCTCGGGCAGCATTTTAACCGCAATCACAGAAGGGGCAGAGATTGGTTTTTACTACAAATCCCGCTTGCATTTACCCTAGTACTTTGGATACTACTCTACTTATGGTCAATATTTGATGCGTGGAGAGACTCTAATCGGATTGTCTCGGATGCATCATGACCACAATTGGTTCTTACATTTGAGTGAACCACTAGCCATTTCTTGTAAGTCTAATTTATCATATTGATCGAACTCATCAGGGATGCTTCCAAAAATAAAATTACCAACATCATTGCTTTCAATGGCCCAATACATTACAGAATTATCATTGTTAGAATGGTGTGGGTGCTCTGGGTCTTCATGATCGTAATTGGAAGTGTATACCAAGTTTACAAGGCCCAGTAAATGTCCGGCTTCGTGTACTGAAACTGCTCGCTCTACTTCTTCACTTGAAGGACGACCAAACAGACCTTGAGCTTCATCCACTGAATCTTTGAAAATTGCTACTGTAGAGGCATCAACTGCGACTCCCAAAACTGAAGCATCTTCATGAAAACCAGATGGGAATAGGAAGTACCAATGCAAGGTATCTGAACCCATAGCGTCACCACCATGCTTCCACCTTGCATCACGTATGTCATCGGATGACCAAGTGGAATCTATCTTGAAGTCTATTTCTTCGGCAACGATTTTTATTCCATCTGGCTTATCACAAACCTCTTGCAATCTGGTTTTGACTAATTCCATAGCAACTGGTTCGTATCCTGCCTCAAAGAGAAAATGAATTTGCATTTGCTCAAACTTGTCGTCCTGTAAACAGGCTAAGGCTAAGCCGCCAGGCGAACCCCTTTCTTCGTCATCATCCAATACATCTCCAAAACAGCCTGCTAAAGAAGAAGATACGAATAATATGGTCATAAAAAATAATCTCATTATATCACCTAAAAATCATCTGGAATTTCAGTTGGACTGAATAACTGTCCGGGCCCTGCTGCTTGTGACAATTGAGTCCTTACCAGATGCTCCCATGACCTAATCACTCCTAAAGCATCACTTACCAACATTTGTTCTTCCTCTAATGTCACACGAATCAATGTATCAAAAATATCCATTCGGTCTCTGTCTACCAAAGACAAGGCCTTATCCAAGTCAAAGGATGATTCACTCTCAACAGGAACAACATCCAAAGGCCAAGGATTAGCTAGATTCTCTGGAAGGTTTTCGGAATGATCCTGTAGTTGTTTCAGTAAGCGATTAGTCCAGCGTGAAATCACCATACTTGTTTCCAAAACTGGCATTCCAAGTTGATTGATGAGGTTTACCATTCGCTCTTGCAGAGTAACCATTGATTCAGGACCAGACATGTGCCCAACCTCATTGATTCATTGTTTCGATATATTGGTGCCCATAGTGAGACCATTGTTCCGCAGTCCAACCCTCTGGCAACCCTGATGGAGGCAAGGGCGGGCCCGGTTGAATTGCGGGCGCTGCTTGTTCAATAGTTGGCACAACTTTGTCAGCCATTTCCTCTGCAACCTCTGCTGTTTGATCGGATTCATCAACTTCTTCGCCTCTCTTAATACGACGCATCTGTACCATAGTCCAAACAGCATACGACATTGCTCCCAAAGCGATTAGATACATCACCACTGACAATTGTGAATCCGCGATTTGTTGGGCTAAAGCGTCACCGTCTCTCTCTACTTCATCTTTGATCAATAGAGGACTTATCGAGATTCTTTCTTTTTCTACGCCTGAATCCAGCAATAGTATTCGATGCTCTAAAGTTTCTCCAGTAGAACCATCGGCTATTGCATCGAGTTTCACTTGTACTACTCTTCCTGATGGGGCGTCGATTGAAACTGTTGAAAGGGTCTCCCAGTCATCTCCTGAAACAAGACGTTGTAATACAAAGGTTACATTTCCTGATGCACCGGTATTTCGTGCTTCCATTGACAAATATACTGATTCTCCAGACACTGGAGTCGGATTAGACCATTTCCAGAAAGTGTCTTCTCCTCGTAAACTGATATCAGGACCTGTAAGAGCCATAGGCCAAGATGCTAGAGGTTCATCTATGGTATTCCCTTGACTGTTGTATGGGTTTCCTGATGCATCAGAACCTGTGACCCAAACATCGATTGTGTAAGAAGGAAGTAGCATAGTTGCCCCGCCATCTGTTAGGTCAAGATATCCAGTCCAGAAGAATTGATCTTCAAATGGAGTTGTTTCAGGTAATGGCGAGGAGCCCCTACTGATTTCAGCATCTCCTGCTCTTACTAGGTAGTGAATAACAGCAGGATTATCCATGCTAAACCCTTGGTCATCTCTGGTTTCCAGCATTACCTGTAAATCACCTGCCAAAGAGATAGGAATGTCTGCTCCCGGTTCAATACCTGCGATGTATACTGCGTGAATAGTAGGTCTTTCGCTATCAACTGCTAAACGTAATCTTGGCTTGAATTCAGATTCATCGACTGCCAGTCCTGGTAAGTCCACCAACTTCGCACGCATATCCAAATGCCCACTACGGACATCTGGAACAAGCATGTCAATACTGAAGTAGCCGCCTTCACGGCTTGTAGTAGTCCATTGATTATCATAGTCGCCTAATTCGATGGTGAATGAACCGGCAGGGGCTGGAGTTTCATCTTCTGCGAAAAGGACTCTACCACTAAATCTCAAAGCTTGACCTGCACCGATTAAAGTTTCATCAAAGTCCGGGTTGTAATGATTAGTACCGTCACGTAATTCAATTGCAAGAATATGTCCGGGTTGTGTATCAAATCTCAAATCGTTATCCAAACTCCACAGGTCATTACCTAAACCTGCTTTGTGGACATTACACGGAGTCTCTTCATCTAAACCACAAGGCTTGTCTTCAATCCAGACCTTAGGTATGAAATGTGATTCGCCATTAGTATCCCAAATTTCAGGGAAGTTCCATGTTAACTGGAATTTGATTGAGACTACCATACGGGATTGGTTGTCTGGATCAAGAATTACTGACGAGTAGAGATTAGATACCGCTAATCCTGAACCGCCGCTCTCAAGATAAATCTCAGGAAGTCCATCTGCTCCTTTAGACACCTGTGCATAAATTGAAGTTTCATCGTCATCGAAATCCCCACCAAGTGCTAGTTGGATGTAGTCTACATCCCACCAGCCGTTGATATCAGAAACCATGAATGTAGCTGTATACGAAATACCCGGGTGTAGAGGAGACATATCATCATGCCCCAATATAGTAGAATTGTCAACATCCATTACAGGTTCAAACTCTTCACGAATAACATACCATGACAGGGAATTATCCCAATCAGGCTGTGTCACACCGTTTCCTTCTCCTCCACAAAATTCACCAGATTCAATATCACAAACAGGTGAACCACCCATTGCAATGACATTTCCTTGCCCATCCTCTCCAGTCACATAAAATGCGACCTTCTGTCCATGAACTAGCATTGAATCATCAATTAGGCCATTGAATATATTCAACCCACCTGCTCGTGTTTCCGGAGTTGTAAGCGTCTTAGACCTATATTCGATTGGCTCTGGGAGACCGTTGAAATTTGAATCATCACATTTCTCATGTTCTCCGGCTTGACAACCAATCCAATAGTGCAAATCCACGGTTTGCGGAGGATCGACTGAATCTTGGATTACAATTTCCAATGCTTGCCCTCCTGGTGAAGGCGGGCCCTTGTGCATTTCCGAAGACATCAGAGGGCTAGCAAATAATACGAGAGGAGCATTCCCATCAAAAATTAATTTGATTGTGTTGTATCCTGGATTCACGTATTGTGAATCACTTGACAAATTGACTGCTTCCACATACAAAACCATGCCACCAGGGGCCGATTCAATAGGAGATTGGAAAGACATGTTGTACTGGCCAAACGCAGGATTACCTTCCGAATGAAGTACAAATGGTTCCCCTATTGGGTCGCCATCATAAGTTACATTCTGTCCCAACACTCTAAGATCGAACTCTCCGGCTTTAGGTGAAAGTGCTGAGTTTTCGAAATTAATCGCACCGCTAATCGAGAGGTTGAATCCACCTCTAACCCAATCGCCAGGGTATAATTCCCTTCCAGTTTCTTCCCAAACTCGCATTCCATCTAATTGAATATCATTCTCAACATTGAGTGATAAGGTATCGGTTGTCCAAGCGTTGACTTGAGGTCCTAAATCATCGTTCATAGAAACTACAGCTTCCATTTTTCTTTCATCGTCCCATGTCCAATTAACGCGCATTGGCATCTTGACTGAAACTATACCCGCTGGATCAATTGTTGATGTACAATTACCGACATCGAACTCAACTATTCCGTTAGCATCATCAACAAGGCTACAAGTGTCTCCACGTATCCATTTGAATGCAGGGTTTTCACCATGTGAGTTGTTTAATCCAATTGTTGCCTCTGTGACTCTATCGACCAAATCTCCATGCGCTAATCTTACCACTAGATTGCGGTAAACACCATCAGGAGCGACTAGATTGCCTTCCAAAGAAGCATCCATAACTCTTGTTTTCAATCTATATTCAATATCAAGATCTGTGATTTTGACTCGACCGGGAGTATTTGCTTTTACTGCGATAGGGATTTCAACAGTGCCCACCCCATTACTTGGGATATGACTGTTAAACGCATCAACCAAAGTAGGTGTATCTGAGACTTCACTACCTACTTGTGAATCATCAGAGGCCACTACAGAACTCTCGTTAAGGAATAGAATAGACTTCCAATCCCAGATTTTGTCATCACCAACATCCAATTGTGGTTGATCGGGATAACCTTCTTCATACCAAAGAATGAATGAATCTACTACTGGAGTTTGCGCATTATCTGTTGTTCCCATCAGAACAGAGTATAGCAACTCATTGCCACCGCCTTGAGTAGAAAATGACACTTCCACATTGTTTGAAGCATCTTCCCAAGTAGTGCCGTTATCGTTCGAAACTTTCACAGTAATCGAACTAGAACTTGGAACATCCGCGAGCCAAACAGCCCTGACCTTTCCGACATTTGTGCCAGTTGATACTTTTTGACTTGTCCAGTCACCAGTAGAAACGTATGAAGTAGCATATTCCAAATTTATCCACCATGATACTGCTGACGAACCAATTAGTTGCATTTTCCAAATGAGTTCATTTCCAGGGTGTGAGAAGTGAATTGTCTGGTTTTTACTGACTGACTCCCAATGTGTCCCATTGTCTGCACTTACCCAATAGTCCACTCTATCTCCTTGACTTGGAGCAGACCAATGATTTTCGACATTGACCGCCAATATATCTTCATCAGTAACGATGGTTTCTCCAATCCAAGTAGTCGTACCTGGTGCAGGAGTAGTTGGGAATGAGATGCCCATTCCAAATTCTCGATAATACAATGTTTTTGAGCTCCAAGTTGAATATCCAGAATCCACAGTAAGCAGTCGCTCTCCGTCATAATAAAGTCCATACCCCTTTGCAGTCACATCTCGCGTTCCAGTTTGTGGAACAAGTGATGATGATGAACCTGAAACTGCCCAAACACTGATTTGGTCGGTGTCCTGATAGTACGAGCCTTTCATACAACGCATATAGAAGAAATTATTGTGAACAGTTAACCCGTGAACATTACTGGTTGATTTACCACATTCTGTAGACGAAGATGAACCAGAGGAGAATACGTACATATCCTCACCTCTAGTATACTGGCCATTTTCTCCGAAATCGTAAGATACAAGTCGTCTTTGAGAGCTGTGTGCAACCCAAATCTTTCCTGTTTCTCTATCGAAAGAGATTCCATTATACTCTCCATATTGGGTAGAGATATCATATGATTCAACACAATTCCAAGTCCAATCATCTGATACATCAATTGCTAGAAGCCGTATATTTTGGAGAGGAGTGCTAGTGGAATAGGGATATCTGTATGTTGAAAAGATACCATACAGCATTTCATCGTCAGTAATAGTCCAATCTTTGAACCCATAGCCCTTGTAGTAAGTCGAGGTTGGATCTTGAGGGAGTGTACACGAAGATTCGCGTTGAAGATCAACAACGATATCCCTGCTCACATTGTTAGGGTGCATTCTGTTGACAACTTTATCAAACGATGAACCGGTATATGTTGACATGAATAGCCAGTCATGATTTCGTAAAATGGCACCCTGGCCTTGAGCCATGAAATTGGGGCTGGTAACCTTTACCTGGTTGCTCAAGCGGTTTTCAGTAGAGTTTGCAGTATGAGGCTGTCTAATTGCGAAACTCCCGTTATCCAGCCAAGCATTGGAACCCTGAACAGTTTCTTCATCTAGTGAATGAGATGCAAATTCGAATTCACTTGAAGCTAAACCTAAAGTCAAATCCTCACTTCTGGAGTCCATACGGTTAGAGTAACCATCCATCCAATCCTCGTATGTATCAGTACTAACTTGAGACCATCCTGTTGAAGATGCTCCGGACAGAGTCATTTGAACATCAATTACTTCTGCACCCTTTGGTATTGCCACTTTGGTAGTCTTATCCGCGCCACCTTGATACAATGCAATATTTTCGATGTCGCCATCTGAAAATGTGTATATGTGCCTCGATGAACCGTTTGCCTGCGCCTGTCCGACGAAGGTCTCAGCAAAAGGACTGAGAGGTGTTAGAACTAGCAACATTAGCATCATTGTCAGCATAGCACGGGTAGAAATCCTCTGCGACATATGATTCACCTATCTTCGCGACATCCGACATAAGTCTTGAACCATCCGGCGTCATGTCACTACAGAAATCCCCCTTTAGGGGGAATTCTGATGATTATGCTGTATTCCTACTATCGTATCGAATTGGTGAAGAATCTCCGCGTAATCCGTCCTCTTCATCATCCTTGACTTCGAACCAATCCACCATCCAATCACCGTCGGTATCCCAATTCAAAGGATCACTACCTTCTGCAATATGATCGCCGTCTAGATCTAGTAGGTACCAGCCAAATTCATGTTCACCTAAATCAACCGCAGGTGCACGATTTGTATTGCCGAGATAATACAAGTCCCATTCAGATGTTTGATCTCCTGAACAAAGGACTATGTCATCACCAGAATCTAGAGCCAAGAAATCATTGTCCATATCATCAATGATCAAAACATAACTCTGGTCATCAATATTCTTTCGATTCATCCCCAAATAATTTGTTGAGTCTTCAGTAACTTCGCCCAGTCCCAAGGTAAAGGCCCTAAACTGCCACCATTCGGTTATTGGCGAACCTTCCCAGGTCTCACCGGATAATCTCACAGAATCTGGCGAGTCTAAATTTGGATTAGCTATAGCGTAGAATTCCATGAAATTGGTGTATGGAGTGTATACGCATGTTGCACTGCAATCCCAGTTTCCATCTTGGTCTGGGTCGTCATTCGCATCCAAAGGATCTGCTGGATTGAATGTTGCCCAAGTCCAGCCTAAATTAGGACGAGAAAGCGTACCTAGATTCTGTGAAAGCGGGCGGCAAGAAGTTGTGTTTGTATTACAAGAACCTCCTGTTGCAGCATCGATCCATTGGACTTCTATATTGAGTCTGGAAGAAAAGTTGTCATTGCTCTCATTCCACCCTTTTTCATACTCATACCAATCAGGTAACATGTCCCCATCTGTATCATTATCCATTGGATTTATTCCGTACTTGAAAACCTCTCTTCCATCTGAGAGATTCCAATCTTGATCGTGTGCTATAACAACACCTGCGTTGACTTGAGTGTTGTATGTTATAGCATCGCCATCAGAATCATTTGAATCTGGCCTAGTTCCATTCAAGTACTCCATATAATTAGTGAAAGGTAAATCCCCAATTCCGTTCTGTATAATATCTCCAGAAGGAGTGAATTCACGGTTCTCCCAAGTGCCCTGGGTTGCTGGAATATCAAACGAAGTTCGACCATACCAACCATCACTATCAGGGTCATAATTGACATCGAATGGATTTACCGGATTAGTAGCCCAATGATTCTGTGTTGTCGGGTCTGGAAGGCCGTAAACAGCGTAACAGAATTCCCATCCATCATTGATACCATCTCCATCTGTATCTGCAAATGTGGGATCAGAAATACCAAACAAGGTCCTGTTGAAAGTATTGTCATCTGCGGAATTAATCATATCCATTCTGGCAATTGTACTCGCATCTCTTCCTCTAAAATTATTGAAGATTGCACGACGTGCTTCTAGTTCAGTACTGCCTTCTTCGACGTAAGCATCAATTGCATCATCTCCAAAACCAATTAGTCCTGAACCGGTGCTAAGACGTTCAGAGTATTTGCCGTAAACTCTGGATTCATATTCCCTCTTGTTTGTATATTGTTCATCCAATGAGATATTACCATCTCTATCACAGTCCACTGAATCTTGATCGCTATCAAGCCATTGATCTGAATCAATTAACGGGTTCATTGACCAACGGTTATTCTCTAAGTCCCAACTGGTAAACCAATATTCGAAACCATCGATCATACCATCATCATCGGTGTCCGACATTGTCGGGTCAGTGATACTCATCAGAGTTGAAATGAATGTATTAGCTATTCCAGTGGATTGCCATTCAGTAAATTCAGCTAGGTGCCTCTTGCCTCTCTGTCCTTTGTCACTAATTATGTCAAAGACACGCTGTGACTTCTGAGTTGGATCATTCAGGTCACCATCAATATGCATTAATGGAGCATCTAGTGGGTGGTTTTCACCATTAACTGGATTTACTATTGCCAATGAAAATTCTTGAGCATCTGTCAATGCGTCATCGTCTGCATCGAAGGTACCATCTCCTGGAACCAGCGGGTTTAGAGTCCAAGTCTGTGCGGTATCATTCCATGCTGTGAACATTAACTCTAATCCGTCTAGGAAACCATCTGAGTCTGTGTCTGGGTTAGTTGGGTCTGTTGTATAACCGGAGATGTTTATCAAATCCTGTTCGACGAAGGAACCAAATGATTCTGAATTTGTGATTCCTGACCATTGTTGGAATGTATATCCTGCCCCTACAGTTGTAACATACCACTGCGGACTTGAACGGTTACTGTTAGTTTCAGAAAGTTCTGGCGCTATACTGTTGTATTCTTCCCAATTAGTCATTCCATCATCATCAGGGTCGCCCCAGCGATCAGCCGAATCTAATGGGTCCAACGACCATTCTCCTTCGAGAAGGTGCCATCTAGCATACCATATTTCCCAGCCGTCAGGCATTCCATCAGAATCACTGTCAGCATCGGTTGGGTCACCGGTTAATACACCATTTCCAAAGTTCGATTCTGGTGCGGCCCAATCAGAGATATTCCTGAATAAATCTGTGGTGAAATTATCTGGTATCAATTCACCATCTAAGCTCATATTGCCACTGTAGAGATTATCTGTGACATTATATTCAAGCCAATTTACGAATGCTTCATTGTCCTCAATAACACCATTGTGGTTAATATCAAAACCATCGCCATCAGGATTTTCAAAAGCATCGCTTCCGTTTAGCGGGTTGATTCCAGTCCTGCTAACATCCCAAGTACAAGCACCTCTGGCTTCCCAACCATCAGGAAGTCCATCGCCATCTGAATCTACATTATTTGGGTCCGATTCCGCCCAGGATTCAGCAGATTCTTCAGATTCTAAATGACTCTCCAAAAGATCTCCAGCAACTCCAGCTGCTTTGATTAATGTCCATTGATACTCGCACAAGTTGGACAAACCATCTCCATCAGCATCCCAACTTGCATCGGCAGGATCCATTGGATCCATTGTCCAATTATTGGACCCAGTAAAAGTTGAACCAATCCAGCGACGGTTTTGTATTTCCCAACCATCTGGCATACCATCGCCATCAGAATCTGGATTTGTCGCATCAGTACCGCTGTCGATTCCTAAGGAACTCAAGTAAGTTGCATTTGCTGCTAAACCTGCCGCATCGCCACAAACATGTTCGTAATCATACTGATTCGTGTAATGACACCATAGAGGAGTAAATTCGTGGAATAACCCGAAGTATTCCGCGCCATCTCCAACTCCGTCACTATCTGAATCAACAGACCTTGGATCGGTTGCATCGTAACCATTGCTTGTTCTTGCAGTATATCTGAATTCGTCAAGGTTTCTCCAGAGGCGTTCATTTATTGGGTCAGAGTCGAGATTTACTCCATCACCATCTGCATCTAAGTAAGCATCCCAGGGGTCAGTAGGGTCCAATCCATAACGAACTTCCCATCCATCAAGCATACCATCTGCATCTGAATCATTTGCCATTGGATCCATCAGTTCAAGATTAGAATATTTACCAGGCCCTATTCCCAAAAATACAGTATTAACTCCTGAAACTTCGTGAACTGTAATCGCAGAAATCATACCGGGAACCCATTCCTGGTTAGTCATTCCATAAACAGCGGCATATCCTCCATTTAGAGACCACATACCCCATCCAGACCCAATAATAAGTTGGTCACCAGTAGAATGAATTGAGTGTATTTCGTTAGCTGAATTAACTGTTACTCCATCTACTCCAGGGTGCTCTAAATCGCCACCATATGTAATGAGGCCTGACAATAAATCCATTCTATGGAGGCCAGAAGGTGTACCAATCCAAACTACTTGCGAAGAGCCTCCGGAAGGGCCCTCAGCCAGTAAGTCATTGACTATCGCAGGATTGTCTCCTCCCTCAGCACCAATCGCTCGTAAATCATCAATGTCCGAAGCGATCGAAGTTGGTTCTAGGGAATAATAAAATTTCCAATTTGGAGTGGATGCATCTCTTGCTGATGCAGTTTCAACTGAAAATAAACCAACATCGGTTCCAACAAAGAGTGTAAGAGGGCCCGATGTGACGTCGACATGAACAATAGATGTCGCTGTAGCATTTCCACTATTCATGGCATTTGAAATTCCAGTTCCAACCTCAAGTTCAGAGATTGAAATACTGTTGATTTGGAATACAGAACCAAAACCACCATGACCCAATGCAAGGACATAATCGTCCCCACCATCACTAATTAGTTGGGTGCCTGCAGTATATCTACCAGGGAAATATTGCCAAAGAGATATCTCATCTAACACACCTGCGTCTCTACCTGCAATCCAAGTACCAGATTCAGTAATCATCACAAGATGATTGTCGAGTAATATCATATCGTGGAGGTCATGCCCCTGTGGGAGATCGTAGTCTGTTGACACAGATGTTTCAAAGTCAATGATTGACACACCTAGCTTAGAGCCAACCCACAAATGTGTTCCATCATCTCGTAATTCTCTGACATCATGATTTAGAATTGAGATTTCACCTTCTTCTGCTTCAGGAGATAAGAGATATTCTGTATATGTTCCTGATTTAGCACCGAGTTCGACTGACCTCATTCCAGATTTAACAGTATTATCGTCATCAAGGTGGACAAAATACTCTTCCAATGTAGAGAGTTGCTCCCCGAGAGTTAGAGCTTCTTCTGAACGAGCAGCATCAACGCTGATGATACCGTCACGATTGGAATCCCATCCATCATTATCTAAATCAATCAAAGCATTCGAACGATTCAGTGGATTAAGTCCAAAGTGAATTTCCCATCCGTCTTTAATTCCATCTCCACTAGAAGGGAATAACCTTCGATGTTTCACACCATCGAAATTGAACCTGTCACTGTCTTCTTCAATTGGGTTAGTTCCTAACCAAATGTATTCATCTATGACTTCACTCGTACCATTCCTGGCACATGCAGGCAGAATATTCTCGAATAAGGTATAGTTCTTATTTTCAGAAATGAATGGCCAATCATAGAGAATTGAAGATTCCGGATTCGGGGCATAGCAACGTAAACCATCCAGTTCATTTGTCCAATTACCTGGTGCCCCAAATGAATATTCTTCAGGCGAGGTTAGCATTTCATTAACAGTAAGGAAACCATTTCGATCCACGTCAAAACCGTCCTCATCAGGATCAAGATCCGCATCACTTGCATTCAACGGATCAAATGTGTCACATTCATACCGCTTCTCTTCAGAATCGTAGCCGCCAAGTTTCTCACACATATGAGCCTCGAAACCATCAGGCATCCCATCACCATCTGTATCAGCTACCCGTGGATCCAGATACCATCTCTCTCCAGATTCGTTGACTATACCTGTCAATCCTCTCGAAAAAGAAGGCTCCGTACACTCGGCAGGATATGGCCAGCAGTATTCCTCAGTAGCATTTAATCCGTCAATATCAATATCGAGAGAAGCATCAGATGCATTGTCCCTGTCAAGTCCTTTCATGATGACTGAACGGCCATCTGTGGATGTGAAATTGACCCATTCACTGAATAGATTCTCATGGACATCTGGAATCTTGTCGCGGTCAGAATCAGTCACTGGAGGCCGGTCCCCTTCAGTTAAATTTGGATTAGTGGTACCCACATTCGAAATAGCAGGTAACTGGGACACAAAGAAGAGTCCCGCTACCACAAGAAAGGTCATCAAAAGCGTGGATTGTGAGCGGCGCATAGGTATCACCGTCGAGCGCGGCAGCACTCAACCGGACATGAACCATTGAACCAGCCTTAATAGAGTGATGGAGCAATGTTCAGACTCAGATTACCTACGGTAATCCAAGATTGTTTGGAAAAAGGGTATCAATCTCTTGATTTTTAGGGGTGGGTTCAAGGGCTCAACGCGACAACCCCCCAAAGTTCCCATGTCACTTGCATTCACACACCTTGGCACTGGAAGTCGCGGTAATGCGACACTAGTCGAAAGTGGTGATGCCAAGATACTAATCGACCAGGGGTTCAGTGGGAAACAACTAGAAAAGCGCTTAGCCAGAATGGAAATCCGCCCTGAAGAAATTGATGCTATTGTCTTAACTCACCACCACGGAGATCATGGAGGCGGTGCAGGAATATCACAACGAAGATGGGACATACCCATATTCTGTAATGACCGAACCGCAACAGCTCTAAATTTAGACCTACGAGGAGTTCAGCTATTCGAAAGCCTTGAAGCCCTAGAATTCGCAGATGATTTAGCCCTACTACCCGTCCCTGTACCTCATAGTGGAGCAGATAATGTGGCATTCATTGCTAGTCATCGCGGAGAAAGAGGAGCCGTGATTACAGACCTTGGTTCATGGACAGATGAATTGGTCAATCATGTATCTGGTTGCCAGCACATATCAATAGAAGCAAATTACGATCATTCTCGGTTGTGGAATGGACCATACCCCAATGCTCTGAAAGACCGAATATCTGGAAGAGGAGGTCACCTCTCAAATGACCAAACAGGTCAATTTTTATCCAGAGTAGTAGATGGAAATACTAGATCTCTCGTACTCACTCACCTTTCCGAGAAAAACAACGCACCACACCTTGCAGAATCGACTGTTTTGTACCATGTTGATGACCTGTTCGAAGGGGACATTCGAATCTCGCTCCAAGATGGCCCTGAATTCACACACCACATAGGACAATCTGAATCTGAGCGGGTTTCTCGAGAAGGGATTACACTCCGTGGATGAGCCCTGTAAGGGCTCGCTTTTGGTCAAACCATAAGAGGGGGGTTGGTTCTCTTCAGTCCGATGAGGTCAAGGCGAACGTCCAAAGATGACCTCGCCGTAAGCGAGGTTATTGGCGTAGTAATGCTCCTGGCTATGGTAATCACCATGATGGGAGGCGTGTTTCTCATGCTAACACCTTACGTCAATGATTTCCAAGACAATACAGCTTGGTCCAACGCAAATGGAATTGCGGAACGCCTCGACGGGAGAATCGATGTAGTCTCTGGAGCAAGTGCTGACACTGGAATAAGGACTACTGTACCATCTAGTACCAGTTCAATAACACAGTTATCCGGAGTTGAGGTTTGGACTGTTGCTGCAGATTTGACTGCTGATGAAGCAATCACAGTAACCTATCTCAACCAGACTACATTCAGCATATTTGCACAAAATGAATCAGCTACTAGCGCCACAATATGGACTCAAGAAGGTGAGGAAACAATATCTTTCACTCCAAGTTCAGAATTGGTAGTTATCGAGCATGAATTAAACGTAGTCAGCCTATACATAGTGACAGTTCATGACGAAGATGAAAACCCATTGCACAGACAAGCCCGTATTACAATTTCAGGATTGATGATTGGAACTAAGGTTCAGACAGGAGAACATTCAATCGCCCTTGTTAACGATGCCAGATATGACAAGTTCTCTAATGAACCTTGGACTATTTCAGACAGGCCGGGACTGGATATCGAAGAATTATTTGATGGCACTATGAGGGCTAGCCTCTCAATTCGTAATGTCGAGGTAGTAGGCCCTATGCCTAATGGAAGAAATGCTATTTTCGACATTAGTTCAGCGGGCCCAATAAATCTATTCAGCGGAGATGCTTGGAACTTTAGATTCAATTTCGAATCGACACTTGGGCCAACAATCACTCCTCAAATGAATGAAGGATGGTTAACAGATTACACACTACATCGTGCATCAAACACCCTAGACCAGCACAGAGGGATTAGCCCTTGGTTACGTGCTAGCGGCGCTGACGGTATGACAATTGACCATGGAAACACAATGATAGACTTAGAAATCGACTTACAGCTCGTGGAGGTGTCGGAATGATTGCAGGTAATTCCTATCGTGATGAAGAAGCTGTAAGTGCCGCAGTTGCAACTGTTCTTCTTTTCGGAGGAGTTGTCACTATTATCGGAATTATGTTGCTATCCATGATGCCAGTAATTCAAGAATTAGAAGGTTCGTTAAAACGAAACGACATGCAATCTCAAATGGAGATAATGGGTCATGAGATCACACTACTATCTGAAAGCGGAGTACCTGGAGATTCATCTCAGGTTGAACTCGTCCCAGTAGATGGAGAACTGCGCTGGGATCGACTTCGAGGAGGAATGTGGTATTCAGCATCATGGCATGAGGATAATTCTTTCAGGATACAAGGTGCTCTAGACTTAGATCGAAACATAGACATTCGTCATGCGGAAAGCAATGTGCAAGCCGTTTGCTATGAGGATATGCGACTTGGCCCTGACCGGCCATTCTTATTCACTCCTATTGAACAGTCAGATTATGTGTTAGTTACTCCAAAGCATGGACTAACAATCCCACTTGGCCCCGTCATGATTGAGCAAAATGGAAATGAATTCGAACTTTCGATAGGCGAAGTGATGAGACTAGATTCAGATTCACAAATTAGTTCCACCCATGACCTCACTGGTTTACAAGTCAATGGAGATGGGGGTGCAATACTAGTAACGCCGACTAAGGCCCAACCATCTACAGGAAAAGGACAGCATTGGGCAGTACCAATTCCGGCTGGAGAATCTACTATCGAAGTTTTTGCTGATGATGACCTACTGGTTCAGTGGAGCCTTGACGGACTAAGTGGTGATGAAGTAGTCGTTGAACCAATGGGAGTTAGGTTAGCAAACTCTTGGTCTAAAAATGTGAACATAAGCAAAGATTCCATGCTAGAAATAATCACTGATGTTGATGCACATTTGTTAATCAGTCATGGAGGCAAAGGCAAAACTGGATTACTTGGAGAAGAAGGTAATTATGTGTCCAAATATTTCATTGCACCAAATAGCAATGGCAATTTGACAATATCTAATCCTAATGAAAATGCTGCAACAATAACTTGGAGAAATGGAGGAGTTTCTGTGCCTGGCAACCAAACTAGCATTGTATCATGGCCGCCAACAGGTGTAGAAAATGCAACTACTATCGAAAGCAGTGAGCATATCCAACTACAATGGAGTGTTGGAAACTCAGGGATGATGATGTTACCTGCACTAGATACGGGCCAAGTAACCGGACTTGAATTCATGTTGGATAATTCTCAAAACTTTGAAAATTACACATCTGAAGAGGCGGACTATTCTTCCAAGTTAGGACATACTGGAAACTCTGGAATGATAAATCTAGAAGATGATGGCGCTATGCGCTGTATTGCAATTGACCAGACCGCATCAGGTTGGATTTCTACAACATTACCTTGGAAGTCGATGAATGGACTACCTGAAGGAGAGATAATCACCGCTTGGAGAACCGGAGAACACCCAGCTAGTATCGAGATCACCTTGATCGGTGCTAATGCTGATTCCACTCATGCCAAACTAGCAACAGCATGGGCATTCCATATATCTCGGCTGACATATGAATTTGACACTTCTATCACTGGACTCGAGGTTGCTTGGAGTGCGGGAGCCATAGTAACGAACCATCCTGAATTGAACCCTGCAATATTGGTCGGACCAACCGATAGGCAAGGGCCTGGACCAAGATTCAGCGCCACAGTTCCATCACTCCATCCAACAAAGACATCAGTTATTGGTTCTGGAGACATGGACTTGGACCTTGAGTTGACGATGCGCGATAGCCTAGCATCAACAACAGCATATGATGTAAGAAGAGGATGGATTGGACCTTATGGTGATGCCATCTCATCTTGGTCCACCAATAGTTTGGAATCATCTGAAGATTGGATTGTAAACCCTGGGAGAATCGATTTGCTGAATGATTACACAGGATGGGTACCAGTGCCATCATATGGTCCAAGTGAAGCAATATGGCACACAGGTGGCGAACCAATTCAATTCAATTTACAAATAAGTAGTATCGATGTTCATCTGACGGAGGCTTCAGCATGAAGGGCAAGTTATCTAGAGATGAGTCCGGCGCTAGTACAGAACTAGGCTACATCTTCACATTCCTTCTGGGTGTTCTATTCTTGTCAATGTTCAGTGTATGGGCATTCGGTCTTGAGACATCTACTCGCGAGAATTGGAACACAACTGCTGTTGATGTCAACATGGCTGATTTAGCAGCAGGTGTAGAGAGGGCTGATTTGGCCAGCAGAGAAGATAGTAGTATCAGATATGCTGAAGTTGTCGAATGGAGACTGACCGAAGCAGATGAGTCATTATTTGTTCTGACCCTAGATGATGAGGGACTTCACTTAGATCATCCTGAAAATAAGTTGGACAGAGATGTTTCGATTTCCGCAACTGGGGCAGGAACATATGACGGAAGAATTACACTATCTGGAATTACAGAGATTTGGATAGTTCATGACAATGGAGTCACTTACTTATCAGCAAAAAGGCCTGATTTCTAATCAGCGGCCCATAACTGCAGTGTGAACCATCATCTGCACTTCTCGCATTCGAGTTTGCGCTCCTAATTCACGGAACACAGAAAGTGCTCTTTGAAGATATTCCATCCTTCGCTGCCTATCTGGAGCGACACCACCGAGTCTGGCAAGCAGCTCACCAATTTGCATTCGCAAATCGTTGGCTTCGGATATGATTAGTGCTTCACGATAGCGCTCAAGTGCTTCTTCGATTCTACCACTGTCTTGGAGAACTTCTCCCAACAAAATCGAGACTTCTACCAAGGCAAGAGGGTCTCCGGCTTCACCCATTGTCGAAAGTGCATCGGTATAGTGGTGTAATGCGAGGTCAGCATCACCCGTCTTCGCATAATAACGACCTAGAACTGCACGCGCTCTTGCATGAAGTATTGGATCTTCAGAACTTTCAGAGCGTTCGTATGAAGACAGAGCATGGTCTCTTGCACGCATGTGTTCACCAAGGTCTAATAATGAGCGGGCAAGGACAATTTGAGCTGGAATTAATTCAAGAGAATCGTCGCCATTAAGGATATCTTCTACCTCTGAATAAGCTTCAAGAGCCTTTGTTTTGTCTCCGTTACGGCGCAAAATATAGCCCATATTGTTGTATGAGCGAGCCGCCCCTAGAGCATCGCTCATTGATATGAAAAGTTCGAGCGCCTTTCGGTGCATATTCAAACTGGCATCTGAGTCTCCACGCTTCAAAGCGATGTCAGCAAGATTGGAAAGAATATCCGCAATTACATCATTCAGACCTGCTGCTTCAGCAGGAGGTTTCGCCTGACTGAACGCTTCTTCGGCCTCATCAAAGCGACCAAGCAATGCTAGTACTTCGCCTCGTAATCTATCAATCCTGCAGGCACTTTCGGCAGCAATAGATTTAGTATCAATTGATTCAAGAAGCCCGAGCAATTCAATGTGACCTTCCTTGATTAGATCTCTTCCAAGTTCGATGATTATCTTAGTTGCATCTTCGTGCCTCGATGCCGAAATTAGATGATAAATTAACTCAAGTGCGATTTGACTACCTGAAGTCTGTTTCTCATACCAAATCACCGCTTTGTTATGCAAATCTTCTCGTGATTGGCTGTCTAAACTCTGCAGCAAGAACTCCCTAATCAAGTCGTGAACGTCATATGCATCTGAATCAGCGTGACGTGCTAAACCAGATTCGACTAGCGAATCTAATTCATCTATATTCAGACCCTGTTCAGTAATTGCTTCCAATGGAATCGGTTCTCTAAATACCGAAAGTGCCCCTAGCAACCTCTTTTGTTCACCAGATAGTTTCGAGAAAATTTCGATGTTCACATAGTTCTCTAACGATTCGTGGAACGCCCCAGCTGAGGCACCCCTATTGATTAATTCAAGAACTAAAGGGTGCCCTCTACTCAGAGAGTGAATATACAGTAATTTTTCCTGGTCTAAATCATCAAATGCAGATAACAAGGACCGTGTTGATTCTTGATCTAGACCTTCCAATGGTAGAACAAGGGATACAATTCGGCCATCTGCATCCTTGAATGGGACAACTTGTTTGAAAGACCTAGAGAATATAACTAATCCAACATCACCTTCGCACTCAACCAGCCCGCGAGAGACTGCTTGTATTGTTTGGTGTAGGGCCTTATCGCTTACCTTGTGATAATCATCAATCACGATTAATGCAGGAGAATTCGATAGTGAATCCGTGATAATTCTTGCAGCATCAGCAGCTTGTGGGACAGGAGTCGCGGAAATGTAGTCTGCAAGCATTGAATCTCCAATACTAGACAACCAATCAGCTAGACTCTCGAAGAAAGCCCTACTTCCATCCCAATCCTGACATCGGTGATACAGAAGGTTTCTACGATGCATGAAAGATTCGATAACTTTAGCAGCCATTGATGTCTTGCCGATACCTGCAATCCCTGGAATCATCAAAGTGGTTGACCTTGCCTCGAGGAGATTCACCATGTTCTCTAGTTCTGTTGAGCGCCCGTAAAAGTGTCTGAGGCGTGGTAGGTCGCCTAAACTAGTAACCAATTGTTTCTCTACATGTTTTGATAAATCTCTCTCCACAAGATCCGCAGATAATGTTCGAACATCTAAGACGCCATTATCATCAAGATATCTGATGACATCTACCGGCCTCATAGTGAATGGAAGACGGTCTTGTATCTCGCCCAGAGTGGAATTAATCGTGTTTCCGCCAGATAAAATCGCCCTCAGGGGAAATTCTCTGAGTCTCTTCCATGTTTCCTCGGCAAGATTCATTCCGGTGTCGGTTAGAAAGTATGCTTTCCTCTTTCGACTAACACCTTGAACGTGAGCCTGCCTTTCAACAAGTAAACCTTGATCTTTCAATCCAGCAATCGCTCTTGGTACATTCGAGCGAGCAATTGCTACTGCATTTGCAATACCCATTTGCGAAAGTGCGAATGGGACTTCCACAGAGCTCATAAAATCCGAAAAGTCAGATAAATGTAAGAGAATTCTCTCTTGAACTCCAGGCTTGGGGCGCACAGACATAAATTCCGACTCCATCTAATCCTCTTAGATTGTTGTGTATTCCCGTGTGGAATTCACTGTTGGGGGGGGGTGTAGTTAGGATCGGCTACCCACTGGTTAGTTTGGGCATCCCATATCCAACCGGGATGCTGAGGTTGGGCAGCAGGTACAGGGGCTGGAGCAGCCGCTAATTGGCCAGCTGCAGCCGCTTGTTCAGCAGCTCTCACTTTAGCCCAAGCATAAGGGTCCTCTTCCTTCTGCAGCTCCATAGCAGCATCAATATCATCGTCTTCAAATTCTTCAAACTCTAAGAAGAAGAAAGCACCCACGCCTAGTAGAACTGCAATCGCAACAACTGCTAGCAAAATCCAAATCCATGTAGCAACACCATCAGACAACTGTTCACCGCTCCTCAATTTGATTTCTGAATTGTCATCTTTTCCAATGAATTGCCCGTCCTGTGCGAAATAAATATTGTAATCGCCATCATCTCCAAGTTGTGACGAACTTATTTCCATTTCCCAAGTACCGTCTGGTGCAACTGTAGATGTGTTCAATATGATGTCTCCCTTTAGCAGACGTGCTTTGACTTGTGAATTAGGTAGACCTGTTCCTTCAAACAAAGCTGAATCATCAAATGTCACAGAACCTGAATCAACTCTTTGTGCAGTGAATGATACACCTTTGACAATAAAATTGACTTGGTATGAATATACTACTGAGTCATGAATATCTCTTCCTTCAAACATAACACCTTGCATTGACCAGTCGCTGATTTCACCTGATGTTTGATACATCGAATCCATTGGATTGTAGATTGCTTTACCTTCAGCTGTTATTCTGATATGCGATGAGTAATCGTTGTCTAGTGCGTTAGTAGGATCATCGAAGATATCGAAAACCATGTGGCTATAATCAGGACCGTTTCCATCTGAATCATTAAAGAATTGTAATAAATCGATTTCAACTCCTGAGCCACACTTATCGAAAGCACTGGACTTTTCATCACAGAAGATTGTTACAGTATCAGCCCATCCAGTTGGATCGAATGTAGGAGCGATATTATCGGCATCAGTAGGGTTGTCTATCACGACGCGAACAATTTGAACATCAGAGTAATCTACACCATCGTAAGCCTTAACGTGCACCTCATATTGTTGGTCGTGAATCAAATCACTAGTATCCCAATAGACCATCCAAGCACCGTTGGGTTGGAATGAAGTGATTGGATCAGGGCCACTGTTTAATTCAATTCCACTTGCCAAATCAAATACTGACACTTCGACTCTTGTTACTTGCCCATCATTATCACGTGCAACGCCACTGATGATTGTCTCTTCATCTGCTCTCACACTTTCCATAGGAAGGGGCTCGCTAATCTGTATAATCGGAATACGATTGTCGTTATCGATTGTGATTGTTACAACATCTGGTGAACAGACGTCTACTGTTTCGTGACAGTAGTTGGAATCACTAGCCCACACTGTGAAAGTGTAGTCACCACTAGGAAGGGATGAGAAATTCCAGGAATCTGACCAAGCAGTGCCTCCACCACTGTTAGCAGGGTAGTTTGCAGAGTAGTTATTTGGGCCAGAAACACTGAACCAAATATCCCTAATATCGCTTCCCTGAACACCGTTGTAGTCGTCAGAAGCAGTACCGCTAAACATTACTTCTTGGCCATCATGAACAGAGCCATCTAATGGAGATTCCAAAACAATGGTTGGGGCATTAATATTCAATTTGAAAATACGAGTGATAACAGTTGATTCGTCTAGCCCATCGAAGGAACGGATTCTGAAAGTAACATCCTCTTCGAAGTGGTTACCCATATCATATTCGTAACTCCATGTTTTGTAAGGCCAGTTAGTCATGTTAACTTCGCCATTGGCTCCTGATGTATCAATTGCCTCGTACCAATCGACTTTACCGTGAGGTTGAATCTGAACTTTCCTGATATCTCCGAATTGTTTCAACCAGGAATCATAGTCGTTGAAGTAAGGACCACTTTCCCCATCGTGAGCAGTACCAGATATTACGATTGACCTTGCGAATGAAGTCCCATCATTCTGGTCAATACTTACCGATGGAGCAGTATTTGTCAAAGATATTACTTCGTCAATCATGCCAGTCAGAGTAAATTCATCAGTAGCTGTACCTTTACCGAATTTCTTTGCATCAACAGTATAGGTAGGCATTTCACGCCCACCATTCTGACAATCCGGGTCTTGCCCATCTACCAATGTGTCCCCATCATTGTCCGAACCATCACCACAGGAGTCTTCTCCAGGATCAGTTGCTGTATGGTTCCAATTAGTATCTATGTGGAAGTTTGAAGGCAGTGTCACCCATGGAGTGTAACCGTATGAATCGGTAGACATGTTGTACAATGGCTTACCATTCGCATCTTTGATAGTCACCAGAGCATCAGAAACTTGTGAATTGTCAGCCTTAACTTGATAACGAACTAATTCACCTTGCTCAACTTGGACACCCCATGCAGTATTCTGATTCTGAATGTGGATTTTGGATCTGTCAAAGTTCTGAACATCAGAGTAGGTGAAGGTTGTTGCGTTTGGATTGACTTCCATAGATAATGGCATGAATCTCGGTGGCCATTCTGCAGTCAAGGGCGCTTGGAGACATTCGCTAATATCCCATGGACATTCTGCTCCGCCCCAAGACAGTGAAACTGGATACATTTCATTGCCGGTTGGGTCTGGCATGAATTCACTCTGCACTGCAACTCTAGATTCTGTTACATTGTAAACTTGGGAAGCGTTTGAGTATACATTCTCTGAGAAGTATGCAATCGAGCCATATTTGTTACCATAATTGTCATCATAAAGGCTGACATTCGCTGCGAAGCCACCGACTTCGATGTCGTTGTTTTGAGCGTTCACAATTCCGCCTTTGATTCTGAATCCATCACCGAGGTTGTTTGTAACCGTGTTACCGATGAAGGTTGCAGACGACATGTAGACGTGGAAAGCAGGGCAAGGGAAATCGCCACCATACATGTAAACCGAAGTACAAGTCCCAGTATTGTTAGAAATGATATTGTTTGCAAAGTACAATCTCGCCTTGGTTGGTGAAGGTACATTCCATCCCTGATCCTTGTGGTGATATTCGCCAATCAATACAGGCTCTTTGGCTGCGTTTAGAATAGTGTTGTTTTCTGCAGAAACGTCTGATTCACCATAAATCCAAATTCCGTTCCAGCCACCGATTGGACCGATGACATTGTTGTTAATTTCAACCATGGAACTTCTAATTCCTAATCCAGAACCTTCTGCTGACCCAGAGATAGTATTGCGCTCTGCGACAACAATAGCTCCATCATAAGCAGTGATTCCAGCCCCATCTGTTGGAGTAATTGTGTTATCAGAGATTACGAATGTCTGAGTCTGGCCGTTTGTGACCAAATGAGAATTTGTATCGATAGCGTTACACTTTGTTGTGACTGTGGAATTTGTTAGATATCCACTGCTTGAGCGTAAGAATGCACCGTATGAATTGTCAGTGATCGATAATGTATCCATTCTAACGAAGGAATCTTCCAAGTAAACGGCTGAACGTCCGCCGCCTTGTGAACCACAATCGGTCTCTTCACCAGTGAAGGCTGAATTTAGAATTTGCATAACAACCAAACCTGCTCCAGCACCATAGGCTTGAATTGCAGCACCGTGATAGCCTTGAGCATCAATTCCGACGGCAAAGGTGCCTCCATCCAAAGTTGGGGATGCACCATTGAAAGCCAGGACGTTGGTGGTGTTTATGTCCGTGAAAGTTGGATTTGTCACACTCAGACTTGCACCATCAAAAACCATAGCACCATACTTGATTGTTCCCTGACCATCAATGTCGACTGGAATTCCATATGCTCCGTCGAGTGTTACATAATTCATTCGTGTTAGAGATTGGTCAATAGTAGAAGCAAGATAAATTCCGGAGCCGCATGCCATGTCAGGGTTGTAAACTCCAGTTACGTAGCAACTACCAGTCTGGTTAGGAGCAGTAGATGCTGCACCCCAAATGAATCGTATTGGAGAACCAGTGCTTGCCTGAGATGCTCCACAAGATGAATCTCCTGCGCAAATTGATCCTTGAATCTGAATGCTCTTGTTAGCTGGAACATTTATTGTAGTGCCCGCATTAATAATCAATTTCGCACCACCGGCAACCAGCAAGTCACCGTCAAGATTCATTACTCCAGTCCAGGTTTCTGTTCCTGTAATTGTTCCAGAAGAGGTTTCATTTACAGCAGACACGACAGGAGCAGTAGTAACCATCGCTAAGAATAGCGACATTAGGAAAATACTTACTAAACCAATACTCTTACTTTTTTGGACATTCAATGACATGACAATACCCTCTAACAAAACCTCCACTCACAAGACCGACTTAACACATTGGGAAAGAAATCAATTGGATTGTATCACTTTAAGCACAATAATATCATAATTATGTCTACTAAAAAATAACATAGTATCAAAAACTATCTATTATATCAATTTGATAATGGCTACTCAGCGAGTGCAGTGTCCCGAATATCCAATCAGCACAGATCATTGCTTCGAATTTCATCGAGCCAGTTTTGTCCATTTATCGCGCCATAACCCCACTTGGAATCGTGTGAAACTCCAGATTCAAGTGGGTCTGCAGAATTCATTAATGCGACTTTTACATCTTCAATGCATTCCAAACTGGGACTGTTTTGTAGCTGAGGTTCAGCCTCTAAAATCAGTGCGAGTATACCAGATACAAACACTGTTGCATCACTAGTACCTGTTGAAGAGTAGTAATCTCCGTTGCCAGCAGTTGAGATTATTCCCACGCCTGGAGCTGAAATTTCAGGTTTCAAATGTGGGTTTTCAGTACTACCGGAGACGTCTCCTAGCGAAGAGCCACTCCATGGCTCTCCATCTTGGTCTAAAGCCCCCACTGAAATCGCTTCTTTCACGTTCGATGGTGTAGCCACACGCCCATCATCGTCTGCGCCACCGTCATTACCGGCTGCGGCAATCACAAACACCCCATTGGCTAAAGCTAGTTGTACGGCATTGGTAGTTGGACCGTCTCTTTCAGCATCTGGATTGCTTTCACCACCTAAAGACAACGAAATTATATCGGCATCAAATGTTCTCCAGCACCATTCAATAGCGTTTGCAACTGTATTCTCATCTCCCGTATTGCTACCATCGCCATCATCCCCTAACGCAGCAGCCATTCCAAGTGTAACACCGGGTGCAACACCTTGTAAATATCCGTCAGAAACCAATATTCCAGCCATCATTGTTCCATGAGCGAGGTTACCCCTTTCCACTGGATCATTTGAACCCGAGATGAAATCACGGAATACTAAATCGATGTTTTCCAAATCAGGGTGTGTAGTATCGATTCCTGTATCGACCATACATACCCTAACCCCGTTCCCTGTTAGCCCGGAGTCCTGCAGTTCACGGGCGCCAACTTCCTCAAAAGCCCATTCAGAAGTAGGAGGGGGTATCTCAAGGAAAAGTAACTGAGAGCGCCAAATGGCCCAGATTATCACTAAGATAATCATTAATATTCCAGCATTTGCAATCCTTTGCTTATTCCTTCTAGGCCTGGAAACTACTCTGACCGGTGCAGGGTTCCATCCAATTACTTCACTCCGCCACTCTTCTTGATGACCGATCGTAGAAGCATCGACAGCAGACACTATTCTAAAATCAGTAGGCTCAGAAATGAACTCTACATTATCGAGTTCATTTTCACCCCACATGCTCTACGCTAACGCCTTCAAGACTTGAACATATGTCTCAAACCAGTTAGACCTAGGTCCCGAATACCGCACTTAATCGAATTGGAAACGATCAGAAGCGTGAAGCAGAACCTCTGCGAGCAGCCTTGAATCCACCGTAGAGCACAAGTATTGCCAAAGCAATTATTACGACTCCTAACCAAGGAGATTCGTCGCCTTCCTCTTCCATATTAGAGAATTTCCTTTCGAAATTCTCTGTATCAGCACTATCTGGGTGCAGAGGAGTATCATCTAGAACTTCTAGAGATACAGTCATTCTAGCATTACCAGGTGGTATATCAGAATACTGGAACTCAGCAGTTGCGTTTCCTTTCGCTGGTATAGTAGGAATAGTGTATGATTGTCTCGCATACTCAGTGCCTCCTCCTTCTTGAGCTTCCAAGTAAACTACCACAGTTCCAGTTGATAGGAATCCTTCGTTGAGGATTGGAATCTTGAAGAATCCATCCTCATTAGCACCTGCATCAGCAGCAAGAGGCTCAATAGAATTCACCTCAATAACCAGTTTAGCAACTGATATCTTGGCATTGGTCGAAGATGTCTGTGTTTCAAACTCTCCTCCGCTGTCAGCTGTGAATTCAACATCACATGAATCCTTAGTCGAGTTAGTAGCAGCGTAGATTGTGAAAGATTGACTTCGATCAGAATCTGCAGCAACTGTAAGGTTAGTTACAGCAGGTGCAACCTGCCATCCAGCGTCAGCACATGCTTGGCTTATACTAGATTCCAAAGTAACTGAATCGTCACCGTTACCAAGGTTGACTACTCTTAGAGTGACTAGTGTTTCTCCACCGTCGCCAACACCAATCGACTCAGGTGTATCTTCAAGTGAGATGTTGTACTGTTGAGGTACATTCACTCTTACACTTGATTCACTAATACCACCATCAGATGCGAATCTCATGTTTACCGGGTGTCCATCGGCGTAGGTACGGGTTTGGTTTTGTAGAGGTAGTGTGATTCTAACATCAACTTCTCTGTAGAGGATTTGGTTAGAATCATTGTTATCAATTCCGATTCCAAATCCAATGTCCATTATTTCTGTCCATTCTCCATCACCAGTATCATTCAGGTACTCTATCTTCCAGAACTCTGAGTCCTGAGAGACTCCAACGCCAGCAGATGCAGTAAATCCATCTGCTACTTCTGTACCTTCATATGTTACTCCAAGTTTCAAGTTGATTACCTTGTATCCATTGTCATCTTCGATTGCTGTCATTTCTTTCAAATCAGTTTGATTGAATACTGCTCCATCGTCTACAGATATTACTTCGATAACTAAGTCAGAGTTTACACGACGTGTGAACTCAACGTTTCTATCTTCAGCAGTGTCTTGAACAACCATTACCGAAAGTCCAGCAGTATATTTCATCGTTAGTTCCAACTCATGCTGAACTGTTTCGAAACTACTGTCAAGATTTATACTTCCAGATGGAAGAACCATTGATAATTCACCTTCAGAATCAAATTGAGACATCCAAGTAATACCATCACCAAGATCTAATTCGATTTCGACTCCATCTACAACGTCACCTGCATCATACAGTATACTGTCTATTGAAGTCCATGAAGAAGTCAGGGATAGTAATCCACCCTTTGCCATTACTAAGTCGATAGAAGCACCTTCTTGCACTGATGCCTCTAATAATCCAATAGCAACACCGCCACCATTTTCATCGACATCTGTTCCTTCAACAACAACAATCCAGTTACCTGGTTGAATAGTTCCGCTCCATGATAATGTGTCATTTGCATAGTCGGTTGTTGTGATTGAAACCGCATCACGCACCATTCCGCTGACAGGGTATAGCATAATTGTAGAACCTTCCAAACGGCTAGTTGCGCCTAAGATATCGGTTACATTTCCAGATACCATTACCACTCCAGCACTCATTTCGAAATCCTTACTTTCGTGAGTGTCGTTAACTCGGTAGAAACTAGTATTATCTTCAGTGTATGTTACAGAGCCGAATCCAAGTTTTTCTGATTCTACTGTGTAGTTATCACGGATTGGAACGAATAACTTCCAAACACCATCTTCATCAGTAACAAGAGATTGATTGAAGCCATTGTCACTTGTGACTGTGACATTGACATCCTCAATTCCTTCGCTGGAAGAAGGTAAGTCGTTTTCATCAAGATCCCAGAAAATCTTACCACCGATTAATACAGACTTGTCTAATTGGACTAATCCCGCTTCCCAAGTTCCATTGACCATTTGGTCTGCGGAGTTGTACACTCCTTCTACCAATGTCCAAGACTCGAGTGTTTCAGTACGGTTTAGGGCTAGTGTCCAGTTTCCTGGCATCAAGACCTCGCTGATCATTCCAGAGTTATCCGAAGGCCCAAGGCTGACATTTCCTAGCCCGTCAAGGCTTACTGCAGTAATACGTGTTGAAGTAACATTGACTCCAGTGACCGACTCTTGTAGTTGTAGATTGACAACCATTGCTGTCTTAGTCTTCAATTCAAGGCCAGTTGTTGCTCCGGTAATATCAACAAATCCTCTGTAGATTTCAGTCTCATTGCTGTCAGCTTCATAATCAGCGACCTCAATGTACCATTCTCCTTGAGGGACATATTCAGCAAATGTTCCATTTCCATCGGTTACAAGAGGATAGAAATCATCTCCTACATCGTTACGTAGCCAGACTGTGGAATTAGCCATAGCAAATCCACTTTCCATTTGGACAGTTCCACTAATCAGATATTCTGCATCTAGAATGATGTCAATACTTTCAGTTGGAGGGATTAATCCAATATCCAAACCTGGTAAGGAGTATGTGCTGCGTCGATAGTCACTTGCATTTTCATCACGAGGGCTATCTGCATACATTTCGATGATGTATTTACCAACTGATAATTCAATTGTTAGTTCACCTGTAATCTCATCATACATATCACTTGTAACATTTACATCGATTCCAAAGTCATTAATTGATGTAACGTTGAACATTGGTGTTATGGCAGTACCATTTTCCCATGTACCATCTTTATTGGTGTCTAGGAACACATTGAATGTGACAGAGATATTAGATGGATTTGCTACCAAATCGAGAATCTCAGTTCCATTCACGGCATTGACTGTAACTGGGTCGACATTCATGTCATCGTTTGACACAGTAAATGTCCACTCGCCATCTCCAAGATACATTCGGAAATCACCCTCTGAACCAATCTCGTCTCTTAATTCGAGACCTGAGGAAGATGTTGCAATAACTTCAGCACCTTCGGAACCGGAAATTCCATCGTTCCATGTGATAGAACTTCCATTAGTAGGAGGGGATCTTAGCCACACAAATCCCTCGACTACATTTGGACTTAGCAAGTAGAGATCAGTATCAGTAACCAAGGATGCGTTTGTAATCAGCATTCCAGCAGTTAGAGAGTTACTCGTAGTTCCAACCCATGTTCTAGCAGAGACATGGAATTCCATATTTTCTGGCATTCTGAAAGAGTAACTACCGTTGAAACCAGATGTCGACTCTAGTACAATCATTCCAGAGCGGGCCTCGATTGTAACTCCGGACGCTCCTGTAAGGCTCTCTTTCGGTATATCTGCAGGGACGTTGTACTGAGGATCTTCAAGGATACTTTCGATAAATCCTACTTCTTTTCCAGGACCTGCCCAAATCGTACCATTAATCCAGACACTTACCGCATAAGGTAATGTCATTTCCATGTCATCATCAGATATCTCGAATTCATGCCATAGGACATAATCTTCGTCTGATTCGTCAGAAATTATCCATTGCCCCATCTCAATTTCAGCATAAACCATTCCGTTCTCATCAGAGACTGCTGTAATTTCTTGAGTGTACAAGTCTGTGCTTTCTGTGTTGGTAAATGTAATTGTTCGGTTAGACATGTCTAATCCAGTATCGCCTGCATCAAGATTGATTGTTACATCCTTCTTTGGAGGCACAGGTGAATCGAGTGTCACGTTTTGTGAATCCAAGCCTACTGAGAAGTTATACTCCACTTCGTACCATCCATCTTCGTCAATGTCAACTCGCCACTGGTAGTCGCCGGTAGCAAGTGGTCCGTAACTTATCGAACCATTTTCATCTGTATGAATTAGAACTGGGTCAGAATCAGGAACACCGAAATCAATCAATTCAATTGTAGAATTAGGTGATGCTGTAGGTTCGCTAATGGTGTCAGCGTATACATACAATGTGTCTTCAAAGATTGAACCTGGTAATTTCATTACAAGATCATTTGTTGGCTCGATTGTGACTTCAACAGGGTCAGGAAGTAGAATTTCCCGACCATTTGGCATCATTGCAATCATATTGTATGTGCCAGGCATTAGTCCGGTCTTGTAGAATGAACCTGGGGACACCATTGGGCCAGAGAATGTTCCTTCTCCAATGAACAATCCTGTTCCATTTGCAGTACCAATACCTTCGTAGATACCTGTGCCTTCGAATGTTTCACCATCAAGGAATTTAACAACAGTTACTTGACCATCTGCAGTCATTCGTCCACTAGCGTTAATGATTCCATCAAACAAATAACTTCCATCCTGCTTCAAACATGCAACGTGAATAGATTCTGTAGTAACACCGTCTATTGTTTCGTTCCATACTGGTAATGAAGTAACTGTTTCATTCCCTACAGTCTCTACAGTACAATCTGGCGCATCATAGTCAATCCAAGTGGCGACAATGGAGCCCGCACCATCAAATGATGCGTTAGCAGTGTAAGAGCGACCATCTTGAACAGCTCTTGTGTAGTTACCAACGAATCCGGTGACTATACCTGTATTTCCTTGAGTATCAAATTCACCTTCTGAGGTGAAAGTAACCTCACCTGTGCCGGGAATAACTCGAGATTCTCCAGGTTCAGTAGTAAATGAACCGCTAGTAGTAGTAACTGAATAATTGTTAGTCATTCCCCAAATATTTGAAAGAACGAATTCTACATCATCGAGGGCTTGTCCTTCAAAGGATTCGTGGCCAGACCAAGTCACTGTTCCGGAAATACCGCTTGACTTAACAGCGATGTCAAAGTTACCATCGAATGCAGTTAATCTATCAGCTTGTTCTCCAGTAACGTTTTGTGTCATTTCACCCATCCAACTCATGTTGGCTACTTTTCCAAGTAATGCTGTGATAGGGTTAATTTCACGATTGGTGTTAGTATCGGTAAGTAAATCTGAGATTTGAGATTGAATTTCTCCAGTAGAAACTAAATCCTTTGCTACTAAATCATTGAATTCACCAGCGAATGCAGAAACACGAATTCGACCTGCTGGTACAGTGTATGACCAGTCGCCATTTTCATCAGCATCTGTAAATCCAATTGGGATCCAATATGTATCATTGTCCAAGTCAGTGGAGTCTTCTCCAGAGAATGCATCACGTTCGATGAGGATTCTAACATTAGGTAGAGGCTGACCGTCATCTGACATTGCGACTGAACCACTGACTTCAACACCAGGGTAGTATTTCATTATCTTGACTTGTGTGTTTGAGTTTCCAATCTTATTCTGATCTTCGGTATCGTACCAGTTTGCGATTACAAAGTGGTTCAACATAGCACCAGGCATTGGCAATGCATTAGTTAGCATAGAGTTAGGCGTACCTGACCCATAATTAGGGTCTTGAGAGAAGTGCTGAGCCGGTTGCTCAGTAGATGCAAATCCAAGACTGCTTGCACCATATCCTACGTAGGTTCTTGCCAGCATAGTATCGAAGTAATCTGAATTGTGATCAACTCTAACATTCGTAAGAGTCAACGGGTCAAAGGTTTGTCCTGATTGTTGATTTAGAACGTCTTTGCGCATTTCTTCATTGAATTCTGCTCGGGTCATTTCTTGATTGAATTGACCACGTGTAGTCATGTAGACTTCAGTCATGAATGTAGAGAAGTCCTGTCCAGATAGTGACGAAACCGGACTGAAAATACCAGTTGGGTTTCTACCACTATAATCAGAATTGTAAATTCCAGCTCTAGCATACAGTTTGTTATCGACTGCTAAGTAACGGATTTCGTGGTCTCTTGTGATAAGGTCTCCAGGAGCCCCTTCATAATCCTGTACAGAGTATACCTTGTTGTTAGAAAGGTCGACATACAAGTTGTGCAAGTCCTCATCATCCAATGAAGCTGTCAATAATTGAGTAATCAATGCAATTCTAGCGTTTGCTTTGTGAATACCTGTACTTACAGAATCAAATTCATCGATTAAGTCAGAAGTATACCAATAATCTCCAAAGATGTGGTGGGTAGTGTTATCTTCTGTATCAGATGCTGCACGAATATTGTTGTTGAATACGGGTTGTGCTTCGTTAATTGAACTGAAAGCATCCCCTACACAATCATAGCCATCTGAACAAGGGATTAAATCGCCGTTCTCGTATACCTTGTAAACTAGAGGAGTTTCAATATTAACGACTCCATCAATGTATGGATTACGACCTTCAGCCATAACTACATCATCGTTTACCATAATAACCTTGAATGAACGATCTAGTACATCATCAGACTCTAAACTGGTCTGAATTGTAATGAATTCAGACTTCTGGTCGGGAGTCAAGTGAGATGTTAATGTGCTGATGAAAGAAGGCGTGTGAGTTCTGTCACCTGTTCTTGCATCATTGTATGACAAATCTGCTTCAGACAATCTCCAGATGAACATTGCTGCTAAATCTTCTTGGCTTCTAGCCAACAACATGTTACCTGCAGCAGGTATTCCAGACTGGAAGTTATCCGATACTGATGGGTGGTCACCTGTTTCTAGTGCTTGGAAACCATAATCCCACCAAGATACGAAAGCTGGTTTGTCTGAATACGGTTGATCAGTATCTTGTTCTGCCAACCATGTATTTGCACGATTCCAACCATCGCTATTGAATCCAGAACCGAATGACCCTGTGTACCAACGTGAATTCTCATCATACTGAGAATCATCTAGAATTGAGAATCCAAAATCATTCCATCTTAGAATATCAGGTACAATGTTGTAAATCATTTCATCCATATCTGCTTCATTTTGACCACCATTTGGCATAGCAGCATCTATTCCGTAGGTTGCATGCTGGCTAACAAGCATCAACAAGACCATTCCAATTGCACTGAATTGCGGAGTGCGCCATAATGCCTTTCTAGCATTTGAGATTCTCTCACCTGGAGTGCGGATACCCATTCGCCTCCATGAACGAGCCATGTTTCCAGCACCGCTAGCCTTCCATAGACCGATTATTCCCCATGCACCCATTACTGTCATAGCAGGTGCAGCGTTGAACAGGAATCTTCCTGCGGACCAAGCCATGTAAGATGCAATAAGAACCCACATTCCTAGAATTAGTTTGGTCTGGCTCTTCTTGACAACACCATCCCAAAGTGCTATAATTCCCATTACAATTGCAAGAACGAAGATAATTGGGCCGAAGGCTGCGTATAATTGAGCAGGTTGTGGCCTGCCTGCTTCAGCAATTGTAGTGAAAATCTTGTTCTTAGTGAAGTATCCTGAACCAGTTGTTAGGACATTCCACGCATTCGAAACATCGGAGATTTGTAGTACGTATATTACGATTCCAAATATTGCTCCACCAGATACTAATGAACCTAGAACCAATAACCATGGTTTGTCACGGAATCCAGTAGTAATCCATGCGATTGCTACAGTAAACAATGTGATGAACAATAATGGCTGTAGGCCCGTTGAGTCGGTAATCAAGTCGAGTTCAGGATGACCATAGAATGGTATAACCATTATGAAGATCGTTCCGAGCATCATGATATTGAGTGCGGACAGAATAGTACTGTCTTTCCTTCTGAACATGTTCATTGCCACTTGCACGAAGTAAGCCAAGAATATGATTGCAGGGCCATATACGAATCCTTTCCATCCAAGAGCAACAATTCCGAAACAGACACCTGCTGCAATAGCATTTGCAGAAGCTGCTCTTCTTTCTTTCAGAACAGCAGACATTGCTGCTATAATTCCAGAAGGAGATGCACTGGTCGTACGAGAAAGTCTGTCATCCCCACCTGCTTTAACCGCTCTTAGGTAATACATGAAAGCGGCTGTCAAGAATAGTAAGACGAACGAATCGTGGTCAGCCATTCCCCATGTTGATTTTTGAACGTGTGTTGGCATGAAGGCGATTAACCAAGCGGCGACTACGCCAGCTCCCTTTCCGAAGTTATCTCTTGCGATACCTGCCATAGGGAAGATGATTAGTGCACCAAAGATTGCAGGAAGTGCAAGCATTGCATACCATACAGCATCATTAGATTCGATACCTAAACCTGTTAGCAACATTGCCCCGAGTGCCATTGACCATGAGAACAATGGAGGACGAGGATTGATGCCACCAACTGGATAGTTCCTGTCAGCATCGAAAATCAAGTGAGCATTTTCAGCTACGATATAGTCGATTACTCTCTTCATGTACCATGGGTCAGAACCTCCGGTTAGATCCCACTCTGCTCCACCAGAAGGGTTCATTGAAGGTACAAAGAACCACTGTACACGTATTGCTAGTGCAAACATGAAAGCGGTGAATGTCATGATTCCTGCCCAGTGGTTAGACCAGAATACTCGTGCCTGACTTGGCTCGTGAGCCTCGCGGTTCATCCAGCCACCATAATCCTCATGGGTAGCAAACCAATAGATTGCAACTCCTATGAAGAAAGTAATTCCGAACCAAATCCATACAGCCCATGTTCCTTCTAGACTTTCGCTGGACCAGTGTCCTGATTCATAAAGTGAAGATACGATGTAAAGAATCCACATCGACCCCAAGAAAATCGCTCTTGTAAACCAGCGCTCTGCGGCCATCCAGGCACAACTCAATGCTACTACACCGGTTAGTGCAGCAGGCCAGAATCCAATGTACCCGTGATATCCATCTTCGAACCAGATACCCAAGATATCCATGTCTGAAAGTGTGTTAAAGTAATACATGACTGCAATATGAGTTGCAGCCCAAACCGCTAGTCCAATTTGTAATGGCAAAGTTGCACGGTCCCAGTTTCCATCGTTCTGCTTGATGTAACCAAACCAACCTTTGTCGGTAGCAGGAGCCAAAATGCCTCGCAGTAGAACTGCAGCAAGTAATCCAAGGATTACAAAGACTGCTAAAGTATTGAAGAATACGAATCCCATAGCCTCTTGCCATGCTGAATTTCGCAGGTATTCATTACCATCCGAAGCAAGAGTGTAGAACTTGGTTTGGGTGTCACCGAAGTTAGCGGCAGCAACCATTGAAGTCCATATACCAATCATACTGAAAATCAATACTGTGTTCCATTCATGACGGCCTTTGGAATCTAGAATATATCCTCCGAACATTACAATGAAGAAGATCAAACCAAGGAAGTTCGAGTCAAGGTAAATCGATGCTCCTTCAGAAAGAGCAAGCGAAACAATCAGGGTGGCGAGGGAAGTAACCGCTGCTGATGTGTTAATGATTTCCATTTCTTTCATGACACGTGGTGCCATTCCGAGTACTGAAGCAATAGCTATTGCAGCAAACGGTTTCATTTCGTTCATTTCGAGAACTAGACCAAAGTCTAGCCCATAGTCAGCTAGGATTGCCATCAAAATTGCAAGGGGTGCAATAAGCCACCCTAACATTGCATTTGGCTCTCCGTTTGGTTTGTCGTTATCCATCGACATAGTGTTTCCCTCTAGGTATCTAAGTGCAGCCTTAAGGCTGTAGCATTGCGGCCACCAATGACCCCTTTTTATCAGTTCCCTAAAGGGAAAAGTTCGCCAATGCTCCGACGCACCACGAAAACGGGGTACTGAGAAGGTGCAGTGGAAATAATGGTCAAAGTGCCTTGTGACCAATGTCGTTACGATAGTGTGAGCCGGACAATTCTATTTGTCCGATAAGGTCGTATGCTTTACTCGCAGCATCAGCCAAATTTTCTGCTATTGCAGTACATGCTAGAACTCTACCCCCATTGGATAAAAGCTGACCTTCATGTGTGATTGTTCCCGCATGATTTACCCATGAATCGGAAGTCGCCTCGGGCACATTTTCGATAGGTCTGCCCTTTTCAACAGAACCTGGGTAATTTTCAGCAGCCAATACAACAGTCAAAGCATGTTTGTCATGGAATTTAATTTCATAATCAGCCAACTTATCCCTCGCAGCAGAATTCAATAAATCACCTAAATCTGAAGCGACTAAAGGTATGGTTATTTGACACTCGGGGTCTCCGAATCGAACATTAAACTCTACGACATATGGATCGTTATTTTCATCGATCATCAATCCAACATAGAGCACTCCACGATAAGGCACTCGGCGTGCAGATAGAGCCTTGTGCATTGGTTCGACTATCCTTTCAATTGTCTTGGTTCTTACTTCTTCAGTGTACACTGGAGCTGGTGCATACGCACCCATTCCGCCGGTATTGCGGCCTTTGTCACCTTCGAATTCTCTTTTGTGATCTTGACTTGCAGGCAGACATACAAAGCCGCTTCCGTCCATAACAACTAGCATACTTGCTTCATCCCCAGGTAGGAAGTCTTCAAGCAAAACCTGACCATCAGATTCTATTGAATCTTTGATGAAATCTTTTGCTTCATTTCGGTCAGTAGTAACCACTACTCCTTTCCCGCCTGCCAAAACATCTCGTTTCACAACCCAAGGGTTTCCTGCGAAGTCATCTAATGCGCCGTCGATATCGCTGTCTTTTCCGAGTACATGGAATGCAGCAGTAGGAACATTATTCTCCTTCATCACTTGCTTTGCATGTAACTTGCTGCCTTCTAATCTGGCTAAAGCAGCAACTGGGCCGAAACATGGAATTCCCATATTGCCAAGTTTGTCTGCCAAGCCATCACACAGAGGAGCTTCTGGGCCGACCACGACAAAATCAACATCTAGTTGGAAAGCAAGGTGAATCAAATCTGCTACCTCGCTGAATGGGTGATTAGTTGCGATTTCAGCAGTACCTGCATTACCGGGCGCACAATGGATTTCAGTAATTGATTCACTTCTAGCGAGTCCAAGGCACAATGCGTGTTCTCTTCCTCCGCCACCAACAACTAGGGCCGACATTCCTGCCATGTTCGCTCCATTGAAGAGCGGCTCATAAGCCCATCGTGCTACAAAATTAGCCATTGGGTTCAAAGGCTGCATGCTACGGGCACGGTGTAATGTATGATTTCAACGTCTTCGAGATGATGCTGTTCACACTGTGGATTTATTTGCCAGGGTTCTTAGTAAACACATTCGCAATGATGTGGGGTAAATGGCTGCCAAAGACAGGGTATGGTCCATGGCCTATCGACGGAGGCCGAATCCACAAAGATGGAAACAGGATTCTCGGCGATGGAAAAACATGGAATGGTTTGATTGGAGGGTCACTTACTAGTGGTCTATTGTGTTGGTTGATGACAATGATTCCTGAGAACTGGATATTTATTTCACCAACTGAAGCAGCAACTGGATGGGCAGCCAATGCTTTCATCGTAGGAAGTTTCCTAGGATTCACAAGTTTGGTTGGTGACTCAACAGGTTCTTTCTTCAAGAGACGCAAGGGTATGAAGAGAGAAGGTGATGTATCTAGTAAGGCACCATTACTTGACACTCTTCCGTTTGCAATATCTGTGTTCGTGTTCGGACAAATATTCCTCACAAACTCAGACC
>MDSV01171400.1_pt1 | contig 71721 bp, 56 predicted proteins | sample 810851 | NCBI WGS metagenome assembly MDSV01 (sample SAMN05326640, study PRJNA326480) | marine metagenome | isolation source: seawater | place: Atlantic Ocean: North East | collected 2012
AACACCCGTTAGGGCATTTGCCGAATAGTCTCGTCAAGACCGAAAAATGCTCTCTAAGTTTTTGGAAAATGGTAGCGGAGGAGGGACTTGAACCCCCGACACGCGGATTATGATTCCGCTGCTCTAACCAGCTGAGCTACTCCGCCACAATATCAAAAATGTGTGAGATGGTATAAGGGCAAATGATATATGTGTCAATAGTCAAGTAGCTGGCTAATGTTATAATACATACTCTTTGACTGCATGTTCGCGTTCAAATAAATAGAGCATTAATGCAGCCCTAATCCACATGCCGTTGCGTGCCTGTTTCCAGTAATGTGCGCGTGGATCTTGATCGACATCGGTATGAATTTCGTTGCGACGTGGAAATGGATGCATGATAATGCATGATGGTTTGATGATATCGAGATGTTTCGCGGTGATGTTGTAATTTGATAAGTCGGGGGAAGACTCGTTTTTTTCATTATGTTCATCCTGCAAGCGTGTGGCATAGATGGCGTCGGTGTCTTCAAGGCAACCATCTAGCGATTCAGAAATGTGATAAGAAACGCCCTTTTGGTCTAGAAATTTGAGAATATCCTCGCGCATGCAATATGAAGCGGGCGATACAAAGTTAATGTGTACGTTATGATATAGTGCTAGTAATCGGCATAGAGAGCGTACGGTACGTCCTCTTTTTAGGTCGCCAATCATGGTGATGCGCTTGTTGTCGATGCCGCCTAATTCGGAAAATGCCCGTGACAGTGTATAAATATCCAGTAAGGCTTGGGTTGGGTGTTGGTCTTTGCCAGATCCGCCATTAATAATAGGAATGGAGCGGTTGGCATAAGAATTTAAGACCCAAGATGCTTTTTGTGCAAAGCCTTCATCGGGATGGCGGGTAATAATAAGGTCCACGTAACTAGAAAATGTCCGGATGCTGTCTTCTGGTGATTCGCCTTTAACTTCAGATGAGGTAGCGGTGTCTCTGATCTCGGAAGTTTTCATGCCTAATATATGGCAGGCATTAAGGAAAGACATAAATGTACGGGTTGATGGTTGTACAAAAAATAGCATAGCACGCTTATCTGCGAGTAGTTGCTGTAGAAACATAGAGCCATGTTGCGATTTGGCTATTTTACGTATTTGATTGGCAATATCGAAAAGCTGCTGCAAAAATGGTTTGTCAAATTGCTGTGCAAATATGATGTCAAATAACCTGTTTGAAGATGGATGATTAAAGTATTTTAGCTTGGATTCTATAGGCTGAGCCTTGAAAGATTCCCATCCTTTATATTGTTGCGCCATGGTTGTTAATATATTAACGTTTTTCAATTATTAAAGTTTTTTTACATAAACGTTGCTTTGTAAAAAAACTGTAATATTCTTATGATAAAATAAACTTATGGGTCGTGAGTATAATCTACTTATGACATATTTTAAATTAAAAATTTAGGAGTATGCAGATGTTTATGCATCAAACTTCAAAAATAGACTACACGCAAGTAGCGTTTGTAGTTATGTTAATGGCGGCGGCTTTTATTGTTCCCACCGATGTTCTGGCAACTGGTGGTAGCGCTTCTGGGACGTCAGGTACAGTTTATAAGTCACCTGGTGCTCAGCAGGGTAACCTAGAGGGGACTATTTGCCAGGTTATCGGTGAGCTTCGCGGGCCAATTGCTCGTGGTGTTGCTGCTATTGGCGTTATCATTCTAGGTTTTACCCTCTTTTTGGGTAAAATATCTTGGGGTGTGGCAATTGCACTTGCGATTGGTGTTGGTGCGGTATTTGGTGCGCCACAAATCGTAGGTTTATTGGGTGACGGTGTTGAGTCATGTCCTGACCTAGCAGCTGGTAGTGGTTAATCTACTTAGTTAGTTTACATTATAAGCTTGAAAGGCCGTTTGTTGTAATGACTGACGGCCTTTTTATTTATCGTTAATGTAACATAATTGTAACAATTGTGTGTTATATATGTAATATATCATAATTAAAGCGCATTAAGGTAGTATGCGATTGGTTGTTTTGTGTGCTTATTAAGTGAATGTTAATACTTAAAATATACAATTAATATTATGAAAAATAGTAAAAAGGTTGTATAATGCGCCACGATCAGAAAGTTGATTTAGTTCCTCAGTTTGAAGGAAGTGATGAGCTAAATATGGCTATTGATCATTGTCCAAGTGCAAGTAGCATGCGAAGTGCCTCTATTGAGCTGATGCAGCAAGAAGAATTTTTTCTGCTTGCGTACCTCACCCAAGATGAGTCACTTGATTATTCCTTGCAGGCACAGGTGGAAGTTATGCTTCGGCAAGCTTGGAAAACATATAAGTTGGATCAGTTCGCAAATAAAATGCAGGAATTGGCAACCAAGGCTTCAGATGGATATGAGATGGATTACTATCATCGTATTTATGAAGCAGCTATGAAGGTATTTGAATTAGAGGCTTATCAGTTATTTGTAAGGCGAAGTAAAGCGTTTGATAACGATGAGTCTGATGGCGCTGTTAAGGTAAGAAGCGTGAGTGAATCAATAGATAAACAAGTAGCGCTAGTGCGTGATGCAATGAGCAAAGAAGAACAAGTTAAGGATTAACTGAGATTTTAGAAAAATAGGAAGCAAAAAAGTTAACGTATAGCTTTAGAGTATGGGTGAACGGAGAATATTATGCCTGAAATTGGAAAAACACAGAAAGATTATTTAGCAGATTTGGAAGCGCTCAGAGAACTTGATCAAGAGGCTCAGGATCTTGCGTATACAATATCTTCTAATCCCCATGATGGCATTACAAGAGCAGAACGTGAAAGAGAAATTCGACGTCATACGGCAGAAGCAAAAAAAGCTAATACAATTAAAAAACGTCATGAAAGTAACGTACCACTTCCTGCTACTGTAGGTGGATTAGCGTTTCTCATAGCGATGGCGATTGGTGCTGGTTTTGGAATGTTCTTTTTTGCTATTATTGCATTAGGATTTTTGGCTAAGGCAAGTATAGAACTTAGTAATGCATATGAGGCAGAGAAATCGCGACAGTACCACCAAGGTGAGATTGATTTATTAAATAATGCACGTCTTGCGAAACCAAAATCAAAGACGCCTGTGCGTGATCATGGTGATGCGCCCAAAGAGCGTGTGCAAGAGCAGCCAGCCAAGCCACCACAAGCAGTTAAGCAAGATAATGCTATCACAAATCCTGGTGCCTCTGCGAACAAGAACACTCCACCAACTCCTCCTGTAGTCATTTCTCCGACAAAAGAAACAAAGAAATCCAAAGAAAAAGTTACACCAGTTCCTGCAGCAACAACGCCGACTCCTGCGAGTCCGACTTTAATTCCTACACCGGCTTTTGCGGCTGCACCGCCGGCAGTTTCTCCAATACCGTCTGTGCATACGCATGTGCAGGACAATAGCAATCTAATTGATCAAATAAAAAAACTTCTTGAGCATAATGAGGCGCTAAGAGATGCGTTGAATAAAGGAGCACCAGCAGGAGCTCCAACAGCTGCATCAACTCCAGCACCAGCAGTTACTCCAACTGTGTCTTCAAGCACTGATCTATCGGATATACAACGTCAATTAGATGTTTTGAAAGCAATGTTAGCTGCACGTGATGCAGATATTGGTGCTGGTCGTGGATCTGATGGCGTAGATAGTAGTGTATTAGATGGTTTAACAGAAAAAATAAAGGCTCTTGAGGGTAAACTTGTTCAAATGGCTGATACGGCTAATAAAGAAGTTGATGTTAAGATTAACCTTGATGAAGTCGCCGCAAACTTAAGAGCCATGCTTGCCGATGCAAACACTGCAGCTGCTTCTGCGAGAGCTTCTGAAGCACAATTGCTCCAGGGTTTAGATGATTTGAGACGTCTGCGGGATGAATTGGAAGCATTGCGAGTTCCGAGTCCGCGTAAAAGAGTTACTGTTACTGAGGTGGTTGAACGTCCTGACGCTTTAGGAGAACCAGGAGCGGCGGCAGAAGGTGATTCAACAGAGGTAAAAAATTTAAAAGACAGATTGCGTGATGCTCAGGAAGGCCTTGAGAATTTGAAAGAACTTTACAAGAATCGTCTAAACGGACGTGATGAAGAACAAGCTGAGTCTGATAAGGAATTACAGGAATTAAGGAACAAGCTTCGAGATCAAGCTAAAGAATTAGCTGATTTGTTAGCTGAAATTAATGGTCTTGAAGCAATCAATGAAGCGCTAGTAGATGCAGAGCCTGGTGTTAGAACTATATATAGAGATAGAGAAAGTGGTAATGACGGTGTAGAAGAACTTGAATCTGCAATAGCAAGACTAAGGGCTGCAGCTGAAGCTGAAAAAGATGATTATGAAGGTCATATTAAAGTATTAGAAGAAGCATTAAGCGAATCTAAGGCTAAGCTTCAGGCATTAGAGGCGAGTCTTAATCAGCGAGCTGCTCTGGATGCTGCGGTGGTGGATGCAGATCATCAAGCTGAAAAAAATGCGCTTATGCGTGAAGCTGATGCTGCTAAACGAGCTTTAAGAGATGCTCAGGAAGAACTTAATCAAGTAAAAGGCTCTTATGCTAATTTGGAAGGAAGGCGAGCTGAGGAAGCGACTGAATCTGAAGAGGAGCATGAGCGTGAGTTGCAGGCATTACGTGAACAATTAAGTCAGCAGGCTGCAAATGCTGCTGAAAAAATTGCTGATTTATTAGACCGCATTAAAGGCCTTGAAGATTTGTTGGGGGCGTTTGCTGAGTCTGGTGTGGATGGGCCACTTGGTATGACAGCTGGTTTTGGTTTAAACACTGCCGCAAAAGACGCTATGGATGATGCAGTTGCAGCAGTTAGAACTGGGCTTGATAGGTTTCGTAAAGACTTGGCTGAATCTGAAAGGTTAGAAGATACTGAAGGTTTTCAAGGTTCCTTAAAGTCGATGGCAGGTGCGTTGGCAAATATGCAGGCCCAGCTTGAGGAATTTAAAAAGAATGCTGGACTTTCAGGTATAACAATGGACGCATTAGAAGCGGAACGTGAGGCTTTGGAACGTGCACATGCAAGAGAACTGAATAAATTAAGACAACAGTCAGAAGGTGCTGAGGCAGACCTTAAGGAAGCACAAAGCAAGGTTGCTGCGTTGCGTGAAGAGCATCATAAGGACATGAATGAACAACAGCAAGAAAGCGATGCTGCCCAGGAAAAGTTAAAGAAGAAATTGGCGGATAAAGCTGAAGAATTAGCTGATTTGATGAAAAAAATGAAAGCGCTTAGAGATGCCATGGCAGCGGTAATGGATGCGGAGCCTGGGCCTTCAGCGGTTGGTCAAAGAGTTAGAATTGACTATGGGCCAATAGAAGAAGAGTTGGATGTGCTAAGAAATGCTTTGGGTGAACATCATAGACGTATGGGTGAGGATTCGGACGATAGGTTTGATGGAATTGTTGCAGATAATAAAGATTTGCAAGCTACTCTTCTAAGGCGTTTGCAGCTTATAAATGCTGATTTGCTTGCAAAATTTGCAGGTCTTGAAGATTTATTGGCTGCTCAGCCTAATTGGGCTGGTGAAGGTATGTCTGGGAGTGACGAAAACTCAGAAACCTCGGACAGACTAGATATCTGGAGAGAAGAAATTGAAGATTTTCGCATACAGCTCCAACAAAGTAAGGCTGAATTAGAAGCGTATCAAGGCTCGCTTGATGTAAATGCGGATGAGTTGGAAAAAGCAAGAATACGTGCAGAAAAAGCAGAGGCTAATTTGGCGCAGGCAGCTGCTGAGGCTGAGTTGCGAAGAAAAGATTGGCAAGCGGCAAATGCACGCTTGGTAGATGCATTAAACGATTCGGATGATCATGACGAAGAGATGGAACGTTTAATGGCTGCTATGAAAAAATCCTATGAACAGGGTTTAAGCGAATGGAAGGACAGACTTGAAGAGTTTAATGCTCAGCAGTCTAGGCAGCTTGCAGACCGCGATGCCAAGCTTAAAGAGCTTGAAGAAGCTAATGCTAAATTGGCTGATCAGGTGCGCCTGCGTGCTGAATCTGAAAGTCAGTTGCGTGACCAAATGGCGCAGTTAATGTCTGAGATGGCAAAGCTTCGTGAATTATTAGCAGGGAATTCTGCAGCTGTTTCGTCTGCCAGTAATGACGCTGCTACAGATGTTTCAGGTCTTAATAGGGATGAAGGCTTGGATAGTGAAGATGAGAAGGTTGCCAATGAGGGTGTTGAGGGCGAAGTATCTGAAGTATCTGATGAGCGCGACAGAGAGCTTAGATTAAGCCGAAGTGGAAGTTTCCGTTTGGTTGAGGCAACTCCTGTATTTTCTGAATTGTTAAAAGCATATCACGGTTTAATGGTTGAAGAATCTGAAGCTAAAGAACAATTTGCTAAACTTACAGAGCAGATTAGAGATATAGGTTCTGAAGAAGGTGTGGTTGAGGTTGCTGCGGAAGTGTTGGAAACATTGGGTGCTCAATTAGCTCTTTATCCTCCAATCAAAAGTTTTATTGAGGAGCATCAAGGTGATGGGCATTTCGATGAAGGTAAGGTAGCTGCATATCGTTATATTCGGGCAGGTGAATCATACCAAAAGCGTGGTAAAGACGCGCTAGCTGCTCTTGAAGTAGATATTGTTGCTTATATTGAACGAGCATTTGAAGTTTCTGCACGTGAAGAAAGAGATGAGGGGCCAGAAGTAGATGCTGACGAACTTAAAGGTGCGTTAGGTCTTCTTAAACGAGTGAATAAATCTCCTGATGCTCCTGAAGAAGGAGAAAACCTTGGGGTAGGCTCCTTGCGAAAAAAACTTCAAAGGCGCCGTGCCAAGTCGTTATCAGAAATAGACTTTGGTACTATTGGCGGGGCTAGTGGTAGCGTACCTGTTGGTGATGACAAGAACGCAATTGATACGTTTGTTCAGGGAGCTTTAAATTTACTAATAAGTGAAGAGGCTGGTGTTGATAATATTGAGGCATTTTTAAAGGATAAGGAAAAGCTAGGTGATTCAGTTAAATATATGGTGAACCCTAATGAGTGGCAGTTACCATATGTATTTAAAGCACCTGCAGTGGAGTTAAAAAATGCCACAATGGCTGAGCTTCCTGGCTATGAAAATAATGAGATTAATGTTCGTGACTTGTACAACCATCTTTATGATGAATTGAAAGCATTACTTGAACGGCTGCGGAACTTAGAAACTCAGCTTCTAGAAGAAGAGTTGAAGGATATAGATAGTTTAGAAGGTGACTCAACGCCTACGCCTTCACCTTCAGCTTCACCAGAGATTGGTTCGGTAACTCCTGTGCCTTCAGAGGGTGAGGATGTACAGTTGCTTGAAGAACAGCAGCGTCGTGCTGCAAAAGAAGCAGTAATGTCTGGTTTTAATGTTCTTGAAGATGCTATGCATAAGATATCTGTTGAACAACGTATTGAGGTTATTAATAACCTCAAAGCTCTTGATACGAAATTGCAACGTGATCAAGAGGAAATTAAAAATAAAATAGATGTATGGTTGCCCAATATTACACCTTCTAGTAATTCGGTTAGTTCCAGTCCGAATGCAGAATTTAAATTGTCACTTTATGGAAATGCACATAGTAAGCTTAGCAGTGGTGAAGATATTTCAGTAGCACTGACTGATGAACTTGGAGTAATTTTTGTAGCAGAATTTATTGCATATTTTGTTCAGATGGTTGATGCCGGTAAGCATGATTTATCTTATGATGGTTTAATGAGCTTGCAAGATGTGGATTATATTCTGCAAAACCAAGAGCTGTTGGCTGATGCTATTATAGATAATACGCAAGTGGATAGCTTGAAGGCTGCATTAAGAGGTTTTGTGGATGAAGATTATTATGAAGAAATTTTCCCATCGGATATTCAAAGGCTAGGTGATCTTTTGAAATATCATTGTGCTCATTTACAGGAGTATAGAATTGATCTTTTACTAGGTGGATTGGTCAGTAAAATTGTTCAGGATCAAGGAAAGGATATTGATAAATGTTTGAGTCAAGTTGATGTTGCGCAGCTTGATATGGAGTTATTATATGACACCTTTGTAGATAGTGTGTTGGCGCTTTTTTACGATGTAGATTATATTGATCATATTAGCTTTTTGAGTGATCCAAAAAATGCTTACTATAAAGATTATTTTGATCAATTGCGTGCTAAATATGACGAGCAAGTTTTATTGGGTGATTTAAAGGCTAACCCACACGACTTCCTAACTTTCGCATGCAAATATTTGCATGAACATGAACTAAGTTGTCCTGATACAGAGATGGATGATGTCAGTGCAGAATTTGTTGCTCAAGTTAAGGTGTCGCATGTAGAAAGCGTTGAACAAGAGCGCAAGAATAATGGTGTTGTTGATGGCATTGATAGACCCTAGTTAATTCTCGCGTGACAACCGTCACTGTTTTGACTATAAAATTTTATAACGGATAATTTATAATTTTATAGTAGTAAATACATCATGGCCGACGAGATTAATCCAGAACCATTACCGGAAAATTTTTATAATCGGGATGGTTGGTTAAAAAACATCATGAATTTTTATGCAGTAGAAAAAAAACTTCTGCCTGAAGATGTGCTTAAGCGTGCAGTGGAGGGTATTGTTAATGCCCTGTATAACGTGATTACAATTAATCGCAATTGGCCACAAGACACCCATAATTTATTTAAGCAGGCAGTAGGGCCATTGTGGGACCCTAAAGAATATAGAGAGAAAATTTATAATAGTTTTAAAACGCGTGCCAAAACCGAAGATGAGCCACGGTTGGATATTATTGCTGAGAGTTTGATTTATATTCGGTATTTATTTGAACAAGATAAAACATTTCTCGAAGAAATCTTCTCAGAAGAAATTCAAAAACTTGACGGAGATGTTGATAGGCTTGCACTTGCGTTGCAAACCATTGTTAAAACGCACACCAACCAGGTGATTAAAATGTTAGCCAAGAGGTGATTGTGGGAGAGGGGCGTTTGTTGTGTGGTTCGGTTTTTTTCTCTTAAGGTGCCGATCTTCTTAGTTTGGTGCTCTCAAGATAATGTTTGCCCAGAACCGAATTGAGGAGGTCGGGGTGACAGATGCAAAGAGATAAATCATAGAATTTTAGCTAAGAGTATTCTTCCATTTCTCTGTAATGTATTGTATACAAATACCATGAAATCCCTTCTAAACCCTACCAAACATCAACCTCTTGCCGATGCGCTTCGTCCACAAACAATTATGGATGTGGTTGGACAAGATCATTTAACAGGCAAGCAAGGTATTATTGCGCATGCTCTTAAAACAGGGCACATACCGTCGATGATATTTTGGGGGCCACCTGGCTGTGGTAAAACAACGTTGGCGCGTATTATTGCTTCTTCAGCAAAGGCTCATTTTGATGCCATATCTGCTGTGCGAGCGGGAGCTGCGGACATTAAAAAAATCATTGATGCGGCAGTTATAAGGCATCATGACGGTATTAGGAATGTTTTGCTTATTGATGAAATTCATCGGTTTAACCGTGCTCAGCAAGATATTTTCTTGCCATATATGGAAGATGGCACCCTTATTGTCATTGGTGCCACAACAGAAAATCCTTCATTTGAGTTGAATCCGGCATTGCTTTCCAGGGCAAAGGTTTTAACAATTAAGTCATTAGACGATCAGGCAATGGACATGCTTATTGATAGGGCGCAAGAGTATTATGGAAAGGCCTTTGATTTTGCAGATGATGGCTGTGATGTACTAAAAGCCATGTCTCAAGGCGATGGTAGATACCTGTTAGGGTTATGCGAACAGCTTCATGCATTTGGTGCAGGAAAAGTTCTTGATGGTAAAGTAATTTCTGAGTTGCTTAGCCAGCGTGCGGCAATTTATGATAAAAATAAAGATGGTCATTATCAGCTCATTAGTGCGCTTCATAAAAGTTTGCGTGGATCGGATGTAGATGCTGCGCTTTATTGGTGTGCACGCATGCTAGCAGGTGGCGAGGATCCACTATATGTGGTACGGCGTCTGGTAAGATTTGCGGTTGAAGATATTGGAATGGCCGACCCACAAGCGCTAGTTCAGGCCAATGCTGCAAAAGAAGCGTATGCGTTCTTAGGTTCACCTGAAGGAGAGCTAGCCATTGCTCAGGCAGTCATTTATTTGGCAACTGCGCCCAAGTCTAATAGGGTTTATATGGCATATAAAGCTGTGAGCAAAGATGCTAAAGCAACTGGGACATTGTCTCCTCCTAAACATATCATTAATGCACCCACTCAATTTATGAAAGAAGAAGGTTTTGGTGAAGGCTATGCCTATGACCATGATCAAAAAGATGGTTTTTCTGGTCAAGATTATTTCCCTGACACAATGGAGCGAGTCTGTTACTATATGCCGGTTTCCAGGGGCTTTGAGCGAGAAGTTCAAAAGCGTTTGGATTATTGGAATGGTTTGCGTGCAAAGCGAAATAAGGAAAAGTAAGTATGAGTTTTTTGTGGGTAGGAGTAGGAGGTGCATTAGGAGCAATGGCACGCTATGCCTTAACTTTGTTAGTAGCGCTCGAGAGCTTTTATGTGATTGCGGCTATAAATGTTGTGGGAAGTTTTTGTATGGGAGCGGCGATTAGCTTGCTAGCGTCTTCTTTTGAATCTGCGCAGTGGTTTAAACCACTTGTAATGGTTGGGTTATTAGGTGGTTTTACGACATTTTCAGCCTTTGCTAATGATGCTGTTGGCATGTTACATGCCGGTGAGCATGTTAAGGCTGTGGTGTATATGGTAGGGTCAGTTGTGATGTCGGTAGCGGCATGTGGTTTGGGTATGATGGTAATAAAGTGATGCTAGAAGTAAATAATCAAGGTGCTGATGTTCGACTTGACCGTTGGCTAAAGAAACAAATTCCAGGACTGAATCAGGGCGTTATTGAAAAAGCCTTGCGTAAAGGCTTGGTAAAAGTGAATGGTAAAAAAGCTAAATCAAGTGATCGTTTGGCTGAGGGAGATCAGGTGTATGTGCCTGAGCATTTTTATCATGTGTCCAAGCAATCTAAGTCCAAAGTAAATGTTACTCATGTTCCGCTGCCTGAAGAGATGATACTCTATCAGGACGACCAATTACTTGTGTTGAATAAGCCATCAGGTTTGGCAGTACAAGGGGGAAAGGGCATTAAGGAAAGTTTGGATGACATGTTGCGGTCCTATGCCAAAGGTGGTCAGGTGCCAAAGCTAGTGCACCGACTAGATAAGGATACTTCTGGGCTAGTGTTGGTAGCCAAAGATGATATCACGGCACGTAAGCTTGCTGCTGATTTTAAAGAGCGTGCAATGAAAAAAACGTACCTTGCATTGGTTGCAGGTAAGCCTTACCCTCCCAAAGGCACAATAGAGTGCTGCATGGCAAAGGTTGGTAGTGCAAAAGAAATGATGAGTGTGGTAGAGCCAGGTACAAAAGGTGCTCAAGATTCCATGACCGATTATGAGCTTTTAGCCTCAAAAAAAGGTGTCAGTTTAGTTGAGCTTAAACCCAAGACGGGTCGCAAGCATCAATTAAGGGTTCATATGAAGGCATTTGAGTGTCCTATTGTAGGGGATGGTAAATATGGCGAAGTGGTTGATGTTAAAAAGAGTCCCCAACACAAAATGAAGCTATCAAACAAACTTCATTTGCATGCCTATAAAATAGCTTTTATTGATGAAAATGGTAAAAAATGGGTATTTGAGGCGCCTTTGCCAGAGCATATTTGTCAGTCAATGGAAAAAATTGGAATATCCTTAACAAAAGCTTAAAATTCCCAAGGGGTAATTTTGCAAAAACGATTCTTTTATGTTAGAATTAAATATGCTACAGGTAAGGATATAGTGGTGTTCATTTTTATTTACACGTAGTTGCTTGTAGGTTTTGTATAATTTACGTAAGTGCCAGCTACTTTTAAATTTTACGTTACCGAAGTCTTTTGTGTAAATGGGAAGCAACAACACTATATAACATAAGTCAGGGAGATGTTCTATGGGCTGTAGATTTGTGCAGCTTAGCTTGTTGTTTCTAGGGATGCTTAGCATCCTAATAGTGCCTGTTTCTTCGTATGCCAATTCTAAATATGCGTCCTTAGTTATTGATGCAGAAACGGGAGTGGTTCTTAGTCAAGAAAATGCTGGTCAATATCGTTATCCGGCTTCACTTACCAAAATGATGACCTTATACCTTGCGTTTAGAGCGCTTGAACAGCGCAAGATTAGTATGCATCAAAAAATAAAAGTATCGTCGCGTGCGGCTGCACAACAGCCGAGTAAGCTTCACTTAAATCGTGGCGAGCGCATTTCTGTACGGGATCTTATTTTAAGTATTATTGTTAAGTCTGCTAATGATTCTGCTGTTGTGTTGGCTGAGCATATTGGTGGTAGTGAGTGGGAATTTGCATTAGAAATGAATCGTATGGCAAAGCGTCTTGGTATGAACCATACTCACTTTAGAAATGCTTCTGGTTTGCATGACAGGCGTCAAAAGACAACAGCATATGACATGGCAAGGCTTGCTGTGGCGTTAAAGCGTGATTTTCCTAAATATTATCATTTATTCAACCGTACAAAGTTTTTCTATAAGGGGCGCACCTACACATCGCATAATTACGTGACCAAAAAATATCGCGGTGCTGATGGTCTTAAAACCGGTTACACCCGGGCTTCGGGTTATAATTTAGCAACTTCAGCGAAACGTAATGGCCGTTCTGTGGTTGCTGTGGTTCTTGGAGGTAGAAGTTCTAAGCGTCGTGACCGTCATATGATTAAATTACTTGATAGTGCTTTTTATAAGATGGCTAAAGGATATTCGACTCGTAACCGTATGGTTACGGCAAAAGCACCAGTGCCAGAATTAAAACCAGGTACAGTGCATGCTGCGCGTCAGAAGTTGAACAAAGCATTCCAGATGGCGTCATTAGAACATAAAGAAGCTGAGCCAAGTCCGGTGATTCATTCTTCTTCTAAGAATAAGTTGGATGATTTCTTTATTCGCCGTGGTGTGTCAATGAACCTCAGGCCTAGATCAAAAGATGTTCCAATGCCGGCTTTAAAGCCTGGTATATAGAGGTTTTTCTCCTAAGATGAGAGATGCTGCTGCTCTCTTAGTTCGGTTCCTTCGTGCACCGTTGCGGTAAAACACTTGTTTACTTGGTGGCATACGGTAATAATGACCAAGATTTTATGTAAAACAATTTTAGTAATTACTTCCCAACAACCAATTCCATTCTATTGCTATTGAGTCTATTAAAATAGGCTTCATCAATAGCGTAAATCCAATCTTGAGATCTGCTGTTAATTTGATTGGCCCAGTCAAAGGTGTCTTCATTGTTAGTATCAACGGTACTTGCTGAAATTTTTAACCAAAATTGATTTGTTTGTTTGTCTTTTTTAGCGCGTAATGTAAGGATGCGTCCATCAAAGGTGGAGATGGTGGTTGTGGTGATATTGTATTTACCAAAATGCACGCGTTTTTCTGGTGCTACATCATGACTTTTAATGTCAGCAATATATGAAATAAGATCTTCATAAATGATCGCATCTTTTGCGTAATGGTTTTTGGGAATACGATTGAGTATAAACTCATCATCGGCAGTGTCGCGACTCAACTTCACGCTAAACCCTTCTGTTGGGGCAATACTCAGTTCACGTATTTCCTCTAAAGGAAGATTTGCTAATTGAGGTTCTAACCACAAAGATGGCGTTGCCAGTACGCGCAAATCGCCAGTAACTAGCCAGCTTTGTGGGTCGTTAGGTAGTCGAATATAGGTCCCTTGAAGTGCAGGCATGGAATTGCCAATATAAAGCTCCATAACTGGTTCTTGATCTTCATGTATAAACGCTTTCACGTGTGCTGCTTTTTGATTATCTAAACCAAGCTTGTGATATTTGGTACTGTCGGATGTTCGTGGCTCAATGTAGAGGCTTTGAGATATATTGACCATTAAGCTTCGGATGAAACTTAAATTGGCGGGCTGATTAAAACGTTCACGTACCAGCCATCGTCCTTTGTGCCTATCAAGGTGAAGTGTTTCTAAGTCCTGAACAATGGTAATATGACTTATGTCATTAAGGTCTGTTGCAAGGGTAGGAAATACTAACGTATCTGGCTTACGGCTTGCTTGGTTACTCAAAGCCTGAACAATTGCTGCAAGTAATAAGCATCCAGCTACAATATATACCAGAGGATGAAGTGATTTTAGTCTCATGTAGTAAGGTCCTTAGCCGTTATGTTCTACGAATCCCGAGTTGCTTTGGTACAATTAGTGATAATAAAACGATAATAATAGGCAGTAAAATAATGTGGATAATTTTTAATGTGCTGCCAAGTGAAGTAATTTCTTGTCGTAAATTATGTTGTACATTTCGAAGTTCTTGCCGAGTTTCTAGCATCTGAATTTTAAATTGGTCTATTTCAGCTTCTTGTTCGGCATTAAGTATTACTTGGTTGGCATCGTTTCGTTGCTGTTGAAGGTTGAAGAGCTTTTGTTCTGTGGCGGCAAGCTGTGCTTTTAAAATACGTTCTTTTTCAAGAAAACGTTTTTCAGCTTCACGCTTAATATTGCGTACAACCACAAATGGGCGGTCAGATAGATTACGGCTTCTAAGGCCAATTAAGTCGGTGCTTCCAGTGAGTTGGTCAATATTATTGATAACGTATGCACTGTTGTCTGCAATTTTAACATGCAGCATTTGTCCGTAAAAAGGTTGTTTGCGAAGCCAAAATTGGTCACGCAACATATCTGCGTCTGCGGTGATAATAACATGGCCGGTTTTACTGGCCGCTGCAATGTGTCCTTCTTGGTTGTTCCGACTTTCAAAGGCAGAGGTGAAATTACCCGAAATACGTCCGGCAACAGTATAAAATTGTGATGTCGTTTGGAAGTTTTCAATTAAGCTTTGCGGGTCATGAATGGCAATTTTATCAACAACCATTGCTTGTTTGCTGGTTTGAATTAAGGGCGTAAGGGTTAAGTTGCTTGTGTTATTTAATGAAATGGCGCCAGAAGATATCATATTCATACTTGCTAGCTCGCCGGTCGTAATTTCATCTTGGTTGAAATACTCGTTAATAAAACCTAACCAGTTAAGTTTTGTGATGTGTTTTAGAGTAGCTGACTGATCGGAGTTTGGAATGCGAAGGCCATTGATTCCATCAAGTACAACATTATTGGGGTTATAATCTACCCCCCAATGTGTAAAGAGTTGTTGTAAATTGGAAGTTTGTTCTGAAATGCCAGGTAATTCTAAATATGGGTCTACAAACACCATGGTGCTTCCGCCGCCAACAACATATTGATCAATTGCGTAGGCTGTATCGGCTGATAGGTCGGTTGGATGGATAATAAGTAACAAATCAAATTCATTGCCAATGGTAGTGATAGAGGTGTCAAGCATGGTGACATCATATTGCTCTTTAAGCTGCTTAATGATAGTCCAGTCATCTTGATTTCCCATAAAGGCATATTGTTTGGGTTGTTCAAAATCTACCCAACTAAGAATTCCAAGCTTAGGAAGTTTTGGGTTATTAAGCTTGTAAATGGCTTGTGTAAGATCGTACTCTAAAAATGCTTCGCGGTCTGGGTCAAAAAATGTAATGGTTTGAAGCTCATCGGTGCTGTTGCTAATGGCCAGTCCAAAGTAAAGTTTTTGGCCGCTATCGGATACAGGAATTGCCTTAATGCCATAATCGACGGCTTGGTCTTCTTCTTTGGAAAAAGGTTCCGGGTCGATATTTGTGAGTGTAATGTTGCTGCCACCAATGCGGTCATATTCTTCCAAAAGTCCCGCAATACGTTGACCGTAGGTGTTCACCGTGGGAATGGCGCTTGCAAGTTCTTTTGAGTAAAAGAAACGCATATGCATGGGTTCTTCAATGGATTTGAGAATATTAACGGTGCCATCAGACAATGTGTATGTATTGTGTTCGGTCATGTCGATGCGAAACCGGCTTAAAAGTTGCTGGTTAATAAGTGCAATGCATAAAAATATGACCACCAAAGATGCAATGATAACACTTGGTTTGCTATGTTTAAGGATGCGTGAGAAAGGTAAGTTGCTCATAATTTATGCCCTCCTAGATGATAAGACATAGGTGTTGATGCTTAGCCACAAAGTGATGAATGTTAGAAAATAGATAAGCGAACTAATTTCCACTACACCTTTGGTAATGCTACTAAAGTGACGTAAGAAACTTAAATTAGCGATGATGTCGGTGGCGATGGAAGGTAAGAAGCTATTGAAGAAATTGAGTACAAGCGGAAAGCCACTGAGAGTAAATAAAAAACAAACCGTAATGCTTACGACAAAAGCAATGACTTGATTGTTGGTAAGGCTTGAAATACAGGCCCCAATAGCTAAGTAACCTCCTGCCATGAGCATGCTTCCTAACATGCTTGCTGCAATAACGCCGTGATCTGGGTCACCAAGGTAGCTTACGGTAATCCACATTGGTACAGTACACATAATAACTGCTACACTTGCAAATAGCCACGCAGCCAAAAATTTACCAGCAACCATATGCCATTGTTTAACTGGTAAGGTTAGCATTAATTCAATGGTACCTGTTTTATTTTCTTCTGCCCATAAACGCATGGAAACGGCTGGAATAAGAAATAAGAAAAGCCAGGGATGCCAGGTAAAGAAGCTGCTTAAATTTGCTTGCCCACGTTCAAAGAATGCACCGATGTAGAAAGTAAATGCCCCGGAAGCAAAGATAAAAATAGCAAGAAATACATACGCTAAAGGCGTAGCAAAGTAGCTAAGCAATTCACGTTTAAATATAGCATTCAGACCGTGCATGAACATGCTCCCATAATTATGCATTTGAAGTTGTGGTAACAAGTGACGTAAAGACCTCATCCAGATTGCCCTGTAGTAGGGACAGAGATTGAATGTCCCATTTATGCTCATGGCTAAGGTTATTGACACTTCGTGAGATATCTTGGTTAGATTTGGCAATGATTGTAAAGTGGCTTAAGTCACCAATAAGTTGATGCGAAACGCGTTTCACAGCAGGATCTTGCTGTAAAATAGTAATGACCTTTTCGGGTTCGGTGTGTCGTATGACTAATTTTACTGAACCATGCATGGGATGGTTTTGTACTAAACCCGATGGTGTGTCATTGGCAACAATTACGCCACGGTTAATGATAATTGCTCGGTCACATACTGCATCAACTTCTTCTAAGATGTGAGTTGAAATAATAATTGCTTTATGGGGAGCCATTTGTTTTATAAGGCCACGTACTTCATTTTTTTGTATGGGGTCTAATCCGTCAGTCGGTTCGTCTAAGATAAGGACATCCGGGTCATGTAAAATTGCCTGCGCCAATGCCACGCGGCGCTTATAACCTTTGGATAGGGTGTCAATTGCTCGGTCGATGACTTGCTCAAGGTGCAATGTGCTTATAACATAATCAAGGCGTTCTTTGAGTTTGTTTTTACTTAGTCCGCGGGCTTGTCCGATAAAATTTAAAAACATGCGTCCAGATAAGTCATTATATAATGGTGCACCTTCAGGTAAGTAGCCAATTGATTCTTTGCATTTTAACGGTTCGGTTGACATGTCATGGCCTAAGATTTTTATGCTGCCTGAAGTTGGCTCTAAAAATCCTGTGATCATGCGCATGGTGGTTGTTTTTCCAGCGCCATTGGGCCCAAGAAATCCCAATACTTGCCCTTTGGCCACATCAAGAGAAATATTGTTAACCGCTTTTAATTCACCAAATGTACGCGATACATTAGATAGCTCGATAAAGTTAGGCATTGCAGTACCATTACATTTTACGTTATGTTTACTCTTATTGAAGGTATAATTGTGCTTTGTCGGCAAGTCAATAGCCATAGGAGGAAGTAATGTCGGACATTATCAAACAAGGCAGTTTATCGATCGAAAAAAGCCGGATCAATGCAGATATGATGCGATCTGTAACCAGGCGCCTGATTGATGAGATGTGGAAAGATATGTTGGCAGAGGTGCCATATGCCTCAAAGGCCATCAATTTACTCGAAGGGTATGATATCTATGATGAAGATAGATGTTTGGTATCAGATGATGACCCGGTTTTAAAACCCGATCATACCGCTGCACGCGGATTTGTTGATACGCGTTATCCCAAAGATTTTAGTGGTTTTAATCCATTAACCGCAAGCTATGAATATGTTCAAGAATTGTTTGATGGAAGATCTGGAACTGCATTGCAAGTGGTAATATTGCAGATGTTAGGTGCACGTCTTGCAGAGCATACCTATCAGTTTGAAGCAATGTATGCACAAGGAAATCATTTGTATTTTGAGGATACCGGTGATCTGACTCTAGACCATACAAAGCATTTTGTTAGTTGTCAGGATATATCATTATTGGACCCTATATACCGAGATACGTTGGAGCAGGAATTGGCGAGTGTAAGCTTACCTATAAGTAAGCAAGACTGGGAAAGCTTACAGCAATTATACCAAGGAAATTCGTTAGGGCATAATGAGTTAGCATCATTGGTAGAGGGGTTATCAGAAAGGGTTTTTAGCCGTATGTGGGAGCTAGACGAAGCTGCTCAGGAGTTATTTGCAAATGGGGCTAAAACAGGAGAAAAGCCACTAGAATATGCTCATTCTACGTTGTTGAGAGGAAGTAGGCTTAATCATGGTACGTGGCGTGTGTCGGATATATTGCGAGGGCAGGGAGTGTTATATAGTTTGAACACCAATCCTATTGCCATTAGGGGGCTGGGTACCAAGCTAGAGCAAACTGCCGGCATGGCGGCTCGTACTGACTATGTCTTGTCTAACGGTAAGCACGTTGAAGGCCCCGGTGCATTTCTTGAGATTGCTAGTCGTCCTTATATGGAGTTAGGTGAAGATGATTTGCCACTTAATCCTCCAAAGCTTTATCGTGAAGCGGTGATAGAAATAGACGAATCTAAGTGGCAGCCTGATAAATGCTTTATTGGCTCCAATGGTGCTGAAATAAAGCTAAAAGATATTAAGCTTTTAGATAGTCATGGTCATGCTCACTGCTATGAAGGATTTAAAGAAGAAAATGCAGAAGGTATTTTCTTTGCGGCTGGGGGAAGTGTTGATAAATAAAGGATGTTGGTGTATAAGGGCGTACGTTTTTTTAATAATATTGACACTAACCAAACCACCATGCCCCGAACTTCCGAACTCTTAATGCCAGCTGGTAATCTTCAGAAACTCAAAATGGCCATTCTTTATGGTGCTGATGCAGTTTATCTTGGTACGCCAGATATGTCTCTTAGAACCAAATCTGCCTTCTCGTTAGAAGAGGTGGTTGAAGGGGTAGAATTTTGCCACAAGCATGGCAAACGTGCATACCTTACGCTTAATCTTTTTTCGCATAATAAGGATGTTGCAAAATTAGAAGAATATATTGACACGGTGCGCAAAGTGAAACCAGATGGTTTGATTATTGCTGATCCAGGTATTTTTCAGTATGTAAAGGATCGTGCTCCTGAATTGGAATTGCATATTTCAACGCAAGCGAATGTTTGCTCGTATTTGTCTGTAGATTTTTGGCAAAAACAGGGTGCGTCATTGGTAGTGCTTGCGCGTGAGGTTACGTATGCTGAGCTTGCTGAGATTCGACAGCATTGCCCGGATGTAAAATTAGAAGCATTTGTGCATGGTGCTATGTGCATGACCTATTCGGGGCGCTGTATGTTGTCAAACTATATGGTAGAGCGCGGCGCAAACCAAGGCAATTGTGCCAATAGTTGTCGGTGGAATTATAAAGTGCACATGAAGCTCAAAGATGGTTCCATTCAAGAAATTCCACTTAATGAGCATACAAAAGAAATGTTTGAGTTTTTCTTGGAAGAAGGTGTGCGTGAAGGCGAATTGATGCCTATTGAAGAAAATGAACGTGGTACATACATTCTCAATGCTAAAGATCTTTGTTTGATGCCAAAATTAGATGACTATCTGAAAATTGGTATCGATTCGTTGAAGGTTGAAGGGCGCAATAAGAGTCAATATTATGTAGGGCTTGTTGCAAGAGCTTATAGAAGAGCGATTGATGCCTACTATGCTGATCCAGAAAATTGGGATTATAAACCTTATATGGATGAGCTCTATAAGGTGCAAAATAGGGGATATAGTTTGGCGTTCCATGATGGGCGTTTGACCAATATGGCGCATAATTATGAGGATACTCATTCACTGGCAGAATATGAGTTTGCTGGTTTGGTAAATGCGGTAGATGATGAATTTATTTATATGCAAGTTAAGAACAAAATAGTGGCGGGTGATGTTTTGGAGTTTGTTCCACCATCTTCTGATCACACTATTTTGCTACGAATATATGAGTTTCATGATGCTGCAAAAGATATAGTTACAGAGTCTGTTAGTGCTGGACAGCAGCCAGTGATTAAAATACCACTTGGGTTGTTTGATCAAGAAGATACATCTGGTTTCAAGGAGTTGATGCCCGAGCTGACTATTGTTCGCAAAGAAAAGGCGCTCACTAAAGATGAATTTGATCGTATTAAGTTAGATAAGGAAGCACATGCCATTGAGATGGGCGGAGGTTCTCAAATTTCCTACGATAAAAGACTCGACTCGTTACAAACCTCATTAGATGCACAGCTAGCAGACCGTGTTCCTAAGACGCCACGTATTGGTATTGAGGGGTGTTGTGGTAAGGGCTGTAATGGCTGTTTGATGTTTTGGCATGACCCGCTATACGAGAAGGCCAGAGAGCTGATGAAGGCAAAGAAGCAGGGACAGATGTTGGATAGAGACATGAAATCAGAAGCCAAAGTTTCGTAGAGTTAGCTTGCCTGATAGGCTGTTCTTATTGATTTTATTGATGGTTTTGTGCAATTTAGGATTGGATTTGTGTTAACAAATTTGTTAACCTTGGGGTAAATATGTTTATTCTTTTTGCACCAGGAGTATCAGTTAGATGTTCAGACAACTTATGTGTGCGGTCCTTGTGGCGTGTATCGCAAACACGGGATTTGCACAAAAACAATCTATTCGACAAACCATGTCTCAGGCTTATCAGTACAATAAAGAGCTGGCAGCTGAGCGTGAGAATGTTAAAGTAATTACAGAAAATGTGATTGAGAGTTTTTCTGAATTTCTGCCAACAGTTACTGCTACAGCTCAAAGAGGCAGAGAGATCTCAAATCGTAAAGGTTCTGGTATTAGTAAGGTTAATGACATCAGTGATTCGCAGACATTGAGTGCTAGTTTACCTTTATTTAATGGCTTGGGTTCCCTTAATCGCTATAAACGTGAACGTCAAAATGTGGCTGCAGCGGCAGCAAGATTGGCGGCCATTGAACAAGAAGTATTGTTAAATAGTGTCATTGCTTACATGAACGTGGTTCGTGAAAGAGAAACATTGCTATTAAGCAAAAAGAAAGAAGCAGCGTTACAAAAACATTATGACGGTACGAAAACAAGATTTGATTTGGGTGAAATTACTCAAACTGATGTTGCCCAAGCTTATACTCGTCTTACTAGGGCCGTTACTGAACGTATACAAGCAGAGGGTGATTTTGCTACTTCCCAAGCAGTATATATGCGAATTGTAGGTGCTGACCCAGCAGGCTTATATCTTGGTGTTGACGATCCGTTTAACAAAGAGCCTAAAATAGAGCCACTTGTTCATGAGGCTCTTGAGAATAATCCGCAAATAAAGGTTGCTCACTATAATCTTAAAGCTGCCAAATATGATGTACATAATAAACGTGCCAGTTTATCTCCGTCGGTAACTTTGGAGGCGGACAAGTCGTGGCGTGAAGGTGGTTTTTTAGGGGATGGTATTTCCGATATTGATGAACAAAGCATTATGGTGAATGTGAGTGTGCCGCTTTATCAAGCGGGTGCGGAATATTCAAGAATCAGAAGGGCTAAGCGTCAGCGTTCAAAAGTGCGTTTTGACTATGAAGAACAGCAAAACCTTATTCGTGAGGCGGTTATTCGTGCTGTGCATGACTATCGGGTTTCTGTGTCTTCCATTAAAACAAACGAAGCTAACGTTAGAACGGCTCAGACGGCTCTGGATGGCTTAAATCATGAAGTGCAGGCAGGGGTGCGTACAACCGTTGATTTGCTGGATGCGGAGCAAGAATTATTCGAGGCACAAGTGTTGCTGCTACGGTCCAAGCGCGACCGTATTGTGAGGGCGTATAATATTTTAGCGCAGCTTGGAAGGTTAACGGCGAAAGCGCAAGAGCTTGATGTGCCTTATTTTGATGCGCAACAATATTATGATGGAGTTAAGTTTGACCTTGTAACCTTTTAAGAAGGAATGCTTAGCTACATCTTTGTAAGAAAGGGGAAGTGTGATGACGAAAGAAAAGCAACTTACTAAGACTGCGGTGTCAGTTGACCCAATTGCTAGTGGTTTAAAGCAATTAAAAGACGCGGCTTCTTTAGACTCCAGTACGGTGGATTCGGATACGGCCACTTCCATTGATGTTAATTTTTCTCAAGCTGTAGAAAATGCATTGGCTGCAGGAGCTAAGCCTTCTGAAGAAGTGCATGTAGTGATTTCTTCACATAGTTTAGGTAATGTGGGTAAGCTTGTATTTTCAGTTGGTGCTGATGTTAAATATTATTTTGACCCGGCTGCAAAGCAACACCATTTTGTAGGTAAGTTAGTAGATATTGCAAAAACTGTCCAAGATACGCCCTTTATTATGGAGTCGGATAGTACATCGGATGTATCGTTTGATGTAACCGTGTCCAAAGATGACGATAGTATTTCAAGTGATTCTGCGTTTTTATTATACGAAGATGTAGCAGATACATTTGTATTTGAACCGTTTGAGGTGCGGAGTCGTTTAAATGAAGCTGAAGTAACCAGCGCCAGCAAGGAGTTGGTGGATACGGATCCATCACTTGTTAATTTTGAAAATAATGAAGCAGGTGCTCCTTCTCAGACGTTAGCCAGAAGTGTTTCAAGTACGGTTGATGAAGAGTCACCTATTCCGAGTCTTCCTCCAGTGGCGGCCAATGATCAAGTGGTGATTAATGAGGACACAACAACTATATTAGATGTACTGGCCAATGATAGTGATGATCAAACACCGTTGAGTGATCTGACCATTCATTTACTTTTTCCTGGTTCGGTAAATGGGGGGACAGTTGATGTTATTGTTCAAGATGGTAGGCAAAAACTTGAATATACTCCTCCTGAAAATTTTAGTGGTTCAGATGGTATCTTTTATTCTATTGAAGACACTCAAGGGCAAAGTTCTAATGTTGCGATAGTTGGCGTTACAATTACGCCAGATAGCGATGTACAAACAGCTGTAGATGATAATTTTGCAACCGATGAAGATACCTTAGCAACATTTGATGTATTGGCCAATGATGTAGATGGAAGCGAGCCGATAGCATCGTTGTCAATTGTGCTCGAATCCCAGACCTCGGTACATGGAGGTAACTTATCTGTTGTTACTATCGATGGACATCAGCAGGTGCAGTATACACCGGCAGCGAACTTTAACGGTGAGGATAGTTTTACATATCAGGTATTAAATGATGAAAATGAGCCATCCAATACTGCTACTGTAACAATTACGGTGAATCCAGTTAACGATGTGCCCGTGACGGTTAATGATGTGGCTGTTGGTGATGAGGATACCATTATTCTGGTTGATGTGCTGGCTAATGATATTGATCCAGAAACAAATATTGCCGATCTTACGCTCAATCTGCCTGTGCCTGTTACGTTTAATGGAGGCACATTGGGGCTGATAACTTCCACTGAAGGTGTCACGCAAATAACGTATACGCCACCAGAAAATTATACCGGTTCAGATGGATTTATCTATAGTGTCATTGATGAAGATGGCGCCATGTCTAATTTTTCGGTTGCACTTATTACGATTGTTCCGGTTAATGACTTGCCTACAGCTTCGGGTGACTTGGTTGCCACTGACGAGGATGTGCCGGTTATTATCGATGTGCTAGCCAATGATAGTGATGTGGAAACGGCAACTAAGGATCTTAAAATTGACCTTGCTAGTACAATATCACTCAATGGCGGGGATATTTCGGTTGTTACAGTCAATGGTACAGAGCAAGTTCTTTATGCCCCTGCAAAAGATTTTAACGGTGAGGATACATTTGTTTATAGGGTGGTTGATGCCGATGGTGCCTTATCTTCAATTGAAACGGTTACCATTACGGTTAATCCAGTCAATGATGCACCCATTGCCGTTGCAGATTCGGTTACTGCTCAAGAGGATACGGTGACAGTTATCGATGTGTTGGCTAATGACAGTGATATTGAAGAGGGAATCGAAAACCTAACCATTAACATAGCAGAATCTTCGGTTAATGGTGGTTCTCTTTCTGTTGTAGAGATTGATGGGGTACAACAAGTTCAATACATGCCGGCAAGTAATTTTTACGGGGAAGATAGTTTTACGTATACCATAACAGATTCAGACGGTCAGACATCTGAGCCTGTTGAGGTAAATATAACGGTTAATCCAGTCAATGATGCGCCTATTGCGGTAAGTGATATTATTGAGACTGATGAGGATACGCCTATTACCATTGATGTTCAGGAAAATGATTGGGATGATAGTGCGTTGGTTGGAGTATCCTTGTTGAGCAGTACAACTGCCAATGGCGGTACGTTAACTATAGTAAATATTGAAGGTATTGATCATGTTCGTTATGAGCCTGCGGCAGACTTTAATGGTCAAGATAGTTTTACCTATACGCTTTTGGATGTAGAAGGGGTAGAGTCTGAGCCTGCAACCGTGACTATTAATGTGTTGCCAGTAAATGACGCTCCTATAGCTAGGGAAGATGAATATCTTATTAATAAGGATGCGATTACTGTATTTGACGTACTGACAAATGACACAGACATTGATACTGCAGTAGGTGATTTAACCATCAATTTAGTGAGTACTACTACTGAGCTTGAAGGAGTGCTCGAAATAGTTGAGGTAGATGGTCGACAGCAAATACAATATACGCCACCAGAAGATTATGCTGGTGTGGATGGATTTTCATATAGTATTACTGATGATGGTGGCTTAACTAGTCAACTGGTCACTGTAAGAATTACCGTAAACGATAATCCTGTTGCATTGCCTGACCTTGTAACAACAGATGAAGACACAACTTTTGTTATTGACGTATTAGCTAATGATAGTGATGACCTAACGGCTAAAGAAGACCTGCAGATTGTGCTATTTGGCAATACAAGTTCCAATGGTGGTGGTTTATCTCTGGTGGAAGTGGATGGTTACCCGCAAATAGAATACACACCACCTTCTGATTTTTCTGGGTCCGATTTTTTTGTATACAGATTGCGCGATGAAAATGGTGCTGATTCAAATATTATTTCCGTTTCAGTGAATGTTAATCCAGTTAATGACGCCCCAATTGCTAGTCCTGAATCTATTACCATAGATGAAGACACTGTTAGTGTTATTGATGTGCTGGCTAATGACACAGATGTTGAAGATACCATTGATAAGCTTAGTATCACACTGCCAAGCAGTACAACCGATAATGGTGGGACAGTTTTTGTGGTAAATGTTGATGGTCACCAACAGGTCCAATACACGCCAGCTGCAAATTATTATGGTGAAGATAGTTTTACCTATAGTGTTGTAGATGAAGGTGGATTGGTTTCTGATTCGGTAACAGTTAATATCACCATTAATGCAGTCAATGATGCACCAGTTGTTGTTGATGATTATGTTGAAGTTAATGAAGATACATCGGTTACCATTGACGTACTAGCTAACGACTGGGATGATAGTTCATTGGTTGGTATTTCATTATCAAGTACATCAACTACCAATGGCGGTACGCTGTCGATTGTGATGATTGATGGTAAAGAGCATATTCATTACGAACCGCTGGCCGATTTTGATGGAGAGGATAGTTTTACATATACTTTAGTGGACAGTGAAGGTGTTGAATCTGACAGTGCTACTGTTACAGTTAATGTGTTGCCAGTAAATGATCCGCCAATAAGTCATTTTGATGAGCAGTTAATAAACAAAAATACGGTTAGTGTTTTTGATGTGTTGGCTAATGACGTTGACATTGACACCCCAAAAGATGCTCTTACTATTAATCTTCCTATTGCATTTTCAGCAGCTGGAGGTCTATTAGAAGTGATTGAAGTTGATGGGGTGCAGCAGGTGCAATATACGCCTCCATTTAACTTTACTGGTGATGATGGCTTTACCTATACTATTACAGACCAAGAAGGATTGACAAGTCAGGTTACGGGTGTGTTGGTGGTTGTGAACCAAGAGCCACAAGCTCAAGGTGACCATGTTGTTACCAATGAGGATGAAGCAGTTACCATTGACGTTCTTTCTAATGATACGGATGATTTAACGTCTAAAGAAGAGTTAATCATAGGCCTGGTATCTGAAACAACCAGTAATGGTGGAACTGTTGAGGTGGTGCAGGTCAATGGCCACCAGCAGGTGCAATATAGTCCTGCTGCTAATTTTTCTGGAGAGGATACATTTACATATAAGGTAGTAGATAGCAACGGGCTAGAGTCGGAAGAGGTTGTTGTTACGGTTAATGTGGCACCGGTAAATGATAGTCCAATTGCGGTAAGTGATGCGATCATTATTGATGAAGATGTTGTGACGGTTATTGATGTACTTAGCAATGATACCGATGACGAAAGCTCTATTGATGGACTAAGCATTAACCTAATATCGGAGATGTCTCTTCATGGGGGGCGTTTGTCTGTGGTTACTGTTGATGGTCATCAGCAGATAGAATATACCCCGTTTGAAAATTATTATGGTGAAGATAGCTTTACCTATAGTGTTACCGATGAGGGCGGGCTTGTTTCAGAGCCAGTGACGGTAAATGTCACGATCAATGCAGTTAATGATGTTCCAATTGCAGTTGATGATGTGATTCAGACAGATGAAGATGTACCAATTACTATTGATGTTCAGGCCAATGACTGGGATGACAGCGCATTGGTTGGGGTGTCGCTTGTTAGTACGACTACTGCCAATGGTGGTACAGTGTCTTTGGTTACTATTGATGGTAAGGAACATGTGCAATATACTCCTGGCGCCAATTTTAATGGTGAAGATAGTTTTACCTATACATTGGTTGACGTAGAAGGCAATGAATCTGAAAATGCTACTGTAACTATCAATGTGTTACCAGTAAATGATGCTCCGGTAGCAGAAGGTGAGGTTGTGCAGGCAATAGAAGGTGAGGCTGTTGTTTTTGATGTCCTTAGTAATGAAGTTGATGATGAGTCTGCTATTCATGATTTAAGCATCAACCTTACCTCAAGCATTTCCACAAATGGCGGTACGTTATTGGTGGTAGAAGTGGATGGTCGTCAGCAAGTGCAATATGTATCTGCAGATGGATTTGTTGGCCAAGATAGCTTTGCATATACAGTTACTGATGCCAGTGGCCTTACTTCTGATGAGGTTGTAACTATTGTGACGGTTGAAAGCGGAAATGAGCCGCCTGTACTTACTGCCGATTCATTGTTAGTTATGCAAAATATGGCAGGTGTAGTGGATGTGCTTGCCAATGATACTGATGACGAAACTGTGATTGAAGACCTCAATATTAATTTATCATCTACGACTTCGTTCAATGGTGGGAGTTTATCAATTGTACAAATTGATGGCTATCAACAGGTTATGTATACCCCGCCAACCGATTTTATTGGTACGGATAGTTTTACGTATACTGTTATAGATGAAGGTGGTTTGGAATCTACTTCTGCAACAGTTACGGTTACTGTGAATGATACGCCTGTAGTTCACGATGATGCTTTTCAGATGCTTGAAAATACCAATAGTGTATTTGATGTGATTGCCAATGATGAAGATTTGGTAGGAGGTATTGTTGGTATTTTAGATGCTGAAGGTAATGCGATTGCTCCATCGGGGCTTGCTACGCCTAACGGACATATCATCATTGCTGATGATGGTGGGGTACCAAAAATTGTTTATACCCCTAATACAGACTTTATTGGGTTTGATCAGTTTTCATATTCGGTGGTTGATGCTAATGGAGGAGTTTCTGATGTTGCACATGTTACTGTATTAGTGGGTGACCCACCTCAGCTAGATACTAATGGTAGCGATTTTGTTCAACTGGATTCAAGCGTTACATTTTTTCAGGATGAAGTGTTTATTCAAGAACAGCTGGATGCTTCAATGCCATTTGTGATTCAGGATGTTCAAGAATCAGGGACGTATCCATTCTCAATTAATGATGGTGTTGGTACAATTCGATTCACTGAAGAATCAAGTGGTAGTCTGGCTAGTTTATTTGTGTGGCCGCTATTGGACGCAAAAGGAAAATATAATAATTTCGACCGACAAACCAAAGATTCCTTCAAGGATCCCACCGAAGGTGCCGATGGTCTGATTACTGGTGGTATTGCGTCAATGCATTCGGTGATAGGATATTATTTTATTGGTGAAGATGGTGTTATTAGTAACCCCACCATTTTGTGGGAGTATGAAGGAACTGCAAAGAATGTTCCCTCTCAGGAAGTGGGTAAAGTCATTGATAGAGAAAAAACGCTTGGGTCTATTCCAGCCAATCAAACAATTGGCATTTTCATGATATCTGGTTTGCTTACTTCCAATGTAAGTAGATCAAGACAATTTGATGTAGAGTCGGTTCGTTTTGATAAAGAGTTGTCTGTTAATGACAATACCAACCAAGAAATTGTCGAAAGTCTTGTATTTGAAGCATTTGTTAATGGTGGTGATACACTTGAGACTTACAGTTATGATGATCTTATGCCCGATAATACGATCTCTAAGTCAGATCCTGCGTATAAAGAACCAATTGGTGAAGGGCAGTCATTAACGCCTAAAGATATTTTGGAAGGTCACCCTTTCCAAGATCATCAATCGGTTCATCCGGTGGTTATGTATCATACGGCAGAAAGTGAGTATGAGAACTTGCAAGTTATCAATCAAGCAACCGGTGAAAAACAGGTTCAGGTAGTTGGCGGGATAGGGCCAACTGGTTCGATTATTATTGCATTTGAGGATACCACTCCTAATCAGGTAGAGGGCGGGGATGTAACTTATGACTTTAATGATTTTGCTTTTATACTAAATCCTGATGTTCCCGTTGTCTCGAATCATATTTCTGGCGTGATAGCACCATATTTGCAGATGCAAGATGACAAGGGTGATATTGTTTTGGTAGATGTGACCATTCAAGATGCTCAACATGGTGATCGTTTGTTACTTGATACTGCAAATTTTGATGTTGATGTCGATCTTGATTCTACGTCCGATGCTACATCGGATGTAATGATGTTAGTCTATGGGGCTGATGGTGTAATAAAACATGTTGATTCTGGAGTGGATGTTCGTTTTTCTAATGGCCATCAAACCCTAGATTTTACTATGGATAAGGATGCCATTGATACGCACTTGCTTACCTTATTTACGCCGGTGGAAATTTTTGAATTTGTACTCAGAGGAATAAAATTTGCAAGTGATGTAGAGCAAACTACGTTGTTTGATAGGCATGTTACGTTTACAGCCACTGATGGAGATGGATTACAGAGTAGTTTGGCGACAGTGACAATATCGTTGGATGTGAAGCCTAATAGTGCGCCCAGTGTTGGTGATGACACTGCTTTGGTGCAAGAAGGTTCGGTGGTTGATATTGATGTGTTGGCTAATGACGTTGACGATACTACCAATGCTGAAGATTTAATTATTTTATTATCGGCACATACAACAAGCGAAGGTGGAAAAGTACAAGTTCTTGAAGATCCGGTTACTGGTATTTCTTATATTCAATATACGGCTCCTTCTTCGGCTCCGTTATCTGGAATAGATAGTTTTACGTATCAGCTTCTTGATAGTAACGGTAATGTTTCAAGTCAGGCGACAGTATCGGTTACCATTGCTTCACTTTCTGAGAATGCACCAAAGGTGGATGCTTCAGGCGATGATTTTGAAAACCTAGATGCAACAATAACATTGCCAGTAAATGCTATCTCTGAAAGTTTTCAAGAGTCGCTTAATACACCATATCTTGATGACCAGGGTGTTATTGATGTTAAGAACGCTACAGATGTGAAAAGTAGCATTGGCTTGTTTGAGTTTGATCAGGACGTAATAGACCTTGGTGCCAGTTTGGTTTCGTGGCAAAAAAATTCAGGAAAAGAAATTACCGGTGGTGAGACATGGTTACATACTGTGGTTGGTTATTACACGGTTGAGGCTGATGGCAAAATAGTTGATCCACAGATTTTGTGGGAAAGCCAAGGTAATAAGGGCGGAAACATTATTGTTGGTGATGTGGTCGATAGCATTACTGCTAATATTCCTACTATTTCTGCTGGCCAGACAATAGGGTTTTATATGATATCGGGTCTGGTAACGCCAGCCAGAGCAGGTCTTCCGCGTTTTGATGTTCAAAGTGTTAGTTTTGATAAGGACGTATTTATTACTGATGATAATCAGACTATTGTTGAAAGCTTAGTATTTGAAGCTTTCACTAAAGATAATCCGGATGTTCCTGGGAATACAACAGAAACATATACCTATCATGATCTTACCCCAGATACATCGGCCAAGAAAAATGATGATGTCGTTTCTGGTCAAAGTTTAAAACATAAACATCTTCTTAATGGGGATAATTTTGGGAAGCCATACGACACAAATCCAATAAGAATGTATCACTCTGCGGAGCTTACATATAAGAACTTGGAACTACATGATGGTGAAATTCATATAGTTGCTGGATTTAGTCCATCAGGTTCGGTGGTGTTTGGTTTTGAAGATTTAGCTTCAGACCAAAAACGTAATGGCGATGGTACGGATAATGATTTTAATGATTTTGTATTTGAGTTATTTGTTGATCCGCTAACACTGACTAACATTGATGCTAGTTTTGTTGCTCCTGATGTTCATATTATGGATGATACGGGTGCTATTGTCTCTGTAGATATTATATTATCAACCGCGTTTATAGGGGATAAATTGTTATTGGATATTGCCGCAATTGATCCATTGCTAGAACTTTCTGTTTCTTCAAATACATTGTTAACTTTGTCATCCAAGGATGGTAGTGCGGTGGATGTTAGTTTGTTTGAGTCGGTGATTAAATCACTTCGTTTGGTCAGTGAAGAAGATTCCCCACAAGGAGGTGATAGGTTAATTGATATTATTGCAAAAGATGGCGATGGTTTAACCAGTATTGTCTCTACAATAACAGTTCATATTGAGGCTCCGGAAGATGCTTCTGGGCGTATAGAGTTGGTAGGAACGGAACAGGATGATATCATTACTGTGGATGTAGATGATTCTCAAGATTATCACATTAAAGGTTTTGGCAATCAAGAGGGTACATTTGATCAGCTAGGTGGTGGAAAAGGAAATGATATTATTGAAGGTGGTGCTGGTTCAGATGTATTATGGGGGCACCAAGGAGATGATGTCCTAATTGGTGGTGCAGGCATTGATATTATGCATGGCGGTCAGGGTAGTGATTTGTTTATTCTCAATGATGGTGATGCTGAGAATAATGTGCTATTTCCTGATAAAATATCTGACTTTACACCAGGGGAGGATCATATTGATTTGTCAGGGGTTGCAGGTATTAATTCATTTGCAGATCTTACCATTACCGACATTTCAATTGGTATAGAAACGGGTATTGTTATTGCTAATGCTGCCGCTAATTTCAAAATGCATTTGACAGGGGTGACTCAATCCAGTCTAACAGAAGATGATTTTATTTTTGTGTAGGGAGTATCCTTTTTGTCCATGAATCCGGTTGCACAGATAGTTGCTGCTTATAAGCGGCATTTGTGGTCGCTTATTATATTTAGTGCGGTGATGAATGTACTTATGTTACTGCTGCCTATTTATTCGTTACAGGTATTTGATCGTGTGGTTAGTAGTGCCAGTGTTGATACGCTGATAATGCTAACTCTTATTGTGCTGGTTTCGTTTGTTGCATTTGGTGTGTTATATATGGTGCGTTCGTTGATGATGGCCTCCACTAATGGCTGGATAGATACGCATGTTGTTCCTGATTTGTTAAGAAAATCGATTCTGCAGTCCAGTGGCCATGGTCGTGTTGCTATGGGATACCACATGCGTCAATTAGGAAGTATTAAGCAATTTGCAAATACTCATGCCATTAATTTCTTCTTTGACTTGCCATTTTCGGTTCTTTTTTTGGGAGTCATTTATATGGTGCATCCCTATCAAGGTATTTTATGTACGTTAGGGATTGTAGTGATTGTATCAGTTGCGCTGGTGTACGAAATGCTCATCTGCGAAGATATAAAGGCCTCTGATGATAGTTTTGCTCAAAATATCAATATGGCAGATGAGGCAGCGCGTAATGCTGAGTCGGTATTAACATTGGGAATGACGCCTAATATCATTCGTAATTGGTTTAGTAATTATCAGCAGCATTTAGGGTATTACCATAAGGTACAAGTGAAGTCTTCGATGCTACTCAGTTTCTTGAAGACAATTCGGTATATGGTTCAGGTATTGGTTGTTGGTCTGGGAGTTTATCTCGTATTACAAAATGATCTTACCCTAGGGGGGGTGATTGCGTGCTCAGTGTTAGTGTCTCGGGCTTTGGTGCCGTTTGAAACTTCTACCATGGCGTGGAAAAGTTTTGTTGAGGCCAGAAAGGCGTATGATGCCCTAAAAGAAGTTTTCCCCGAGACCGATCAGACGATGGATAGTTTAGTTGAGTTGCCAAAACCCAAGGGCAATATTCATGTTAAAGAAGCGACCTTGTTAGCTCCGACCACGGGCATGCCGATATTGCGTCAAATTACTTTTAAAGTAGCTGCAGGCCAGTCGATGGTTATTATAGGGCGTAATGCAGCAGGTAAATCAACATTAGCTAAGCTGCTTGTGGGGGCGCTAATTCCAAATAAGGGAGAGGTAAGGCTTGATGGTGTGGATGTGAGGTTTGCAGCAGAGCATGATCTTGGTAAACATATTGGTTATTTACCTCAGGTGCCGCAATTATTTAATGCATCGGTTGCCGAAAACATTGCGCGTATGGATAAGGGAGCCATTGACAGTAATGAGATGTTGCGTGTTACTTCCATGCTCAATATGCATGATATGATTATGCATATGCCAATGGGGTATGAGACACCATTGGGAAGTGATGGGTTTATGTTATCGACTGGGCAGCGCCAAGCTATTGCATTGGCACGAGCTTTTTATGGTAATCCTGCGTTTGTTGTATTGGACGAGCCTAACGCATACTTAGACCGCCAAACTGAAGCTGGTTTGCAACAAGCACTTGACCAGGCTAAGGAGCAAGGTACAACGGTTGTTATTATTTCGCACAGTAAATGGCTAATTGATTATGCGCAAAGTGCAATGGTATTGGAGCAAGGACAAATAAAAATGATGGGGCCAAAAGAAAAGATTCTTCAACGTTTAACCGAGAACGCCAATGTCTAAACGTTCAAAGGGATTGGTTGCTATTACCACAATGATGGCCCGTTGTATGGCGGATCTGGTTAGATGGATGGGCAATGAAGTGTCATTAGCTATACAAGCGGTGTATGGTTATTTTTTGGCAGACCTTAAAACCGATCAGGTTGCTAGGGCCAAACGCGTGGGGGTGGTGACCATTATTGTACTAATTGGTAGCTTTATTGGATGGGGAGTGTTGGCGCCACTTGAAGGAGCGGTTATAGCCGATGGCCATGTGGTGGTGGATACGAATAAAAAAACGGTGCAGCATTTGGAAGGCGGAATTATCAGGGATATTTTAGTAAAAGACGGTCATTTGGTTGAAGAAGGGCAGGACCTTGTTGTGCTGCAAGATGATCAAGCTCAGTCTCGGTATGAACTATTAAGGTGGCGGTTGTTAGCAGAAAAAGCAAAGCGTTCAAGGCTTATAGCAGAGCAGCGTAATGTTGGTGCTATCACGTTTGATGATCAATTAATTGAGCACCAGTCTGATCCTGAGGTTAGGCACATGATGGAGGCGCAAACAACCATGTTTGAGGTGCGTAATGCATCTATCAGGCAAAATGTAAGCATATTGCAGCAGCGGGTGATTCAGCTTGAAAAACAAATTGAAGGACTAAAAGCGCAAAAAGATTCGGCGATAGAACGTCTTGGGTTGCTAGATGAAGAGCTTCAAACGGCAGAAACGTTATTAAAACAAGGCTTAGAACAGCGCCCACGTATCTTGGGGATTAAACGTAAGCATTCAGAGCTTAAAGGTAGGCTTGGTGAGTATGATGCATCCATAGCAAAAGCATTAGAGACTATTAGTGAAACAAATATTCAGATGGTAAGTATTGAAACTGATTATCAGCAAGATGTATCGGATCTGCTAAGTGAATCTGAAACAGTGATTGCAAGTATTCAAGAAGAACTTATTGGTGCACGCGATATTTATGAGCGTACAGTGATTAAGGCGTCAAGAGCAGGGGTGGTGACAAACCTTAAATATCATACAATTGGTGGGGTGGTTGCACCCGGTGCTCCAATCATGGATATTGTGCCGCAAAATGATGAATTGGTTGTTGAAGCAAAATTAAAACCAATCGATATTGACAGTGTTTATAAAGGCCAGCATGCTAAAGTGCAGTTAACTGCTTACCAGGCTAGGTTTGTACCAAAGCTTGAAGGTGTGGTAAGTGATATTTCGCCTGATTTACTGATAGATGAGGCCACTCGTATGCCATATTATAGTGTACGGGTTCGAATTACTGAAGATGAGCTTAATAAGCTCTCAAAAGATATTAAAATGTATCCAGGTATGCCTACTCAGGCATTTATTGTAACCGACTCTGCTACGTTTGCAGAATATTTGGTATACCCATTGGTATCAAGTATGCAACGGGCATTTAGGGAGTCTAGTGCGCTGTAGGTTTGGCTTCTTCTATGCGGATTCAAGGGCGCTATTAAAGGTTTCTTGAGCGTGTAAGATGGGTACTATGTCAATTGAGTTAAGAATAAAATGATGTTGGTTGGTCATATTACTACTGTGCAAAAATTACTTCTACCATAAGATCCCTTTCATAATGAGTTTTTTATAAATACAGATTATGGAAGTGGTCTCTTAGTGTAAGTATGTAATATGAAATAACAGTAAGATCAATTAATCCTGACTATGAGAAGGGCTACTATCGGTTGCTGTTGTTCTGTGACCTTTGGGTATCAGGATGAACAGGTTGTGTAAATTCTACAACGTGCGTTAAGACTAAACTTGCCGTGCAATATGATTGCTGTTCAGAGCAATAAGCGGCAGCATCGTTAGTTGGAGGTATTGCAAGAGGGGTGTTGTTGCATATTTGTGGGGTGGTTTTTTGGTAAATATAGAATGTTAAATGGCAGTAGATAAATTTACTTTAAACAGTGGGTTGTAAAAGTATATTAATGTTGTTTTGCCTGAATTACTTTGTTTTCTTTGCAACTTATGATACACTCACTTGGCAATATGGATGATGTGTGAAATAAAGGACAACACATGAGTGATGATATCAGGAAGACACTTGACCAGGCAACACACCGACTGTTAGAAAGTCTGTCTGGTTATGATAAACAAAAAGTTACACAAGTATATGCTGGTATGCGTGCTCTGATGGGGCGGGATGTAGACCCAGTAGAGCAATTGCTTGACCCTGAACAGTTAACAGAATTATTGCGTGAGCAAGGTATTGGTGAAGATCAAATGCAAATTGCAGCCAATCTTATTCACCATGAAGGTGAGTTAGGAAGTGCTGAGCAGCAGCAACTTGAAAGTTTGCCCGAGTCCGTGCAAGATGCGGTGAATGAAATAAGAAGTCATGCATCCCAAGAGCAGATTTTTGCTGGCCCTGCCCAAATTGCTTCAGCACTTAATCTTATTAAAAAAGAAACGCGGGATGCATTGATTGCTAGTCAGGTGGGTGAAAGGATACTTCAGGCACGCGAACGTGTTGATAGTAGGCATAGTGCTTCTTCTGCTTCCAAGCATACATTATTGGTGGATACGCTTTATGATTTTGGTTCCAATACTAATCTTGCTAGAGATGATATTGGTCATTTAGGGCAAGATGATCCATATCTTATTGCCGCTAAAGCTACGCAGCATTTGGCAGATTTGTTTGATACGGTGCTGGCACTTCAGCCAGCTATGAAAAAACAAGGTAGTGTAGTTAAAGGGCTTGAGGCGATAGAGTTTATTGCAAAATATATATTAGAGCAAAGTGCCGTTCAGCTAAAAAATCATGGTAATTCTGCAGCTGCAGGAAAAATTGACCAATTGGCCCAAAGTATTCAGCAAAAATATACCTCAAATAGCATTGAACCTGCTGCAGCCATTATAATGATCAAAACTGGCTTAGCATATGCATCGTCTATATTGCATAAAGAAGGTGTATTTAACGATAAAGAATATGAGGATATGTTGACGTTATTAGAAATACGTGGATCCCAGGCTGCAGCCTTAGTGTAACAACATCATGTATGTATGAAATGCCTCAACATTATAAAAAATACCAAAATAATGAAAAAAAAGCCGACCGTTAACTTTTTGTTAATAAAGGGTTGGTATAACCTATGTCACACGTTATTGAATTAATGGTCATGGAGGCGGGACCAAAGTACATTATGCGTGTACTAGACGAGAGAAATCACGTTGCTGTGGTAGAGTTCTACCGATATTCTATCACAGCAACGCGTGAATAAAGCGCCTTATCAGTTACTAATTAATCATTTCTTAATCAACTTGTCCTAAAATAGGATAGTTGATACATAAATTTGTGTGGATTTACACCTATGACTTACCATGTTTTGTTGGTAGATGATGACGTAACGCAAGCTGCTGTGGTGCAGAGCATAATTCGTAATAAAATGCAGCACAATACTACATTTATCGACTCTGGTCAGAAGGCTGTTGATTATTTGATGTCTGAACAGGGTAATGCAGTTGATGTTGTGTTGCTGGATCTATCGATGCCCGATATTGATGGGGTAAAGGTTCTTCAAATGGTAAGAAGTAAGCGGCCTAATATTCCATTTATTATTCGTACTGGATATAATGATATTGATATGATTGTGCAAGCCATGAAAGAGGGGGCGTGCGATTATATTAAAAAGCTCGATAGCACAGCACGTTTACAGGAGTCGATAGAAGGTGCATTAAATCGTCAGGCTGTACCAAGTCGACCTTATGACCTTAATAAGATAAGGGCAAATGTTACTCAGGAAGTTAGTTTTGATGAAATTTTGGGTAATACGCCAGTGGTGAAAGAAATGAAATCATTGGCAAAAAGAGTTGCTTCATCTTCAATCTCAGTGCTTCTTGAAGGTGGTTCTGGAGTTGGTAAAGAAATGCTGGCGCGTGCCATTCATAGCAGTTCAGATCGAAAAGATAGACCGTTTGTTTCGGTTAATTGTGGTGCTATGCCAGAGCATCTTGTGGAGACTATCCTTTTTGGTGAGGCGCAAGGCCATATTGGTAATGTTTCGTTTACAACAAAAGGTAAGTTTAAAGAAGCAGAAGGTGGTACTTTATTTTTTGATGAGATTGGAGCTCTCAGTAAAGATATTCAAGTTAAAATTACACGTATACTTCAAGACACTGAATTATCAGAATCAGGTAATGTTCCTGATGTTCGGCTTATTACAGCCACGAGTATGAATTTAAATAATGAAATTCATGAAGGGCGTTTTAGGGAAGACCTGTTTTACCGGTTAAATGTATGCTCAATCTATGTGCCTTCATTAAAGGAGCGTAAACAAGATATTCCGTTGTTGATAAAGCATTTTATCAAACAATTTGCTGCATCTGAAAAGCTCCATGTTACGGATATTGAAAGTGACACTATGCAAATGCTGTGTAAGTTTGAGTGGCCAGGAAATGTTCGGCAGCTTAAAAATGCTCTTTATCGGGCAGTGACACTGTGTGAGCGCAAGGTATTGGCCGATGATGATTTCCCTCAAATTATTAAAGAAATTGATCAAAGTTGGCAGCACCAGCTAAATGATGCGGAGCATTTGGAGAAGTATCTTCATAAGCAAGCTGTTAATATGCTGCAGCTTGAGCAGCCCAATGGTAATTTTAAAACGCTGCAAGAAGTTGAACGTGAAGTTATTATGCAAGCGTTAAAACATTATAATTGCCATATGTCCAAAGTGGCAGAGCATTTAGGAATTGGTAGGTCTACCTTGTATCGTAAGCTTAGTGAATATGACCTTCAAGTAGATTTGGGTGGTCAGAGCAATGATAATTAGCCATCCTAGTTCCAAAGCGTCTTCTGGTTTTACAATTATTGAAATGGCAATTGTAATAACCGTGATGGGTTTAATATTACTTGTTGTTATGGCCGGTAAGTCGTTAATGGATTCAGCAAAATTACAAGCTGTTATTACTCAGGTTAGGGAGTATGCTGTTGCGATTCATAATTTTGAAGCTCATTATCATGCCCTTCCAGGAGATATCGATAATGCTAGTTCATTTTGGGGGAGTGCGTCTAATGGTGATAAGAGCGGTAAAATCGATACTACCGATGAAGCGTATGATGCGTGGCATCACTTGTCTCTCAGTCAAATGATATCAGGTACCTATTCGGGGAGTGGAACAGATGCTGCTATTGGCACTAATGTGCCTGCAAGCCGATATATGTTGGCAGGGTATTATTTGGCGTGGGTGGATTCCCCAGGAAGCTATACGGATAACCAAGGTAGTTCTTTTTCGAATCATTATTTGCTTTTTGGAAGAGAAGCGGAAGCTACGGGTGGTACGGATTTGTTGACGTTGGGTGCTATCTCGCCGCCTGATGCCATGTATGTGGACATGAAGATTGATAATGAAGAGCCAGATTATGGTTTGGTTTTGTCAGTAAATGGTGACGGCGTGACTGACTGTGTCTCAAGTGGTGCCTATGACTTAAGTAATACCGGGCTATCATGTATTATGTATTTTGCGATAACGCCCGATGTTTTGGACTAAGGCTTATTATATCATATGGCCAGTTAATGCCTTGTTGTTTCTTTGAGTGAGATTGGTGATTCTTTCTGCTTTGTGTATAGCTGATAAAAGATCATATATCATTGTAGTCTTAACGTGCAGCTCATGACCTTGGCCGGGGGTAAGGATGCTGGAAACATTTTCAGAGTTTGGTAGTGGTTTAAATAAACCTGAATATTGTGCAGGTGGGTTAAGCATAGGGTTAGTGGTAGGGTAATATTCATTTGCTTCGAGTAGGTCGGTTAAGGGGGTGGCTGCTTTAAATTCTATATTTGCGTGAGCTGTCACCAATGTGGTGTCGGTTTTATGAAAGGAAGCTAATAAATTGTAACGTTCAGTGCTAGATAATTTTGGATAAGTTTCTTTTAATTCCTCTGGATCTGTACGATGAATTGAGAGTGCTCCTAATTCGCCACCAAACATGTGGGCGCAGCCTTTTGGAATAAATACCTTGCATAATGAATGTTTGGGAAGTGAAATTTCAGATAATATTGGTTGATTGAGGCTATTGTAACCCGATTGCATGAATATGCTGGCATCGCTAGAGCCAGTATAAACAATTACCCATCTTGGGCCGCCATGTACATGAGGGTGTTGTTCTTCTTTGGTGCCATAAAAATACATTAAATAAAAACCCAACATAATATCAACAAAGGGCTGTGGGTGGTAGGCTGGTTTTAGCAATGATATATTTTCACCTGCTGTTGATGAGCTGTCAGGGTCTGTTGTGTTATAGTTATAAACACGTTGTAATATGGCATCGCCAGCATGGTTTGGGCCAATATATTGCATATAAAAGTGAGGATGCTCGATGGAAGGGTGTTCTTGTAGTGATCTAAGTAGTCGTGTGCTTTGGTATTGGGAGGTTCCAGAGATTGATTGTTTACCAGAAGCTGTTGCCCAGGAAGTTGCGTTAAGAATAGAACGAGGCTTGAGGAGCTGCCTTGCTGCAAAAGATAGTCTTGGTAATAGCATGGGGTGCATTATCTGGTACTCCTTAATCAGGGCGTGTGTATTTTATTTTTTAACCATGTATTAAATTCGATAACTTTTTTCGATGAATGATGTTTTTTGGGGTAGAGAAGGTAATAAGAAAAGTCAGTTTTATAGGTAATATTAAAAGGATTGATGAGGCGTCCACTATCAAGAGAGCGTTGTATTAAAAACTGAGGTATCAGGGCAAATCCAAGACCATTCTTGGCAGCGCCGGCAAGCATAAAGAAATGTTCAAAGCTCAGTGTCTGCTCTATCTTGGCGTAAGGGAGTCCAGCAGATTTCATCCAATTTGGCCATACATTTGTTCGGCTTGAATGTTCCAGCAGGGTGTAATTGCAAATATCGCCAATAGAGATGTTGGTGTTGTCTTTGATAAGATCTGGGCTACATACAAGTGCCATTTCTTCATCAAAAAGTTTTTCGTTTTCTGCGCCTTCAAACGGCGTATTATTACCCCTTATTGCAATATCGGCGTTCAATTCTTTCATGTTAATACTAAATCCGCTTCCTGTTATGATGCGTATTTTAAGATCAGGGTGTTGATCTTTAAAGTCACTAATCATTGGAATGAGCCAGCAAGTGCTAAGACTAGGAAGTACATTAACAGTGAGTGTATCGTCGTAAGATGTTGCGTTGTTTATGGCTTTGGTAGCATCTTCAATGGTATCCATGGCTATGGTGATATTGGCATAATAATCTTTGCCTGCATCGGTAAGTGTAAGTTCTTTTGATGTACGGATAAATAATGCTGTACCTAAAAAACTCTCTAGTAATTTTACTTGCTTACTAATGGCGCCTTGCGTGACGCAAAGCTCGTCTGCAGCTTTTGTAAAGCTTAAATGCTCAGCGGAAGATTCAAATGCCTGTAAGCTATTAAGTGGTGGCAAGATGCGTTTCATGGTGTGTTTTTGATTAAAGTTGGTATGGTTTGCAGGCAATCATGTGCCCAAATGGCTTGTTGGGTATCTGTAGAGATATTTCCTCCTGATAATATAACAAGAACACGTTTTGGTTTGTTTTGGGATTGCAAAAATTTGTGTGCTCCTGCCATGGCCAGTGCTGCAGTAGGCTCGATGGTTATTTTGAGTAAGTGCGTGAGCCATTGTGTCCAATATAGGATTTCTGATTCTTCTGCTTCAACAAAGCCGTTTATTTTTTTGATATAATGAAAATTTCGTTCTCCCAATGCTAATGTTCTTACGCCATCGGCAATTGTGTTTGGAGAGTCAGTAAGGCGATATATGTTCCCGGATTTAAAAGATTTGCTAGCGTCGTTGGCGTTTTTTGGTTCCACGCCATAGAGTTGGCTAGAAGGAGAGAGTTGTTCTTTGGCAAGATAAGATCCTGCAAGCAATCCTCCGCCGCCACACGCGGTGAATATTATGTCTGGCAGATGGTTCATGTCTTGGATTGCCTCGAAGGTTGCTGTGCCTTGGCCTGCGATAATAGCGTTGTCATCAAAAGCATGAATAAGGTGTGCTCCGTCTCTTGCGAGTGCTGCAGTTCTTGCTTCGGCCTCTGTGCGCGTTTCGGTGATGATAACATTGGCTCCCAACGCTTTGGTGGCCTGTATTTTGATTGGTGAGGCAATCTTGGGTAAAAATATGGTTGCTTTAATGCCAAATTGCTTGGCGGCCCAGGCGACTGCTTGGGAGTGATTGCCCGCACTAAATGCCACAACATGATTAGGAAGGTTTTGTTGCTCTTGTAAAGTAAGTAATTTATTGATTGCGCCTCTGGCCTTAAACGCACCAATTTTCTGAAAGCATTCGGCCTTAAAAGTGATTTCGTGGCCACCAAGAAAATTATTCAGCAATGAAGATGTAAGAAGAGGGGTGCGGTATATGTGCGGCGCAATTCTTTGATGCGCGCTGCTAATATCATGGCATTTCATGGGGGTGTAATTTTTTAGAGAATAGGCGTGGTGATGCATGGTTTTAGTGCGTTAAATTAATACAATAAAGTCAGTTGATGCTACAATATTGCATTAATAGTGCAAAGGAATAATGGTCTATTTAATATGAGCAAAACTCATGATAGCCATAAGGTAGTGATGCTATTTGGAAAGTGAGAGGTGAAGAATATGGATGATGTGGTAATTAGAATAGTTCTATATCATCTTCATCGTCTTCTGCTGCAATGGATGCTTGGGAGTCTTCAAATCCAATATCAGTTGCAGAGCTAATGTAGCCATGTTCTAGAAGGTGGTTCACAAAAGAATGTTGAAGTTCACCCAGTCTAAATTCTTCGAGTAATTTGACAGCAAAGTCTTTGTCCAGCAATTTCTTGCGTTCATCTTTAGAAACATTTGGTAAGGAAATATTAAGGCCTTTTTCAAGGTAATCAACAATGGTTTTCATGATGTTGATTGTAATAATGATATTTTGTGACACCCTGTCTTGGAATTGCATGCTAATAATAATTTGGGATATTGAGTCGCTAGTATCCTGCATTACTTGATTAGCTTGGTCTAGTACTTGGCTCATATCGCTGTGTTGTTCCGAGGCTGCCTGGGCAAGGTCTTCAAATTTCTTGCGGGTAATATCATTTTTTATTTCTGGAGCCAGGGTTTTAATATATTGGGCAATATCAATTGATTCAGATTCTTTGTTTATAGTAAGCCTATTTTGCATTTCTTGAAGGTTGTGTAAGTGCTCATCTATTTTAGTTGAATTTTCGGCTACGATTGCAAATCGTTGGCTTAATTCATTCATACTATCCACAAGTAGTGAGTTTACACGTGGGAGTTGCTCGGAAAGTACCTCGGTAGAGCAAATTTGTGACTCAGATACACTCAACCACTCCTTTAATAATGTAAGAGCGTTTGCAGTGTTGCTGAGGATTTCTCCTCCTTTTTGAATGGCACCCTCATGCATGTGAGGTTTATCATTTGCCATAATTTTGTCCCGTTTTTTTGTGTCTATGTATGTTAGTTTAATGCAAACTTATTAAAAAACTCTTAAGCCAAAGAAGAAAAATACATTATTATTTCACATCATTTTTTTGTGGGCAAATGCTATTGCAGGCTTGCAAAATAGGGTGTGGTAAGCGTATAACTAATAACAGGAAAGCTATTCCACCTGGATGAGGGGCGGTTTTTTTATGTTTGCCGCTGGTAGCCTATTAAGACAAAAAGAGGAGTCAGGTCATGACATTGAACATCCAACTACCCGAGAGTACAGTTCTTAAACCAAGGATTACGGTTTTTGGTGTTGGTGGTGCTGGTGGTAATGCAACGCGTAACATGATAGAGCAAAAGCTTGAAGGTGCGTCGTTTATTATAGCGAACACGGATGCCCAAGCATTAGAATTGGCATCGGCTGAGAAACGGATTCAGTTAGGTCAAAATACGACCCAAGGTCTTGGTGCGGGTGCTGATCCAGAGATTGGTGCGCAAGCAGCGCAAGAAGCTATTGAAGAAATTAAAGGTCACCTCCAAGGTAGTAATATGGTATTTATTACTGCAGGAATGGGTGGTGGTACGGGTACGGGTGCATCTCCTGTAATTGCAGCAGCAGCAAGAGATATGGGCATTCTTACGGTTGGGGTGGTTACCAAGCCATTTCATTTTGAAGGGCCTCGTCGTATGCGTATAGCCGAAGAAGGTATTGCCCAGTTACAACAAAATGTTGATACACTAATTGTTATTCCGAATCAGAATTTATTCCGTATCGCAAACGAAAAGACAACGTTTGCAGAAGCATTTAATATGGCAGATGAAGTTCTTCATGCGGGTGTTAGAGGCGTCACGGACCTTATGGTTATGCCAGGGCTTATTAATCTAGACTTTGCGGATATTCGTACCGTAATGAGTGAGATGGGTAAAGCAATGATGGGTACCGGAGAGGCTGAGGGTGAGCGTAGGGCGCAAGAAGCAGCAGATGCAGCTATTTCGAATCCATTGCTTGATAATGTATCAATGAAGGGTGCTCGGGGAGTGCTCATTAATATCACGGGTGGCTCGGATATGACGCTTTTTGAAGTGGATGAAGCTGCTAACCGTGTGCGTGAAGAAGTTGATCCAAGTGCCAACGTGATATTTGGTTCTACATTTAATGAGGATCTGCAGGGCAAGATCCGGGTTTCTGTTGTTGCTACTGGTATTGACGCTGACGATATTAGCGCTCAAGTTTTCTCAGGAAGTTCTGCCTCTTCACATGCACCGCGCCAACAGCAACAAGTTATGACTTCTAGGGTGGCGCCATCGGCAGCTCCTGCTCATCAGGCTCAGGCGCAAGCTCCATCATCAGCAGTAAATCATGCGCCAACATCGCAGCAGCAACAGCCGGCAGATACTTCTTCTGCGGCTAACGAACAAGTAAGGCGTGATAATGAGCGTACGGTGCAGCAAATAGAGCGCGATATAGATGCTGCTATTAAGCCTGCTACCAATGCATTTGCGTTTGAAGATACGGTTAATGCTATTAATCGTGAGTATGAAAAGCAACGTGCTGATCAGTCAGAAGGTTCCCAAGGAAGAGCTCCCTCTGTTGCTGAAGCAGTAAGTAGCTCAATAGAACAATCGGCTCGTGAGGGTGTCTTTATAGCCCCGTCTCCTGTTGAACCAGAATCATATGCTTCGGGTGGAGCAAGTAGTACCATTAATCAGCCATCTGATTTTGGTGATGATGACCAAGCAGACCCAATCTCAAGAGGATCTTCGGGTGGTTTGTTTAGTCGTATGGCTCGTGGTGTAGCTAAGTCGTTCCAGACAAGCGATGATGCGTCTGGTACTCAAGATGAATGGAAGGTAAGTGTTGAGGAGCGAAAAGAGCCAGTATTACAAACTGCCGGTGACGAAGATGCGTCAAGCGAAGATTTATTAGATATTCCTGCATTCTTGCGTCGTAATTCAAATTAACCACATGTTTGTTTGCCAATCACAGCGAGGCGTGTCCACTATAGAGTTGGCTATTGTCATTACGGTTATTGGACTATTAATGGCGGTGGTAGTTGGTGGTGTAAAATTGCAAAAAGCTGCTGAGTTAAGATCGGTTATTTCGGATGTAACGCGGTTTATGGCATCTATTGAAGGTTTTAAATCTCAATATGAAAGTTTGCCTGGAGACATGGACAATGCGGTTGATGTGTTTGGTTCAGATACAGCCAATGGTGATGGCGATGATTTAATTGAATATCCCACTTCAGGCAATATTGAAAGCTTACGTGGTTGGCAACAATTGACATTATCGAGCTTCTTAGATGGTAGTTATGTTGGTACTGCTGGTGATGGTGCCGATCAGGCTGATATAGGAATAAATGTTCCGGCTTCAAAGCGTGCTAAAGTTGGTTATTACTTAATCACGGATCATATTAATGGTGGTACAAGTAGGCATGCAATAAGAGTTGGGGCTTATCGAGCAAGTAACCCCAACAATAATGCAGCTTTTACCGCACTTGAAGCGCAAACTATTGATGCAAAACTTGACGATGACGACCCAGAGGCTGGCCGGGTGCAGGCAGCCAAAGGAAATGATATTGTAAGTGAGTTATGCCAAAACCCTTCTGGAACGGGTTATAATATAAGTAATGATGATAAAAACTGTATCATTGAGTTTCCAGCTTTTCCTTGATCTATTAAGGAAGGCGCTTGCAAATGAACTTATCAGAGTAGTGTGAAACGTTATTACGCTGAAAACAAGACATCTTTCATGGTGTATAATCCTGCGGGCTTTTGGTTTTTTTGTGCCCATAATCCTGCTCTAATGGCACCTTTGGCAAATACGCCACGGTCAGAACATTTGTGGGTTAATTCAATGCGTTCGCCTTTGGTGGCAAACATCACCGTGTGTTCGCCCACAATGTCTCCGGCACGAACGGTGCTAAACCCTATGGATCCTTGAGGGCGGGGACCAATAATGCCATCACGTGTTTTAGTGGCATGTTGGTCAAGCTGAATGCCTCTTCCAGCTGCTGCGGCTAGTCCTAGTTCCAATGCGGTTCCAGATGGTGCATCAACTTTTTGATTGTGGTGTGCTTCAATAATTTCTATGTCGTATTGATCATCAAGTGCTGAGGACAATTGCTGCGTAAGGCCAAGAAGTAAATTAACGCCAATACTCATGTTGGCAGAATAAATAATAGTATGTTGACTGGCATGTTGGTGAATTGTTTCTTCTTGAGATCCTGTAAAACCGGTTGTTCCAATAATATAGATAAGATTAGGGTTTACATTAATATAGGATAACATGCTAAGGGTGTTGCCTGGGTCAGAAAAGTCAATAACTGCATCGCAGTTGGTAAATAAGTCAGTGGCTTCAGATCCGGCTAGAATGCCTGTTGGTTCTTCTTTGGCTAATGTTCCAAGGTCTGCACCAAAATGGCTGCTTTGTTGTCTAACAAGGCCTCCACTTAGTGTGCATTGAGGGTTATGTAGGGTTTCTGTGATAACAGCTTTACCCATTCTACCTGAACATCCAATGACACCAACTCGAAGCATAATTACTCTCCTAAACTATGATAATTTCCTTTATGGTAGATTAACGGACTTTTGTCAGGGTGATGTAGCAAGTTTATTGCTTGTCCGGTAATGATACTATGATCTCCTCCATCATACACTTCTTTGCGTTGGCATTCAATAAAACTACAAATGTCGTGTAATATTGGACAGGAATTTGCACTGCTGTGGTGGTTGGTGTTTTTAAAGGCACATTCTTTTGTAAATGCAAAAGCTGTGGCAGAGGCACTTTGTTTCTGGGATAAAATATTAACACCAAAATAGTCGCACTGAGTGAGTATTTCATGACTGAGGGTGTCTTTTTGCAAGCAAAATAGTACCATGGGTGGCGTCAGAGATAATGAGCAAAAAGAGCTAATGGTTACTCCATGAGGAGTGTTTTGGTTGTCTAGTGTGGTTACAATAGTTACGCCGGTAGCAAATGAGCCGACGGCTGCTTTAAAGTCGTTAGAGGATATGCTGGTCATAAAATAATGTATAAAGGTAAATTTTAAAACCTCATAATAGCAAGTTTTGTAAGAATAAAAAGACTATATACTGGTCTTGAATAAAGTTGTTGCGGGCAATTTCATTCAAGATCGGTATCAAGGCGTAAGTAATGATAGCGTACGCTTTGCGCGAGTTACGTGAGCGCGAAAACCTTTGTGGTGCCTGAGTGCAATACCATTTCTTTGAAAAAGAAGTGGGTATATCGGCTTGTGAATGAAGCTGTAGCTAACTTTATTTGCAAGATTTTTAACGAAATGCTTGGGTTTTGTTAACAATATCTTAACTTTTCTGGGTTACGCTGGAAGCTTATTACATGTAGTAACCTAATAAATAAGCTTAACGTATATGCTATTTCCTATTGGAATGATTGTTGTTTTTGGTTGTGTTGCGGGTGGTTATGCCATGCACGGCGGAAACTTTGGTATTCTTTGGCAACCAAGTGAGGTTGTGATCATTTTTGGTGCAGCTGTCGGTGCAACCATCATTAGTAATCCAGGTTTTGTTATTAAGGGGATGTTAGGTGGCTTTGGTTGGCTACTTAAGGGGGCTCCTCATAAAAAGGCAGATTATGTTGATTTACTGATGTTTGTTTATAACATTTGTAAAATCATGAAAACAAAAGGTGTGCTAGAAATAGAGCCTGCGTTAGATGATCCTGACTCTAGTGAATTATTTACCAATTACCCCAAATTTGCTAATAACCACCACGGAGTAGAGTTCTTTTGTGATTATATTCGGCTTGTGACCATGGGGATGGAAAACCACTACCAGCTGGAAGATCAAATGGATAAAGAAATCGATATGCACCACCATGATTTGGAAACATATGCTACTGCCATGAGTACAGCGGCTGATGGTTTGCCAGCACTTGGTATTGTTGCTGCGGTACTTGGTGTAATTATGACTATGGGAAGTATTGCTGAGCCCCCAGAGATTCTAGGTGGATTAATTGGTGCGGCATTGGTGGGTACGTTTTTGGGTATCTTGATGGGTTATGGTTTATTTGGGCCTATTGGTGCCTTTATGGCTAAATATGCAACAGCTGATACAGAATATTATCAGGTTCTAAAGACTGCCATTATTGCCCATGTGCAGGGTAATGCACCAGCCATCACTGTTGAATTTGCACGTAAAACGGTGCCGCATCATTTACGTCCAAGTTTTACTGAAATGGACGCAATGATTAACGGTGCTAGCGAAGGGTAGGCACTTATGGCGGATCCTAATCAAACTATTATTATAAAAAAGATCAACAAAGGTGGTCATGCTCCCCATGGTGGGGCATGGAAAGTGGCGTATGCTGACTTTGTAACAGCTATGATGGCCTTCTTTTTACTTATGTGGCTGCTAACTGCTACTCCAGTAGAGAATCTTCAAGGTTTGGCCGATTATTTTACGCCCACGCTTGGTTTGCAAGGTAAGATGGGTATTGGTTTTAGTGGAGGTCAGGCCCCTAATACTGAAGGGGTTTCGCAAGGTGATTGGGCTTCCCAAGGACTTATTTTTGGTGCTCCACCATCTGGACCTATTGTCAAATTTCCTGAATCGGACAATAAAATAGATGTTGAGAATCCTGAGTTTAGTCCAGAAGATATGGTGAAAGAAAATCTAGAAACAAACCTTGGTGAAACACAATATATGGATTCAGTGCTTATTGAAGAAACCCCAGAGGGGTTGCGTATTCAGATTATGGATGATGAGGATCGTCCTATGTTTAAAGATGGTACTGCGGACTTAGAGGATCATACAAAATATATTTTAAATAGAATTGTTAAAACAATATCCCATATTCCTAATTATGTTAGTATTACCGGTCATACCAAAGCAGACAAAAAGAAGGGTAAAGAGCAAGATTATACAAATTGGGAATTATCTGCAGATAGAGCCAATTCAGCTAGACGTTTTATGGTATCTGTGGGGATGGATCATATGCAAGTTGCAAAAGTGGTGGGCAAGGCAGATCATGACTTGCTTGATCTTGATAATCCGTATTCTCCGAGTAATTCAAGAGTGTCGATTACGTTATTGAAAAAATCGAATCTTTCGATGCATAAGCAAGTTGCTCCAGATGATATATTGCTTGGACCTATTGATGATGGGCTTGAGTCTTTTGTGCAAGAAAAGAATGATAAGAAAGAGCGCCGAAAGCGTGATATAGAGCGCATTGAACAAAAAGATAAAATGCGTCAGATGTTAAAACGCGAGAAAAATCAGAAGCTTAAAGATGATGGTATGAAGCAGTCTGGTCAAAAGACGCCAACAAATGAGCTGTCGGCGTCTTCAAATTAAAAGATCATTATTTTCTTAATTCACAAAAACACGTTAAGCAAAGAAAGAGCCAGGAACATCGCCGTGATTTTGTCCGTTTCTTAGTGCTGCAATAAGATTGGCTTGACTCACCCATGTTTGGACTTTCTTCATGCTTTCTATTTGATCTCTATCAAAGCCGCATTGTGCTAGGAAACGTTCATCTTCTGGCTGTGCAGCGATTGTCTGGGCGATAAGGTCTCTCAGTTCAGGGTCATCCGCAAGTCGTAATGCTAATGGTTTGCTGACTATTTCGTAAATAGTACGTTGTTTAAGTGGGTCGAGCGGATGTTCGCTTGGTAAAGCAAGCTCTACTGTATGCGCAACAACTTGCCGATCATCAGCGGCTGCTTGAGATGCAAATAATGCAACATTGGTCCATCCTCCTCTTTTTAAAGCTCTGTGAAGACAGAGTATAGGTTCTCCTTTTGTGACTTCATTCGAGAATTTATCGCTTAATATCGGTGCTTGCCCTGGTGGGCACTCTATGATGCCGTGTTTTTGCATGGCAGTAAAGAGGTAGCTGTCAAAAGGGCTTGTTACAAGAAATGTTTGTACGGGTTGTTTGTTTCCATTTGGTGTATGGGGGATTCTTCCTGAAGGTGAAACCCTTATAAGTTCGGGGCGTTTGGCTAAAGCGTGGGCTAAGTCGTCAAGATGTCGATAAAGAGGGCCTTTTGCCTGTTGAGGGAGGTAATACAGTTCAGAGAGTTTTTGCGCCAGGTCAGCAATCTGTCTTGCAGAAAAAGTAGAAGGTTTAGGAGGCATAGGGTTCTCGCTTTTTAGGGGTTAATTGATAATTTTTTAACCATTAGTTGTGAAGGATTATGATGGTATTGTAAATAAAAATATACTCAACAATGCTTTACACGAAACAGGTTCAAGGGTAGATTGTGTGCTTAAGGAGTATTAAAGGACTTACCAAAAAACGACTATGTTTGAGAAGTTTTGGGCTGTATTTTGTACATAAATGCAAACGATTTTATTTCATGTGTGTTTGTACGGGTAAAGCTAACAATATATTTATCAAAATGTTGAATTTTAGCGTAAGGTACCATTTATTGTTAGATACATAAGTAAAGAGAATATCGTGAGTCAGATAGCTTCAACTACAAAGCCAGACCTATTACATTCAGATACTGAAAAACAAAATTTTGGGTATCGCTCTTTGCCTGCTAATCAGCAAGCAGAGCAGTCTATATTGGGTTCTTTGCTGATTAACAATGAGTTAATCCATAAAATTGGCGATTATTTGCGTCCCGAGCATTTTTATGAATTGGTGCATCAACGTATATTTGAAGCTATTCTGGCATTTATGGATCGTGGTTTAATGGCAAGTCCGGTAACGTTGCGTAACCATTTTGCGAAAGATGAGGCATTAAAAGACGTTGGCGGTGCGGAATATTTGGTTAGACTTGCTGGTAATGCTACTGCCATTATTAACTTAGATACCTACGCTAAGTTAGTGTATGATTTAGCGCTTAGGCGGCAACTTATCAATATTGGTGAGGATATTGTTAATGATGGCTTTGATGAAAATATTCATGATCCTGCAAGCTCTCAGCTAGAAAAAGCAGAGCAACGTTTGTTCACATTAGCAAGTACAGGCACATCTGATGCAGGTTTTGCTCCACTTAAGCAGTCGCTTTCTGATGCAATTGCTGCGGCAGAGATGGCGCACAAGCGCACCGATAAATTGAGTGGTGTCCCTACTGATTTTAGAGATTTAGACGAGTTATTAGGTGGTTTGCAGCCATCTGATTTATTGATTTTAGCAGGACGTCCGTCGATGGGTAAGACTGCTGTTTCTATCAATTTGGCAGTTAATGCATGTAAAAGGCTTGCCCAAGCGGCTCAGGAAAAAGGTGAGCAAGCTCCTTGTGTTGGTTTTTTCTCGTTGGAGATGTCATCGCAGCAATTAGCAGCACGTATGATTGCAATGGAGTCTGGGGTAGATTCATCGCGTATGCGTGTTGGAACATTGCGAGATGATGAATTTGCGCAAATTGTTGAGGCAAATAAAAAATTATACCAATTGCCATTTTTTATGGACGATACTCCTGCATTATCAATTTCTGCGCTGCGTACTCGTGCTAGACGTTTGAAGCGTCAAAGTAATTTAGCGTTACTGGTGGTGGATTACTTGCAGTTACTGCGTGGTAGTTCTAAACAGTCAGAAAGTTCACGTGTGCAAGAGGTTTCTGAAATTACACAAGGGTTAAAGGCTGTAGCTAAAGAACTTAATATTCCCGTTATTGCGTTATCACAATTGTCGCGTGCGGTTGAACAACGTGAAGATAAACGACCACAATTATCTGACTTACGTGAGTCTGGAAGTATTGAGCAAGATGCGGACGTCGTAATGTTTATTTACCGTGAAGAATATTATCTTTCTCGGTCTATGCCAGAAGAAGGGTCTCCCAAATTTGAGGAATGGCAACAACGCATGAATCGTTGCATGAATGTTACAGAGATGATTATAGCTAAACAGCGTAATGGTCCAATTGGTACTGCAAGGTTGTTCTTTAACTCTAATACAACTAAATTCGAGAATTTGGATACAACCCACCATCCGGACGATTTTGATGCTTGAGCCTTTTTGTCAGTCTATATTAGAAGTGGATCTAGATGCGCTTAAGCATAATTTTTCGGTGCTTCAAGGTAAGTGTAATTGTTCAGCGGTTGTTAAAGCTGATGCGTATGGTCTTGGGGTTGTTCCTGTTACAAAAGCATTATCTTCTATTGGATGTAACTTTTTTTGGGTGGCAACGTTAGAAGAGGCAGTGACCGTTCGTGCGGTATCTCCATTGGCTACGGTGGCTGTGTTTAGTCAGCTATGGGACCAAGAGGCATTTCGTTATGCAAAGCAATTGCAGTTATTGCCAGTGTTGAACCGCATTGAAGAAGTGGAGTTGGCTGAGCCTGATATGCCCGTTATTGTTCATATAGATACGGGTATGAATCGTCTTGGTATTGCATATAAAGATATTGATAAATATCGTCCACGTATTGCAAAGTTAAATCTATTTCATATCATGAGTCATTTAGTATCTTCGCAGGTGCCAGATGATGAGATAAATGGCCAGCAACTGAATAAATTTAACAGGGTAAGAGAGCTTTTTCCTAACGTGAAGGCATCGCTTGCTAATTCAAGTGGTGTGTTTTTGGGAGAAGATTATCATGCTGATTTGGCAAGGTGTGGTTCGGCGATGTATGGTATTAATCCCACGCCCTATCATGAGGATAATCCAATGAAGTGCGTAGCAAATCTGTACGGCAAAATAGTGCAGATTCATTCGGTAGAGCAGGGGCAAACCATTGGTTATTGTGGTACGTATACCGCCCCTTCAGAACGGGTTGTTGCGACCGTATCCTTGGGATATGCGGATGGTTATTTGCGTGAGTCTTCCAATAAAGCTAAAGCATATGTGTCAGGTAAAATTGTGGATGTGGTGGGTCGTGTGTCCATGGATACGGTTATTTTGGATGTAACGAATGCAAAAGATAGTGTTGCGCCAGGTGGATGGGTGGAATTCTTTGGCCAACATATTCCGATTGATGAATATGCGTCTCTTTGTGGTACCATCGGCTATGAGTGCTTAACGCGTGTAGGCTTGCGTGTTCAGCGTGTGTATCATGGTTCTCAGGAGTAATTAAGTATATGGTTAAAACAATATCAAGGTTTGTCTGTCAGTCTTGTGGCTCTGTCTTTACCAAATGGTCTGGCAGATGTAACCAATGTGGTAATTGGGACAGTATAGAAGAAGAGCATACGCAAACAGCCTTAGTACAAAAAGCTTTGCAAGAAGGAGCCAAAGGTAAGCAATTACCTTTTGTTTCTTTGGATGGTGACATAGAATTGAAGCCACGTACGGATACCAATATTCAAGAGCTTAATCGTGTGCTTGGAGGTGGTTTGGTTTCAGGAGCTGCGGTATTGTTGGGGGGTGATCCGGGGATTGGTAAGTCAACATTGGTGTTGCAGACATTAGCTTCGTTGGCACTGTCGGGTAAAAAGGTTGCTTATATATCGGGTGAAGAATCCATTGAGCAAATACGGTTGCGTGCTAAGCGCCTTGGTCTTGAAAAAGCCTCTGTTAATTTGATGGCAGCAACTAATATTGAAAAAATTATTGCTAGTGTGGATGCGCTTAAACCATTGGACTTGTTGGTGGTGGATTCTATCCAGACGGTATCAACAGATACTATTTCTTCGGCTCCTGGAACAGTTTCGCAGGTTAGGACGTGTGCCCATGAATTGGTGCGTTATACAAAGGGCAATGATATCAGCTTAGTGCTGGTTGGCCACGTTACTAAAGAGGGGCAAATTGCTGGTCCAAAAATATTGGAGCATATGGTTGATACGGTGCTGTATTTTGAAGGTGAAAGAGGTCATCATTTTAGGATATTGCGTGCGGTAAAGAATCGCTTTGGTGCGGCAAATGAGATTGGTGTATTTGAAATGCAAACTGACGGTTTGCAGGAAGTTTCAAATCCTTCAGCATTATTTTTGTCAGATCGGCAGGCAGACGTCACGGGAGTATCTGTATTTGCCGGACTTGAAGGTACAAGGCCGGTGCTTATAGAGGTGCAAGCATTGGTTACGCCAACCACTATTCCGACTCCTCGACGTGCGGTAGTTGGTTGGGATAGTAATCGGCTTGCTATGGTGATTGCCGTGCTGCAAGCTAGATACGGTATGATGTTCGCAGATAAAGAGATATACCTAAACATTACAGGTGGCCTTAAAATTACTGAGCCTGCTGCTGACTTAGCGGTTGCAGCTGCGTTAATTTCTTCTGCAACGAACATTGCCTTGCCAGAATCGTGTGTGGTATTTGGTGAGTTAGGACTTTCAGGAGAGGTGAGAATGGTGTCCCAAGCCGATATTCGTCTAAAAGAAGCGCAAAAGCTTGGGTTTATACAAGGTTTGGTTCCTCCTAAATGTAAGGGTGGGAATAAAAGCTTTATTTTGCACTCAATAAGCCATATAAAAGACTTAGCGGCGTTGTTTGCAAATAGTAACCATAAGCAAGTAGCATAACGATTTGTGCAGGTAGTGTGATCAATGATTGAAGACCCTCAATTAAATTGGTTTGATATTGCTTTTATGGCCATTGTGGCTGTTTCGACGGCGGTTGCTTTTATTAAAGGGTTCAACAAGACAATAGGTTCTATTTTTTTGTGGATTGCAGCATGCATAGCTACCATTTTCTTGTTTGATTTTGTTACCTCTGCTCTTCTTAAACATACAAATAACATTAAAATAGCTTCTGCATTTGCAGGAGTAGGGCTGTTTATAGGAATTCTTAGTCTGATGTATTACGTTAAAGCAAAGACAACCAAGAAGCGCCGCAAGCAATCTGTGGATGTTATGGATAAATCTTTGGGGGCTGTATTTGGTTTTATCCGTGGAGTTGCTATGGTGGTAGTAGTGGCTGTGCTGATTGATATAGTCCGAGACTCACATCACTTAGGAAATGATAATAATCCATCTTGGTACCAAGAATACACATCGGCGGCTGGACATCAGGTTTTGGATGGCTCTGCGCGCTATGTGGTGCAGTTTATTCCTGTTTCTTCGGAAAATAAGCCTATAAAACAAGGTGTTGCAAAAGAAGATGTGGTGGTAGAAAAAAAGGCTGTAATTGCGCCACCCAAAGGTTATGAGCAAGGTCAGCTAGATGATTTGGATCAATTGATACAAAGCGTTGATTAATAGTTAACTTTGGTCTAGAATAAAATATTAATATATGTAAATATAAGTATTATATGTTTATGTCCCTTGAGAAGATTTCGCATCCTTTTGATGACGACAAACTACGTGAAGAGTGCGGTGTATTTGGCATTTATGGTTCTGAGGATGCCTCTGCTCATACAGCCTTGGGTCTTCATGCCCTGCAACATCGTGGCCAAGAAGCAGCGGGAATTGTTTCTTATGATAAAGGCTTATTTTCTTCGCATAAAGCAACAGGCCATGTGGGTGATAATTTTAATTCGCAAAGCACCATCAACAAGCTTCCTGGAGACTGTGCTATTGGTCATGTGAGGTATTCTACTACCTCGGATAAGCATTCTAGAAATATTCAGCCAATTTTTGCGGAATTTAGTTTTGGTGGATTAGCCATTGCACATAATGGTAACCTTACTAACGCCGCTACTTTACGTAAAGAATTGATTCGCCAAGGATCAATTTTTCAGTCCACGATGGATACAGAGATTTTTATCCATTTAATTGCCACTAGTAAAAAGTCACGTGTGGCTGATAGGGTGATTGATGCGGTAAATAAAGTCCAAGGTGCTTTTTCATTGGTTGCTCTTACACAAAAGAAACTTATTGGTGCGCGTGACCCGTTTGGTGTGAGGCCGCTTTGTTTGGGTGTTCTTGGCGATGCTTATATTTTTGCTTCTGAAAGCTGCGCACTTGATATTATAGGCGCACAGTTTTTGCGTGACGTGGAGCCGGGTGAGTTAGTTGTTATTGATAAGCAAGGACTTCACTCATACCGACCATTTGACCAGAAGCCTAAAGAACGATTTTGTATTTTTGAATATGTTTACTTTTCAAGGCCCGATAGTATCGTCGAGGGAAAGCATGTTTATGAAGTGCGTAAAGCTATTGGAAGAGAGCTTGCACTTGAGTCTGCAGTTGATGCGGATGTAGTGATTCCTATTCCAGATTCAGGTGTGCCGGCAGCTCTTGGTTATGCGGAACAGTCTGGATTACCATTTGAACTGGGTATTATAAGAAATCATTATGTAGGTAGGACATTTATTGAGCCTACTGACAAAGTAAGGCATCTAGGGGTTAAGTTAAAACACAACCCAAATAGTCATGTCATTAAGGGCAAGGAAGTTATTTTAGTCGATGATTCGATAGTTCGTGGTACAACTTCAAAGAAAATTATACAGATGGTACGTGATGCTGGTGCAAAGAAAATTCATATGCGCATTGCCAGTCCGCCAACCACGCATCCATGTTTTTACGGTGTTGATACTCCAGATCGTGAAAAATTAATTGCCGCGCAACATAACAACGAAGAGATTGCTAAAATTATTGGTGCGGATAGTTTGGCTTTTGTCTCGGTGGATGGAATGTACCGTGCTGCTGGACAAGCAAAAAGAGATAATGACTCGCCACAATTTTGTGATGCTTGTTTTACGGGTCAATATCCTATAGAGGTATTAGATAAAGATAGTAATCTTATTTCGTTATTTAATGAACAACAACAATAGTCCTCAAACTATAAGGGGAGGGGCCATGGTAAGTAAGAAGAATAAAAAACAACATACTGATTCTGAATATGTGTCAAGCAAGCAGGTGGCTTGTGATGGCGGTGCAGGAGCACTAGGTCATCCAAATGTCTATCTTAATATGGGTCAGGCAGATGAAATTATTTGTCCGTATTGTTCAAAGCAATTTGTTTATAAAAAGTCATCTTAAGGTTTTGTTAAGAATTATGGTATATGATCTCAAGTCATAAAAGGACATGTTAGGGAGTCAAGAATATGTTAAAATTCCTAAAAATAATGATTTTGGTTGTACTTGGAGTTACAGTGACAGCGTGTACTGGTAGTGACATGTCTACTAAAGTAAAACCCATGCAGCGCAAAGATAAACGTCTTTCGTGTAAAGAAATCCTTCTAGAAATGAATGAGGCTGAATTTTATCGTAAGATGGCGTATAAAAATAGAGGCCCTAAAATCAAAAATGTACTTATGCCACTTGGATATATCAGTACCTACATGGATGCTGAAGAAGCAATTGATGCCGCTGAGGCGCGTGTTAATTATTTAGACAAAATATACGATATTATGGACTGCGACAATCGTAATCGTCGTTCCTCACGTCCAATTGGTTCCTATCAACAAGAACAATACCCAGAGTTTCACGGCAGTTCGTATGTGCCTGCAGAAACATTTAATAGATAATTGCAAGTCCCAGCTTTACTGCGTAATTGACACCTATATTTGGCTGTATCGCCCCAATCCATATCCATGGTTGGGCCATGATGATTATATATCGGCGTAAACATGCTTTTCTTTCTTAGCGCCAGGATGTGTTACGGCACCTGTACGTGCTGCTCCAACATTTTGTGCGTACTTGTAAAGAACTCCTGATTGATAGTCGTTTTCACGAGGGGTAAAGGATTCTTTACGTTTGGCTAACTCTTGGTCAGAAAGGTCAACATCAATAGTACGGTTTACTGCATCTATGGTAATAATATCGCCATCATGAATGAGTGCTATTGGACCACCCACTGCTGCCTCTGGTCCCACATGACCGATACAAAATCCTCTGGTCCCACCAGAAAAACGTCCATCAGTAATAAGTGCTACTTTTTCGCCCATGCCTTGTCCATATAATGCTGCAGTGGTTGCAAGCATTTCGCGCATTCCTGGTCCGCCTTTTGGTCCTTCATAGCGAATAACAAAGACGTCGCCTTCATTATATTCTTGTTTTTCAACAGCTGCCAAAGCGTCTTCTTCACAATCAAAGCAACGGGCAGGGCCGGAATGTTTAAGTTGCTTAAGGCCAGCAATTTTAACAATAGCGCCATCGGGTGCTAAGTTTCCTTTAAGTGTTACCACGCCGCCAGTAGAAGATAGCGGTGATGAAACACGATAGATGACGTCTTGATTGTCATCAAATGTTACATCTTCTAAGTTCTCAGCAATGGTTTTTCCAGTGACGGTTATACAGTCACCATGAATGTATCCATTATCATATAATTCTTTGATAAGCATTTGTACTCCACCGGCATGATACATGTCTTTTGCAACATACTTACCACCTGGCTTAAGGTCGGCAATGTAAGGTGTTTTCTGGAAGATTTCGCCAACATCGTGGAGGTCAAAATCAATGCCACACTCATTTGCAATAGCGGGTAGGTGAAGGGCGGCGTTGGTAGAGCCACCTGTGGCAGCAACAACAGCAGCTGCATTTTCTAATGATTGACGAGTAACAATGTCACGCGGGCGGATGCTGCTACGTAAGCAGTCCATTACCGCTTTTCCTGATGCCACTGCATATTCATAACGGTTTTTATAAGGTGCGGGTGCGCCAGCTGACCCCGGAATAGCAAGGCCAATGGCCTCAGATACGCAGGCCATGGTATTTGCTGTAAATTGGCCACCACATGCGCCAGCAGATGGGCAGGCTACGCGTGTAAGTTCGCGTAGGTCCTCATCGGTCATTTCACCTTTGTCGTGTTTTCCTACAGCTTCAAAAACATCAATAATGGTAACATCCTTGCCTTTAAAGCAGCCAGGGAGAATAGAACCACCATACATGAATACGGAAGGTACATTTAATCGTACCATCGCCATCATTAGTCCAGGGAGTGATTTATCACATCCGGCAAGACCAACGATTGCATCATAACAATGGCCACGAACAGATAATTCAACAGAGTCAGCAATGACTTCGCGTGAAGCTAAGGAGGATTTCATACCTTGGTGTCCCATGGCAATACCATCAGTAACAGTGATAGTAGATACACCAAATGGAGTGCCGCCGCCTTCTACTACGCCTTGTTTTGCGTAAGAGGCTTGTTTAGGAAGGTCAATATTACATGGTGCCGATTCATTGCCTGTGTCAACAACACATACCAGTGGATCATCTAGGCCTGGACCGCAACCATCTGGGTAACCTTCAGTTTTGAGGTTTTCAAGCATGGTGCGTCTGCCTTCACAGCCGTGTGTTGAAGTGATGTATCTACTTGGTAAATGTGATTTATCAAAAGTCATGATGATCTTTGTATATTAGAGCTTAAAATTTCAAACCATGAATAAACATATTCAATCTGCAAAAATACTTAAAAAACTATTCCTTGGCGCAAGGTTTGGATGATGTATGTCTAAAAAAGCAGGAGATTAACTATAGCAATGACTATCAAATGTCTCATAGCTTTTATTTAACAACTCAATCCTCATAAACAACTCTACATAAAAAGTAAAGTGCAAAACAGACACTGTCTGTCTTGCTTGTTAAATACCCTAACTTAGAGATGTTATTCATCAAGTGGTGGTACGGCCAATTCAGGTGTGTCATTATTTTCTGGTTGCTCTACATAGCCGTTATTAAGCAACGCATCTAGGTCTTCATCAAGCGGATTGTCATTTTCTATTTCTTGTTCTAGGCTATCGATCTCGTCAAGTTCCGAATCATCAAACTCTGAAGGCGGTATTTCTAACCCAGGATCTTCTGTGATGGTGATGGGTTCGGTTTGTTCCAAATTCTGGTTAAATTCAAATTCTGAATCTGATTCTGATTCAGATTCAATGAGTTCTTCGTCTCCATTCTCACTATCATCTTCATTAAATTCAGGTGGGTTTATATTAAGTTCGTCCGGAAGATTAAGGGGTTCGTTTGTGTTAATGGGGATGTTTGTTGATTGCGAAGGTTGCTGCTGTGGCGCTTCTGTTTCTACTTCTACTTTCTTCTGCGCTTCTGATTTTTCGGTTTCGGCTGGTTGCGTTTTTGTGTTGGTATCATCGTCAGGCTGAGCTTGTTGTTTTTTTTGCTCTAGTTTTCCTACCAAGCTTTCCATGATATTTTCATCGAGGGCTTCTTCAGTGGAAGAAGGTGGAGGAGTAGTTAAATCTTTTGGCGCCACTTGCTGCTTGTCTATTTTTTTCTTAGTTGGCGTTGCATCCATCAAGCTATCAACCGTAGAGTTTTGTTCTTTTAGTTTCTGGATAGAAGGTATTTGAGTTTTATCTTCAGATTGTTTGAGCATATGTTCTAGGTGGAAATAAAGATCAGATTTAGGGTCTTTACCAACGCTAGGAACTTCTTTTGGAGGTTTAATTGTATCATCAGTAGCAAAATCATCTAAGATAATGGGCATTTGATCTTTGGTGTCGCTTGTAGGCGGTTTTTGTTCTTTAGTAGGTGCAGGCAGCGACGGTTCTTTTGGAGCAACAAAGTCTTTCAAGTTATTTTGCAATTCATCATTTTTCTTGTCGGTAGAATCATTGGTTACCGGTTTATGAGGCGGTACGGCTTTATCGGATTGAGGGTTTGAATCTGTAATGACAGGAGGTGGTGGCGTGATTTCTTTTTTAAGTATATTGGTTGTTGGAGTGTCGGTGTTGTTCTGGTCTTTCGTTTCTTTCGGTGCAGGTGGTTGAATTGCTTTTGGAGCAGTATCCGGTTTTTCTTGTGGCTCAGTAGTAATGGTTGGTTTTTCAATCTTTGGAGGGGTGATTGGTCGTACGCGTTGAATAACGGGTTTCTTAGGCTTTTTCTTTATTGCTTTTGGTTTAGCTTTAGGCTTGGGTTTTACTGTTGGTGCGTCGGTAGTTGTATCTGTGGTGGTGTCCGCAGGTTGTTCTGAGCTTATATTGTTTTCAGGGCGTATAATAATTGGTTCAGTTGGATTGGGTAAAACATGATCAAGTTCAGATTCTGGATCTGACATTAATTCTTGCCCCATAAGTTGGCGTTCAATGTTGATTGTTTCAATACGAATGGCAATGTCAGCAAACCCACGCGCTGCAGCAATTTGCATAGCATTATAACCATGGCGATTGGTTGCTAGTCCGCTTGCTCCAGCTTCTAGGAGTAATTCCACTGCTTGAGCATTTCCAGTATATGCTGCCAACATAAGAGGAGTATGCTGCTTGTTGTTTCGTATTTCAGTGTTGGCCCCTCTCTTAAGCAAGGCATATAAAAAATTATTGTTATTAAGGCGTAACGAAGTGTGAAGAGCTGTGTCTCCTGTAATTGCTTGCTGGTCTATATTGGCATCATGGCGTAATAATAAATAAGCCATGTGCATATTGTTTTTTGCCAGCGCGCTCATAAGAAGAGTCTGGCCGTCGGGACCTAGTGCGCTAGGTTCGGCTCCTCTGAATAACAATAATGTTGCTAAGGCTAATCGATCAGTGCTAATAGCAACATATAATGGGCTTACTCGATTATTGTTTGTAATGTTTGGGTTTGCTCCCATATGTAAGAGCGTTGTGGCAGATGTTTGGTTATTTGCCATGATCGCATAGAGTAGTGGCGTGTTTCCTTCTGCATCGCGTACGTCCGTGTTATCAAAATAGTCAACTAGTGATCGGAGTATGTCAAGTTGCCCGATGGCTGCGCTATCAAATAAAATTTGTTTATATTCATTTTCATATGCGACCGAGGGTAAATGCTTGTTTTTTGAGGAGTAACGTTTTGTATATAAGGGGCTTTGTTGATGGTGTGTTTTGTAGTTAAGTTTTGGTTTGCGATGTGGATTTGGTTTTAACGGATCTTCAACGTTGCTTTGGTATAGTTCATCTTCGGTTGGAGGGGTCTTATATTGTTTTTTCTGTAAATTTAACTTAGGTCCTTTTGATGCACCGCCACCTTTTCTTTTTTGTTGCTGTTCTTGGGCAATCATGTTTCTAATCTGCAATTGAGGGATGTCCAGGTTGCTGGCTTGTCCTGAGCTTGTTGCAGATGTTGGTGCTGGAGGAGGGGGGATGTCGGTGGGAAGATCTGCAATGCTTGCTTGGCTTGCTACAAATGGCTTTCTTCCGCCAATTTGAGGTGGAATGACTGATGTTGTAGGGTTTTGAGCTTTGGTTGCAGCGGGGTTAGGTGGTGGTATTGTTAGGTCCACACTCTCATCCCCTTCGGCTATTACAAATTCTCCAGTTTGGTCAAAAGATTGGTCGGCTGTTTGGCTGAATTCGGTCAAATATTCGTTTGACCCGCTAAATGACTGGCTGAGTTTTGAAATACGAGAAAACAGGCTTTCTTCGTGCTGATTAGCAATTCCGCTGGTAGCTGCCATGGATTGGCTGCTTAAAATGGTCGACAAAGCTAGTACTGCTACCCTTTTCACACCTAAACTGCTTACCTTGAAGTTATGAGGTTGATATTATTTCTTAGATAAAAATATTAGAGGTCTTGTGGCATGAGCCGTTTAACCTCACGTTCTACAATTTTTTCAACAATAGTAGGTAAGTTTTCACTAAGCCACTCGGACATTAGTGGTTTTAGTGACTCTACCACCAAGTCTTCTAACGTGGTGCCAGAGCGCATTGCGGGCGTGTCCAGGTCAACTGATGGAATTTTTTTAATCAGAGACTGAAGTGATTCTGCAGACTTTTTGGCAGCATCTTCGGTTAAAAGATTTCCTGCAGGCTCGGCTGTTTGTGTGGCTTCTTCTTCAGGGGATAGGCTGCCCAAGATATCTTTGACCGATTCTTCTGGTGCTTGGGCAGGGTCCTCTTCTTCAGGAGGGGCAGATTGTGCGCTGTCCTCCTCTTCGTCTTGCCCGCCAGCTTGTTGTTCAGAAAGAGCTTCTGCCCAGGGGTCTTCTTCTTCGGCGGCTGGAGCGTCGGAATCATTGTCCTTAGCATCCTCGGTTTTATCGTCGCTAGACTCTAATGCTTCATCAATTTGGTCGAGCACTGATCCCTCCTGTTCAGTATTGTCCGATTCTTGAGCTTCTTGCTCTTTATCGTCTGCCATATCTGTTAACTCCAATATGTCCTCGTTATCATTGTTATCTTGTGGTGACTCTTCTTTCTCTTGGTCGTTGTTATTGTCTCCTTCACCCCCTTCATCGTCTCCAGAAATAACGCCCCGGATAGATTCAAGAATTTCCTCCATCGAAGGATTTTCTTCCTCGACTGAACCTTCCTTTACCGTTGCTTCTGCAGCCTCAGCCATGCATTCCTTTTATACTAAAAATTAGTAATAATGTTGGGCTTTAAAATTACGACAATTTACTATTACTGACCACCTCATAATACCACACCCAGACCATCATAGGAAATCTAAATTAAAAGCCAACAACTTTATACTTTACTTGGTCATAATGTTTTTCAACGTCGTAGGGTGTGACGTTAAGATTAAGGTTTTGTGCGGTAAGTTGGCCAATTGCAGCGAGTAATTGGTAATGACTTACAACTTCATCGCGTTTTGCTTTAACTAGTTCAACTTGTGCAGCAAACACATCTTGTTGTGCTTCGAGCACGTCAAGTGTAGTGCGTTGCCCTGCTTTGGATTCAGCTTTTGTGCCTTCAAGGGCTAGATTAAAGGCGTCTACGGCTGCCAAACGCGATGTGATAATTGAACCTGTAACAATAACATTTTGGTGTGCGTTAATAACTCCTTCGGTGACCTGGCGCTGGACAGCCTCCAAGTTAAATTCTTGGCTGGCGGCGCGTCGTTTTGCTTGTCTGATACGAGAATATTCTGCACCCGATTGGTAGAGTGGTACCGAAACATTTACCGTAATGCTGTCAGTGGTGCTGGTTCCGCTGAGAAATATAGACCCTTCTTGTTCTTGGGTGGATGCTACCATATTCACACTAGGAAGAAGTGATGATTTTTCAACCCAAATTTGTTCTTTGGCTGAGCTTAGTTGCTGGTCAGCTGCTTTTATGAGAGGGTGATAAAATAGTGCATGATCAATAAGCGAGCTTAATTGCAGTGAAGGAAGGGAAGGTAGGTTGGGAATTTTTTTCAATTCTGGCGCTTTGACGCCAACCACTTGTTCAAAAGATGCTTGTGAAATTCGAAGGTTGCCGGTAGATCTCACTTTTTCAGATGTGGCCTGTGCAAGGTTGGCCTTTGCTTGTGCAACGTCAGTTTGTGTAACTTCACCAACGCTGAAGCGTTCGTTGGTGATGTCTAGATGTTGCCCCATAATAACTTCATTCTTTTGGCTAAGCTTTAGCACTTGTTGATCGCGAACAAGGTTTAAGTATGCAATAACGGCATCCAGTAATAAGTCTTGTTCGGTTTGTGTAAGATTGGCCCTTGCGGTTTCGATATCTGCGTGAGCTTTGTCGGAAAGAGCTATTGTTCTGCCACCTTGAAATAATGGCTGGGTGATACGAGTATTACGAGTGTCTGTCAGTCTATGAGATGTGTTTGATCCTACCTCGGAGCGTTGTTTGCCTCTTTCAACAGAGCCTTCAATTGTAGGCATCCATCCAGCGCGTGCTTGCGTAAGGTTTTCGTTGGTGGCTTCTAAATTAGATATGGATGCTTTAAGTGACGGGTGGTTAAGATATGCGCGTGATAAAGAGTCTTCCAGGGTCATACTAAAGCTTGTTACCGGTAATAAGGCAGCAAGTAGCGTACATGTAATAATGGTGCGCATCTGGTTATCCTTTGTTTTGTATTATTGGATAGGGGCGGTTTCTTCGCTAATGATTTGTGTTACAAAGCTATCTGCTTGCTTAGTGATTTTTACCAAATGTGCAGAAGCTATATCGTGGGCAGGGCTAAGAATTTTTGTGTTCTTGATAAGTGCGATAATGCAACCATTATCGGATAATATTTCTAATAATGATTCATCTAATTTATCAATGGCCTTATATATAAAAATAACATCGTACGGTACGTTATCGGCTTGGGATGCTGCGCTTATATCAGATACTACAATTACATTATCAACATGATGTTTGATAAGTGCATTATGGGCATCGGAGGCATAATCTTCATCTTCTTCTACAGCAACTACATATTCTGCAAGCTGAGCATTGACAGCGCTATAATATCCATTAAGAGCGTGCAGGTCTAGCACTCTGTCTTCTTTTGTTAATTCTGCTGCCACTAGCATTTTTGCAAAAAGAACAGATGAGAGTAGCCAACGATTTCCGGTTAACTTCAAGTGATGATCTGCGTAGGCAATTTTACTTAGGCTATCGGGCAAGAAACTATGACGTTTAATGCTGGTCATGGCCTCTAAAATTCCTTCATCAATAATTGTTAAAGGCATAAGTTGGTTGGTAATCATATTGCGGTGTGCGGTGTCGAAGTAGTTCATGATTCCTTACAAAGCTATGTTGATTAAATGTTTATTATAAATCCATTTCTTGTAAAAAATGGCATTACACGCTTACCCATGCGATGAGAATTTAGCCCGGCAGCTGTTATTCTTTAGCATAGTGGTTCTTATGCATTTGCATTCAAGAATAGTTTATTCATAACTGTATTTTATACTTCAGGCAACAATGCACTTGCAAGCAAACTATATTTTTTGTATATAATCTGTCCTCCTATTTTTTGCATATCACGTAAGATAGTGAAGTATTAGCAAAATATAAGGCCGGGTAGCAAAGTGGTAATGCAGGGGATTGCAAATCCTCTATCGTCGGTTCGATTCCGTCCCTGGCCTCCAATTCTCCCTTTTTGACTTAGAACCCTTTTATACCAGCATATACACCCAAAGCAAAAGGAACTGTTTCGACGGCAAGTTGTGTTGCAGGTTCCAATAGCAATGCAGGAGGCATACGAGGTATAAATGACATTGTACCTTCAGGTAGACTATTTACTAAATTCACCACAAATACCGAAAAAAATTCTGTTGCCACACATGCAGCAATCGTTGTCTTATTATTCAGGCCCCGATTTTTATTGTAATATGAACTAAGTAATCCAGTAAGAAATGGAGCTGCACCATAGCACAAAACCTTTTTAATGGTCACTTCGGTAGGGCTACCGCAGAAAGAATTAATCATAACATTTTTCCGCTATGCTTATTATAGATAAGATCTTAAATTAATAACCAATAGCTAATTTAAGAACATGCTAAAAGCAATAAGAAATTATTTTATAAAAAGAACCGCTCTACTTGCTCAAGACTCAGAGTGGCTGTCGCTGTTCTTGCTGTTTTGGTAGAAGTAAATGAATTTGTTCCTATTGATGATCCGGGTACGGGCCAGTTAAAGATAGAAGCTCAGTGCAGCGCTAAAGTTATTGTGGGCTGTGATGAGACTGCTGCTATGCAGGTTAGACCGCTTGCACTTGAGGTAGCTTGCATAATGCATCAACAAGACTTGGGTTTAGAAGTTAGCCCAGCAAAGATTATGCATATAGAGCCGGACCGGTTGGGTCCTGATATAGATGCGTATGAAACTTGGCAAGTTAATTGGACGCATGAGATGGTAATTGGTGAGTCGGTTTATGATGATGTTACTGTTACACCAGAGAAAGTTTATGTTGGCTATAGTCCTGAAGTTGGGCTTCCTCATGAGCCTGCATATATTAAATCACAAGATGCAACTAATTTTTGAATAAATAATGAAATAAACTTACTATTCAAAATAGAGCCACAAGAATAATGTTGCTTGACACTTTTTAATAGCTTGTATATAAGCGCCTGTTTGTGCTCAATTGAGTATTAGGTTAACTTAAGAGTAGTGATTAAAAAATTGGTTAATAAAAATTGGAGTCGTTAGAGATATGCTAGAAAGAATAATAGCACAGTTGCGTGAAAATAGTTCATCTTTGAAAGAGCTTGAGGTTAAAGGTGAATTGTTTGATGATTTAACCTTTTCAGAAATAGAGTTTAATAGAAGAACTTTCGCCAATCAGTATACGACTGAAAAAGATCATCCTATACATAACTCGACTGATGACAGTTTGGGAAAAACAAATTTTAAAGACCTCACAGAGGCACTTGGAAACAATACTGTACTAGAGACGCTAAAACTTAGTAAATTTGGCATAATGAATCTTTTAGGTAGTAGAGGAGAAAAGCTATCTAAAGCGTTAGAGAAAAATAGTTCAATTATTAGGCTTGGTATCCAAGACTTTTCTGTCGGCTATAAAGCAATGGAAAGTCTTTTGGAAGGGTTGAAAGCAAGCAGTTCTTTAAAAGAATTAAGTTTTAAAAATACAACTTTTTTCCTTCCTAGAGACGTTGCTTCTTTGGTAAGTAGTAATAAACTAACTAAGTTATCTTTTGTCGATTGTAATATAGCATATAAAAGGGATGGTTATGAGGCTATATCAAAGGTTTTAGATGGTAATGTTTCTCTCAAAGAACTTAGCATTACTGGCGGTAACGTTGTTGTTTCTGATCAGGGTGTAATAAATCTTGCAGTTGCCATTAAAAATAATTCAGCACTTGAACGTTTAACAATAGATTTACCTTCAGGTATTGATGCTAAATCTTTAGAATTGCTGGCTCAAGCAGTTACTGAAAGTGATAAATTTAGAAAACTTTCTATAGGAACAACCAATAGCTTTGATAATGCCAGATTAGATATATTGGTTAAATACTTTGGAAAAAACCCCTTTCGTGAAAAACTTGGACTTAGTGAAGAATTAAAAACCTTATTCGAGAGCAGAATAGCCGAAATCGAAGATTCAAAGCAAGAAAGACCGGCTAGTCCACTTCAAGCTGCTTCTGCTTCTGCCCCGCTGGCTAAAGTAAATGAAATAGAATAATCAGTGAATTCAAATACCGTCTTCATCCTAACCGAGCTAGACTGCCGGTTAAGTAACCTGTTGCGTATTGGTAAGGTAGATCAGGTGGATGAAGCAAGTGCCAAGATCAAAGTAACCATGAAAGTTGGAGTAGATCGATGGACAGAAGTTGAAACCTCATGGTCTAGCCCGGTTACCAGGAGGTTTAGTCAATTTACTAGCCCTTTAATAGAAACTCAAACCGTAGGCAGTGGTCTTGCTACGCGTGAGCAAAGCAGAAACATCAATACGGTGATAGTGGCTATACAGCAATCTTCATCTACTGAAATATTGTCCTCTAATACAAGGGAAGCTGAATTTATGAGGTCAGTAGAGCAATCATTTGAGATTGAGGGGTTTGAACCGAATGAGGAAATTACGATGATATTTGACGGGGTTGAGGTGGAGGTATATTAGTGTTTGACCTGAGCGTGATAAAAATGGTATAATGGCCCTAGGATGGGTTGCCAGACCAAACTGGCCCAGCAACCCTGGTTTTAGTACATTAAATATTCTAAAAGAATAATTAAGCACTTAAGAAAAAGCACGATAAGTTTTAGCGGACCTCGTGCTTTTCTTCTTTCTGGATTTGGTATCTCCATCAAGATTCTCCTAAATTGAAGAGTTAATGAAGCCTACCCATCAAGAGTAAAACACGGCCTTAAAGAACATCGTCCTTTTCAACCTAGGTCTACCCCTTAAGGTAGACACCTTAGAAACACTCTAAGGCAAGCTCATTATGCGCACACTATTTTGGGGTGTAAAGTGCTAACTAAATTAAATTATTAAATGGGAAAACAATCATGTTAACCGCAGATGCAAACGGCATCGTGCGCGGAAAATTCCGCGTGCCTGAAGGAATGCCAACAGGAACCAAGCAGGTTCAATTTGTTGGGAGTAATGGCAGTTATGGCCAGTCTAGCTATACGGTTCGTGGTCAGATAACTACTCAAGAACGAAGAGTGGTTAATACCATTACTGAGGTTAATCAAGTACAGACCAATGTTGTGTTGCAGCGCTTTGATCCTCTGGTACAAACTTTTACTCTGGATAGTAGCCGTCATGTAGCTGGTACTTCTTACTGACGATGCAGATACATCCGTTAGGATTGCACAATTTGGTAAATATGATGCTGGACTAAAACTCGTAAGATTAATGGCGTTGATCAGTTGGAGGCGGTGCGTTCTGCGATTGGGGTTTGGTGACTAAGTGCATATAGCTTATCTTCCTTTAGTTGACCCACCTTTCTTTTTTCCTTTAACTTGATCAACAAAAGGAGTCCTTTGCGATTTTACACTACGCATTGATGCTTCAGCTACTTTAGCATCTGCCTCTGAAGTTTTTTGAGCAATTACTGCTTTCCCACCTGGATCCATAGGATTGTCAATAACCTGAGCACTGCCACGTTCTGTTTGGGCCTGACGAATATCTGTAAATTTTTCTTGTTCGTCTTTTGTATTTTTTTCTTCTTTATATTCAATTTCTTCGTCAATTTCATTTTGTATGGTAGGGCCTTTATCTTTTCCATCTACGGAGTGTTCTTTATCTTTGTCGCGATGTGAGACATTACTATCATCATCACTTGTTGTGCTGTTAAGATTAGTTAACCAACTCCAGACAAACCTCATAGACAAATTTCCAAATTTCAAGTTAACATAATTGACTGATTATCTGTAATTAAATTACCAATGTAAACAACAAAAGGAGCCGTTATTACCCCCATAAGGATTGACAGTTAATGTGGCTGTGTGTATAAATGATCATTTTATATTTGTGAGGGTGTGTGATGTGGCTTGAGCCTTGTGGTGTTCGTGGAATTAATAGGGTTTCATTTTTTACAGAGACGCGTGAAAAAGTTGCATCCATCTATTATGGTCACAGCGAAGATGGTGGACTTGTTTTTCAACTTTTTTTCAAAGAGTCTGAAAACAATATGCAATATATAAACAGTTTGCGAAAGAATGCTCTTTTCAATCGTTATGTATTGCGCCAAGGCATTAATATAAAATTCTTATTTGATGTTGATGGTGAAGATAAGGCTCGCACCGCATGCCATTTGCACAAAATCATTAGTTATCTCTCTCAAGGATTTGCTCCAATTCCACTACATTTGGTGGAAAAAATATTTACAACACTTGATCTGAAGGTTCCTGAGTATACTCCCCCTAGTTTAAGGGATCAGTGTATAAATTTTATCATAGGAAAGCATGATGTTTTTATAGCATCAATGTCTCATCCTCTCTTAGAAGAAAAAAGGTTAGTTGAAAAAGATGGTACCGAGAGAGATCCGTGTATTTATACAAATGAGGCTCTTAATTATGTAAAAGGAATGCTTGCGGAAGCTATGTGTAAAAAAGTTTCAGATCTTCAGCAAGGACGATAAGATAAAAAACACTATGGTTATACTAAAGAATGGCACGCAAGCCCCACTTCTTAAAGTTTTAAGCAGTTTTGATATTTTTAACAGTTTAATAGTGGTGCATTATCCCAATACCTATACTCTAACCGAACTTGACCGCCGGTTAAGTAACTTGCTGCGTATTGGCAAGGTTGCTAATCAAGGAGGTGAAATTGTGTTTATTAATAAATATTTATTGTCAGTAAGTGATGTGAGCTTGCGCATGTACCGCGTCAATTATTCCTATAGATATTAAAAGGCAGTTATGTTTTTGTGAAGAGTGGTTGCATTGTTCATTGCAACCAAACAAGTTATTTACAATATTTGCCATTTTTTATACACTTACAACGGATCAATGATGATTTTATGACGGTTATGTTTAATAATGAGATACCTATAGTACAATTTCTTAAACATGAGTTAACTCTTAATCAACTTGCAGAAGCATTGTTTATTGGTAAGCATTCTAAAAATGATCGTGGTGCTACGCATGCTATAGCTATCGCTTTTAAAGCAAAAGATTGCGATAAAATAATATATAAGACTATAGGCCCTGAAGGTTGGCATGCTAGTACTCCTGCTGTTACCCAAAGTCATGTCTTTAGAATTTATAGTGTTACAAAAACCATGACTAGTGCGATTATTTTTCAGCTTGTTGAGGAAGGAAAACTTGACCTTAAAAAAAATGTAAAAAATTTAATACAAGAGCTTACAAAGCATGCTTTTATGAGAGAAAAATATAGTGCTTTGGAAGCTGCGTTAGCAAAGTTAGAACCTCACAATGATGCTACTTTGCTTGACCTAATTCAGCATACTTCAATGATTGGCTGTTATACCCGAGATAAAAAATTTGAAGAAGAGGTAATCGATAGTCCTGGAAAAGAATGGAGTATGCCTGAACTGCTATCAAGGGTTACTAAAATTAAAAAAGATCATACACCAGGCTGCCATTATAGCGATGCAGGTTATATGCTTCTTACATTAATTATCGAAATGATTGAACAGAAAGATTACAAAGATATTTTTAAAGAGCGTATATTTAAACCTTATCAATTAAACCATACTTTTCTTCATTATGATGATATACCTGCTGGTCTTTCAATTGCAAAAGGATATCTAAAAGGAGCAAAAGGAGTTGCAATTGATTATACCCGTTATCATACTGGAACCGGCAGTGGAGGTGGTTACTCAACCTTATCAGATATGGTCAAGTGGACCGGGACTTTTAAAGATATTGAAGAAAAATTTATGGCAAAGTACAAAATTACGGCCTCAATGTTACCTGAAGGTACGTCACCATCACATATTGGTACTGGAAAGTATCATCTAGGTCTTTTTAGTCAAAATGTTGAAGAATTGCCACTAATAACTGCTGGTGGCTATAGTCGTGGTGGAAAGGTTAAGCAATGTATTGATGCTGAAGGAAATATTGTTGTTGTATTCCAAACCTGGCGTCACAACGGACTCGCACGCGATGCCTGTGAATGGGCTCCAACTCATATGAAGGATTCTTTACAAGCAAGTGTTACTTCGTCAGATAGGCGTATGCAGAATAAATAATTTATAATCCTTAACTCTGATCTCCTCACTATGAAAATTAACTATTACTACAACAGATTTAACTCGTCTGATTTTCACGCGTGTATGACTAAAAAATATCGTGTATTTAAATTATTGCGTACTGTCAACGATTAATCGATGGTACGTTGTCATTGCAATAATCATGTACGATTATATGAAGTGTTTATGACCTAATTCTCACAAATAATTCTTAAGTGCTAATAGTGAACTACTTTGTTGGGGATGAGTAACAGGTGCGTTATATCTTAGAGTATAAAATTTTTGGGGTAATAAGAAGAACTTATTGACTCCATTAATATGGTTAGGTTCTGTTGAGATTTTACTTTAACCATTGCATAGCGGAAATGAAGTGCAAGAAAGCTACAAAGCATTTTTTAGTTTTATCGAACCTAGCAAACAA
>MDSV01063724.1_pt1 | contig 71437 bp, 70 predicted proteins | sample 810851 | NCBI WGS metagenome assembly MDSV01 (sample SAMN05326640, study PRJNA326480) | marine metagenome | isolation source: seawater | place: Atlantic Ocean: North East | collected 2012
ATTAAAGGATCTATTTCCATAATTATTTTATCAATGTTTTTTCTATAATTTCATCTTCTAGATTAACATTTATTTTTTTATTCTCTCTATCGATTAAATTATCAACAAAATTATAGACATTTTTAGCATATAGGTTTGAAGCAGAAACAGGTAGCTTATTTAAAATATTGTTCTCACCCAATATTTTTACCCCACTTTTTTCAACAACTTTATCCACTTCCGTAAATGCAGTGTTTCCTCCTTGAATTGCAGCTAAATCATAGATTACTGATCCTGGTTGCATATTTTTAATCATATTTTCTTTAATAATTATTGGGGCTTTTTTACCTGGAATTAAAGCTGTGCAAATTACAATATCAATTTTTTTTAAAGTTTCAGATAAAAGTTCTTCTTGTTTTTTTTTAAAATCATCTGAAGCTTCTTTTGCATATCCTCCCTCCGTTTCTAAATTTTCAGAGCCTTCAACTGTAAGAAATTTACCTCCTAAACTCTCAACTTGTTCCTTGGAAGCCATTCTTACATCGGTAGCAAAAACTATTGCACCCATTCTCTTTGCAGTTGCAATTGCTTGAAGTCCAGCAACACCTGCACCAACTATAAGAACTTTTGCAGCCGGGACTGTGCCTGCTGCTGTCATCATCATTGGTATAGCTTTTTCAAAATTCGCAAATGATTCAATGACTGCTTTATATCCTGCAAGATTCGCTTGTGAAGATAAAATATCCATTGATTGAGCTCTAGTAATTCTTGGAAGCATTTCTAGTGAAAAAAGATTAATTTTTTTTCTAGCTAAACTTTCTAATTTCTCTTTATTATTATAAGGATCTAAAACTCCAATTAGATTTTGATTCTCTTTAATATGAGAGCTCTTATCATCAGATAACATTCCCAGCTGAATTATAATGTCAGATGAATTCAAAATTTCTATTTCATCATTAGAAATTTTTGCACCCACTTCTATATAATGCTCGTCATTTATACCAAGATGAGTACCATAATTTTTACTTAAGCATACTTCAAATCCAAGGGAAACATATTTTTTTATTATTTCTGGTGTTACTGCTACTCTTTTTTCAAGATTTTTATTTTCTGATACTGATCCAATTCTCATTATAAAACTCTATAACAAGAATAAAGCCATTAAAACTAAAACAGATATAACAGCGACAGTTCCCCACAGAACAAATTTAGTAAAATTATTCCAAGTTTTTTTATGGTTTTCATTTTCCATAAAAATTACTTTTGTCTTGCTTTAAATTTTGGATTAGTTTTATTAATAACGTATACTCTGCCACGTCTTCTAACTAACTTTGAGTTAAGGTCTCTTTTTTTAATTGATTTTAATGAGCTTTTAATTTTCATAATAATTTTAGCCGGCAATGACCTACTCTCCCGTGTCTTAAGACAAAGTACCATTGGCGCAGCTGGGCTTAACTTCCGAGTTCGGAATGGGATCGGGTATAACACCAACGCAATAATCACCGGCGAGAGTGTTATACCTATTTAAATTATATTGTAAACAAAGAAATAACCCTGATTTATACTGATTTAATTATTTGATTTAAATATTTCTTTAATTCAATTCTTCCAAACAATTTATATACTTTATTTGATAAATTCATACTTGTTAAAGCTGAGGCGTATCTTTCTCCAGGTCTAGCAGGCAAAAATTTGATTTGAGTTTTAAACATTTTTGCAACTTGAATTATAGAATAACTTTTCTTATTAGATATGCTGTAATGCCTGCATTTGTTTATTTTCCATGCATAAAAGCATGCTTCAACAGTATCATTTACATGAGTAAATCTTCTTGATTGAGTCCCTGGCCTAACAACTGTAAGTGGCTTATTTCTTTTAAACTGTTCCTCAAAAATACCAATAACAGTAGCCATGTCTCCTTTACTAATTTGTTTTGGACCATAGACATTGTAAAAATATATTATTTCATATTTAAAATTGAACCATTTTTTTAAATTTTCAAGCATTTCTAAATTTTTTGCTTTTGTAAAAGCATATGGAGATAAATTTTTATCCATACCTTTGTTTCCAATTGTTGCAGATGTTGCGGAATAAATTAGTTTAATTTTGTTTGAAAAACATAAATTAAACACTTCATTTGAACCAATAGAATTTGAGTTAATACATTCCTCCATTTTTATAAAACTTTGATATATTCTTGCAAATTCACCAAAGTGAAAAATGCTATGAATTTTTTTTATATGCTTTTTAAGTATTTTAGAAATATTTTTTGTGTGACCTTTTAAATATAAAACTCTTTTATTAATTACATGGTTTTTTTTTGATCCAGTCGAATAATTATCTATACTGATTATTTTATACTTGGTTTTTTTTAAAAGTAATGAAATTAAATTTGAACCAACAAATCCTGCACCACCAGTTACAACTATTATGTTTTTCAAAGATTTCTTTCTTTATTATATGAATTATAAGTTCTCAATATAGCTTCCTTCAAACCTATTTTTGATGACCAGCCATATTTTTTTGCTAAAGAAACATCCATTACTTTTCTAAAAACTCCATTTGGCTTAGATATATCATAATTTATCTTTAATTTTTTTTTTAAAATTAAATTTGAGATAAAATTGGCATAATATATTATTGAATAATCTTTTCCTGTTCCAATATTTATCAGAGAGTGTTTCGTTTTTTTTTTCATAAAATAAATACATGCATCTGCTAAATCATCTACATGCATTACCTCTCTTTTTGGTTTACCATTTCCCCATATAACTAATTTATTAGATTTTGTTTCTTTTAATTTATTAATTTTTTTTATTAGAGCTGGTAAGAAATGAGAATTATTATCATCATAATTATCATTTGGTCCAAATGTATTGGTTGGCATTAAACACCTATAATTAACTTTATATTGGTCGTTATAGCTTTGACACATTTTGATACCAGCAATTTTAGCTACTGCATAAGCATCATTGGTATCCTCTAATTTACCATCAAGTAAATAGCTTTCTTTTATAGGTTGCCTACAATTTTTTGGATACACACAGCTCGAACCTAGAAATATTAAATTTTTTATACCTGCTAAAAAAGCACCGTGAATTAAATTAGTTTGGATTAAAATATTTTGAGTTATGAAATCGGCTTTAAGTTTTTTATTCGCTAAAATACCACCTACTTTTGCTGCAGCAATAAAAATAAATTGTGGTTTATTTTTTTTTAAATACTCGTAAACTTTTTTTTGATTTGTTAAGTCTAAATTTTTTTTGTCTGAAAATATTATATTTTTATATCCTTTGTCTTTCAGTTTTCTCAAAATAGCGCTTCCAACTAAACCTTTGTGGCCTGCAACATATATCTTTGAATTTGAGTTAATCACGATTTGTAAGTATTTCCATTTCAGACTTAACCATTTCCTTAACTAAATTTTTAATATTTGTTTTAGGTTGCCATTTTAATTCTTTCCTGGCTTTTTTGGCGTCACCAAGTAATGTATCAACTTCTAAAGGCCTAAAATATTTTTTATCACATTCAATTATACATTTATTTTTATTGGTGAAGCATTTTGAATTTATACCATTGCCTTTCCAATTAAATTTAATTTCTAATTCTTTTAGAACTAAATTAACAAAATCTTTAACTGAATACTGTACGCCAGTTGCGATAACATAATCTGTTGGCTTTTTTTGTTGCAACATTTTCCACATTGCTTCAACGAAATCTCTTGCGTGACCCCAATCTCTTTTTGCGTTAAGATTTCCTAGATATAATTTTTTTTGAGAACCTAACTTTACTTTACACAATCCATTAACTATTTTTTTTGTGACAAAGGTTTCTCCTCTAACAGGGCTTTCGTGGTTAAATAGGATGCCGTTACAAGCAAATATATTATAAGCCTCTCTGTAATTAACAGTTATCCAATGTGCATATAATTTAGCTACTCCATATGGGCTTCTTGGATAAAATCCAGTGTCTTCATTTTGTGGAATAGAGTTAACTTTACCAAACATTTCTGACGTTCCAGCTTGATAGAATTTTGTTTTCTTTTCCATTCCATGAAATTTAATGGATTCTAGAATTCGTAAAGCTCCAATTGCATCAGCATTCGCAGTGTATTCTGGAACTTCGAATGATACTGCCACATGTGACTGTGCTGCTAAATTATAAATTTCATCTGGTTCAACTTTTTTTATTATTGATGAAACAGATATCGAGTCAGTAATATCCCCATGATGAAGAAAAAATACTCTTTTTTTTTCATGGGGATCCTGGTAAATGTTGTCAATCCTGCCTGTGTTAAATGAAGAAGATCTTCTTTTAACTCCATGAACAAGATAACCCTTTTTAATTAAAAAGTTTGCTAAGTATGATCCATCTTGTCCAGTAATTCCAAATATCAAAGCAACTTTTTTTTTCATTTAATAAAAAATAATTTAATCATTTTAAATAAAATTAATAGACCGTCTTTAAAAGCATTTACTTTTTTTTTCCCACCAATTCTGTTTCTTTCATATGATGGTATAGAACCTAAATTATAACCATATCTGCAAGCTTTAATTGGAAATTCTACACATAGAGTAAAGTCATTTGAATTTAAATTTAATGAATTAAATGAATTAGTCTTACCTAAAACATAAGTATATAAAATATCTGTAATTTTTAATGAAAAAAAAATATTTCCTATCTTGGTAAAAAAGAAGTTTCCAACCAAAGTTACAATATCATCATCGTCGCTTCCACCACCAGGTTTTTCGTATCGACTAGCAAATATAAAGTCTAAATTTTTATTTTTTATATCATTAAGCATTTTATTTAAATAAACCGGGTTCATTGATCCATCAGCATTTATAATACAAAAAAAGTCAGTTTTAGTAAAATTTATACCCTCTAATATCGCAGCACCATAACCCTTTTTTTTTTGAAATAGCATTTCAATGCCATCTATATTTTGAATTGAATCTATTGTTTCTTTATCGCTTTGCTCTAGAACAACTAATTTTTTACAATTAAAATTTGATATTTCTTTTAAAAAAGTTGGTAAAGACTCTTTTTCATATTTTGCTGGAATTACTAAAGTCAAATCTTGCATTTTAAATTATATTATTTATGGTGATATTTACTTAATAAACTAAATATTCAAATTGTATAATAAATATATAGCAATTATTACAGCAGAAAATAAAGAAAAATTTATTTCGCACGCAATTTATAACTGTTTAAGGTTGCTAGGTAGCAATCTAAAAATAATAGTTGTTTATACAAATCTAAGTAACGAAATCATATTAAGAAATCAATTTAAAGAACATAGAAATGTAATATTTTTCAAAGTAAAAATAAAAAAAAATTATCCCACTCAAGACCAATTATATAAAATAGAAAGATCATTAATATTTGTTAAAAATGAGTGGGTACTATTATTAGACGGAGATGATTTATTTAAGTTAAGTAAAATTAAAACCTTGGATAAATTAAAATTAGATAAAAGAATAGTTTATCTACATAATCATGAAAAAATAATAGGAAAATACAAAAAAATTTACAATAATAAAAATTATAAAAAAAATATTATTTACAAAAAACTACTTAATGATTGGCCAAAAAATATAATTACAAGCTCGATTGTTATAAATGGTTTTTTATTAAATCAATTTTTTAAAAATAATAAATCATATAAATGGAAATTTTTAGCGATAGATGTACAGCTAATTTTGTATTTTTTTTATAAAAATAAATTCAAATATATAGATAAAATATTAACAACTAAAACTGAAAATATAAATAATTTAGATAAATCTTTCTCAAACAAAAATAAAAAAATCTTTTGGTTAAGAAGAATGGAACAGCATAATTTTACAAAAGAACTATCAGGTAAAATAAATTTATTAGATAGATTTATTACATTTATTTTTTTAAAATTTTTAAAATTGTAATATCAAAATTTTTTTAAAATTTATCCTTACTAATGAAAAAATATCCTTTTTTTTTATCAACATACGTTGTCTCATTAACATGACCACAAGGGGAAGGTGTTGCCCAACAATGATGAGCTGAAAAAATTGTTAAGCCTGAGTTAAATTTATGTTCAACATAATTTTTTTCTTTTATTGCGTAGTATGGAAAATTTGAAAATTTGTAATGATCGCCTCTATTTAATTCACTATATATTCTTGTTATATTTTTAATATTAAAAATTAATATTACAAATATGATTAAAAATTTCATTTTTTTATTAAAAGATTTACGATTTTTTAATTTACTAATTAAAAACGCTGCTGGCATAGATAATGTTAGAAAAACTATTGAATAACCTCCATATCTTAATGTTGGATGATTAAGAAACCAGATTGAAAAAATTATAAAAATAAGGGAATAAAAAATTAAGATTTTGTAATTTAAACTTATCTCATTATCTTTAGTTTTGGTATATTTAAATAAAAAAATTGTTAAAACAAAACTTGCAAAAATTATGCCAAGTTGATCTGAAAATTTAGTAAAAAAATATTTTTCAATCCAATTGTCAACCCAATTAAAATACTTTACATATTCTGTAAGATTTTCTACTCTAAAATTGGGCCCTGCTCCTGCTTTTGACCATTGTTCTAACCATATAGATAATCCAATAATGTCATCTTTGTTCCTTGCCCAATTGAAATAATCTCCAAAACAAGTAGATGGAATAGGTGAAATTACACAGCCTGTTGAAATAAAATGATGGAAAAAAAATATACTCAAAGAAATCAAAAAAAATAAAAACGAATACGATTTAAAAATTTTTAAACTATCACCTAGATTTGGTTTTAAAATGAATATTAATGATCCTAATATTAAATAAGGAATAAAGTAAGTTTTGAAAGTAATACAATAAGCAATTAGTGGTATTATTAGTAAAATATTTTTAATTTGGTCATTTTTTTTATCAAAGCAAACTATTTGGAAAAGTTTAATTATTAAAATTGAAATCAATAATTGGGCTGGTTTATCAGTTCCATACTCCGCAAGTCTTGTAAAAGATAAATTGAAAAATAAAAAACCAAAGATATATAACAACTTAGTAATTTCATGATTTTTATCAAAAAAAATTTCTTTCAATAAATAAAAGTTAAAGAAAATTAAAAAGTATATTATCGAAAAATGAAATGAATAATATTCAATAAAAGGCAAATAAAATGTTGAGTTTAGGAAAAATAATGAGGAAATGTAATTGTAACCATGAGCCAAGTTGCCTAATCCAAATATAATTTTGTTTTCTGTAAGAAATTTTGTAAATGGCAAATGATAATAAGAAAAATCATCATGAGTTTTAGAGATTAATACAGCTGAAAAAACAATTATAGAAATAACAAAGATATACTTTATATAATGATCTTTATAATTTATTTTTGAATAAAAGAATAAACATATACCAATTAAATGAAGAATAATATTATGCAAATAATTATGAGGAAAAAATAAACTCGTAAATAAAGAGACAAAACTCAAGAAAAATAGTCCATAAAAACCTATATAAATTGATGATCTATCTTTCTGAATATTTAATTTTTCAAAACAAAGATTATTAAAAAAAAAGCCATATCCAATAACTGATAATAGCAATAAATAAAAATATAAAAGAAATAAAAAAAAATTAATCACTTAGTTTATTTTTTAAAAAATAATAGAAAGTTGAATAACAAAATATATTAATAAATATTAAATAAAGTTGATATTTTGTATCATGAAAATTTAAATATCCGATATAATAAATTATTAATAAGTAAATATTAATACTTACACCGGTAATTGAACTCAACAGATATTTTTGCTTAATTATTTTTTTTTTGTTTAAATAACTATATAGTAATTGATGTAAATGATGATTATCAGCTATATAATTTTTCTTACTTGATAAAATTCGCCTTATTATACTAAATAAATTCTCAAAAGCTGGGTACCATAACAAATTAGCAATAAAATAAGGAGAAATCTTATCACTAAGTTGTGATAATTCAATAGACATAACACCAATTAAAAAACTGAGTCCATATACTCCGCCATCGCCCATAAAATTTTTTCCAAAAAAATTAAATAAAACAAAAACAAATATCGAAATTAAAGCTAAGTTAATTGTGTATTTAAATTCGAATGCTCCAGTAGCGTTAATTAACAAATAAATAAAAATTGATACAATTAAAAGATTTAATGATGCTAAATTGTTTACACCGTCAATAAAATTGTAACCATTTATCAATACTAAAAAAAAGAATGAAATTAAAATTAATCTTAAAAATTCATTGCTAATCAAAATATTTAAAATATCAATTCTTGTATCAATTTGTAAATTTTTATTTAAGTAAACAAAAAAAACTAATAAAAAGAATTGTATTAATAATCTTAATTTAGGTGAACTAGCGATTTTTAGATCTGAAAGCAATCCTATTGCAAAAAAAAACAAACAAATAAATAATACAAGTAAATCTGTATTTAATAATAATAAAAAAATCGGTAGAAAATAAAAACTACCAGATAAAGGAACTTTTTTATCTAATTTTAACAAAAATTTATGTTTTTCGTTTTTTGAAATTTTATCCAAACAGAAATTAAATTTAATTAAATATAAATTAAGAAAGTATAAAAAAACACAACAAATTATGAAAAATAGTAAGTTAGATATCATTCGAACGATTTAATATATTATTAACTTGTTTTTCTAATGAATATTTTTTCTTATATTCAAACTTAATATTACTTTTTTTAGCACACAGAAAATCGCTCCTTTTATCTCCAATCATAAAACATTCTGAATTCTTGAAATTAAATTTATTAAGAGCTTGCAGTATCATTCCATTGTTAGGTTTTCTTAAATTACTTTTTTTTGAATATTTTTTCACAGATCCTTTGGGGTGAAATGGGCAAAAATAAAACTTATCAATTTTTGCATTTTTTTTTTTTAATTCTAAATTCATTTGTTTATGAAATTTATTTAGATCATTTTCGTCAAAAAAACCTCTGGCAATTCCAGATTGATTTGTGATAACTATTACTTTAATTTTTTTCTTTTTTAAAATTTTTATTGAATTGATTGCTCCCTTCAACCACTTGATTTTACTTTTATCAAAGAAATACCCATAATTCTTTATTAAAACCCCGTCTCTATCGAAAAAAAAACATTTTATCACTTAGATCTTTCTAATTTTATAAAATTTGAATAAATAAAAGCAAAAACAACCCAAAAGATAATTGCATTCCAATTGGTAAAAAAACTTCCTCGTGGCAAAAATGGAATAAAATAAACTATAACAATAGAACTGCTTAAAATTAAATATACATTCTTTGATTTTAAATACATTTGAAAAAATCTAAAAAAAGTAAAAATAAAAAATGCTAAAATTAAAATAAATCCTAACAAACCAAGCTCTGATAATATCTCAAAATAAAAACTATGCGGATGTGTTGCACATTTAGCTCTAACCCACTCTGGATGTATATACTCATTAAATTTTTCATTATCACAAAAATTTCTGAAATTTTTAATTCCAACACCATAAATTTTATTTTGTTTAAATATTTCATATGCTGTAGCGTAATGAGCGAAATAATGTGAATTTTTGGCTAAAAACTTCTCACTAGTATCTAGCTTAAAAAGTTTTATTTTATCATCTATTTCTCCAATCATTCTCTTGGATAATGAATCGTTTGTTTTGTATAAAGCTGATAAAATTATTAGAAGCGAAAAAAAAAGTATAAAAAATAATTTTCTATTAAAAAATAACAAAAATAAGATCAGTATTAATGTAAATGACAATATTGTAATTAAATTAGACCTTTCTGCTGTAAAAAATATTGATGTGATTAAAATCAACAGAAATAATAATATAAAATATAAATATTTTTTATCATTTGTAAAATTTTTTGAAAAAAAATAACAAAACACGAGAGCTCCAAAATTGAAAATAATATTAGAAATCTTTAATTCGTCATTCATAAATCCACCTAGTCTATAAACAGATCCTTGCAATACTGCTTCAAAACCAAAAATATTTGTTAAAGTATTTTTTTGAAAAAATATATCGAGACATATTATTAAAATTACAATCATCCAGTAAAATAATATTTTTTCTAGTTTAACACCTAAATTGTTAATAAAAAAAGAAATTGCTATAATAATTAATGGGAATCTTACAAAAAAAAAAGTTCTTTCAAAACTAGGGTCTCTATCATAATTTATAAAATAATTGAAAATTAAGTAGAACCACACAACTAACAAAAAAATAATTATTGGATTTTTTAGACTTTCAAAAACTTTATTTAATTTAGAAATTGATAAGTAAAATAAAATTAATATCAATAATACAGCTTCAGATAAAATATTACTAAATAACAATGTTATAGGCAAAACTATTAATAATTTTTCTATTATATTTTTAGATAAAGGAAAATTATTTGGTTCCATGACTTAATTTATACCATTTTACAAATTTATTAATTCCTTCTTTAAGATTTGTTTTTGGTTTCCAATTGATTAATTTTTTTGCTTTATTGGTGTTAGAAAACGTTTTTTTGATATCACCATTTGGTATACTTCTTGTAAATTTGATTTTAAATTTTTTGTTATAATATTTTTGAACAAATTTGATCAAGTCCATAAGATTATCTGGTTTTCCTTTTCCAATATTAACAATTGTATGAAAATTCTTTATTTTTACTTTTGACAAAAGTACTATCCCATGAATAACATCATCAATAAAAGTAAAGTCTCTTTTCATAAGTCCTTTATTAAATACAGTAATTGATTTATTTTTCTTTAATCTTTCCAGAAAGCTATAATAAGCCATATCAGGTCTACCATACGGTCCATAAACAGTAAAAAATCTTATACCGATACATTTTATTTTAAAATTTTTTGAGTAAGATTGAGCTATTATTTCATTAGATAGTTTTGAGGCACCATATACTGATACTGGAATATTTTTATAATCATTTTCATTAAATGGATAAATTTTAGAATCTCCATAAACAGAACTTGATGATGCATAAATAAATTTTTTTACCTTCTTAATTCTTGCAATCTCTAAAATATTTATAAACGGAATTAAATTTTCATTTAAAGTATTTAATGGTTTTTTTATGGAAATTCTCACACCAGGTTGTGCAGCCAAATGTATTACTTGTCTAATTTTATAAGGTTTTAATTTATGTTGTAATGTAAAATTTTTTTTTAAATCAAATTTAAAAAATTTAAAATTTTTATTCTTTTGTAATAATTTAAGTCTACTTTTTTTTAAATTTACTGAATAATAACTATTTAAATTATCTATTCCTATAACCTTATTTCCGGACTCTAGGAAATGTTTTGATAAGTGAAATCCAATAAAACCGGCACAGCCAGTGATAAGTATCATATTTTAATATTACTTTTTTTTAAAATTAAATTTAGAACTTATAATATTAGTTTTTTATATTTTTTTTTCAAATTAGATTTTGCAATAAATTGCATCATTAGGTGCATCAATATGTGATTTATATCCTCACCAATACCGTAATTATCTATTTTACTATGTATCGAAATGTCAGAATATTTTCTCAAATAACCACCTGAAAAATTTGAAAATCCAATAGTTTTAATTTTATTTTTTATACAATAATTTAAGACTTTTTTAATATTTTTAGAATTTCCTGATGAACTAATAAGAATTAATATGTCTCCAGTGTTAAAATATCTTTCGGCTTGCAAAAAAAATATATCTTCATAACTAATATCATTTGAAATTGCAGAAATTAAGTATTGATCAGAATTTAGACTTTTTATCTTTGCTTTTAAATTCGTGTATTTTGATAATTGTTTAAAAAAATCGCACACATAATGATTTGCTATTGCGGCAGATCCACCATTTCCACATACATAAATAAAATTTTTTTTTACAATTGTTTTTTCAATAACCTTCACTGCAGAATAAAGATTTTTAATTGAAATTTCTTTTAATTTTTTTTTTAAATTATCTGAATAAGAATTAAAAAATAATTCAAAGTTTTTTATATTTGTATTCATTCTAAATATACTAAACTTATATAATATTACGTAATATTGTAAAGATAACTAAAAAAGTATGATATCTAAAAAAATTTTTTTTTAAATGCGTTTAAATATAAAATTAAAAGATTGAGTAAAGATTCCATATAATTGAAATTGTTAAATTTACTATATATTAGAAAAGCATTTTTTATTTTATTTAAATGATTACTAGATAGAGAATTTTTTCTAACTTGGTAAAATGTTAAGATTTTATTAATCCCAAAAAAAATAAAATTTTTTCTGGCTAATCTAAGCCATAATTCATAATCTTCCTTGGTTCTTAAATTTTTAAAAAGATTTTTCTTTAATAATTTTGATTTAACTAAAGTTGATGAGCAACATATTGGGTTTGAATAAAGCAAACTTTTATAATTAATTCTTCTGGGTGCACTAACTGAATAAATTATTTTACTTCCCCTCACCGCTTCATAAGCTGTGAAACAAAAATCAACATTGTATTTTTTCATTATTTTTAATTGATAATAAATCTTATTTTTTTTCCAACTATCATCACTATCTAAAAAAGCAATAAATTTCCCTTTAGATCTTTTTATTCCAAGATTTCTTGCTTTAGCGACTCCTAAGTTTTTTTTTGTATATAGAATTTTTATTTTTTTATGCTTTAATTTATTTAATATTTTTTTAGAATTTTTTGAATTTTCATCGTCTATTATAATTATTTCAATATTTTTATAACTTTGATTTAATACTGAGGATATAGATTTAGATATGTTTTTTTCATCTTTAAAATAAGGTATGATTACAGAAACTAGCATCAATTGTTTTTTAAAAAAAAATCTTTAATTCCTGATATAAAACCCTTATGAGCTCTTTTGTCTTTCTTATAAATTAATCTAATTAAATGGTAAAAGCCTCTTAATATAAAGAAAGAATAACCTATTACCTTGTCTTGAGAAGAACACACTTTTTTTATCAGTGTTAACCAGCCTAAAGTCTCAAAATAAATTCTCGATTCTACACCTGATATATGAATGCTTTGGGATACTTTATGGTATACATGATAATTTAAATTGACCAGCATGTCTCCATACTTTTTAAGACGAAAAGCATGTTCTATATCTTCTGGTCCAAAGAAAAAATCTTCATCTAATACACCTGTTTTTTTTACTATTTCACTTTTTAACATTACACAACAACCACATATTCCATCAGAAATTTGTACACCCGTGTAGCTTCCATCATCCAAATTTCTTCTATGACCTTTTCCTGTTCTTTGAAATCTTATGTAATTTTTATCAAATTCAACACCACTCCACCAAATTATATTCGTTTTTTTTTTTAAAAAATAAAAAACTTTTGGTGATACAGCTACGGCATTTGGATAAATTTCAAATGTTTCAAGCATCCCATGTAAAAAATCTTTAGAAATTAAAAAATCACAATCCAACTTTACAAAAAAATCATAATTATTAATTAATGCAGTTTTAACACCTTTATTGTACCCACGTGACACACCTAAATTTCTTGCATGCATTATTTCTGCTACTTCAGTACTTCTGATTATAAATATATTTTTTTTACATAAATCATGTTCAATTTGTTTATTTTCCTTAATTATTTTAAATTTGAATTGGATTTGATTTAATTTTGTTTTTAATTTTTCAAAATTTTCAATACTCGAGTTATTGTCAACAACTATTATATCAAAATTATCATATGAGCTGTCATAAATACTTTCAATTAATTCAAATGTATTAATGGGGTCATTCCAGCTTAAAATGACTAAGGCTACTTTAGTTTTATTGTCAGGCATTTTGATTAAATTGATTTATAGTTTTTATTATAGATTTATAACTATCTAAATTTTTTTTATATTTATATTTTTTTCTAAACCTATTAATGTTTGGTATATATATATCGTCAATTTTTTTCTTATCTAAAATTTTCATTTTAACTTTTAAATTAAATTTTTTTGATAATTTAAGTGCAACTTTTCTAATATCTACTCTATGATCAGAGCCAATATTAAAAATTTTTTTATTATCACTGTTATCAAAAAGAATTTTAAATAAACAATAAGATAGATCTTCTGAATGCATATAGGATCTAAAAATTTGTTTATCAGATTTAATCAAGATATTTTTTTTTTCTATTATATTTTTAATAAAATTTCCTATGACAAAATTTTTGTTTAATGGTAAATTTTTTCCTACAAAGGCAAAACATCTAGCTATTGAAACTTTACTACCGTTATTGGCCAATTGCTTAAATAAATTTTCATTTTTCAATTTAAGTATTGCATAATTTTTTCTTAATAATGATTTGTGATTTTTAGGTTTTGGATAATGTTTTTCACTAAATTTTTTTATAGATCTTGGTTGATTTCCATATACAGCCCCTGAACTAGTAAAGAGAATATTACTACCTCTATGAAACTTATTCGCTAATTTTACATAATTTTTAGCAGACTCATGATCTTTTTTAAAATTTTTAGAGATGATGCTATAGATTATATAATCAGCATGAGGCAGAGTTTTTGTTTTTTGCATATCAACTTTTAATTCTTTAACTTGAAAATTTTTTTTTAATTTTCTAGCAAATTTATTTTTTTGTGTTCTAGAAATTAATATAATTTTATTTATTCTTTGAAAAAATTTATTTTTTTTTGAAATAAACTCAACTATAGAATTTCCAAAAAAACCACTACTTCCAATAATTAATAAAGTTTTTTTTTTCACTATATTAATATTAATTTTCTTTTAAATATTTCATCAAAAAAGATTGTGAACCTACTTTAGAAATTACTTTTTTATCCAGAGATCTAGATTGAATTTTTAATTTATTATTAGATTCGTTTAACCACGACTGTAGACCTCCATCTTTTAAATGATCTTCAAAAACAATAATTTTTTTATATTTGTTAATATTTGACGGCTGTTTTTTTTTTGATTTCATACTCCAAAGGGGAATTGAATATAAAGTTTTTTTATTAATAATTTTTTTATTAATTGAATTTTCAATGAACTCTATGACAGAACCAGTGGATAAATATATTTCCTTTTTTTTATCTGTTTTTTTATTTTTAAAAACTTTTATCCATTTTCCAGGATAGACTTTAGGCTTTTTTTTATGTATTTTAAAATTTGAACTTTTGTCTAGTCTCAAATATGAAGGTTGTGGATTTCTAAATAAATAATCCATACAAGATTTTAATTCCATTTGATCTCCAGGTGCTGCAATTAACATATTTGGAAAACTTCTCATCAAAGAGTAATCTTGGATAGCATGATGTGTATATCCTAGACTTCCATATCCAACGCCTGCTCCTGCAGATACTATTGTCACAGGAAGCTTGTGATAGTCTACATCGTTTCTAATTTGTTCAGCACATCTAAATGTATTAAAATTTCCTATCGAATAAACAAAAACTTGTTTTCCTGTTGAGGCCAATCCAGCAGCATACCCCATCATACTTTGCTCAGATACTCCGGCATTATAAACATTTTGTGGAAACTTTTTTACATATGGTTCGATCATTCCATAACCTAAATCATTTACTACAAGTAAAATATTTTTATTGCTTTTGGTTGCAGCTAAAAGTTCATCTATAAAGATTTTTTTCATTTTAATTGATCTAAAGCCTTCTTTAATTGCTCTTTATCTGGTGATTTGTAATGCCAAAGAATTGAATTTTCCATGAAATTTACACCTTTTCCTTTGATTGTGTTGGCAATAATTACGTTTGGTTTTTTATTTTTTTTTAATTTTAAAGATTTTGAGATTTGTTTTACATTATGTCCATTTATATTGCGCACATTACAGTTGAAAGATCTAATTTTAGTTTCTAAGGGTTCAATTTCCAAAACATTTTTTACAAAATCTAAACTTTGTATTTTATTATAATCAATAATAACAAATAAATTATCTAATTTATGATGTGAAGCAAATAGAAGAGATTCCCAAGTTGTACCTTCATTAAGTTCACCATCACTCATCAAAACGTAAATATTATTTTCTTTTTTATTTATTTTTTCACCTAAAGCTTTTCCCACAGCATAGGGCAATCCATGTCCTAAGGAACCAGTGGAAAACTCAACACCTTTAACTTTATGGCTTACATGAGACATTAAATTTGAATTATTTTTGCCATAACTATCCAGTGATCTTTTGCTTAAAATTCCTTTTTGATTTAAAGTGCTATATAAGGCTAGTGCAGCATGACCCTTACTTAATATAAATGTGTCTTTGTTTTTAAGTTGATGAAAGTATATAGTGTATAATATTTCAACAATTGAAAAACAGCTCCCTATATGTGATGATTTGGCATCAAAGGTTTTTTTTAAAATATTTTTTCTAATATTCTTAATTATAATATTTTCTTTAGTCACTTATTTAAAAATTTTAAAACAATATTATGGATATAATTTATATTTTTAAGATTTAATCCTTGATGACATCCAATTAATAAACCATTTTTCATTATATAGTCTGAATTAGGAAATAAAGATAATTTATTCTTTTTTGATATAAGATTACTAAAAGCTGGATGTCTAAGTATATTTCCACTAAATATTGGTCTTGTTTGAATATTATTTTTTTCTAAAAATATTTGAAATTCTTTTCTCTTAATACCTGAATTATTTTTAATGATAATTGGATATGCTAAAAAATTTGTATAAACTCCATCTAAAACTTCTGGAGTTATAAAGTAATGATTTAGCTTTTTAAAAAACTTTTTATGTAAAAAAAAGTTTTTATTTCTTTGATCACTAAATTTTTTGAATTTTTTTAATTGCTCTAAACCAAAAGCGGCACCTAATTCTGATGGTTCAAAGTTGTAACCTGACTCAGAAAAAACAAATTTTTTATCATATTCTACACTCTTTAATTTTATATTTAATCTTTTTTTAATATTTTCCGAGTCTTGAATTAGTGTAGACATTCTTCCCCAACTTCTTAAAACTTTTGCCTTTTCAAAATATTTCTGATTATTTGTTAAAAACATACCTCCATTTCCTGCACAACTGATAACATGTGACCCATAAAAACTAGTAATAGATACATCGCTGTATCGACCTGTAGATTTATTTAATATTTTTGCACCAAGTGTGTCTGCTGAATCTTCTATTATTTTTAAATTATTTTTTTTTGCAATTTTGTAAATTTTTCTCCAATCAGGAATATTTCCAATCAAATTTGGTATCATCAAAGCTTTGGTTTTTTTAGTTATTTTTTTTTGTATCTGCTTAATGTCAATTTGAAGAGAGCTAATTTCGATATCAACAAAAACAGGTAATACACCATAATGCATCAATGATGAAATTGCTGTTCCAAAATTCAGGCACGGGGCTATAACCTCATCGCCTTTTTTAAGACCCAAAACTTTTATAGCAAGCATTATGGCTGAAGAGCCAGAGTTTACCATAAGACCGAATTTTTTAGAAAAATATTTTGCAATAGAATTCTCAAATTTTACGACTGATGGTCCCATTTGAGTAGTTTTTTTTAACTGATTAACTACTGCGTTTATTTCCTCTTTTCCATATACGTTTTTCCCATAAGAAATTTTCATTTTTCTAAATATTCCTTTATTTGTTTTCTACAAACATCTTGCATATTTTTTTTCATCTTTAAATTATCATTCCATTCAAAAATTTTACTTATAGTTTTATTAATATCCCACATTTGCTTCCATTTAAGATATTTATTAGCTTTATAGCTACTTAATTTTAATATCTTGGTTTCTATTATTTTATTTTTTTTAAACGAAATTTTTTTAAACTTTTTAAACTTTTTTACTTTATTTATTAAATCATAAACTCTTATAAAACTATTATTTTTTGGTCCAAAATTCCAGGCATGGTCAATATTATAGAGTTTATTTGAATAAAGTTTTTGAGCCAAGAGTATATATCCATGAATAGGCTCAATTACGTGCTGCCAAGGTCTAATATGATTTGGATTTCTAACTATCATTTCTTTATTTTCGTTTAAAGATTTTAAAATATCTGGAAAAAGCCTATTTTTAGAATAATCTCCTCCACCAAGCACATTACCTGATCTTGCTGTGGCTAAATTAAGTCGACTTTTGTTATTTTTTAAAAAAGATTCTTTAAATGAGTTAGCAATTATTTCTGCACATGCCTTTGAAGCACTATATGGGTCTTTCCCTCCCAATTCATCATTTTCTTTAAAGGAAATATTTTTATTGTTATTTTTGTAAACTTTATCAGTAGTTGTAATTACAATTGCTTTAGTTGAGTTTACAGTCATAGCAGATTCTAGAAGATTTGCTGTTCCAATAATGTTTGTTTGAAAAGTACCTATGGGATCTTGAAAAGAATAAGAAACTAATGGCTGAGCAGCTAAATGAAATATGATATCAGGTTTTGATAAAAGTATTTTTTTCTTTAAATTATTTAAATCATTTACATTTCCATAAAAATTTTTTTCAATTAGTTTGAAGCAATTAGTTTGATTAAATAAAGATTGCTTGGGTGCTTTTAAAGAGTAACCAAATATCTTTGCCCCTAAAAGATCCAGATATATTGAAAGCCAAGTACCTTTAAAACCAGTATGACCTGTGACAAAAACTCGTTTATTTTTCCAAAAACTTCTTAAATGTTCAACTGAATTAGCCATTCCATACTTTCCATGCTTTTTGATTACTTTTCCAAATTTTATTTAATTCTTTTTTTTCTCTAAAAGTGTCCATGCAACCCCAAAACCCATTATGTTTGAAAGCTAAAAGTTGATTGTTTTTTGCTAGTTTAGGTAAACAATCTTTTTCAAATATTGTTTGATCATTTTTTAAATATTTAAAAATTTTTTTTGATAATACAAAAAAACCACCATTAATATATTCCAATGGTTTTTCTTTTATCGTTTTGACTTTTAGATTATTATTTATAGACAAAACTCCCTTGGGATTTTTGTATTTTACAGCTGTTAAAGTACCCATTTTATTATTTTTAGTATGAAACTTAATAAGTTTTTTTATATTTACATCAGACAATCCGTCACCATATGATAAACAGAAATTTTGATTATCTGTTAAATATTTTTTTATTCTTTTAATTCGACCACCCGTCATAGTATTCAACCCTGTGTTTACAAATTTTATATTCCACACATTGTTATGGTTTAATCTATTTAGTTCTGCTTTTAGTAGAGATCCTTTGTAACCCAAACAAATAATAAATTCGTTAATACCATAATGGGAGTAAATTTTAATGATGTGCCAAATAATTGGTTTTCCACCAATTTTAACCAAAGGTTTAGGTTTTTTCTTTGTTTCTTCTCCTAATCTGGTGCCGTATCCACCGGCTAATATAACAACTTTCATTTATTCGCTTTGATTATTATAATAAATTAGTTTTATCAATATTATTAATTAATTTGTTAATTAATATTCAAAAGTATAATTAATCTTATTATTTATGAATAAAAGAATAATTTTTTTTGCTCCAAATATAGAAGATGGAGGTATAGAAAAAAATATTATAATACTTGGCAATTATTTTACATCTCAAAATAAAGAGGTGGAAATTATATACTCCAATATATCAGAAAATATAAAAAAAAAATTAAGCAAAAAAATTCTTCTCACAAAATCTAACATCAACTTAAATATACCTTTTTTTAGTAAAAGAATAAATAATTCAATAAAAAGCTTTATTTATATTTTATTCAAATTAAATCCAAAAAAATTTGATAAAATTTTGTCTTTTCAAGATCATCCATTTGCAATAATAGCATCAATTGTTAAAAGTAAAAAGAGCATAATCAGAATAGCTAACCACCCAATTGGTTCTCTTAAATATTTCAATAACAAAATAAATTTTGTTTTAAAATTATTTATTAAAATTTTTTTTTATCAATTTGCAAATTTAATTATTTCTAATTCTCGAGAATCAACTAATTTCTTAAAAAAATACATAATTTTTAAAAAAAAATGTATTACTATTTATAATCCAATAAATCTGATTAAAAAAAAAAATAAAATTTTAAAGAAACAAAAAATATTAATTTCCATTGGAAGACTCGATAAGCAAAAAAATTTTGCTATGTTGATTAAGGCATTTAAAATATTATTAATAAATTTCCCAAGTTATAAACTTATTATAATTGGCAAAGGTAGAGAAAAAGAAAATTTAATTAATATTATTAAAAAAAATAATTTAACAGCAAATATAAAAATATTAAATTTTAGAGATCCTCAAAAATATTATCAAAAAGCTAAACTGTTTATATTGTCATCATACTTTGAAGGCCTACCTAATGTTTTATTGGAAGCAATGAATAATAAACTTCCAATTGTATCCTCTAATTGTTTAAGTGGTCCTCGAGAAATTCTAAGAGACGGAAAATATGGATATCTATTTGAAGTAGATAATATTGACGATTGTGTAAAAAAAATTAAATCTGCTTTAAATAATTATAATTTATCAATAAAAAAAGCTCATAAAGGATTTAAAAGTTTAAACAATATATCCTCTGAAAAACAATGTAATAATTATTTAAAATCTCTAGATACGCTTCACTGATATTTTTTACTTTATAAATTTATCACTTTATCAAAGAATTTTTTTTGATTTGTTTTGTGAGAGGTTACGATTATTATTTTATTTTTTTTTATTTTTTTTAAATAAGAAAACAATTTTATTTCATTTTCTTTATCAAGAAAAGATGTTGGTTCATCAAGTAATATCAAATCAGGATTGTTATAAATTGCTCTAATAAAATTTACTCTTTGTTTTTCTCCTCCTGACATTCCAGATAAATTTTTTAAATTATTTAGATTATTAAAATTTTGTAAAAATTTATTCAAATTAAATGTTTTTATTAAATTTTTAAATTTCAAAACTTCATCTTTAAAAATTTTTTCATCTAATTTTATATTTATAATAATGTTGTCATTGATAATGACATTTTCTTGTGTCGCGTAACTTAATTTTATACGATTTTTTATATTATTATTTTTAATTATTTTATTATTTATTAAAATTTTACCTTTTTGAAATTTAATCAATCCTGAAATGAGATTTAATAATGAACTCTTGCCTGAGCCACTTTTTCCATAAATGCCATAAATATTACTTTTCTTAAATTCATAATTGAAATTTTTAAAAATATTGTGTCTTTTATCGTTATAATTCGACCGGTATGCAAGATTTATATTTTTTAGTTTTAAGGATTTTATATCTGATTTAATAATTTTATTTTTTTTAATCCTATTATTACTTTTTGAAACTATATCTTTTTGAATATACTCAATAGATCTTAAATTAAATATAATTTGAGAGATGTATGATGATAATCTTGAAAAGAATGGAATTAATCTTAACAAAGCAATAATAAAAACAGAATATTTAATTATAAATTTATCAAATCCCAGGTCATCGTTTTTAAATAAATAAAATAAAAAAATTAATGCACCAACTTCTATAATAAACTTTGGAGTTAAATTTATTATTCCTGCTTTAAGTTTGGTAGAATAAAATTTATGATAAGCATTACTAAATTTTTCAACAAAAACTTTTGATTTTTCATATATTTTGATTTCCTTAAAAAGACTTAATATATCCCCTAAGTATTTATAAGAATTTTCTTCAAAATGCCCTTTCATAAACCCAAGCTTTTTTGAAAGTACAAAAAGTCTATTTAATAAAATTCCAATAATTATAATTACAACTAAAATCTCTATTGAAAAACTTATATCAACAAGTGTAAATGCAAAATATATTAGTGCAATTATATAAAATATTTCTCCAAAAGATATTAATATCAAACCTACTATTCCAACATAAACTGATTCGATGTCTTTGGTAATTTGTTTTATATAAACTGATATGTCTTTTTTTATAAAATCTGAAAAAGATTTATTTAGATATACCTGTAAAAGGTTAGTTGCTTTTTTTACAGAAAATTTAAAAATAAAATCAAATTGAAAATAGTTTTGATATAGTGTTAAAATATTTTTTAAGATTAATATTGCTATTAAAATTATTAAATATATTTCTGCTAATGAATTTTTATAAAATATTTTTAAGGTATAGTTATTTAGTCTTTCTATATAAAAGCTAAAATTATTATCTATATTTCCATTTATAAGAAGAAGAAAATAATTTAGAAAAAGAATTTCAGTTAATATTAAAGTTACTATTAATAAATAATTGAGTAATATTTTTATTAAAATCTTGCCCCTGAGTTGATTGACAAAAAAATTTAAAAAGGTGCTTATATTCATTTAATTGCAGTAAAAAAATATCCAACAGGTAATATCTTTGAATAGCTTCTTGTTAAGAAAGAAAGTAACCAGTCAATAAAAATACAGATTGTTAATAATAGATTACTTAAAAGTGGTATTTTAGAGGTAAGCAAGAAAATGTTAGAGTAAAAAGAGATAAAAATACCTGCACAAATTGGCTGGATGCTGACTTCTCTAAATCCAGCATTAGTCAACATTTTCTCTAATGCATCTTTTGTGAATCTGAAATAATCATTAGGCGAACCATGGTACCTAAATAAAAAAGGAGTCGAACCAACTAATTTTCCATTTTTTTTAGTGAAAAAGAAACAAGTTTTTAAACAATGATCATAATTATAAATATGCTCAAGAACATTCATTAATAAAACATTATCAAATTTATTTCCCTCGTGTTCTTCTAGTTTATTTTCTATTTCTAAATCAATTTTTAAATCTTCTGAATTATTAGAAAATTTATCTAAATATGTTTTCTCATTTACTAATACATTTGAAATGTTATTGGGAGTTTTCTTTGCCCCAACATCTAAAATATTACCTTTCAAATTTAATTTCATCAAATTAATGATTTGAGTTATTCTTAATATAGAATATTTTTTAAAAGTAAGTTTTTGAATTAAAAAAAAATTTTTTATTAAATCACTCATCATGTAATAATAAATTTTATAATTATTTTTTTGATCATCATTTTTTATAACTTATATATATCTTTGCAAATCATTATAGTAACTTTCTTTAGTAAATTTTTGACTTAGATTTTTACTATTAGATAGTCTTAAATCTAAATCATCATTTATATTATTTATGTTAAAAAAATAATTATATATATTTTCAGATAATTCATTTGGATTGTTGCAATTATAAGTCATTGAATTTTCATTATTATAGAATTCTATAGGACCAGACTCACATTTGCTTGTTATTATAGGAACATTCAATGCAGATGCCTCTACTAAAGTATGTCCAGGATCTTCCCATAATGACGATGATATATATAAGTCTGAATTTTTTAATATGTTAAAAGGATTCTTTTGAAACCCTAAGAATTTTATATTTTCAATTTTTTTTGAATTTTTTAAACTTTCTAATTTAATCAAATCTTCACCATTTCCTAAAATTAATAAATAATATTTGTTATCAATTCCATTTTTTTTTATTTTTTTTTGAAACAAACTATAGCCCTCTAGTAACTCTGAAAAATTTTTTTGTCGCGTTAATCTACCAATACTTACGATAATCTTATTATCTTTAAAAATTTTTAATATATCTTCATCTAAATCAACTAGTGATTTCTCAAATAAATTTTCATCAATAACTGGATTATTTATTTTTGTAATATTTTTTATGTTGGGAAATTGATTTTGAATTTTATTTTTTGTCAATTCTGTCATTGTTATTAACAAATCGGATCTAACATATAACAAACTCCATAAAATTTTTCTTACCAAATTAAACCTTGGATAACCCTGAATAGAATTAAATATTTTAATTTTTCTATTAAATAATTTAATAATTAAAGGTAAGTAGCCAACTAAATTACAAATGATTATATTTGGTTTATATTTTATGACATAATAAAAAAAAAATGGAAAAGATAATAATGAAAAAAAATATATGCTAATTTTTGAAATAAACCCTGTTGTTGGTAAAAACTTTAAAAATGAAAATATGTTTAAAATATTAATATTGTTAGAGTTTTTCTTGTAAAAATTAAATTCTCCAAATACGTTTAATAAATAAACCTTGTACTCAGAATATTTAGATATTGCTTCAGCTGAATTTGTTGTAGCTTTAATTGTACCAACATTACCAAGCATTGGTGACCAGAAAAAAATTTTTTTTTTCATTAGATTAAAATAAATTTTAATTTATTTATCTTCTTTCATTAATTTGTATAAGTCGCTCCAACTAAGTTTTTTACTTTCAATTTTTTCTGACTCTTGAAAATACCCAGATTCTAAATGACAACTTTTTATAAAATCATGTCCAGAACCTTTAATTCCTTCTATCGCAAAATGAAAATTCACATTTGGCATTTTATTAATTAAAGCGTTTAAATGATTATTGTCTCTGGGAAGTTGATGAATTGAGCACAAAATAATGTTTGAAAAATTAAAGTCTTTATGTAGCCATTGTGTCGTTGCCAACTGATCAGATTTTATTGGTTCAGGAATAACAACCTCTACTAATAATTGATTTCTGTTAGCATAATTGTTCATAATCATGTTTTGTGCATTACTTGGTATTCTAAATGGCCCGATATTAATATCCGTAGTTACTGAGGCTATTGTCATGTTTAAATTTAATTTATTTTATAAAGTTTAAAAAAATCAGAATTTTTTTGCATCAATGGCTTGTTTTTATTTTGAAATCTTACACTGCACGCTATCCTTGCCATACTTGAGTTAAATTCAATGTTTCCATGTAAAATAAATGGATTAAAAACTACTACTTGACCATATTTTAATTTAAGAGGTTTTTGATCATTCATCATATTTAAAATATCTGGCCCATTTACTAAACCTTGTGCCTCTTCTTTTTTAATTAAGTTAAAAGACTCATCTTGCTTTACGTAATATACTCCACCATCATCATCTAAATCATGAAAGGGAGCCCATATAACAAAAGTAAATGGAGAAATTCCAGACATTAACTCATAATGAGGCCACTGTCGTCTTTCATCTTTTCCTGGTACATTAAAAATTGTATTAGCTCTTCGTTGAATTATTATTTCATTTCCACTTAATTCACTAACAATGTTGCTACATGATTGAATCATCTTCTCAGAGGCTTCATTAAAAGATAAAAGATTTACCATAGCTTTATTAATTTCTACTTTAGAAAGTTTTGCCATCTTTTGTCGAATATTATTTATTGTGTCTTTATTATTATCAAAACCCATTTTTTTAATGAATGTTTTTCTTAAATTCTCAAAAACCTCCATATTTTGAATATTTTCTATAGAATAACCTGGGCCGTTAAAAATGTTATCTATTAAACTCATTAAAAAATATTGATATACAATTTTGCTTTAAGTTCAAGGATAAGGAAAGCACGTATATTTAGTTTATTAAGATAATAACTAATATTTTTATATAATTAATTCCTATATCAATTCCTTGAATAATTCTTTATTCATTTCAATAAAATATGGATCGATATTTGAGTCGGTCTTTTTCATTTCCATATAATCTGGTAAAGAATTTTTAAAATTTATCTGTTCAATAGTTGGTTTAAAATTTTCAGAATTAATTAAATTATGAAAATGCTTAAATGATTTATATATTTCTTCAGAACTATTTTCCTCAACACTTATACCTAAATCCAACATCTTTAGGTTTGATAGATGAATTCCATTGTAATAATCTATATCAATAGCTTCTTTGTAAGAAATTGCCCTTCCATTTATGCAAATCTTTTTTAGTATAAAAGATCCTCTATTATTAAATGCATGAACTCTTTGCCCCCAAATATTTGTTTCTAAAATTGGTTTATCAAATAAAGTCGCAATTGAAATTGGACCAGATCCATTTCCAATAAACCCTCTACAATATTTTATCAAAAAATATTGGCTTTTTTGGTTAGATAAATTATCAATGCTGTATTCTTTATAATTCTTATCTTGAATGATGTTTTTTTTTGAGTATTTATCTACTAATCTAATCAAACTATAACCTTTATTTATTAAAAAATTTAGTCCATCAACATAAGTTTCTATATCAGAGCCTCTTAAATCTGACCTGTTCAAATAATACTTTTCCCGATGATGAAATATAAGCAAGTTATTTAAATCTAACTCACTATTTTCTTTAAAAAATTTTTTTTTTTCTTTTTCTATATAATCTATTTTTAAATTAAATATTTCATTATTTTTAAATTCTTTAATATATTTTTTATATATTTTTGTATGAGGTGATGATAATGTTAAACTAAAAGATTTATCTAAAAAATGATCTACACTGTTAGTTTTACATGAAGAAAAGCTGAAATGTTTTAATGGAGACAATATTATATTTAACACTTCATTATCAATTATTTTTAAATTAGAAAATATATCTTTTAAAAAACCAAATTTAGAACTTTTAGGAATTAAAATTATTGAATTAAATCCCTCAATTTTATTTTTTTTAACCATAAAACATAAATGTTCGTTGAGAATTCCAATTTGAGTAAAATTAATTTGTACAAACTTGTATTTAATTTTTTTTAGAAAAAAATTTAATGGAATAAAAAAAATAATGAGAATATTTATAATATTAAAATATATTAAAAAAATTAATTTTTTTATAGTTTCAATTAATCTAAAGTTAATTAATAAATAAAATAAATTATTTATGATTATTTTATTACTTGGACTAGCAGGATATCTATAGGGTTCTACCCATATGAATAACATTTTTTGATCTATCGAAAAAAAAATATTGTAAATATAGTTAATAATCTTTTTTATGTATTCCATAATAATTTTTAGTTTATTTAATCAAAATAATTCTCTATTCCTCTTTAAGAATGAATGTGAAATATTAGATTTGAAAAATTTTAATTCATGATAATCAGGAAGTAACGATTTAAATTTTCTTTGCTCTGTTGATGGTTGAAAATCATTTGTATTTAAATTTTTTTCAAATTCTTTAATTGCATCAAATATTTCTTCTTCATTATTTTCCACCAGCTCTAAACCTTTCTCTTTTAATGTTGAGTTTGTTTTGCACAAACCTTTGTAAAAATTCATATCAGTCAATTCTTGAAATTTTAAGAATTGCCCATTTTTTTTAACTTTTCTTAATGTATACAAACCTTTTTTATGAACGGATTGAGTGTGTACTGAATTTAAATTTGTTTCTAACGATGGAGTAGATAATATTGTGGCTATCGAATGAGGTCCTGTTTCAGCGCATATTAATCCCATCGATTTAGAGATTAAATAATATTGTAATTTACGATTTAGTTTATCACTCACATTTAATTCATAATAATTATTTGAAATTATTAATTTCTTTGAATGGTCATCTATTAATCTAATAACATTATAATTTTTTTGAATTAAATAATTTATTGATTTAACATAATTGTTTAAATTAACACTTCTTCTGTTATTTAGTTTGGGATGTATTTCTCTGATATGAATTATAAAAGTTTTAGATAAATCAAAATTTAAATTTAAATTTATTAGTAAATTTTCCATTTCAGCCTCATAATCATCATTAAAATCAAATTGTTTATTATTTTTTAGTAAATTAAATTGATTATAAATAACACAGCTTCTGTCAGTTAATGCATTTTCAAGTTTATCATTCAATAGAACATCAATTCTATAACTAAAAAATGAAATTAATTTTGAATTTTTAAGTGGTATTGATAAAATATATAATAATCTATTATCAATGATTTTAATGTTTTTAAAAATATCTTTTAGGAAATCAAAATCTGTTCCTTTTGGTATAAAAACTATTGGTATTTTATCGTCGATAAAATGTTTTTTTGCCATATAAGATAAATGCAAATTTATAATTCCAATTTGAGTAAAATTTACTTGGCAAAACCTGTACTTAGAGAAATAGAAATATATTATAATTGGTAAATAGATTATTTTAATAATATTTATTAGTACAAAATATATAAAAATTGCTAAATGAACTAAACTTTTTTTAATTCTGAACAATTTAATACAATAAAAAATATTATTAATTAAACTGCCTATAGTAAATTTTTGTGCATGTAAATTTTTCTCGTTAATGATAAACATGGTATTGATATCTAGATAGTAAATAATTTTTAAAAAATACTTCATAATAATTTTTAGTTTATTTAATCAAAATAATTCTCTATTCACCTCTAAAAATGAATGTTATACACAGGGATTTCTATCTTCCTCATGAATTTCATTTATTTTTTTTAAAATATTATTTTCAATTAAAAAATCTATTGATTTAATATTTTGCTTTAATTGATCTAAGTCTGAAACACCCATAATACTGCTTGTTAAAAAAGGCCTACTTAAAACAAATGAATGAGCTAATAAAATCGGGTTAATTTTATATTTATGAGATAAATTAATATATTTTTCAATTGCCAATTCACCTTTTTTTGTAAAATGTCTATCAAATCTACCTGGCCATAATGCAAATCTTGTATTTTGTGATTTGTTTTTTTTTAGATATTTCCCACTTAATCTTCCGCCAGCAAGTGGTGAATAAGCCAACAATCCACAATTTTCTCTTAAAGATATTTCAGATAATGAAATATCAAATACTCTATTAATTAAGTTATATGGATTTTGAATAGAAGCTGGAGGCTCAATTTTATTTTTTTTAGCCTCATATAAAAATTTCATCAATCCCCAAGAGGTCTCATTTGATAAGCCATAATTTTTGATAATTTTTTTTTTAATATACTTATTTAAAGTAAATAATATTTCTTCAATTGGAGTCCATTTTTTTTCATTCTCATCATGCTCATAATCAAAATTTCCAAAAATAGGTACATTTCTTTCTGGCCAATGTAATTGATATAGATCTATATAGTTTGTTTTTAATCTTTCTAAACTTGAGTCTAATGCTTCATTAAAATTTTTTGAATCAAATTTTAATTTATTACCACCACCTCTTATCCAGGCAAGTTTAGTAGCTCCTATCCCTTTTGGGTGAGAAGAAGAAATTTTTGTTCCTATTACAATTTTATCTCTTACATTTCTTGAATTAATCCAATCACCAATTATTTTTTCTGACATTCCTTGAGTTTCTTTTTTTGGATAAACAGGATACATTTCAGCAGTATCAAAAAAATTTATTCCATTCTCAAATGCAAAATCCATTATTTTAAACGCTTCATCTCTTGTAGTCTGTTCTCCAAAAGTCATTGTTCCTAAACCTATAACGCTTATTTTACGATCGGTATTACCAAGTTTTTTATAAATCATTATTTACAACCACCTGTGGTCAACATCATCTTTTATATACTTTTCAAATATTGTTTTAATTTCTGGCATAAGGTCTGAAATAGTCTCTTTCTCAGAAACATCAGTATTTTGTTTGACTTGGTAAGAATTTATTGCGCCAGGAATTACTACAGTAACTTCTTGATGCATTAATATCCATCTTAATGCCAATTGAGATAACGTAAAATTTTTAGGAAGAATTTTTTTTAATTCTTTTACTGCCATCAATCCTTTTTCAAAATTTACTCCTGAAAATGTATCACCTACATCAAAAGCACTTCCATCTCTATTATAGTTTCTATGATCATTTTCTGGAAATTTAGTAGTTTTATCAATTTCACCTCCTAACAAACCACTAGCTAAAGGACCTCTTGCAATAACAGCTATATTATTTTTTTTTGCTAAATTTAAAAATTTTTCAATAGGTTTTTGTCTAAATATATTAAATACTAGCTGAATACTTTTAACATTTTTATATTTCATAGCCTCATATGCTTCGCTTAAATTGTAAACACTTACTCCATAATTTGAAATTTTTCCTTTTTTAACTATTTCATCCATAAGTTCAAAAGTTTCTGGTTTTGAATATTGCTCTAATGGCGGACAATGAAGTTGAACTAAATCAATTTGTTCAACGCCTAAATTTTTTAAAGATCTATCAACAAATTCTTCCATTGGAAAATGTTTATAACCTCTTTCATAATTTGTTCCTCTTATTCTTCTTCCTAATTTTGTAGTAACATAAATTTTTTCTTTAGTAGATTTAATAATCTCAGATAAAAATTTCTCACTTCTACCATCGCCATAAGTATCAGATGTGTCAAAAAAATTTACACCTTGATCTAATGATGTTTTAATCAATTCTCTTGCATCATTATCTAGAACATCGCCCCAACACCATCCTATTTGCCAACAACCTAAGCCAATTTCGGATACTTTCCAATTTAAATCAGAGAAATATCTAAAATTCATTTTTATTAATTTATAATCTTTCGAGAATATTGGCTTGAGCTTCTTTTGCTTTTTTTACAGTTTCTAATCTTTCTTTGTAGGATTTTCCAGGTGGATCATAGGTATCAAAAATATTCATAATATTTTGTACAAAATCTCTTCCAATAATTGTTACGAATATTCCATCTTTAGTAATCTCTACTAACCCATCTTTTTGCATTTCTTTCATTTGATTAATTTCTTTACTAAAATATTCTTTAGCATTTATACCAAATTGTTCATTGAAATTTTTATAATTAACTTGAAAGTAACTTCTAATTTGTTGAGTTGCATGTTGTCTAATTTTATCATCAACATTCAGTCTCATGCCTCTAAATGATGGTAAAAGATTTTTATCTAAAGCTTTTTTGTAAGACGGAATATCATAAAAATTTTGAAAGTAATAATCATTACCAAGGTTACTCATTGATGAACTTCCAACAGCTAGAAAATTAACTCTTCCACCTGTTTGGTGGCCAGATGCTCCGTAATGAGCATTTCCTTCATTAAATGCTTTTGTCATAGGACTATCTGGTAAAGAATAACATTCAAAACCTGTTCTGACATAACCTCCGGCTTCTAGCTTTTGATGAATAATTTCCATCATTTCTTTTCTCTCTAAAAAATCTGGCAACGGACCTTCTGCTAACATTTGAACCTGATATTTAGCTACCCATGGTTTATAAGCCATTAAAGATAACTGAACCAATGTGGGTTTTAGACGAATTATTTCATCACATGTTTTTAAGATTGACTCGTTAGTTTGTCCGGGTTGTCCAATTAAAAAATCAAACGCTATTTCTTTGTACATTTTTCTTACTCTTGGCGTCAATAAATCCTCGAATAATTTGGCAGGTTGAATTCTATTAACTCTTCTTTGAACCTCTGGATCTAGATCTTGCATACCGAAAGAAATTCTGTTCGTTCCACATACTTCATGATTGTAAATCAATCTTTCTTCGTCAACTCTTCTTGGGTCGCTTTCGACTGTAAAAAATTCTACATTTGACCAATCAAATAATCCTCTTAATTTGTCAACTAATTTTTTAAGATCTTGCTTATTTAAAATAGTTGGAGATCCACCACCAAAAAAAACTGTTCCAACATTAAGTTTTATATTATTTTTGTTCAAGTGTTCAAATAATAAATCAATTTCTTTATAAAGATAATTCAAATAATCTTTTACACGCTCATAGTCTTTAGTGATAAATTTACTACAAGTACAAAACCAACATAATTGCTCACAAAAGGGAATATGAACATAAAAAAATATTTTTTTATCTGAATTTTTTGGAAACCAATCTACAATAGCTTTTTTATATTCATCATTTTTAAAATCAAAACTCCAATGATCCTTAGTTGGATACTCTGAGTAATTAAAAACTAAGTCTTGGTGATATTTCTTAATTAAATTTGCATTTAATAATTGCTTTTTCATTTTAGCTAGCTTTTCTTCTGTAATTTGTACTTTTCGTTAAATCTTTTGCTGTAATTCGATTTTTTACATGATTGGAGTCATTTACAAACATTCCGATAAACCATCGACCTTTATAAGTTTTCCAATTAAGTTTTTTTAGTTTATCAACTGCCTCAACTCCATGAACGATAGATCCATAAAAAATGACAGAATCTCCTATTTCAAGTTTGTCCTCTATGTTTAATTTTTTATTATTTTTATCTCTAAAATAAAATCCACCTTCATTAAAATCTATACCTTTTTTTGACATTATTAGTCCAGAAACTACTCTCTGATTTCTTCTTGGATCAACATGATCCCTAAGCTCTCCACCACCATGGGGATAATTTACAATTTGCAGTCTATCAATTTGAAATTGACTGGGAATATTTTTTTCAAACTGAAATTTATTGTTACCTGCTAAAAATTTTACATATCTCCAATGTCTATAAACACCATCTTTAAATTTTTTCTCTAATTTAGATTTGATATTCCAATTGTAAAAAAAATAAGAATGCTTAATTGCATAAAGACTATATTTTTTAGTAATTTTTTTATCAATTATCCTGTGGAAATTTGGTGTACCATCAAGCATTTTATGGAATGATGGTCTTTGTTTTCTATCGTACTCTTTAGCAAGTTTAATAATAATATTTTTAAGTTTTTTATTGGCTGCATTTCTTACGATAAATGCTTCCCCATCATACATTTTTTTTGCTAAATTCTTAACAAATATTTCATTCTTTTCGTTTATAGATTTTTTTAATTTGCTAAATTCTAAGATATTTATTTTCCTTACAAATTTTGGAGGTGCTTTTTTGGCTTCCATTTTTTGCCAATAATTTCTCATTGAACTCTCATTTAACATAGAAATTTCTTACAATAAGACTTTTTATTGTCAATATAAATTTAAAGATTTGGCTGTTGTAAAGTAATAATCACCTTTATACTTAAGAATTTTAAATAATTCCAACCACTCTTTTTTATTTAATATTGTAGTTCCTAATAATGTCCATTTATCAAACAACTCTCTTTCTTTTTTATTTGAATAACTAGCAACTGTGAAAAAAGATTTTTTAGAAACTCTATTTATTTCTAAAATCGTTTTTACTACGTCACTAAAATTATATTTATAGATTGAGCTAAAACCAATTACTAAATCGAAATATTTGTTTTTAAATGGAATGTCATAATATTTGCTGAAAACAATATTTTTCTTTATTTGCTTTTCCGCATTTTGAATAGGGTACTTATGATCTTCTATTCCGTAAACTTTAGCTTTTGGTAAAAGAATTTTTAAATCCTTCATAATAAAACCTTTTTTACAACCTAAATCTAAGATTTTAGAATTATTATTTAATTTATATCTTTTTATAAATTTTGGTAAAAGATTCAACCACCTACCATCGTAATTAAAACCACCATAGCCATTATTTCGATCTCCGTCATAATAATCTTTGTCAAGTTGCCAAGCAATAAGTTTGTTTTTTATTTTTCGATTTACAACTCTATTTACTTTTGATTTTCTTTTAAAGTATTTTGGATCAAAATATGGCATTTAAAATTTGATTACTGGTCTTAAAATTTTTCCAACTCTAAAATCTTTTATGGCTTTATTTACTTCACTTAGTTTATAATTTTTTTTTGGTAGTATTTTTTTTATATTTGATATCTGATTAATTAGAATTTTTTCATTAATATCAAAATTTTTCATTGTAGTTCCACCATTTCCCCAGGCGCCTGTAAATGTTTTGCCGAATATAAAATCCCAAGCTTTTAAAGAAATTTTTTCATTTATTTTTGTATTTCCAATTATAATAAATTTACCTACAAACTTTTTGCAAAGAGAGAAAGTTTGCTCAATTAATCTTTTTGAACCTGTGCAATCTATAATTAAATCAAATTTTTCATAATTCAGTTTAATAAAGTTGTTTAATTTCTTTGTATCAACAAAAATATAATTAACTCTTTTATTTTTAGAAAGTATATTTAATTTTTTTTTATTATTATCTACACATGTAATATCTTTGCACTTTAGATAATTTAAAACGAACAAACTTGCATAACCTAAGCCACCCATTCCCATAATTAATACTTTCGACTTTTCATTTATTGAGGTATTATTTAATATAGCGTTACTTGCTGTTGGTAACGCGCATCCCATCAGTATAGACTCTCTTAAATATTTATTTTTTTTTTTAATCTTAAAAACTCTATCCTCTGATACCAGTGAATAATTTAAAAGTGTGTTACAGCCACCTGTATTTATTTTTTTTAAATTTTTATGAGTGTAATGGGTTGGTAATATCTTTTTTTTTATTCTTTTTTTTATCCAACTCACAACAACATTGTCTCCAATTTTATAATTTTTAATATCACTACCTGTTTTTATAATTTCTCCGACTCCTTCATGCCCAATACAATGTGGTAGAAATTTATCCTTACCCAATATTCCACTAATTTCATTTAGTTGAGTGTGACATATGCCCGAATATTTCATTTTAACTAGCACATATCCTCTGGGTACTTCTGGAAAGTCCAAATTTATTATCTCTAAATCTTTTTTTTGTTGTTTAAGAACTGCTGCAAAATTTTTCTTTTTCATAGATTTTAATTATTTTAGTAAATGATTTAGCACTGCATAAAAATTTGATTTACTTATTGATTTTGAGTGTCCTAAAATATCGACTTTTAAAGCTCCGGCTAAGTTTCCAATTATATTTGTTACTAATTGTTCGGATTTAACAGAGTACAACAATGATGCAATAACTAAAAAAACATCTCCGGCTCCAATTGTGTCTATAACTTTATCAGATATCAGAGCAGGTGTTTTTAAAGTTTTTGAATTTAAATAAGAAAAAGATCCATTTTTACCCATTGTTATTGTTATGTTTTTACATTTGATTTTTTTTATAATTTGTTTTGAAACAATATTGCTAATTTCGTTAACATTGTCTGATGCTGCTAATCTAAGCTCAGGTTCATCTATACATATAAAATCTGAAGAAGGATATTTGGTTATTAAATTAAACCCTAAATTTGCACTATTAGTTTGACAGTTAATAGCAAGGAATTTCGATTTTTTTTTTAATATTTTGTAAATATCACTATCAATAAAACCGTGGCCATAGTCGATCAATATGACTACATCAAATTTATTTGTTTCTTTTTTAAGATAAGATAAGATTTTTTTTTTATTATTTTTCCCTAATAAATTATCGTCCATAAAGTAAACTTCACTTATTTTTTTTTTATATCCGCTTTCCACAAATCTTCTTTTTCTGGTTGTAACTTTATTTGTTTCATAAAATATTTTGCTTTTAATTTTTTTTTGAAATTTCTTAAGAGGCAAAGATATATCCCTATCATTTCCAACTACAGTACAAACAGAAACATTATTATTAAATTGAGAAAGATTGACTGCCGCTGCAAAAATACCACCTAAAAAAATATCTGTTTTTAAATATCTTGTTGCTAGGATACTTTCTTTTATTGGTTTATTAAGTGGTCGAACAGTATCATATTGATCTATAATTGCATCACCAATTATTAAAACTTTCTTTTCTTCTATACTTTTTAAACTTCTTAAACTTTTTTCTAAAAGTTCTTTTTTATTTCTTTTTTCTAAAAATTTTGTCAATTTACTATCTAAGATATAAGAAAAACTTTTATTTATTATTTGAGTTGAACTTTGCAATGGTGATTCGGTATAAATTATTTTTGATTTAATTTTTTTTAATTCTCTTATTTCTTTATAAAGTCTTTCAGTTAAATCTTTTTTTCCTTTATAATCTCTACCTTTAAAATAAAAATTTGGTTTAATATTTTTAATACTTTCGGAAGCATCGGGACTAAAATTAATACCTACATAATCTACTTGACGAAGTGACTCTAAAACTTTCGCTCTAAAATAATGATTATTAACAGGTCTATTAGGGCCTTTATTAACAAATTTATCTTCTGTAACTGTCACAAATAAATAATCACATTTTTTTTTTACTTCTTCAAAATGACTTATATGACCAGCGTGTATTACATCAAACACACCATGACATAATCCAATTATTTTTCCTTTTTTTTTAAGATCATTTGCTATTTTACTTAGGTATTCTAAATTATTTTTTTTCATATTTTTAAAATCTAAATGAGTTAGTTTCGCAAAAATCTGCAACAACAGAACTTCCCGCTAAAGGATTCCCATTTTGAGAAATCAGAAAATCAAATAAACCAAGAAATTCCTCTCCTTTTGAGATCTTATTCCTGGGTAATTTTTGTTCAATAAATTTTTTATAAACTTTTTTATTTCTTTTTTTAAGTCTTTCAAAAGAATTCATTTCATATTCAAAAGCACCCATTAAAACACAGTGTACAAATATATTTTTTTTTATTAAAAATTTTGACAAAGTTTTTGTGTAAGCAACTAATGAAGCTTTAACCATAGAATAACCTACAGACGCTGTGCTTTCTATTGAGGCTACAGAACCAACGTGAATAATTTTCAAATTTTTATTATATTTTTTTTTATCCAAAATAACTTTATTAATGCCAACAGCATTTGCGACATTTATATTAAATAAAAAATTTAGATTTTCACTACTAATATTGTGTTCATGCATGCCAAAACCTCCACCAATACAATGAATTACAACATCAATCTTTTTTGATTTACTATTAATAGTTTTAATAAATTTTTCGTAATTTTTTCTAACATTAAAATCAAGAGAGTAGCAATTTTTTTTATTTATTGAAGAAACTTCATTTTTTAACATTTTAAGTTTTTTGCTGTCTTTGCCTACTGTTATCAAATTAAATCCTTTAGAATCATAATGTCTGCTTAACATTAAACCCAGTCCAGATGTTGCTCCTGTTATTAAAATATTTTTCATTTTAAGAATTTAATAAATCTTTTCTAATTTTGTTTACCTTTTCTATTCCAAGAAATGGGTACATATTATCTAGCATTGCCGGCTGAAATGTGCCATCTTTATTCATTTGTGTCTGTACTCTTGGAACTAGATCTTGCATAGGAGGGGTTATTATCTCACACACTGTAGCCTTTTTTGATGACAATATGTTTTTAAGTTTTTTTTCAAAATTTACCTCGTTAGAAAGTTTAATAGTTTCAAATCCAAAGGATTTTGCCACTGAAATAAATTTTGGCATACTAAGACCGCTACTCTTATCAGCTCCAACAAACTTTTTAAAGTTTTTTTGCTGCATTAATTTCATGGTTAGATAGCCACCATTATTAATAATAAATATTTTAACTGGCACTTTATAGTTAATCAAAGTTTGTAGTTCTTGAATATTGAACATAAGCCCCCCATCTCCAGTAATACAAATTGGTAATTTGTTTTTATCTCCAAAATATGCCCCTATTATACCTGGTAAGCCAAAACCCATTGCGGCTATTCCTGATGATGTAAAAAGTCTTTGTTTTTTTTTTGTTTTAAAAGATTGCATTGTACAAGTAAAACTTGTCCCCATATCTGTAACGATATTTTCAGTGCCCTTTAAAACTTTAGACAAACTATTTATAAATCTAAAAGAATTTACAGAATTATTATTTTTTTTGTACTTATTGTCCTCATCTAAAAATTTTTTAAGTTTATTTAAAGAATTTAACCATAATTCTTTTTTTTTTAATTTTATTTTTAATTTCTTATTTATTTTTTCTAAAAAAATTCCAATATCGTAATTTATATCTAGTGTAGTTTTAAGTTTTCTTTTAATTATTTCTTTTTTATCTATTTCAACGTAAATTTTTTTTGACAACGGAGAAAAATTTTTCATCTGATATCCGGTTATAGGTACAGATAATCTAGAGCCCAAAATTAAAAGTAAATCACAGGATTGGATTGCAAAGTTTGCAATTCTATTACCGAAAAGGCCAGGTCTACCAAAGTAAAATTTGTTGCTAGAGGGAAGAATATCACTTGCATTCCATGTGGTTAAAAAAGGAAGATTAGATTTGTTTAGAAAATTAATTAATTTTTTTTCAGCGTTACTTAAATGAACTCCATTTCCAATTAAAATTAAAGGTCTGCTCGAATCCTTAATCATCCTTAAAGCTTTTGATATTTTATTTTCATTAATTTTAGAATGATTATTTTTTTTAATTAATTTCGAAATATTTTTTTTTCTAGAAAATTTTTTTGATTGAACATCAAGAGGTATATCTATCCAAACAGGTCCTGGTCTTCCACTGTTTGCTATTTTAAATGCATTTAATAATTCTAATTCTACATCAGAATTTTGTGTTAAAACTTTACTGTATTTTGTAATTGATTTTATGATATCTACTGTGTTTGCCTCCTGAATTCCAATTTGTCTTGTTTTTGAGTTCTGTATCATTTCTTTTGATTCAACTTGTCCAGATATTATAATCATTGGGATTGAGTCTATCCATGCTCCAATCACACCTGTAACTGCATTTGTACTTCCTGGTCCTGAAGTTACAGATAGTATCGCTGGTTTTTTTTTTACTCTATAATATGACTCTGCGGCCATTGCAGCTGATTGTTCATGATGCATGAAGACAAAATTTAATTTTTTTTCTTTTCTAAATGCTTCATTTAAAAACATTGCTCCGCCACCAGTCACACCAAAAGCTGTATCGATTCCTTTTTTTATTAAAAATTTAACAATGTAATCAGAATTGTTCATAATAATTTGGAACCTATAATAAAATTAATAAATTGTAAAAATTTTAGTCTTTTCTATAAATTTAATTTCTTGGCTTAATACATGAATTAAAGTAAATCTTCAAATTTAATAAATTTAATATGAATATACTCAAAAACTACCGAGAGGATAAAAAAATTAACGCTAAATCTAAATATTTAAAAAAATTTTGGAGAATTTATAGTCAACATATATTGTTATATAAAAAATAATTACAATGAAAAAGATTTTAATTTTGGGAAGCAATAGCTTTTCTGGTAACCACTTAATAAACTACCTCTTAAAAAAAAATTTTTCTGTTATTGGATGTTCATTATCTAAACAACCCGAGGCAAAATTTAATAGTATTAATTTATTGTCAAAAAAAAAAATCAAAAACTTTAAATTTGAACAAATTGATATAAACAAAAATAGCGAGAAATTAAAAAGACTATTGCTTAAATATAAACCAAGTATAATTGTAGATTTTTTGGGTCAAGGAATGGTTGCTGAAAGTTGGCAATACCCTTATTTAACATTTAATACAAATGTACTATCAAAAATTAAATTATATAATTTTCTAAATAAACAAAAATTTTTGAAAAAATATATCAAAATTTCAACCCCAGAGGTCTTTGGGTCAGCAAAAATAAAAAATTCAAATTTTAAAAATTACAATCCATCGACACCCTACGCTCTTTCTCACTCAACAATTGAGAGCTACTTAAATCTATTATTTAAGCAATTTTCTTTTCCAATTATAATTTCTAGATTTGCAAATTTCTATGGTCCATATCAAAAATTATACAGAGTTATTCCCCTGGCAATTCATAAAGCGAATAAAAAAGAAAAATTTGAATTACATGGAGGTGGAAAGTCAAGAAGATCCTTTATTTATTCTGAAGATTTTTGTAATGGTATTTATAAGATAATTACTAAAGGTAAAGTTGGTGAAAGTTACCAATTTTCCTCAAAAGAATATTTTTCTATAAGAAAAATTGTTGAAATGATTTATAAGAAAAAAAATTTAAATCCAAAAAAATATATAATTAATGTCAAGGATAGACCAGGTAAAGACAAAGATTATAAAATTTTTGATAATGATACTAGAAGAAGGCTTAATTGGAAAAACAAAACATCAATAAATAATGGATTAAGTGAAGTTTTTAAATGGTACGATAAATATAAAAATAAATTTAATAAAAAAGATGAAAAATTTAAAATTTCAAAATGAAAAATAATTTTTTAATTAAACAATATATTGCTGACAAAAAAATGAAGATAAAGCACAACTATCTGTCAGAACAATTTAACAATTCAAAAAAAATATTTAAGTTAATAAACGATACAGTTAAATTTAATGATTTTACACTTGGCAGATATGTGGATAAATTTGAAAAGCAATTCTGTAAGTACCAAAAAGTTAAATATGCTCTTGGTGTTGGATCGGGAACTGACGCAATCTTTTTATCACTTAAAGCATTAAATATTAAAGAAGGAGATGAGGTTATAACCCCAACATACTCTTTCTACGCTACGGCTGGTGCGATAGCTACAACTGGTGCAAAACCAGTTTATGTTGATATTAAAAAAGATCTTAATATAGATGAAGAAAAAATTGAGAAAAAAATTACCAACAGAACAAAAGCTATAGTGCCTGTACATTGGTCAGGAAGAATTTGTAATATGAGGAAAATTGTACAGTTAGCAAAAAAATATAAACTGCATATAGTTGAAGATGCGTGCCACGCAATTTTAGCTCATGATGACAAAAAAAATTCGCAGGAAATTTTGGTATTACAGGTTGCTTCAGTATGCATCCTTTAAAAAATTTAAATGTATGGGGTGATGGTGGTGTAATAACAACAAATAATAAAAAAATTTACGAAAAACTTAAGCTCATGAGAAATCATGGTTTGATAAATAGAAATAATTGCAAAATATATGGATATAACTCAAGATTAGATACTATTCAGGCTGCAGTTGGTTTAGAGATGATTAAAAATATCAAAAAAATTACCAACTCAAGGATTAAAAATGCAAATTATCTCAATAATAAACTAAAATCTATAAGCCAAATCGAGCTAATTGAAGAAAAGAAAAATTACAAATCTGTTTATCATTTATATCAATTTTTTTGTAAAAGGAGAGATGAACTAAATAATTTTCTAAGAAAAAATAAAATCGATAGTAAAATTCATTATCCGAAACCATTACATTTGCATGATGCTGCTAAAAAATTTAAATATCGTAAAGGACAATTTTTTAATGCTGAAAGTTTGTCTGATAAAGTTATATCGATACCCGTGCACGAATATATTAAAAAAAAACAATTAGATTATATTATAAATAAAATTAAATTTTTTTATAAATAATGAAAATAAAATTTACAAATTTTCCTAAAGAATTTAAAATATTAAAAAAAGAATTAAATTACAAATTTAATAAAATCGGAAATCAAGGTCAATACGTTTTAGGTGAAGAACTTAAACAATTTGAAAAAAATATTCAAAAATTCTTAAAAGTGAAACATGTGCTTGGTGTAGGAAATTGGACAGAGGGAACAATTATGGTTTTAAAAGCTATGGGATATAAAAAAGGTGACGAAATTATCACAGTCTCAAATTCATTTATAGCAACTTGTGGGGCTATAGCTTACTTAGGACTCATTCCTAAGTTAGTTGATATTGGAGAAGACCTTAACATTAATACTGATCTAATTAGTAAAAAAATTACAAAAAAAACAAAAGCAATAATGCCAGTCCATTTGTCTGGTATACCATCTGATTTAGATAAACTATTAAAAATATGTAAAAAAAAAAAAATTAACTTAATAGAAGATGCGGCTCATGCTTTTGGAACAAAATATAAAAAAAAATATATTGGAACCATAGGTGATGTTGGTATTTTTAGTCTCCACCCAAGAAAAAGTTTTCATGTTTTTGGAGATGGCGGTTTAATTATAACAAATAATACCAGTTTATATAAAAAAATTTTATTAATGAGAAACCACGGATTGAAGAGTCGTGATCAATCATTAATATGGGGAACCAACTCTAGATTAGACAATTTACAAGCAGGATTTGGCAACATAATGTTAAAAAAAATTACCTTATGGAATAAAAAGCAATTAAATATAGCAAAAACATATTCTAAAAATCTTTCTAATAGTTTAAAAAAACCAATATATAAACCAGAAATATCTAACCCAACATTTCATCAATACATAGTAAGAACAAAATATAGAAATGATCTAAGAAAATTTTTGAATAAAAATAATATAGATACAGCTATCCATTACCCTATACCAATACATAAACAAATAGCTTATAGGAAACAATTTGGAAATATCTCTTTACCGATAACCGAAAAATATAGTAAACATATTTTGAGCTTACCAATTAATCCACACATGACAAAATCAGAAGTGAATTATGTAATAAGGAAAGTTAATGAATTTTTTGAAATAAAAAGAAAATGAAAAACATACTAATCACTGGTGGTGGAGGATATATAGGTACAAATCTTACAAAAGAATTATTAAAAGAGGGTTACAATATAACGGTTTTAGATACTTTTTGGTTCGGAAATTATCTAAAAAAAAACAAAAAACTAAAAATTTTAAAAAAAGATATTAGAGATGTAGTTGAAAAAGATCTTAAAAACATTGATTGTATTATGCATTTGGCTTCCATTGCTAATGATCCGGCAGCTGAGTTAGATGCGAAACTAACATGGGATGTAAATGTTTTAGCAACCTATAAATTGATCGATCTAGCAATAACTAAAAAAGTAAAAAAGTTTATTTTCGCCTCTTCAGGAAGTGTTTACGGTATTAAAAAAGAAAAAAAAGTAACCGAAGATTTAAGTTTAGAACCTATCTCTGAATATAATAAATCAAAAATGATAGGTGAAAGAATTCTTCTGAGTTATAAAAAAAAAATAGATCTTACAATTCTAAGACCAGCAACTGTTTGTGGATTTTCTCCTGCAATGAGATTGGATGTAGCAATTAATGCGCTAACGTTTGGCGCTTTACAAAGTAACTTAATTACAGTTTTTGGTGGTAAACAAATAAGACCAAATTTAACAATGTATGATATGATTAAAGCTTATAAATTTTCATTAAAAAGAAATTTAGTAAAGAATAGATCAATTAAAAAAACAATATTTAATTTAGGTTTTGAAAATTTAACCATTTTAAATATGGCAAAAAGAATTAAAAAAACTCTTGGAGAAAATTCTAAGATTTTAATTAAATCAAGTAATGATCCTAGATCCTATCGGCAAAATTCAGATAGAATTATTAGAGAAGGATTTAAACCTGAAAAAAAAATAGAAGACGCAATTAATGAAATTAGAGAAAATTTCTTAAAAAAGAAAATAATAAAAAAAGACAATTATTTTAGGATAAACACTCTTAAAATGATAAGAGCAAAATAATTATTATTTTAAATTCGAAATAACTAATTTCATCCACTCACCATTAAATTTATAATGAGGAGATGTTATTAAATTTCCATCTTTGACACTTTTAACATCAACAAATTTACCACCAGCATTTGTAATATCTTGTTTCCATGCATAATAACCTGTAACTTTTTTATTTTTTATTATATCGGCAGATATAAGCATCATTGTTCCACTACAAATCGCAGCAATTAATTTATTTTTTTCATTGAAACTTTTTACAACATCAATAGCTTTTTGGTCTAGTCTTAAAAGCTCCATAGATTTTACACCACCTGGTAACACAAGTAAGTTGTACTCATCTAAGTCAATTGAATCTAAAGAAACAATGTTATCATCATTTTGAGGAGGAATTTTTGTTCCAAAAAAACCTTTTACAATTTGATTTTCTTGATTGTAAACATCTACTTCTACACCTTCTTCTTTAAGTCTGTAAAATGGGTAAATGAATTCATGATCTTGAACTAGCTGACTTGTAATAATTAATGCTTTCATAATTTAATAATAAACTTATATTTTATTTTTTTCTAACTTTTTTTTTGAGGCTTTTAATAATAATATTTTATTATCAATTTTAAAATACTTAGATAATTGTTTGAGTGTATATGATTTTACTATTTCTCCAGTAGCAATAACCGTTTTTCTTTTATTAGAAACAATTTTACCATCCAATATTATTGACACACTTTTATCATCAAATGATTTAAATCTTTTAAAATCCTTATAATATGAAATATCAATGTTTATGTTATTTAAGATATATTTATTTTTTTTTGTTTTTTTTGGTATTTCAAATAACAAATCCTTTTTATTAAGTTGCCTTGTGCTATTTAAACTTTCATAACCTTTAAATCTTCTTCCATAATTATCTTTCATTCTTATTAAATCATTTTTAATATATGGATTCTCTATTTCTAAAGCAAAAAGATCTGATTTATTATTTGCTTTTATTCTATGAAACAATCCAGGTCTGAGAACTAATATAGACATTGGTGGATATTTTTTAATATTTTTTTTATAAATACCTATTTGAACTTCAGCGACACCTTTTAGTATTAAAAAACCTGTCTTTTTAACAGGATGAGAATGCAATGATGTTGAAAAGCCTTTTTTTAATTTTAGGTAAGTAATCGCAATTTTTTTTTTATTTCTAAAAATATTATATTCTTCACCCCAAGGTTTTATCACTACTCTATTGTCGTAAGTTTTATTTTTTGTCATCAACTTAATAAATAATTATTTTTTTCTAAAAAAGAAGTAGAGATTTGAGCATCACTATTTTTAAAGCTAATTTGGTTTGGAATTTTAGAGATGAATTTTTCTAATAAATTATTATTTGAGTTTTCCAAAATGTTTTTAGTAGCTTCAAATATTTCATCCTCATCATTTTCAATTATATTTATTTTTTTTGATTTTAAAGTTCTAAAATCTATATGTAAGTGCAGATTATGATCTATTATTTCCTTCAAAGTTAAAAACCTATTTAGTTCCTCTGAGTAAAATTTTTTCAGAATTGTTCTATCTTTATCTTTTATTAAAGGATTTATATTAATTGGAATAGAATTTAACTGCAAAAAAGGTACGTCTATTATCTGATTATAACTATGTATACCTCCTTGATGGCAAATTACGAGACATGATTTTTTAAAAATTACGTATTGAAATAATTTTTCGCTATCAGTATCTATTTTAATTTCCTTATAATTAGCACTATTGAATTTTAAGTTTTCAGAAATAGCTGAAATAAATCTAATAACATAAAATTCTTTGCTTATAAGATATTCAATAGTTTTATTAAGTTTATTTATATCTGAGCTTCTTGAAACAGAGCCATTATAATATTTATTATCCTTTTGATGAATTGAAATAATTTTTCTATTTTTATCGAAATTATAATTTGCACATATTTCATCAAATATTTTTTTTACATTAATGTTTTCATCATTAGCTAAAATATAATTTTTATATTTTAAATTAAATTCTCTATGAATTTTATTAAAAATTGATTTAGGATTTATTGTTTCATAGTTCCAATTTGTGAGTCCAATCAATCGTGAGTTTATTAGGGGAAATAAAAGTAAATATAAAAAAAAATTTTCTTTAATGACGATGTGATCAGAATAAAAAGTATCAAAAAATTTATTATTTTTTAAAAATCTAGGATAAAGAAAAAAAATTTTGTATTTTTTTTGATTAATTAAATTACTTTTAACAATAGTATCAAGTGATTGGATATAAGCTCCAATCTGCCAAGAATTTATATGTAAAAATCTATATTTTGAAAAATATAAACCAATTATAAAAGGTAAATAAAAAAAAGAAATTAAGGAAATTAATATCTCTTTAAATAAAATTAATAATCTTAAAACCAACCAGCCATTAAAAATTTTTTTAATAGTTGTGTCTTTTAAAGTATATAAAATTTTTTTAAGAAGATTTGGTCTAAATATTTTTTTACCATCAAAATCAATTGGATTAATTGGTTTAAAAATTCTAAAAAAAATTAAATCAATTTTTTTTTTAAAAGTAGAATATTTTTTTATCATCTATAACATCATGATGCGAGTTATCAGTAATTAAATATTTTTTATTTTTTTTATTCAATAGTTTTAAAATTGATGAAATTATTTTTTCTTTACTGATAAAATACTTTTTTGTTAAGTGATATGAAGTGGGCTGATGAATATCTGGTAATTGTAATAATACAGGCTCAGATTTAAATATGGTCTTATTATACTGAATCAGTTTTGATACTATTTCTGATCCAATAGAACAGATTTCATGACTTGAGTTATCCAAAATTAATAGTTGCCTAGTTTTTTTAACAGATTTTATAATATTTTTTATATCTAAGGGTTTTAAAGAAAGTAAATCTATATGATCAAAACTTACTGCAAGTTTTTTTAATATTGGATAACATTTTAAAAACTCTATCGTAGAATAAGAATTAGTAATAACAGTAAGATTTTTACCTTTGGATAAAAATTTGCATTTACCAATTTTAAATTTAGTTTTATTTTTTTTTATTGAACTTTCTGTTTCCTTAAGCTGGTGGCACCATCTATGTTCTATAAAAATTACTGGATTTGGATCTCTGATAGATTGACTTAATAAAGCGCCAGCATTTGATGGAAGCGATGGAGTTATCACTTTTAAACCAGGTATATGAGCAAACCAACTTTGTAAATTTTGTGAATGTGTTGGTCCTTGCCCCCAACCTTTTCCAACTATTAGTCTTATAGTTAAATTAATTCGATTTTTGTTCCCAAACATAAAATTCCATTTTGACGCAGAATTTACCAATTGATCCATAGCTAATAAAAAAAAATCCATACGTTGATGTGAAACTATAGGAGCTAATCCATTTAAACTCATACCAACAGCAACTCCAGTCATTGCATTTTCAGATACTGGAGTATCAAACACTCTATTTTCCCCAAACTTTTCTACTAATTTATTTGTTGTATTAAATATTCTGTCACTATCATCAGCTCCTAACCCAAAATAAACTGTTTTAGGATTCCTACGCATTTCTTGGTGAAGAGTTGTATTTATAACCTCATTAAATTTAATAATTTTTTTTTTCATTTTTTTAAGAATATATTTTTAAAAAATTTTTATAATCGGGATTTGGACTATTTTTTGCAAATTTAAAAGATTTAATTATTTTGTTTTCAATATTTTGTTCAATTTTTTTAAGCTTTTTTTCATCTAAAATTTTTTTTCTTAACAAATAATTTTTTAAAATCATTAATGTATCTTTCTTATTTGATCCAACAAACTTATAATTTATTTTAGGACCTGTATGTTCGCAAAATCTATTTGTCAATACTTCTATAAATAACGGTTGATTAGTATAAGTTTTTAATATTCTTTTTAATTTTGAATAAAATTTAATTGGATCAGAGTCTTTTATCTTAAATGAATTTATTTTAAATGACTTTGCAATATCAAAAATTTGAATATTTTTATTACGTCTTTTGTTTAGGTGTGAGTTCACGGAGTACTGATTATTTTCACAATAAAAAATTACAGGTAGTTTTTTTAAAGATACAAAATTAAGTGTCTCATAAAATACACCCTCTTCGGTTCCTGCATCTCCTACAAAAATACAAGTTCTATTATTTTTATTTTTTAATTTTAAAGAATATGCAAATCCAGCTCCAACAGGTATAGAATTAGAAACTATCGCAGTTGAACCTAAAAAATTCTTGCTTAAATCAATCAAATGCATCGAACCTCCGTTGCCATTGGAACAACCATTTTTTTTTCCATAAAGCTCTGAAAAAAATTTTGTGATTGATCCACCTTTTGCTAAATAATGTCCATGAGATCTGTGATGACTAATAACGTAATCATTCTTTCCTAACAAATTGCAAATGCCTGAAGCTGAAATTTCTTGACCAATAGATAAATGGATTGGTGTTCTTATTTCCTGCTTAAAATATTCGTTTGCTATAGCAGTTTCTATCATTCTTATATTTAAGGATGATAAAAAAAGATTTAGAATTTCTTTATTAGTAAAATTCATGGTGTAAACCAAAAATAATCGCCATCATAATTATTCGCATTAAAAAATTTGATCCAATCTTCTTGGTGCATTATAGTTTTAGCTGTTAAATTCCACGAATACATTCTTTTTTTTTCCTCATCATTTGAATATGCGTCTACAATTATAAACTTATTTTTTTTTGAAACTCTACAAATTTCTTTGAGTGATCGTGCACAACCCTCTTTATCTAGGTTATGAATAGTATTAATTGAAATCACTAAATCAAAATAATTATCCTTGAAAGGAATATCGTCACAACTTCCGACTTTTAAATTTTCTCTTACATCTTCTAAAGAATTTGCTATAGCATAATCTGATATATCTAAGCCATGAATCGAAAATTCAGGAAATTGTTTTTTAAAATCATAAAGCATGAATCCTTTTCCACAACCCACATCTAAAATCTTGGCCTTTTTATCTAATTTATAATAACTAACAAAATCTTTCACAACTTCAGTCCAGTATTTAGGATTATAATTGTATCCACCATATCCATATTTTCTTTCTCCATCAAAAAAATCTTTTCCAAATTTTCTGGCGATAGATCTTTCATGATCTGTTCTTTGTTGCGCTGCAACTTTTAAATCTCTTTTTGTGATTGGATAATTTTTTAATAAATTAATTTGTGTCATTTAAAAATAATACTTTTATAATTGAAAAGTAAAATATGATACAAAAAAAAATGCCTAATTTTCCTAAAGAACTAAATTTTAACAGAAATGGATATACTTTTGTAAAGATCGATAAAAATTTAAATAAAAAATTAATTTTAATTAGAAAAATACTCAAAAATAAACAAGACTCTTTGATAAAATTAAATGAACGAAATTACTATAAAGAAATACTTAGACTTCAAAAACAAATTAATAAAAAAATTAGTACATCTAAATTTTTTGAAATTTATAAAGACTTTTTTTACGAAATATTCAAAGAAGAGAACTTTTCAATACAACATTATTTTTATTTAAGAGCAGTAAAACCAAAAAAAAATAAAAATTTTAAACCTATCTCATTCCACAGAGAAAGTTTTCAAGGTCCTAGTTATTTTAAAAAAATGTATAACATTTGGATACCACTTCTTAATTGCAATAATGAAAATGCACTAAAATTTTATCAAAAGAGTCACAAATTTATAAAAAATAAAGACTTTAAATTCAAAATTAAGAAAACTAGTATTACCAAAGGTTCAGATGCACATCAAACTGGTCTTTTATATAAATATCGTGAATTACTATTCAAAAGAAAAATTTATAAAAAAAAATTATTTAAAAAAAAAAATATAATTTTATTTTCTGGAGAATTAATCCATGGAAATGGTGAAAATTTAACAAATAAAATAAGATTTTCTATTGATGCTAGATTTATTTTGAAAAAGCATATGAAAAAAAATCATATTCAAAGTTCAACAGGAAAAGAATACTTTATTTCAAAAAGTTATTAAATGTTAGATTTTTTTAAATTTTTAATTTTTTTTCCAAATCAAGGAATTATTTTTTTAAAGGACAAAAATTTAACTAAAAATTATTTTAATATTTTAAAAATTCTTTTTTTAAAAAAACAAAATAAATATGATAAAATTATAATTTTAAGAGATTTTATTTATAAATCTTTTAGTATTTTGTATTTAATACCAGCGTTAATTTTATATTTGTTAAATTATAAATTCGTTGCAAGCGACCCAAAAAGCATTGGAACATACTCAGAAGAGCTTGAATATATACTTTCTAAAAATACTTATAATAAATTAATTCTCTTAGAACCAAAATCATATTGTGCTAATAAATATTTTGCTAATTTTTTTTATAAAAATAAATTTATAATTTTTAGATCTAATATAATATCAGCTTTATTTATACCGTTTACATATATAAATTTTTTATCGATATCTCCTTATTCAAATATAAAAAATTTAATTTTCCAAAGACAATATTATTACAAAAATAATGATAAAAAATTTAATTTTGATCACGAACTTTTGTTCAGTGGAAGATTGTTAGCTAAAAAAAAAAATATCCAACTCAATTTGCTAGATAGTAAAAAAGATAATATTAAAAAAAAATGTTATTTGCATTTAAGAGATGAACAGAACATACCTTTAAGGAACTCAAAAATAACAAATTACTTAGAGGCTATTAATTTATTGATTAAAAATAATTTTGAGATTTACTATTTTGCTTATAAAGATCCGGGAATAAATATTAAAGAATTTAAATTTTTTAACTTAAAATTAGAGGAAAATAAAAAATATCAAATAACGTTAACCCCAGAAATAGATCTATATTTAGGGCAAATTAGTGGACCATTTCATCTGTTTCATTCTTTAGAAACAGATATGATATTAACTGATAATGTAATATTTAATCATCTAATATCAAATACAAACGTAATAAGTTTATTTAAAAAATATATTAAAAATAATAAAATTTTAAATATAAAAGAAATATTTAAAATGAATCTTGAATGTATTTGGGATTCTAGAATTTTGATAAACAAAAATATTATTGCTGAAGATAATAGTCCTGATGAAATTTTAAACGCATGTTCTGAATATTTAGAAAAAAATTTTGAAACTAATAAAATAGATTTTTTAAAAGAATTTAATAATTTTAAGAATTATTATTTGATAAATTTTATATCCAAATATTTTAAAAATAAGACAAAATGCTTTTGAGAAGATCAAAGAAAAATAAAATAAAAAAATTTTTTATAAAATATTTTTTCTTAGTTAATGATGGTTTTGATCATTATCTTAATTTAAGCAAAGTAACTTCGAATAAAAGAATAAAACTAAATTTTAATAAATTTTCTATTCTTTTTAATATAAGAAGATTTATTATTTTGTTTTTACAAATTATTTTTTTGCCCTTAGCATTTATTATGTACTTAACTAATACAAAAATAGTATCTGCCAATCCTTTTACGATTGGAAATTGTATAGAGGAGATAGAGTGTATTTTAAAGCGAAATTTATTTAGAAAAAAAAAATACAATCTTATTTTTTTTGCTCCACCTCAAATATCACATAATAATTATCTTCCGCATTTTTTTGATACAAAACTTATAGTCTTAAAATCTGCGTTTTGGGCTATTTTAATTATACCTTTGTCTCATTATAGGTTTTGTCTAGAGAATGCTGTAATAAAAAATAATACATCCTGTATATTTCCAACTCAATATACAAATAAAATTAATGAGGATGATGCAATTAATCAAAACATATTATCTCATAATATTATTTTTGAGGAATTATTAAATTATAAAAAAAATGATCATAAATTTATTGATTTCAAAAGTTCCCTAAAAAAAACATTTTTTTATAAAATTAAAAAGAAATATGATTTAAAAAATAAAAAATTTTGTATTTTTCATTTTAGAAATGAAGAAATTCATAAAACAAGGAATAATAACTTTAAAAATTATTACAAATCAATCAACTACTTATTAAAGAGAAATTATAAAATAATCATACTATCGAGTGCAATAAAATTTAAGAAAAAAAATGTAATTATTATAGATCCATCAAATAAAGATAATCATATAGATCAATTTTATTTAATAAACTATTGTGCTTTATATGTTGGCCCCTTAAGTGGCCCGTGGGCACTAGCAAATTTGTTAAAAAAAAGAATAATTTTAACCAACACTGTTGTATTTAATTTTCCAATAATAAATAATAACTTCATAAATTTACCCAAACAGATTTATAAGAAGAATAAAAAAAAAAAATTAACAATTAGAGAAATATTTGAAAATAAATTAGAATGTTGTTGGCAATATAATGATTTAAGAAAAAAGAATGTTTACCTAAAAGATAACACCTCAAATGAAATTTTAAAAGTGATTAAGTTTTCATTTAATAAAAAAAAAAGATTTATAAGCTTTAAAAATGAAAAATTTTATAAAAAACAAAAGTTTAAAGAATTTTTAATAATAAACAAAATACCCTTCTGGTATTAATTTATTTATTTTTTAAAATTGAATCATTTAAATTTAAATCTTGATCAATAACTCTATATGGACTTAGAAAATGATTTCCCAAATATCTTTCAATTTTTGTTAAATCGGAATATGAAAATATTTTCCAATTTTTATTTTTTTCAAAAGAATTATTTTGATATTTAAAATTTCTAACTAATATTGGTAAACCCAATCTATTATGCTCTGTTGGGACGGTTCTATGAAGTGTAAGTGATGTAAAACATGCAACGTCACCTAAGTTAAGATTTGTTTTATATACTGAATATTTTTTTGGCAAATTTAATGGTTCTCTATTTCTGTGCGGTATGTGGCCCCATTTATTTGATCCTTTTATAAAAGCAATTTGACCAGTTAAACTATTTTTTTGAAAAATTGGTAACCAAAAAATTAGGGTAGATATATCAGCCCCTGACCATATTTCTTGATGCCACTCTTTAAAGTGATAATTAAGCTTATTACTTGCTTTTTTCTTAGTATTAATTGTAATGACATTATCATCCAAATACGCCAAATCAGATCCAATTAAATTTTTAGTAAAGTTAAAAACTTTCTTACTGAATAAAATTTCACTTATTATTTTTTTATTAATTAAATTTTCATTAATCGGTCTTACAAATTCATACTCTGAAAGTAAATTATTATGCAATTTTAAATTAAAATTTTTATATAAATTTCCAGAAGATTTTCCATTTATAGCTTTAAGTGACTCTACTTGCAGTTTTCTAATTAATTTTTTAGGTATTGCATTTCTAATTATTTTATAACCATTTTTTACTAATGAATTTTCCATTTTAATTTGCTGTAAGGTAATTAGTATTTTTATTTAATTTAACAATCTCAAAAACTTTATCAAATTTAAAATTTAATTTTCTATGATTCACAACGATAATTGTTGTATTTTTGTAATATTTTATAATTTTCTTTAAAATTATTTTTTCACTATCTAAATCTAATGCACTAGTGCTTTCATCTAAAATTAATATTTTAGGATCTAAAAACAATATTCTAGCGATGGCTATTCTTTGTTTTTGACCGCCACTTAACTCAGGTGAATCAATTTCAATTTTTTTTGTAAAAATCTCGTTAAACTCTTTTACAATATTATTCAAACCACATATATCGAATATTAATTTTGCTTTATTTGGATTATATTTATTTGTATCAAATGATATATTTTCATATAAAGTCCCTTCAAATAAAAATGGTTCTTGAGATACATAGCCAAAAAGATCTGTTACTAAGTTATTTTTTAATTTTTTTCCATCGAATAGAATATTTCCATTGGTAGGCTGAATTAAGCCTGTCAAAAGATTCAAAAATGTTGTTTTTCCTGAACCAGACCGCCCTTTTAAATAAATTTTTTCACCTTTTTTAATTATACAATCAAATTTAAAATTATTATCTTCATTATAATTAAATTTAATATTATTTAAAATTATATTTTTTTTGAAAGTTTTTAAGTAATTTAGTTTTTCTTTCTTTAAGGTTAAATTTTTTTCAAATTTAAAAAAATTAAAAAAAGATATTTTATAACTGTTAAATGTTTGGAAATGACGATAAAATTGAAAAAGAGTTGGTATAGATTTCCATAATAAAAAAACTATAATTCCGAAAAAACTTATCTTCTCTAATGAAACTATTTTATTGTAACTAAAAAAAACATAAATCATTATTGCAGAATACAGTATTAACTCTAATAATTGCTTAGGATAAAGACCAATAAAAAGTTTTTTTTCGTTGAGAAATAAAAATTGATTTTGATAAATTTTTAAATTCTTTAAAATTTTTTTTCCAATATTCAATAAAATCAAATCCTTTAATGCTAAATTAATATAAATTGTAATTTGATTTATTTTTTTTGAAATTTGAATTTCATTTGAAACAATTTTTTTTAAAATATTTTTATTTAGTAAAAAAACTACTGAATACAAAATGAATATTACAATAACCAAAAATATTATTTTAGGCTCGATATATAATAACATTAGAACATATAGGATAAGAATTAAAATACTATTATAAATGTATAAAACTGCACTCAAGCAAGTATTGATGTTTTGAATTTCAGTTGTAGCGATATTAATTACTTCACTTCTATTAGAAACAACTTTATGAAAATGTTTATGATTAAGTATTTTTTCATAAAAATTTATTTTAATTTTATTTGTTATTTCAGAGCTAAGACTTTCAACCAAAATATTAAGAATTATTGATATAAAGGCAGTAATTAAATTTAATATTAAAAAAATAAAACCTAGTTGAATTGTTAAATCAAAATTATTTTCAAAAGAAAGTGGATAATAATTTTTGAAATAATAATTATCCAGTATAACATCTGGTTGAATGATAATTGTAATAAATGGATAAATCGAAACTACACTAAAAGACTGTAATAAAGACATAAATATTGACAAGGAAAAAAATAAATAACTTTTATTTTTTGAATAAAAAAAATAATTTTTAAATATAAATGTGAAAACTTTGATCATTATTTTATTAGTACAACTAAATGATATTACAATTTTTAAAAGTATATAAATTAAATAAATCTATATATAAATTGGTTAAATAACTATGATAAAACAATTAGATTTACTAATACTGGATAATTTAAGATATAAAATTGATAAGAAAACAGAAGAATTTTTGATTGGCTTAAGTAATCCTTTTCATAATCCTCAATATCATTTTTTATCGAGGAGAATAACTAACATACCAAATTTCCCATATTATTTTGAGAACAAAGGATTAAAAGCACTGACAATTTACACAGATTTTGTAAGTTTAAACGATAAAATTTTTAATAATAATACTCAACACAATAAAAATAATATAATTAAGATTATTGAAAAATTAAGACCAAAAATAATTTTTTTAAGAGATTATTCCGTAATCAATCAATATCAGTTAGGTGAAATCTATAATCTTAATTATAAAAAGAAAATATTCACTAGTATAGGTTTTCCCTTACCATCAAAATCATATTACAAATATTTTGATAAAATTTATTTTCGAAATACTAATGTTTTAGACAGGCAAGGTTCTTATGCTAAAGAATATAAATTAATATTTCACTCATTTAATGAGAAAATATTAGAAAAAATTACAATTAAAAATTTAGAAGATCGAAAAATAAATTTATCTTTTTGTGGTAGTGTACAATCTAATTCTGCTTTACATCATTTTAGAAGATACCATACAATTATTAAACTTATTGAGGAAAAAATTGATATCGATCTTTTTCTTAAAGAAGACAACTCATTTGAACATTACATGCGTTTTTTTAACTACTTAATTTATAAAATTTTTGGTAAAAAATATTTTATATCTTACGAAACTCTCGAATTAATTGGTAAATTAGTTAAGAATACGCTTAACAAGAAATATAAGGTGTTTTTTAAAATTGCAAAAGATCAAAGATTAATTGAAGATAGAAAATTTCCCTTGTACAAGGGACCAATTAAATTTCTTTTTCCATTCAAAACAAAAAAAGCAATTTATGCTGAAGATTACTATTCGGTAATTAATAATTCAAAGGTTTCACTAAATATTCATAATGATACAGACAAAAAAAAATTTGGTTTCAATATAAGAAATTTTGAGATCACAGGTTTAAAATCTTGCTTATTAGTTGAGAATGGAAGTCAAATAAATAAAGTTTTTATTAAAGATAAAGAGTTAATAACTTATGATAATAACGAAGACCTTATGGAAAAAATCAACTTCTTAGAAAAAAATAAGAAATTTGCTGAAGAAATTGCTTTGAATGGGCATAAAAAAACAATTAATTTTCATACACATAAATTAAGATCTGAACAATTTTTAAAAGATTTTTTAAATTATTTATAAAAGTATTAAAAAATATATGTGCGGAATTACTGGAATTATAAATTTAACTAACGACCTAGCATGCGAAAAAAATGAAATTTTAAATTTTAATAACTCGTTAGTTCATAGAGGCCCAGACGATAATGGAATTTATATTAATTCTAATAAAAAAATTAGTTTAGGTCATTGTAGATTAAATATAATTGATTTAACACAAAATGGAAAACAGCCAATGAGTTATTTGAATGATAGATATTGGATAACTTTTAACGGTGAGATATTTAATTTTTTAGAATTAAAAAAAAAATTAAAATATTTTGGATATGAATTTTATAATAATACGGATACGGAAGTAATTTTAGCATCTTATGATAAGTGGGGAGAAAATTGCTTTAATAGGTTTAATGGAATGTGGGCCATTGGAATCTGGGATAATAAAGAAAAAAAGTTTTGTCTATCTAGGGATAGGTTTGGAGAAAAACCTCTTTATTATAGGGTTAAAAATAATAGATTGAGCTTTGCATCTGAACTTAAATCTTTTAAATATTTAAAAGATTTTGACTTAAGTGAACTTGATTATAAAATTTTAGATAATTTTCAAAATTTAGAAAATAATTTTACTAATTTTATAAAAACAGCAAAAACTCTTGAGCCTGGATCAAATTTAATTGTTAAAGATAATAAAATTTCCTTTAATAAGTGGTGGTCAATTCATGACCATATTACAAAAAAAGATAACAGTTATGAAGAAAGATTAGAAGAGTTTAGAGATTTATTCATAGACTCTTGCAAGATAAGATTACGTACTGATAGGAAATTTGCAACTAGTCTCAGTGGTGGTGTCGACTCAACAACAATTTTAGCTACTATAAAAAATTTTTATGATGGTGATTTTGAAATTCCTTCATATTCAGTTTTATTTAAAAATACTATTTATGACGAGAGTAAATATATTCAGGAAATAGAAAAATTTCATCAAAATAAAATTAATAAAATAGATTTTTCAAAAATAAAATTAAGTCCTGAAGAACTAATAAGAATTATATATTCAAATGAAAATCTAGATGAACCTCACATTGGGCCGTGGTTAATTTATAAAGAAATGAAAAGTCATAATAATGTTGTTTCAATCGATGGCCATGGTTCAGATGAAATGCTGGGGGGATATTATGATCATTTTCAATTTGCAATAAATGATCAAGTAAATTTACAAAATAAAATTAAATTAAAAAATTTACAAAAAGAAATTTTTTTAAATGAAGAAAAAAGTAATGAGAGAAAATTGAATAATGAAATTAATTTAAAAAAAAATTTGAAATATTATTTAAAAAAAATTATTCCTTTTGATTTAAGAAAAAAATTTTATAAAAAAACACCCTTGGATAATATTTCTTTTAAAGAAAAATCTTTTAACACACATTTAAACAAAAAACTTTTTCATGATTTCCATAGCTTTTCCCTACCTAAAATTTTGAACAATTATGATAAACTATCAATGGCACATGGGATTGAAGTAAGGTCACCATTTTTAGATTGGAGACTAGTTAAATTTTGCTTTTCTTTAAGCTCAGAAGATAAAATTTCTACTAATAACAATAAGGTCATACTTAGAGATTATATGAAAAAAATCACTCCAAAAAATATTTATTCCAGAAAAAGTAAAATAGGGTTTGTCACACCTCCAAACTTTTTTAGAGAGAAAAATTTAGAAAGTTTTATTAATGATACTGTTAATGAAAAGGATTTTTTATCAAACAATTTTTTTGATGGAAGATTAATTAAAAATCAATTTTTAAGAATTACCAATTTATCTAATTATAATCCTAGTAAATGGTCTGATGTTCCATTTTGGAAATATATACAAACATATATTTTATATAAATCTTTTGAGTCAAATGACTAAAAATAATTTTATATATTTGAATCTAAGAACAGTTTTTCACAAAATTATTTTAATACCAAAAAAATTAGAAATAATTTATGAAAAAAAATTATCAATTTTAATATTTTATTTATTAAGACCAGTAATATTTGTTTTTGAAAAAATTCTTGAAATGAAAAATATTATATTAATATATAATATTTCAGATGGTGCTGGTCATCTTTTAGAAGAAACTGATTATTTATATAAACTAAATATAAAAAACAAAAAAATATTTAAAGATAAAAAAGTATTTTGGATAACCAAGAAAACAAATCTATTTTCTGAATTTAAAAAAGAATTTGGAAAGAATTTTAAATTCATGAAAATAATATTATCAAAAAAAATTTTTTATCTTGTTTTGCCAATATTATTTACAAATAATAGAAAAATTACTTTTGATTGTGGATTAGGTCAACAATCTTACAATTTGAATGATCAAAAAATAGATTTTAATTATAATAGTATTCTTCAGACTGGAATTAGAATGAAATACAAAGAAACATACTTAAAAAAAAGTATTCAAATTAAAAATAATTATAATTCTAAGTATAAAAGTTTTATTAATAAAAATTATAGTAAAAAAGAAATTAGTGAATTTTTTTATAAATTAGGTATTAAAAAATCAAAAAAAATAGTTCTGGTTCAATTAAATAATCGTAAAATTAATCAAAGCGCAAAACCAACTCAAGCAAAAGAATTCGAAAGTCTTTTTAAATACTTAAAAAAAAAAAATTATCAAATTATTTTGATTGGAAGAGAAAAAATGCCAAAAATTTTTAAAAAATATAATGTGATAGATTATGCGAACTCAAAATTCAGTTCATTTATTAATGATATCAAAATTTTTCATATATCTGATTTTTCAATTATATCTGCTTCTGGTTTGTATTTTATTCCATATTTTTTAAGGAAAAAATTTCTTTATATCAATGGATGGGGTTTTTCAGAAAACCTTGGGCATAATAACTCTCTACAATGGCCAGCTTTAGTCAAATCTAAGAATGGTTTTTTAAAACTTAGTAAACAAAAGAAAATATATGTGGATAGTTTTAATTTGAATCATAGCGTCATACCCTTAAAAAACACAATAAAAAACATAAATAAAAATGAACTCGTTCAATCTTTTAAAGAGTTAGAAAATTCAAGAAAAAAAAAGAAATTTAGAAAATATCATAAGCTATTTTTGACTCTTTCAGGTAATAATTTTCCAGATCTTTTCCTTAAAAAATATAATAATTTAATTAATGATTAAATCTTTTTTAAAATTTTTTAGATATAAAATTTTTTATAAAATTGAATTATTTTTTATTGGATTAATTATTTCACTTAAAAATTTAATTTTATTTCCAAACAGTTTCATAGGTATATATGATTTACAAAATAGAGATTTAAGTTACGATATTTATGAATATTTATGCTTTTTAAATATAAAAAAAAAATGTCTAGGAAAAAAAATAATAATCTATATTTATTCTGCAAATAAATTTAAGAGTAATATTCAATTTTCTTCTTTTTTTTTGAAAATTTTAAATCAGTTTGACGTAAAATATATCTTAATTAATAAAAAATTTATTACCAAATATAATATATTTTTTTTTAATACGCATTTTTTTGATAAAACAACCGATTCTATTTCAATATGGAACAAATTAAATCCAAATAAATTAGTCAATTTAAGTTTTTTAAAAAAAAATTCTAAATATCAAAATAAATTGAATATTTTTTTAAAAAAAAATAAATTAAATAAAAAAAAACTTGTTACTTTAACTGTTAGAAATAGTCCTTTCTCAAAACAATGTAATACTCCTAAGAAATTAATTGTAAAAATATTTAACTTTTTAAAAAAATTAAATTATAACCCACTTATCATAAACGATAATATATATCCCATTAATTTTGATAAAGAATTTAAAGTATTAAACAGTAATGATTTTTTATTCAGGTCACAGTTTTATACATATTCTATTTTAAATATTTCAACATCTAGAGGGGCTGGAAACCTAATAATTACCCTTCCAACAAATTGGATAATTTTTAATTTTCAAAAAGAAGGTATTAAAAGATATAAATTTTTTAAAAAATTAAATAATTTAAATAATAATTTCAGTGAATTTACTATGAAATTTAACGATTTTAATAGTATAAAGAAAATAATATTAAATTTTTCAAAATCTAATGTCAGAAAGCAAAAAATATAAAGTTTTTTTTAATAAAGATAAAAAAACTGGAAAAAAAATAAAAAATAAAATTGATAAATATGGTTTTTGTATTGTTGAAAATGTTTTATCAAAATCTATTGTAAATTCATTAATCAAAGAATTAAAAGTTGCGAATAATAAGATAAATAAAAATATACAAAATATTATAGATTGTGAAAAAAAGGGTATTTCTGCTAATGATATATATAAAAAAAAATTAGCACATTTAAGATTACAAAAAAATAAGCACAGACCTCCTAAAGCTGTACATGATTTAGTTTGGATGCCTAAATTTGCTAAAGCAATAGCAAGTTCAAATATTTTAGAATGCATCAAAATAATCCTTGATGATCATGTAAGATTAAGCCAATTCCATACTAAAATTATAAGGAAACAAAAACAAAAGCGTTTTTTCTATCTTGATATTATGAAGACATTGAGACCAACTGGTTATGATAAAAATTTAAGAGACTGGCACACAGACTGGCCTCACGATCCATGGGGAGGAGGACCTACAGCTAAAACAAACTTAGGCTCTTTAAAAGAGCCTTTCCCAGACGTTACAATGAGTCTTACAGTTATATGGTTTCTAACAGATATTAAAAAAAAAGGTGGAACTATCGTTATACCAGGTTCGCACAAAAGAAAAAAAAGTCCGAGATCATTAAATATAAATCTATACAAACCTTTAAAGAACGAAATAACTGTTTCAGCATCGTCAGGCTCTGTGCTAATTCAAGACTCAAGATTATGGCATTCGCCTCCACCATCTTCAATTGATGAAAATAGGATTGCAGTAATTAACAGATGGTCTCCATGGTGGATGTCTATAAATGATTATGCTTATGATTGCATAACTAATGTAATGTGTAGACCTTTATCAAAAAGAGAATTTAAAAAATTACCTAAAAAACTTCAGCCATCTATGGTTCATTTAATTCCAGATTTAAAAGAAAATCTAACAAAAGAAATTATTAATCGCTCATATTTGTCTATAAAAAATTCATTAAAGAAAAAAAATTGATTATTTTGTTTTTTTTTCTTGTAGAAGAGCTTAGTTGATTATTTACTTGTCAGTCTAAAAATTGCATTCCCAACTTTTTCATATCCTTCTACATTATAATGACCAAAAAAACCAAATGGGAAAAGATCTAAAGGATTATTTTCTTTATCAAACACTTCTTTATGAATATCTATAAAAGTGATACCTAATTTATTCACAATTTTTTTAATTCTTTTATAATCTTTGTTTGTATAATTATAATCTAATTTGTATCTAAAATATTCTGGTAAATAGACAAAATATAATTTTGCATTTTTATTTTTTGCTAGATCATTAGATAATTTAAGTATTTTAGATAATTCTTTCATACTATTATGATTCGGATTTTTAATTAAATAACGTAAATTAAAAAGTTTTATAAATTTTATATAATTAAACTTATTTAAATTTGAATTCTCAGTAATTTTATTTTTAAATCTATTTTGTTCATCAATAATTTCCTGATGTACTATTTTATCTATTTTGCTTTGTTTTAATTTAAGATTTTGACTATAGTTGATATCATCTAGGTAATTTTTTAATATTTTATTTTCTAATTCTTCGTTTAAATTTATCAAATCATTTCCCTCAAAAAATAATATTAAAATTTTGTTTACATTTAAGTCCAAATACTCTCTTAAAGAAGCATAATATATTAATGGACCATTGCTGCCATATCCTAAGTTTAATACTCCTTTTTCTGATCTTTTTCTTAAAATAGAACCAATATCATGGGGTCTATTTACACACTCACCAAACGTCATAGAGTCACCAACTAATAGATATTCAATTTTTTCTTTATCCCATTCATAGTCAGGATTATTAAATCCATATCTATCGCTAAAATAAATTGAGTAATAACCATTTTCATTACAACTTAGTGTCTTAGAATTTGAGATACCTGATAATGGTTGAATATCTAATTCTTTCTTTAGGAAGGTTATCGGAGGAACTTTTACTACTATTTTTTCTCCTTTGGACTTTAATTCTTTATAAACTGTTTTCGTATCTTTAGTATCATATTTTTTACCTGTATTATTAAAATATAAAGTTTCCTTAATAACTTGTTCTTCAATTGTTATTTTTTCTTTTAATGCTAATTTTTCTAAAGTTAGAGGTCCTCCCTTAAATGTTATATAAATCTCAGCAATATAAGTGATTATGAATATTAATACAAAATTAAATAAGATAATTTTTTTTTGAAAATTGTTTAAAAAAAATAAAACAAATGAAAAAAATGTTAGGAAAATTAAGATTAAATAATAGATAAAATAATATTCTCTTTTTTTACCATCCCAATAAATTTCTGACTTATAAAATACATATATAGTTAATGAAATAGTTATACATAAAAAAAATAAATCTGAATATTTAATAAAAAAATTATATAATTTTTTCATATCTACAATTTAAAAAAAAATTTATACTATAATTCAATCACTTCAGTAAAAGGTGATTTTTTTAGGGTTTGATCAAGACCAAAACCAGGGGAATAACTTTTATTTGAATCTGGCCAAATTTTTTTAATTTTGTTCTCAATTATTTTCCAATCACTATCTTTTAAAGATACTATATCTCCATTTTTTAAGCTCTGATCCAAATATGATCTTGGAGCATAAGAATTTGTAAAAACTCTTCTTATATTAAGTGTATCTATACCTAGCTTGTCAAATGCCCATGGAATGAATTTTTCTACATCATTTTTATTTTTTTCATTTGCAACAAATTCAAAATGAATATTTAATTTTTTAAATTTATTTCTAATATGTTTAATATTTGAGACAAAAGTATCAAAATTAGCTTTTTTCTCAATATTTTCAAAATTTTCTTTATTATGACTATGAACTGAAATGTGTAACCAATCTAATATTTTAAATTGGTCAATGTTTCTTTTGTGTAGTAGTAGACCGTTTGTTACTATGGTTATAATAGTTTTCTGTTGAAAATATTCCTCTTTAAATTTTTTAAGAACATTTAAATACTCGTGTATATTTTTTGTCATTAATGGTTCAAAATGACAACCAATAGATATCCTATGACATGTTTTGTAAATTTTTTTTAAAATCTTCTCAAAATATTCTACTGAAATCTGAGAGTGTCTAACTTGTAAATCTGTTGTACAAAATACACAAGCTAAATTACAAACATTCACAGGATCAAATCTAAATTTTATAACTTCACTTAAATCACTATTGAGTACTTCTCTGGCTAATAAATTAGGGTCACCTTCAACAGGAAAAATATTTAATGTTTTAGGTTTTGGATGGAAATATTTTGGATTTTTTGCATCTCCCAAATAACCAAAATGATCTTCATTACATATAATTTTCTGCTGAATTCTTTTTTGTTTCATAATTTGTTTATCAAACTAAAGACAAAATATTAATTTGTTTCATCTTTTTTTATATTTTTAATTTGATCTTTAAAGAAAATTCTTTCCTTTAAATTATTATTACTTATATCACTAAAATAAATTTTATTTTCGAGCAAATTATTTTTATTTTTACCTAAACAATTAAAAATAATTCTAAATAAATTAACATGATTTAAATTTTCCATATTATAATTATTATTACAAGAAGATAGTTCTTTGTTATACTTTAAACTTATAAATGTAGAATTCTTATCTAAAAGATTATGATATTCTGAAGACTCTTTTGATTTTCTTATTAAGTGTGGCCCGTGATCACCTAAGAATATTATGATTGAATTTTTATCTTTTTTTATTAGATAATTTAATAACGTTAATATTTTTTTTTTTGCACAATCAAAATTACCCCTATAACCATTTTTTCTAACTATATTAGGCAGATTAATATTGTTGTTTTGTAGCTCTCCATGAGACACCTTTTTTCTAAAATTACAGCTTGAATCTAGAATGTAAGGAGGGTGAGGTAAATAAATATGTAAAAAATTGAATTGTTTATTTTTTTTTTCAAACTTAAATAAATCCTTAAAATTATTTATATTTAAAACTTTTTTATTAATTAAATTCTGATGAATTTTAGATAAATAACTATCAAAAAAAGTATGATAAAAAAGACCATTTATAAATTTATTGCCCAAAACAGGGATCGAAGATAAATCATCATTTTTATAACAATACTTGCTTTTCAATTCATATGAAAATTTGCATATAAAATAATTTGTTTCATAATCATTGTACTTAAAAATATTTCCCACTAAATTATTATTTTCATAGAAATTTGTGCCTAATTTAAAAATTTTAGGTTTAAAAAAATATTCGTCTTTGAAATAGTTTGTATTGAATAAGCTTGCTACAGATAAGAATGTGTTGGAATAATTGGATAGATGATTTTCCTTAAAAACAAACTCATTTTTTCGGAAAAAATCTACAAATTGTTTATTGTTATCATCATATAATATTTCTAAATACTCACTGCCTGTGAACATATCAGAGATTATAAAATAAATATTTGGTTTTTTTTCTAATACTTTTGTATTCAATGGATTATTTTGAAATACAGAATTTAATTTATAATTTTTAAATAAACTTGAATTTTTAACAGAAAGTCCAATATGAAATGTGAAAGATATAGTAAAAAATAAAACTACTATTTTTTGAAATTTATAATTATAAAATTTTTTTATTATAGCTGATATGATTATACCTCCAAAAATCCAACAAATTAAAGATAACCAAAATAATTTATCAGGATTATTCATTCCAAATTTATCTATAAAAATAGATAGAGCTTTTTCTATGGCTCTAAACTGAAAAAAATATAAAAATATTATTGAAGATGTAATTAATGATCTTCGTAAATCTTTTTTAAAAAAAAAAATAAAATATTAAATTAATTGATAAAAGAATAATAAAAATTAAGAGATAGCTTTGAAGAAACTCAGTAAAAGAGATGAATTCAGTACCTATATTAATTGAAAAAATAGTTAATATTGGAACAAAGCTAACTATTATAAAAAAAAACAAAACAGTAATTTTTGTTTTTAAATCGAAAAAGTTACTCATCAGGTTTTTGTTTTTTATTGAATAATTTTTTTTGAATATTTTTAAAAAACGTTGTAATTTGAAAAACCATATCTTTAAAGAAAACCCAAACAGTAATAGATAGAACAATTAAAGCTTGCCACAAAAAAGTAAATATGCCTGGATCAATATAAGCATAGGCTTGATTAGGTATAAAAAAAAAATAAAATGAAGTACTAAAAAATAAAATATTAAAGTTCATAAACAAATTTTAAATATATTTCGTTATCATTTCTGCTCCATGCAAGCAAGCTTTTCCAACATTGAAAATGTTATCTTCTCTAATTTTAATAATTTGATCATTCCAATTTTTTTTTATTTCAGGTTTTTTAATTTCTTTAATTATTGAGTTTATCGAACTTAAGTTTTTTTCTGAGACTATATAACCAATTTTATTTCTTACATTGTCCTCAAAACATGGCAAATCAAGTTTTCTCCAGTTAGTATTATTCGTTTTTGGCAAAGTATCTATAAAAATTACTGGGCAACATTTTGAAAAGGCGAATTCGATAGCTGCACCTGACCAATCACTTATCATTGTAAAAGACTCTTCGTAACTTTTTAGACTATTCAATTCTTCATCTATTGCAAAATTTTTATCGTGAATAAATTTTGATTTAATTTCTTTAATTATTTTTTTATCATAAAGATAAGACATAGTATGTAATCTTAAAATAACTTGATTTGAGTTTTTTAATAATTGATCAATAATATTTATAATACTACTCTTAATAATTGAGCTTTCTCCCCAACTTGGAGCTATCAATATTTTTTTTTCTGAAAAATTATTTTTTGCTTTATCGTTTTTAATTAATGAATCTAATTTAGGATAACCAAAAGGTAATAATTTTTTTTGTTTTAATTTGAAAATAATTTCTCTTTTTCTCAATTCATGAAGATGGTAGTTACCTGCACACAAAATAAAATCATAATGATCAAAAGCTTTTTCATTATATATCCTATGACTACTAAATAAAGAGTGAAAAATGTAAAAATATTTTGTATTTGAATTTGATCTTTTTAAATATAAATTTTCTAAATCTGGTAAAGTTAGTATTAAAGCTTTGGCATTTAAGGTCTTAAAAAAGATTGTTCTCATTGATCCACTTCCAATAAAGAAAGTGTCTCGATCCTTCAAAAAATTATCCTCTAAATCAGATGTAACTCTATAAATTCCCTCTTTATATTTATTTTTTAACTCAATATAAAGACTTCCTAAATGATCCCAATCTCTTTTGTTCTCTACATAAAATATAATGCTATTTTCTAAATTATTTAACTTTTGAAAGTTAGAATAATTTTTTAAACTAAAAAAAAAATTTTTAAATACTTTCATTAATTGTTTTTTTGAAATTTTTATAATCTTTCCAATCGTCAAACTCGTACCATTTTGCAGAAGTTTTCAAACATTTTATTTTTATTTTATTTTGAATTAAAATATTAAAAAAATTTGTTAGGTGCATCTTTTTATTAGAAAACTTTTTATAAAATTTAATTAATTCGCCTCTTTTTTTTTTAGGAATATAGAAAATACCCGAATATTGATACTTTGTAATTTTTTTCTTATTTATTTTACCTCCAATTTTTTTTAAAAAATTTTTTTTACTTAATTGCAAATCTTCAGCATCATCTAGATAATTTTCTTTTCTTTGTTTCCAAATTTTCTCCCAATTTTTTAATATTGGAATAATCAATTCATTATTATTTCTTTTAGAATATATTATTCTCTGAATAATTTTTTTATCATAAAAAATATCTGTGTATGAGAAAATCAAGTTGTCTTTAATCTTCTCCAGACCTAAAAAAAATGAATAAAGCATATCCCTTGTTTTAAAATGCTTATTATAAATAAATCTTATATTTTTGTATTTTGACAATTTTTTTTTTATTAATTTCGATTTAAAACCAACAATTATATTGATTTCAAACTTTCCTAAACTATTAATATTTTCTATTATACGTTCTATAAGGGTCAGATTGTTTATTTGTAATAGACATTTGGGTTTCTTAATTTTTTCAAAAATTCTTGAACTTCTCCCGGCTGCTAATAAAACTATTTTCATAATCTTAAGTGTTTTAATATTAGATTATCTAAAATTTTCTGAGAATTGTTTTTTCTTTCAGGGTGAAACATTAAGCATAGAATTTTATCTTTCCTTGAATGACTAATCTCTATAGTGTCATCTCGATGTTTTGCAATAATTTCAAAATTAATTGAAACATCTTTTATCGCAAAATTATGATAAGAATTAACTTCAATTTTTTTTTTTTTTAATTAGAGAATTTTTAACAATTTTTAAATCATGATTTTTACTAACATGATTTTTTACCTTAATTATTTTATGATTAAAAATACTTCCAACCAACTGACTGCCACGACACACTGCTAGAATTGGTATTTTTAATTTAAGTGATAGTTTAAATAATTCTGTTTCTTTTTTATCTCTAAAAATGTTTTCTTTTTTTTTATTATAAATTTTTAAATCGTTCCCTCCAGTAAAAATAATCCCGTGTATTTTTTTATTTTTTAATAATTCAAGATCAAGATTATTGTAGTTACACAATATAGGGTTTAAATTTAGCTTTCTTGAATAGTCAATCCAATTTTTCTCAATACTAAATGAAAAACCTCTTTTTTTTGAATATTTAACATTTGTAGTTATTAAAATATTTTTCATTAAGACAACTTAGTGATATTTTTTTTTTCACAATCTATGAAAACAACATTTGAATTAACAAGTTTATCAAATTCTTTATTTCCAATACCGATCGCTGCAGGAATATTTAATTCTAGACATCTTATAGCCATGTGTGAATTAGAACCTCCATATTTTGTAACCAAACCTTTTATATTTTTTGTAAAGATGAAATCAAAACCCGGATCGGCATTATCTATTAATATAATATTGTTTTCTAAATTATTAATGTTATTAAAATTATTTAAATATTTAATTTTTCCCTCTATTTTTTTATTTGTTATATAATTTCCTTTAGCTAATGTTTGATTGAAGGAATATATATCTTCTGGATTTAAAATGATATCAGGTAATTTAATTTTTTTTAAAATATTAAAACTTTTTTTGTTTTCTCTTATTTCCTTTTCTAGAATAGTTTTTAATTTAGTTGTACTTAAATTACTATAACAAGAAAGAATTGTTTTAATTTCAATGTATTCCATATCTTCTCTTGGAATATTTATTTCATGTCCAAGTTTTATTAAATTTTCAAATATTGCATTGATGGCTTTTGTAAATTTAAATTTAGCAAATTCTCTATATTTAATTGACAATTTTGCTGTTCTAAAAAAATTTTCAACATTAATATTTAAGTTATTTTTTTTAAAAATTAATTTTATCTTTTTAAGTTTGTTTTCATTTAATCTAAATGGTGATTTCGAATGAATTTTATTTATTTTATTTACGTTTGAGAAATATTTACTAAATCTTTCCTTGTAATTAAAAGATGAAATAGAATAAGTATTAGGTCTTAAATGCCCATACTTTTGCAAAAATTGTTTTTTTGTTTTTTTATTTTTAACTCTTTGTAAGTCAAAATACATAGATTGAGTAACTGTATTTATATTGCCGTAAAAATTGTTTACGTCTTTATTATCAATTATTCTAAGTTCTTCTAATGATCTTATAATTTTTGTTGAAATGAAAGAAATTCTCGCAATACCTGCGAACGGAAGTGTTCCAAATTTTTTACAAATATCTATTATAAAAAATATTTTTTGTATTGGGTGATCTTTTAACTTGCTAATATCGACTAATTTTTTTTCAAAAATATTTAATTTTTGTATTTCTTTATCAAGAAAATCTCTATTAGACAAAATATTCTCAGTTAAAATTTTCAAATTTTTAAAATATTTTTTTTTAAACTGATTATTTAATTGTTTTAAGCTTTGTAGTTTTTCAATATTGAAATCATAACATGTTGGTATTAAATTAAATTCTATTTTATCATGTAAATGCGTATTTTTTTTAAAATAATTTAAAATTAAATTTATTATTTTAATATTAGACTTTTCTTCTAATTCTAGTGGCAAGAAGGAATTTAAATCAGTTCTTAAATCTATAAAAGGTGAGCCAGCAAAATTTAACATTAAAACGTTGGGGGATACATCTTTGTAGCCATAGTTTTTTCTTTGTGATGACCAAATTTTATCTGTTATCAATTCACTATATAAACTTATAGCTAAAGATTTTGGTTTCTCACCAATCATTTCAGCAGGATTCCAATCTGCCATATTGCTAAAGAAAGTTGTTTTTCCAGCAAGTGTCATATTATTATTTTGAAATTTTATTATTTTTTTCTCTAAATTTTTAAGGGCAATATTTATTTTTTTATCTATGTTTCTTTTAGATTTTTTTCCAGGAAGGTTCCGGCATTGAAATAGGAGCCATTGTCTACCTTTTTTTGCAAATTCAATATCTAATCTGTCAGATTCCAAGATCTTTTCTATTATTGATATATTATTTAAAAAAGGTTTAAATTTTTTTGAATATTTTTTTTTATCTTTATAAACGTATTCATTTTTTATCGAATGATGAAATTTTCCAGAGGTAATAATATCTGTCTGTCCAGATGCATCATAGTTAATTACATAGTATGGTCCGTCTAAATTAATTTCCCTAGTAAAAATTACTCCAGACATTTCAGGTTCATTAATATATTCTTGTATTAAAATTTGATCATTTTTGTTTTCAAATTTACTAATTACTTTAATAATATTTTCGATTACTAGTTTTTTTTTAATTGGTAAATTTGAAATACTTAAGTATTTTCCAGCATTACTATAATTTTGTTGATCCTCATTTTTAGAAGATGACCTAATAATAATTTTTTTATTTTTAAATTTAGATTTAATTTTCTTAAAAATTTGATCTCTATCAGATTCAAATTCTTTTTTTTTAAAATATATTAATTCAGGAATTTTTAAATTTTTTAACTTAAATTTTTTTATTATTTTTTGTAAATATACTAAACGTTCAGCTTTGGTTTGACTCATAAAATTTTTTTAATGCCAAAAGATGTATTTTCACCAATTCTAGCTGTTAAATATACAATTTCCCAATTTTCTTCTACGCAAAACTGATGGACAGCTTCTTGAACTCCATATTTGATATCATCTATCCAATTACCCATAATATAATCATGACCCAAAATATACCCATCACTCTTAATTTTATTTTTCCATGCTCTCAACTCTCCTAGGGTTTGATGGTAACTATGTGTTGTGTCAATATATATCCAATCAAAGAAATTTTCTTTAAACATTGAAGCGGCTTCTATAGAATCTTTATTTATGATTTGTATTTTTTTTTCGTTAACTAATTTTTGATATTTTTTTTCTATATATTTTAAATTTCCTTCATCTACAAAATTGCCTTTATTAGGATAAGAATCAACTAACACAAGTAGCTTAGGTTTAACTGTTTCTAAGACTTGATCTGAAAATTCACCATAAGCAACTCCAAGCTCTGCACATATAGAACCTTTTTTTAATTCTTTTAAAATTTCCAATCTATTAAGTTTGATTTTTAAATTAGAAATATTTTTTTTTTCAAGTTGAAAAATTGGAATTTGAGACAAAATATAAATTTTTCTTTTTTTTATTATGGACTCAATTTTTTTGACAAAAAAATCAACAAAAAAAAATTTTTTTATTATTTTTTTTAAGTTCATAATTCCTTCAGTTATATAATATGATTATAATAATGTTTGTCTAAATAATATAAAAAAAACCTTTAATAATTAAATTGCTAGTATTAATTAATTGAAGATTTTAAGTTATAAAATATTTATGAAAGATAAAAAAAATTATTTATTAACATTCATTAGTGTTTTGTTTTCTTTTTATCTTTGTGAATTTTATTTAAATTTTAATGATCATTTTTTTTATAATTCTTATCAAAAAAAATTAAATTATTTTTCTATTCAAAAAAATAACAAACCATTCGATTTTAGATCATCTTTTAAATATTTAAATGATAATAAGCAAGAATACCCAAATGCGGTATTATTAACTTCCCCAAAATTTGATGATAAAAATAAAATACTTGCCCTTGCTGGAATATCTAAAAAAACAAATATTTGCTGTAATGAGTTGGGTTATTACATGGTTTATGAAAGTGACAGATATGGTTTTAATAATCCAGATTTGGTATGGAAAAATAAACACATTGATTACTTGCTAATAGGTGATTCTTTTGTACATGGAAATTCTGTAAATAGGCCAAACGATATTGCTTCGATTATGGCGCTTGAAAAAAAAGTTATTAACTTAGGTTATCCTGGTACAGGCCCTTTACATCAATTAGCTGTAATAAAAGAATATTTTTTACCATCAAAAAAAATTTTGTGGTTTTTCTATGAGGGTAATGATCTGAACGAACTTAAAGAAGAATTAAACGACAACTATTTAAAAAAATATTTAGAAAATGATTTTAAACAAGAACTTAAATTTAAACAAAATTTAATTGATGATTATATGCTTAATGAATTCAATAAATTTTCTAATAAAATATTACAGGAAGAAAACGCAAATAATCAAAATAAAGATAAATATATAAAACTGAAACAGACTTTAAAAATTTATAAATTAAGATTATTTATTAAAAAAATATTTCAAAAGGAATATGAGTATAAAAAAATTAGTAAAATAAATTATAATATAGATTTGTATCAAAATTATGAAAAAATCCTAAAAAAAATGAAGAACTTTTCGTTTGAGAATAATTCGGAATTATATTTAATTTATTTACCTACTGTTTATAGATATGAGCAAAACTTAGATTTTGAATGGACTAGATTAAAAATTAAAAAAATAGCAGAAAAAAATAACGTTAATTTTATAGACCTACATTCACAATTTTTTAAAAAACAAAAAGAACCTGCAAAGTACTTTTCACCAACAAGACCTGCGCACCTAAATATAATTGGTTACAATCAAGTTTCAAACTTATTAATGGAAATAATAGAGAATAGATAAATCTAATTAAAGAAATTTTTTTAATTAGACAATAATATCAATTTCAATGTTCGTAAAAATTTTTTCAGTGCATAAATCAAGCCAATTGAGCTATTAGTACTGGTCAGCTGCACGCATTACTGCGCTTCCACATCCAGCCTATC
>MDSV01100658.1_pt1 | contig 71320 bp, 58 predicted proteins | sample 810851 | NCBI WGS metagenome assembly MDSV01 (sample SAMN05326640, study PRJNA326480) | marine metagenome | isolation source: seawater | place: Atlantic Ocean: North East | collected 2012
GACCCAAATACGACAGTTTTGGTGAGGCATGGGTACTATGCAAAGGTACGGACGGTTGGGGTGTTGCCGATGATGTGAGCGAGCGGTATTTTTTTGGCCCTGTCGAACCCATATCTTCGAAATTAGCGAGTGAGCCAGCACTTCGTACTCACCTCCTAGCGTCGATTGCAACGGGAGGTTTCCGTCACAGGGGCGAAATAGGCGATTTCTTTTCGGCCACATTTCTTGGCGCCTCTTTATCGAAAAATCAGTTGAATGAGCGGCTAGATGAGATGCTTCATTGGCTGGTTGAGGAGCGATTTATTCGGCGTTTGGGTGTTGATGAGTCGTATGCTTCACGTCGAGCAGATCTTGAGGCGAGTAAAGACGATGAAGAAGAATGGGATGATGAAATGCCAATTTGGGCATCGATTGCTCAATCTACCGAGGGAGTTGAGATTCAGCCGTCAAATGCTCCTCTTCATTCTCGGAACCAATCCACCACTGCTTTTACTGAGCCATCCCTCGGTTTCACTTCTGCCACAAAGCTTGCGCATGTTGGTGGCTGGGCTCCATCAAATTCAAATGACCACGATTCTATGGAATACGAGGCTACGCTGATGGGCGAACGAATAACTCAACTGTATTTAGACCCCCTTTCAGCATCAATTTTGCGTACCGGATTGCGGCGAGCAGTCCGTCGAAAAGTTCGTAAAAACGGTGAAGTAACCGATTTCGGAATGATGCACCTTGCTTCGTCAACTCCTGATTTCATTCCCCTTTGGGCAAAGAATTCCGATTTGGAACGAAATTCTTCTCTCTGGTTGAAGACAAACACCGTCGAAGATGAACTCTTAATTGACGATTCGATGGAGGAGAGATTGTTGGGCAAGGTAAAATCTGCATGGATGATTGAAATGTGGACTCAAGAAGATACATTGCGTTCTATAGAAAGTGAACTTGATGTTAGTCCTGGAGATGTTCATCACAGAGTCGACCTCATGGGATGGTTGTTGGCAGCGGGGCAACAAGTTTTGCTTACGGATGATGTGTTTTCAGAGGAACATCTTCCAGTCATCGGAGAAATTGCAACAGAAATCGACATGTTGAGGCAACGTGTACGTCACGGATGCAAGAGTGATTTGCTTCAACTCGTGAACATCAAGCATGTTGGAAGAGCTCGTGCTCGTGAACTTGCTGGACTTAACATTCGTACTCCAAAAGATGTAGTGAAAATGAATCGTTCTGTTCGCAATACATTGCTCTCAAAACGGGGCTGGGGTCCGCTGTTGTTGGATAAGATACATGCAGAAGTGGATAAGGTCCTTCATCGACAAAGCACATCTCATTCGAACGAAAGAACCCCAAAGATTCGAGATGACGACATCCCTCTAACGGATGAGTCTTCATCGGATAATTGAAACATAAAAACGCTCTGGAAGGACCATGGCACAGCCATCATTTCCTTGTTTTGCATGGCAATGCGATTCTCCTCTTCAAGCCAAAAGTCTACTGTCGCAGTTTTTGGAATTACGTCCAGACTCGCAATGGGTTTTGATTGGGGACGGTTGTGTTCAATCAAATCTCCAATTGTGGACTGCTTGGAATTGTGCCTCTCGGCGTTGGGTTCGATCTTCAGCCTTAGCTCGTTCTTTGGATGCAGAATTTCTCCGCTACCTTTGTGGAACTCATCATGTATCGGAAGCTTTCAAGCGCGCTGGAGTGAGGGACGGTGATGATAGAGGATTCCTTCTCTATCTGCCCAGTGCCTCTGCTTCTGAAGAATTGCAAATGGATTGCACACCGGTTTTTTTTGATGAATCTAACATTGAACAACAGGCCCTCTCGATGCTTGATGAACTGGGTCTGAAGATGAATCCGAATCTCTTTGCACTTTCCGAAGAAGGTGCTAAACGCTTGGGTTTGAATATTGCAAACAGCCAAGAAAGGTTGACTGAAGACACGCTTATTGGGCATATTATCTCAGCCGAGTTCACTTCATGAGTGAACAAATTAGAGTAGACTTCAAACACTTTCGCATATTCCGTCTGTTCATGGTGATGAGCGCAAGTCCAACAGATGAACATAGACCAAGTACAGGTCGATACCTCAATCAATCGAAAACTCAAGCGGCTCTTGACCATGCTCAAGAACTCGGTGCATCGTATGCGGAAGTCCGTCTGATGGCGATTACCGATTCAAGTGTTGCATTAAGGGACGCCAAACTTGAACGAGCAATCCCCGGACAAGAAGTTGGTGTAACTTTACGAGTTTTAGCTGACGGCGCATGGGGCGTACATTCGACGACAGATCTCGTATCGCTACCTTCTCAAATTGAATCTACAGTCCGGCTTGCCAAGGCTGTTGCAGCTCGACGTTCATCCAATGATCGGCCAGTCCAATTAGCCGAGGTCCCTATTTTTGAAGACGAAATTCATTGGAAGCCCAAGAAGGATGTTCGCAACACAGACTTGCAAACGAAAATGGAACACCTCAAGGTTCTGCATGACAGCGCTGCAGATGATGACAGGATTATTTCGGTGACTTGCGGATGGAGTGACGAACATCTTCATACAGAATTGATGACCAGTGAAGGGATGAACAGAACATGGTCGTATCAGCGTTCCCTCATCAACGCCAGTGTCACTGGCCGGGATGGTGGCGAAGTAGTCTCTTACAGAACTCGTCACGGAGGCGAAGGTGGGCTCGAAGTAATCGAATCATGTGACTTAGGGGCACTCGGAGAAACCGCTCGAATCGCAACGTTACGCTTGCTGAAAGCAGAGCGAGCCCCTTCTGGTAAACTGCCATTGATTGCTGACCGTGACCTCACTGGAGTTTACATTCATGAAGCACTAGGACATCCATGTGAAGCGGACCTCGTTGCAGCAGGAGATTCATGTTTAGACGGAAAGTTGGGGCACACGATTGGAAACGAAATTGTGACCGTCGTTGATGACCCGACAATCCGTGGAGGGTACGGTGCTCATCCGATAGATGATGAGGGTCTCGATACCAGAGAAAAGCGTCTCATTGAGAACGGTGTTTTGACTGAATATCTCAATCATCGAGAGTCAGCCCATCATTTTGGAATCACTCCGAACGCTGGTGCCCGTGCTCAAGACGGTTTGCATCACCCACTGGTCCGAATGTCGAATACTTTGATTCAAGGTGGAACCCACAATGATATTGACGAATTAATGGAGGACATCCAATACGGAGTCTATGCCTGTGGTTCTCGAGGTGGACAAGTTGACACCGGCCGTGGTTCATTCCAATTTGCTGCTCAAGAGGCTTGGTTGATTGAAAACGGAGAGCTAACTCGGCCGCTCAAGGATGTGAGTGTGAGCGGTTTAACGCTTCAAATTCTCAAAGATGTTGATGGACTCACCCGAGATTCTCGACTTGCAGCCCCAGGTTTTTGCGGTAAAGGTCAAACAGTTCCAGTAGGTGACGGCGGACCAATTATGAGAATATCTCAAGCGTTGGTGGGCTGAACATGCTACCTGACGACGCCGTAGATCGAATCGCAGAAGGTTGCCGAACAATTGGTGCAATGTGCACCTCTCAAGGAATTGAACAGTGGGAAGTTGTAGCAACCCAGTCTTACGGCCACAGTATAGATATTGAAGCTGGAAAAATTTCACTTGCAGCGGGTGGTGGTGAAGGTGGATACGGTGTACGAGTTGTAGAAGGTGGTCGTTTCGGTTATGCCTACCTCGTTGACCTATCGTCAGCAGAGTATGCCATCAAACAAGCTCGTGATATTGCCAAGGCATCACCTTCTATCGAGGGTTTTGTATTGCCAAGCGAACAATCAGCTAAGGAAGTCGGCGGTCTTTTTGATTCAAATATCCTTAGTGTTGGGCCAGAAGATTTACTCGAACAGGCAGACGCCATCCTCAGCGAAGTCGCTTCTCTCGACCAACGCGCAGTTGTAACCGGTGGAGGATTGGGAGTCAGTGCTAATGCGGGCGCAATCTATACCAGTGAAGGAATTGAATCGAGCGGTGTAACCACATCACATGGAGTCGGTGTTCAAGTTTCAATTGACGCTGATGATGAACTTACAAGCTCATACGAAGGCGATTCAAGTCGAAAACGTCTCGAGCAAGTACCTCATTGTGTATCAATTGCAGTTGACTGGGCTCAAAAAACACGCGGTCCCATAGAGGTAAATTCCGAAGCCCATGATACCCCTGTATTAATGACAAGTGAGGGCTTTTCGCCGTTGTTTTCGATGGTCGTTCCTTCTGCAATCCGTGGTGACCGTTTGGTTCGAAACGAATCTTTTTGGTCAGGCAAACAGGGTGAAGTCGTGCTTGCTAACGACCTTTCTCTCATTGATGATGGCAGAATGGAGGGTGGTAAATCTGCATCTGCAAGAGATGGAGAAGGTGTGCCTACTCGTCGTCAAACGCTCATTGACAATGGCCGCTTGGTCGGCTCCCTTTGGTCGACTCGAGATGCTGCTCAACAAGTTTCAGAAGGTCGAATTGACTCCGCACAATCGAATGGCTGTGCAGTGCGTGGTGGCCATCAAAGCCCTCCAAGTACAGGTTGTGCCGATTTGCACATGGTCTCGTCTCGTCAAGGTTCATCACAAGATGCTTTGTTGCGACACATGGATGACGGATATATTGTCCATAGCGTGATGGGTGCGCACACTGCGAATCCAACAAGCGGCGATTTTTCAGTCACGACCAGTACAGTGCTTCGCGTTCAAGATGGTGAAATTCTTGGTCCGGTGAAGCAAGCCGGATTATCTGGCAACTTAGCCAAGGCACTTTCTCACGATGTGCATTTAGGAGATGAAGTTCGGATTCAAGGTTCGTATTCTTCTGGCGCAATGCATCTCCCAGATGTGCTGTTGATGCAAGGCTTGAGAATCAATCCAGTTTAAGTCCTCAGTGACTTGATTCAACGATTGGCTTCTAGGAACAAACATCACGGTATTCTTTATGTCCTGTCGACTCTCCTGTAGAAATCCATGGAGGTCAAGGGAGTGTACAGTCTCAACCAAATCGCACGAAAGCCCGCAGCCTGTTCTCCGTACAGGCATCGAACGAATTCGCCTGACGGAGGGCATTGCAATGTCTGAAAAATACGAATCACATGTCAAGTCAATTCTTGCGGAATGTCCTGATGCTGATCCCGAAGAGATTGCTGCAGCGTTTGCAAAGTATGAGACCGAATTTTTCATTCCTCCTCAAGATGCAATGCGTTCAATTCTTCGCCGGTTCAAAGGTGACAAGACTCCTGCTCCGTCGGGCTCGTCAGGTTCATCTGGCTCATCTACTGCAAAGCCAACGCGTAAAGTCAGCCGCCTCAGTGAGCTGAAAGGTGATGATAGAGATATTGAAATCGAAGTTGAAATCATTTCACACAATATTCGTGACCAAACGATACGTGGTGAGCAAAAGCAAATTGCTTTTGGTTTACTCGAGGACAATCCGTGGGAAGAAAACGGTGAAAAGAACCGTTGGGAGTACAAAGATTGGGGTCCTAATTCGAACATCACTCCAGGTTCTGTTGTCCGAATCGAAGGTGCTTCGGTCAATGAGTACCAAGGAAAAATGTCGTTGAACATCAATCAGTCCACCCGAATTGCAGTTGTCCGTGAGGGTACTCGGCCGGTAACTGCTCCGGGTGAGCCACAAGATATCGAATCATTGCCCTCAGAGGGATATGTTTGTGTCGTGGGCCGCATTCTTGCTTCTCGACCTGACCAAATTCATCGTAAAGATGGTTCAGGTTCAATTGATATCGTGCGTGGAAGAATCGCCGACGACTCTGGTACCATTGGTTTCCTTTCTTGGGAACCCTTTGAACATGAAGTTGGAACCCTGTTGAAGATTGAAGGTGCTCAAGTGAGAACTTTCCGGGACACTCCAGAATTAAATTTTGGCAGAACCACGAAGATTGAAATTTACCACGACAAAAACTTCTCTGATGCCGACACATTATCTCAGCAGACTGTTTTGACATTATCTGAACTAAGAGATGGCGCTCGGGATGTCGATGCAGTTGTGCAAATCACTGAGTGGACGAAACGCTCTTTCACACGAGATGGCGAAGAACGATTTTTGTGGTCTGGCCAAATTGCAGACCCTACTGGCAAATGCAGGATGAGTGCTTGGAGTGAGTTACCAATCTCCGATGACAAACTTCCTCTCACTGTTCGCCTCAAGGGTGTACGGGTTCGTGCATGGCAAGGTATTCCGGATATTACTGTCGATAACGCTGACCAAGTTGAATTCTTGGATGCCCCACCATGGGATTCTGAACTCGACCTCACTCAGCATACTGTAGAGGTCGAGTTGCATGAACTTTCGACTGGTGCCAGCCGAGTTGGCGTATCTACGGCAGCTGTGGTGGTCAGTGTTCGAGAAGATTCGGGATTCATTATGCGATGCACTGAGTGCAGGCGAGTTTTACGAGACGGCGAATGTTTCGAACATGGACCCAATGATGGAAGTACAGATATTCGTCTTCGTCTAGCAATAGATGACGGTCAATCGTCGGTTTCTCTGCTGATTAACAAAGACGCTACACTTTCACTTCTTGGAATTACTGAGGAAGAAATGCAAACTCAGGTAAGCGATTTGGGCCAATTGGCGTTCGTTCAATCTCTTCGCTCAAAAATGCTCGGTCGAAAAATCAAAGCTTCAGGTAGGACAATTGTCGATGAACAGGGAGCAATGATGCTTGCAGACTCTGCTTCGTTTGTCGAGGAGGACGCAGGATTAAGGGCGACTGAAATACGTGCTCAATGGAGGGTTGCTTAATGCAGTCTTCCCGTCGTGCAAAAAGACAGCCAGCATGGCACATGCTTGCGTCTGAATTCAGTGAATCAACATTGAACGAGAAGGGGTCCGGAGAATACGACCCATCTTTCGTTATTACAAAACTTGGTGCAAAGGTCAACAGAGTCGTTGTGGCAGGTCTCTTGGAACGGCTTGAAGTTCGTGAGACTTCCAACGGCTCTACATTGTATCAAGGTCAAATGCGTGACCCATCCGGACTTCATTATTTCTCAGTCGGAGACTACGCAACTGAATCAATGCGTGAGTTAACTTTGCAACTGGTTGAGAAGGTCGAAGTTGGGGAGCCTGTATTGTTGCTCATGGTTGCTAAATCGCGTTGGTACCAGACTGACGAGGGTGCAGTTTACACGTCCCTACGACCCGAAGAGGCTTGCGAAATCGATGCCCAGCAATACGCTCTGTGGCTGACTCGAGCATGTGAAGATACTTTAGGACGAATGAAACATTACACTGATTCCTTATCTGCAGAACCTACTCGTGAAGGTTTAGTTACCGCAGGCGTTCCGGAATTCATGATCGATGGGCTTCTTGTTTCACGGAATCACTACGGCGATATTGACATTGAAAATTATACTCTGAACATCATGCAAGCTCTTGATATTGCTGAAGGTCGCATGGATGCAGCGAGTCAACCGGTGGCTGCGCCAGTTCAATCTGTGGAGGATGACTCAGAAACCCCACCTACTGGTGGCGATTCAGAGGTAAAGGACACTATTGTATCCCTCATCGAGCAACTCGATCAAGGCGACGGTGTCGATTTTGAAACAGTTCTGACAAATGCAGTTGCACGTGGTTTTGACCGAGGCTTGGCCGAAGAAAAACTGGATGAACTCTCCAATGAAGGGACATTACATGAGCCCCGTTTTGGTTGGTTTAGAATCGTCAGTTGATTGATTTGCGCCCCCAACATTGAAGACCTTGTGATTGCGTGGATAGAATAGAGGTCGACATATGGCAGGTATGGATTTCTTCATTCGCCCCGCATCAGGAACGACGAGCGCAGATTGGGTACGAATACCTGATTGCGACATGAAAGTACGTCTTACTCGCCGCCTCACTCGTACAATTATTCGTGGAGAAGAAGGTGATGACCTACATGATGAAGGTGCTGAGTCGACAGCATACACGATTACTGGTGAACTTGAAATTGATGATTACAAGCGAGTTCTCGCTATGTTCCGTTCTGGCCAACCTTACATTCATGATCCATTTGAAGAAAGAGATGTGAAAGTACTTTTTGCATCGATGGAATATGAAAGTTCAAACAAAATGTTCACTTTTGAATTGTTTGAAGATATTGTTTGAGGTGAGCCGATGCGAAAGTTGGATGAGCAGAGAGAAGTTCTCTATGTGATTCGAACTCTCGATGTTTTGATGTCATCCGGAGTTGGTCTTGAAGCAGCAATTCATACCATCGGAAGCGGCGGATATGGCATCATTTCAGAGGACTTTTCTTCAATGATGGCTCGTTTGAGAAAAGGAAACAGCCGCGGTTTAGGTCCTGAACTGAAGAGTTTGATGAATAAAGCGGATTCTGAAGGGTATCGCAGACTGATTAACACCATGTACACCAATGTCACACAAAATACAGACATTATCGATACGCTCCGCAAACAAGGTTCAAGAATGGAAAATGAGCGTACTGAGTCTGTTAAAAAGTACATTGAAGAATTAGGGGCAGTGCCTGAAACTTTACTTTCTATTGGAATGATTGGACCAATTATTTTGGCGATTGCTGGATTGGTGCCCCAACTCATGACCGGTGACCTTGGTGCATTCATGCAACTTCCTCCTGCTTCAACGATTAATGCAGTTGTAAAGGGTGGATTGGTTGTTACTCTTTTGGCAATGTTCATGATTGGATTGAAAGCTCATACCAAGGACCCAGGGTTGTGATGTCATGATTTTTGGTTTGCTCGAAAGTTTCAATGACAACCTTTTGCTTTTGGTACTCTTTGTCGTGGGTATTGCTAGCGCTGTAGGTGGCATTCCTCCAATGCTAGAGCGCAGCAGAAGGCGTTCTATAGAAAATGCCTTGCCGGGTTTGTTGGAATCACTTTCTGATTCTGTAGGTGCTGGCAGGGGTATTCAAGAAGCAATGATGGAACAATCACGTACCCTGACAGGTCCCCTTGGAAAACTTCTCAAGCAGACTCTTGAAGAAAGTCATTCGTCTTCTTTTGATGCTGCTTTGGCATCATTTTCAGCAAAAACCCGCTCTTCTCAAGTACAAAGAGTGATGGTTTTGATTGAAACAGCAATTGAGCAAGACTCTCCGCTCCAAGGCATTCTTTCAGATCTTGCAATGGATTATGAGCGCTTGAACGACCTCATGAACACTCGTGAGGAAGAGTTACTTGGTCGCGGCATCTTGATTGTGATGTTCATTAGTATCGGTTTGCCAGTTTTGATTGCATTTATTGTCGGCCTGTTTGCTCCGGCGAGCAAAGGTTTCCAAATTGATTCATTCAATACGACTTTCTCGTATTTCTTCGGAGTTGCATCTGCCATCGCTGTTGGAGTCTCTGGCCGTATGTTGGGCCGATTCAAAGACGCACTGTGGTGGATGCCAGGTTGGATTGCACTTTCCATGACGCTTTATCTAGGAGCGGTAATGATAGTTGGAGGATGAAAATATGGGCGAACAAGTACTAGCACAATACGGTCGAGTAACAGTTTACACTGAAGATAACCACCCTGCGCCGATTTACCATGTAGATGGCTCTGCAGAACCAAATCCATACGGTGATCTAGCTGTTTTGCTTGAAGACGATGCTCTTGAAGAAGTGATGTACAACGGTGGCACCCAGTGTGTGAAAATTGCGCACAGAGACCACGGTATGTGCCGAACAAATATTTGGATTGATGACGAGTCCGGCATTCAAATAGCAAAAAACATTGCAGCTTTTACCAATGTACCTCTTGGCGATGGCCCTGGTCTCGTTCCTATATTTGATGGAAGATTGCCGGACGGTTCCCGTGTGAATGGCACCATTCCCCCAGTAACTCCGGATGGCCCAACACTTACAATTCGTAAGTTTAGAGAAGATCCTCTAACGATGATTGACCTTGTAAAATTCGGAACCGTAAATTCACGTCTTGCTGCCATGATGTGGGTTTGGATTGAAGGACTTGATAGTCGACCTGCGAACTTCGTCATTGCAGGTGGTACCGGTTCAGGTAAAACAACGACATTGAATTGTCTTGGAATGTACATTCCTTGGCACCGTCGTCTCTTGACTGTTGAAGATACCGCTGAATTGCAAGTTTATCACGACCACTGGCTTCGTATGGAAACTCGTAGAGAGCGACCAGATGGAACACCCGAAGTTGATATGAACGACTGTTTAAAATCGAGCCTTCGTATGAGACCTGACCGAATTATTGTCGGTGAAGTTCGTGGTCCTGAGGCTGCAACATTGCTAACTGCGATGAACACTGGCCACGATGGTTCCTTTGGGTCATTGCACGCAAATACCGCTCAAGAAACGGTTACTCGAATGATCAATCCTCCAATGAATGTCCCACCAATTATGCTCAGTGGACTTGATTTGATTATTATCCAAGCGAGGCTGCACGTCAATGGAAAGACCGCTCGTAAGATTACCGAGGTTGCAGAAATTGCCGGAATGGAAGGAGATAAACCCCGACTCAATATTATCTGGAAGTACAACGCTGCAACTGACCAAATTGAGGAAACAGGTATTCCTTCTAAGTTGCGTGAAATCATTTGTACTGCAGCTGGAGTTTCCCCAGATGTATTTGAAAAGCACGTTTCACAACGCCAAGCAATCATTGAAGATTTAGCGCGCAGAGATATCCATGATATCCAAACCGTGACGCAAGTGATTCAGAATTTCTACGCATCTCGCTGATACATTAGCCTCGCAATCGCTCGAGAAGTTCATCAATCGCATCGATTTTACCGCGAGCAGATTTCAATCTCTCAGATGCTTCACCCATTGATTCGGCAACGATGTGTTCATCATCATTCTGCTCTTCTTGATTTGGTTTGAATGCTTGAGCAAGCGCCTTCAATTCAGTTACGATGGCGTCTACTTGTGTATCAGATATCATTATTCCTGGGGCAATGCGAGGAATCTCTGCAGGGGAAATGAATCCTAGTTCTGCTCCTATTATGCCAGCACATGCTAAAACTCGTGGCCTCAAATCAGCAGTGTTGACTTCATATCCACGAGATTCAAGGAATCGAATAACCAATGATTGCTGAGGTTCTGAGAAATGTCCTTCACTTGATTCCAAGATTGTCTCAACCATCTCCTCAAAGGCTCCAATATTCCGTTCAAGTCGATCAAGAGTCATTCGCTCATTGTTGGTCAAGTGAACTGCACCGTGTTGGAGAACCCGTAAAATTCTCGTTCTTCGAGCAATAGAAGGGTCTTGCAGTGCTTCTGCTTGGTGAATTTCGACATGCAGGTCAAACAATGCATGCAACCTTCCAGACACACTTGGAATTCGGAGGTCAAGACCCATCTCATGTCCAACCTGTTCAAAGTTCATTCGAGCCTTTACCAAATCGCCCTCAGATGCTGCTAGTGTGTTGTTCAACTGGTCTCGAAGAACTTCACGAGCTGCCTCAAAATTGCGGAGTGCTTCGCGTTCTCTCCACGAATTAGGCATCGAATAAACAGCCTCTTTTTCGTTCTGTGAACGGAATTCAAGTTCCATGAGCGTGTTACGAATACTGTCTCTAATTGCAGGTAATTCAACTGCAAAGCCATGCTTCGATAAACTTTCAATAAAAGCTTCAAAGTCATCCACCTCGCTTGTTGAACTCACCGCAAGGAAGTCTCTGCCAGCGGCTTCGATTTCAGCAGATCTTGCTGTCAGTTCCAACAAGACGGCCTCAGTTTCTAGGCTAAGTTCGCTCAATTCTGAAACATGGGCAGTCTGGACCATTGCTGGTGTTTCAGATTGTTGTTCGTTGCCTTGAGAAGAGCGTAAGGCCTCATCTATGGAAGATGATATTGGGGCTCTTGAAATGGGAATACCGTCTTGTGCCAGTTTCGTTCGCATTTCGGTTTCTTCCTCAAATGTCCACCCTTCGGGATGTTCAGAAACAAACGTCTCAACTTTCTCTATGACAGTCGTTTGTTCGTTTGAAACACTCTGTGGGGGGGTTTCATTTTTTGAGTCTTCACTTGGAGTTGGAATCGCAATTGCTGATTGACCTCCACGAGGCCTCCTCAAACTTTTCTTGACTTTACCCCAGCCACCTTGCTGATAAGCCAATACGCCAGCTACTCGAACGAGGAGAGTTTGCTTGTTTCCAGAAAGTGGTAATTCAAGTGTCTTGCACATTTCATGCAATTGGTCACGTGTCAAGTTGTCGAGCGATTCAGGAATCAATTGTTTTGGGTCATGATTGAGGTGAAGGTACAAACGTTGTCTTCGTGCTCTAACCGAACCGGATTTTTTTATTCCAAAGACGCCAAGAATTTCTCCCAATTCGGCATTCATCAGTTTTTTTATGCCGTCAGGTGACAAATCCCATTCTTCTAGGATAAGGTGCTGAATCAGCCGTGCACGAAGCACCTCTACAGAACCCGATTTTGACACTTGATAGGTTACAGCGAGTTCCTTAAGACCATCGAAACGAGCTTGATAAAGTTCGTTCAAGAGTTCGCTTTTTGGAGTCACTGCACCACCTACGGGTTACTTTCGGTCCTAAGGAGTATATGTGTTTTCGCTGTGTTGAAGCAGTGGAGAGGCCAGTTCTTGGACCGTATTCCTTAATCCAACTCGACGTTTCCTTTTCAAACTGGCAATGGTTTGAAGTGATAGAACACATGGATTGGGCTGATGGCGAGGTCAATCAAGGCTACAAGGCAAGGCCTCAAAGAGGCAAATTCTCTTGTCGACTCGTTGAAAGAATTGGTTTGGACTGACTTGAAGAAGCACTACAACGGTTTTGAGGAGATGATTGATTCTCGTCTAAAGGAATCTGAGGAAACCATTTTGGATGCCAGTAAAGCCAAATTGGCAATCGTTGCTGGAATTTCAGTCATGCTCAAGGATTTTGAAAAGGCTCAGAGACGATTTTCTCGTTCAAATGATGTCGAGGAACTGCGTGAATTCCTGACAGAATTATCCGGTCGTATACGACAACTACGGGAAACGAATCTCAAAGTCGTGGATTCTCTTCATGCAGTACTTAATCACAACCTTACTTCCATTGAAGTGGTGGAAAAGTTTGCTTCAGATTTACAACGCTCGGCAGGTACTTGGGAGAGAAATGGACGAGAGATTGATGAAGCAATTCTTGAGTTATGTGACGAGAATGAGCCAACTGAATTGGTTGATTTGGAAAATTACGTTTCCAAGCAAGGATTTTCGTCATTGCTTCATTCAACTTCTTACTCTTCTTCGGATGAAGACGATTGAGATGAATCAAGTTTCAACAATGCCGGTCTTGAATGACTGAATTCATCTGGTAGCCCAGGATACTTACGAACCATTTCTTCATGTTCGGATTGCATTGTATCTAGTAAAATCTCGAATTCCTTGAGTAGATTGACCATCCCCATGTGACTTTCTTCAATGGTGCATGTTCGCTCTACACTTGCAGAAACCGTACCTTCAAAATTCAACGTCTCAACTTTCATCTGAATTCGAGCGGTGGTCGGCACTGCTTTTCGTGGGATTGCTTCCTCCCATTTTGAAGGACCCTCCTTCGCTTTCGCTTTCCCAGAATTAAGCAAGCTCTCATTGGTAAAGTCATCACCTGAGCGTTGAGCTTCTTTCAAGATAGTTCTAAACTTTCTCTGTTCAACAAAAATGCCAGTAATCTCGCGTAAATGGTTTGGTAATGAATCAAGTAATGCGCTTTCAATTCGATGCGCCATGAATGCCCCAGAATCGGTTACAGGCGGTATTTTCGATTGAGCAAAGCCCTTTCGAGACACCAACAAAGTGAATCCGTACAGAGGTGGCGGTACAAAATGGGTACGCTCAGGATTTTCTCTTTGCATCCCAAGAGTATGGCGTCTTGATTTGTATCTCAAGGCTGAATGCTCACCGCGAGAAACAACAAATCCATCCATGAGTTCATCTTGACGACATTCCTCAATCCAGTGAACTCTTTCCTCTTTCTCAAGTTTGAGAAATGCTTGAAGGTGTCCAATTTTCTCGGCAAATGCGGTGCTTGTTAAGATGTCCAGATCGCTGCGCAACCTTCGCATCTGTCTGCGAAGCAGTTCATTATCACAAACAATGAGGGCTTTTTGATGCAGATATTCGGGTTTGTCATCGGAAACAAGAACCCACGTAGGTTCACGCCGAGGCAGAACCGCAACAATTTCCAGTCCGTCGACATTCAAATTTCTCCAATCTAAAGCACTCATAGCCATTAGGTCGCCAGTGCCGTTTTTGAGTGCTTCAACAGCCGATTCAATATGCGGTAATTGACTTAGTTTGAAGTCAAAATCCTTGCGCTGTGTTTCTATTGTGCGTTCGATTTGTAGCCGCACTCCATCGTTTCGTGATGCAGTGGTTAAGACTTCAAGTCGAACCTTTTCTGACAACGCATCACCTCGGCGAGGATGACTCCTCACAATACAAGGGCGGAGACTACGGGTTAAGAAGGACACCCTTGTAGGAGAGCCGTGGCGAGTATTCAGTTAGAGGCAAGTGACCGTCTTGAAACCATGCGATTGGTTGTCGACGCGGAACTTGAAGTCCTCATTGAAAATGAAGTTGAAAACGGTGCAGGGCAGGTTGCTGAACTGTGTGGTTCCATGCTTTTGGCAGGAGGTAAACGTCTTCGTCCACTGCTCATCCTCTTAGCGTATGAGATTGCAGGTGGTCTGGATGAAGATGAGATTATGCCTTTGGCGCTAGCGTTTGAACTCATTCATACTGCAACCCTTGTTCATGACGACATCAATGACGAAGCCTCTCACCGTCGCGGAATCGAAACTATACACACGCGTGTTGGGATTCCGAAAGCAGTCATTGCAGGAGATTGGTTGTTCGTCCAAGGTTTCGGTCTCGGTGGCAGGTATGAAGAGCATATTGTGAGAATAATGGCCCAATGTTGTGCTGACATTGCTACTTCGGAATTCGATCAACTCGACCACGTTCTCAATTTAGCAACATCTCCTGAAGATTATCTCAGTATTGTGCGCGGTAAAACAGCAGGACCTTTCTCGGCTGGATGTCATGCAGCGGGACTTGTAGCTGGATTGTCCGAAGAAAAAGCGCTCGCTCTCAAGAGGTTCGGCATGGAACTTGGTATTGCTTTCCAATTGGTCGATGATTTGCTTGACTTACGCGGTGATGAACGAATGGGAAAACCTCGTGGTGCTGATGTCCTTGAAGGTAAAATGACGTTGCCTCTCATCCACGCTTTGACTCTTTCTCACGGTGCAGAAAGAATTCGGCTTGCAGAAATAATTGAAGACTTTTCAGACGAAAATTTCGATGAATTGATGTATTTGTTAACCCGCTCAGACAGTATGAATTATGCCAAGATATTGGTCCAAACACATCTTGAACGTGCGATTTCGGAACTTTCTCATTTCGAAGAAAGTGAAGCGAAGCAGCATATGCTTCGTATTGCAGAATACGTCATGAATCGAGAAATGTAAGGAGATGAAATGATGCAGACTTACGATCATCAACTGATAGTCATTGGAGGAGGTCCAGCCGGTAGTACCGTAGCACGCTATGCTGCCGAAGGTGGAGTAGATGTGCTTGTCATCGACCGTAGAGAGCCTATTGGTTCTCCTTTACAATGCGGTGAACTTGTCCCTTCGAACGACGAAATGCGACGATTATGTCCTGACGTTCCAGATATGGACGATCTGTTCCAAACTCCAAGCCATGCTATTTCACGACACTCAACAAAAATGCACTTGCTACCCCCCTCGGGTAAACCGTTAAAGTTTGATTTTGAAGGACATGTTCTCAATCGGGTTGCTCACGATGAATTTTTGGTTGAATTAGCGAAACAGGCAGGAGCAGACTATTTGACAAGTTCACGTGTTGAACGTGTTGAAGACCACACGGTTTTTCTTCGTGATGGAACCACTCTAACTGGGCAAATCATAGTCGATGCAGGAGGTCACAATGGACCTATTCGTAGGGAATATTGGGACGAAAAATCAACAAAAATCCCGGTAAAGTTCGTACTTATGGACGGTAATTATGGCGATGCAGTCGAACTTCATTTCGGTTCAATGGCTCCTGGAGGCTATGCTTGGATGTTCCCGAAAGGTCAAGGTGCCAACATCGGTTTAGGTATTCAAAAGAGCTTCAGTAAAGGGAAATCACTTAACCAATACACAGACGAATTCATCTCTAAATACGATGGAGAAATCACTTTCCATGGCGCTGGTTCTTTACCAATGTCGGGTACACTGAAGAAATTTGTCAAGGGCCACTATATGCTCGTCGGAGATTCAGCAGGTATGGTTTTGCCATCCAACGGAGCGGGAATTACAATCGCAATGATTGGCGGTCGGATTGCAGGACAAGTTGTTGCCGAGCACATCAAAAATGGAATTCCACTTGAACAATACGAACAAAGGTGGAAAAAACAAATGGGCAAAGTCATGCGTAATTCAAAGCGCTCTTTCAAAATTGGAAGTATGATGTTTCGACTGCCCGATTGGATTCTCAATTTGATGTTTAATTTCTTCACAAAGCGAATAATTTGGCGTGCTGTAACTTGTCGTCGAATGTTTTGGCTTATCTGACATGAGATATTTCTTGAGGAACTTTTCAATTTTGGTGAAAGTTTGCGGTTGGTTCAAGACCTATCGGCTCTACAGGTGTTCCATGCGCAATACCCGGAGGTCCGCTGACAACCAAGCGGTTAGCCCAGTTATTGCCACTGTGTTGTTGCTTGCAATAACCGTGATGCTTTCGAGTATGGTCTTCGTTCTCATACAAGGTGCTCTAACCACGACCGAAAAGCCCGCTCCTGAGGCATCGGTGAGTGTTCGAGGATTGTCCAATGGGTTTCACGTTATCCGATTGACCTCACTTGACCAAACAATAGATCCTGCGAGAATTCAATATGACTTAGCACCTGATAATTTCGAAGATGGCGACCCTATTCGGGGCAAGGTCAGTGATTCGAATGTCTACGGTCTCATTGGAGCAAATATTTCATTCCACGACCGAGATGCAGGTTATTCTGTGAGCCAAGGTGATTATTTTGTCATCGATTCCACAACCGTAGGCTCTGATTCCGGAACTTGGAGATTTCGACTTGTTGACCTCACCAGCACTTCGGTTTTAGCAGATGTTATTCTGCCGCCATTAGAGACCAATTAACCACCAATAAACGACATCTCGATTGGCTTTCTTTCTTTCTTGATTTTCTTGCGAAGTTGAGAATATCGGTCATCACGATAGATCCAAATTCCTTGAATCACATCTTGAATCTCAAATTCTGTGGCTCCAAATCTCAAAATTCCTCTCAGGTCGTAACCAGATTCAGAAAACAAACATGTGTACAATGAACCATGAGCAGATAATCGGGCTCGGGTACAATTCCCACAGAACGGATTGGTGACCGATTCGATAAAACCGATTGTTGAACCATCACTCAGGCGCCATAGTCGTGCAACGTCAGAAGGATGTTTGGGAGCTACAGGTTCCAGTGGCCCCAGATGATTTCGCAAAACTTTTCTCATTTCTTTACCGCTCATTACCGCCTCAATATTCCAGTTATTTGTTGTTCCAACATCCATAAATTCAATGAATCGAACTGGTATTTTACGCTGTATACATCGTTTTGCAAGGGGGACGATTTGATTTTCATTGACGCCTTTTTTGACAACACAATTCACCTTGACATTCATTCCCGACTTTATCGCTTGGTCAATTCCAGCAAAAACATCGCTCGGAGTCTTACGACTGTCGGTAATTTGTTGAAACATTTCTTGTTCCACTGCATCAAGACTTACAGTGACTCGATTGAGCCCTTTTTGATACAGAATGTCTGCATATTTGTGCAACAGAACACCGTTCGTGGTTAATGCCAAGTCAAGTTCGGGGTCGAGACTTCGTAGGAGCTCGATAAGTACATGGATATCCTTTCTCAAAAGCGGTTCGCCTCCGGTAATTCTTACTTTCTTTAATCCAAGGGGAAGGAGTGATGAGACGACCTTAGCCATTTCCTCGTAACTAAGGATTTCTTCTTTTGCTAGGAATGTGTGACCAGGGCCAAAATTTTCTCTTGGCATGCAGTATGTGCAACGAAAATTGCATCTGTCTGTAATGGAAATACGGAGGTCCCGAAGTGGGCGACCTAGCGAATCCTGCACCGACATTGAACACTCTATGCCGATTCGGTTTTTTATTCTGTGTTGCAAGGGTTGATGGGTACTCGGATTGTGGGGGAATCATGGCGAGCGACGAGAACGACCGTCATACCAACAGATTCGATATTCTTCGAATCACTCCAAGAACGACTCACGAAACCGTAATTTGGCAACTCCCACCATCCAAAAGCCACCTTATACGGGCCATGGCTTTGTATTCGCAAACACATCAAAAAATCGGGCTTAGGAATGTAGCTTCATCGGGCGAAGATGTACGTGCGATGCGTGGATGCTTGATGCAAATGGGAGTGCAATTCGATGATTACGATTCACAAGGTCGAATCTTGCTTCGTAAAGAATCCAACACATTTTCATCTCATCCAGATGCCCACAAATGGGTCGTTCATGGAGTAGGTCCTCACGGTTTCAAAAGACCTGAAGGAGTTCTAAACGCTGCTAATTCAGGAACAGCCCTGCGATTTTTAGCAGGGTTTGCTGCCCGAATGGATGGACCAGTGATTCTTGATGGAGACCAAACTCTACGCGTCCGAAATTCAGATGCCCTCTGGGATTCATTGCGTCAGGCAGGAGTTCGTGTATCGATTGATGACGGTGCAGAGTACCTACCTGCGATTGTTTCTGGCCCATGGAAAGAAGAAAATATCGAACGCGGCATTCATCTTGATATTTCACAATCAAGCCAACCGCTTTCATCCTGGCTGCTCTCTTCTGCAAGTTTACCTGCGAAAATGGCATTAAATCTCGTGGGCAAAGGGGTTTCAAATCGTCATGCACAATTAACTGCACAGATGGTGAATGAGGCTGGAGGTGACATTGAAATCATAAACGGGAAGTGTATTCTTGAGCCATGGATTCCTGAACGAGATGCTGATTATGTAGTTCCTGGCGATGCTTCTATGGCTTCGTTTGCTGCTTTGGCTGCATATTGTCTTGAATCTAAAATTCAACTGCATGGCTGGCCTGAAAAAGAACAAGCAATAGGGCATGAAATACTCCAAGAATCCTCTATAGAATATGGCATAAAATGGCTTGATGACGAATTGTCAGCGAGTCCAAAAGCACAACCATGTGAGTTGAACTTGACAAATTCAAACGACATTTTGCCTCCAATGTGTGCTCTTCTCGCTTTGGGATGTGGTGGTCGAATAGTTGGAGCAGGCCATGCTGCGCACAAAGAGAGCAACCGTCTTGAAAAAACTGCAGAACTTCTTTCGCATTTTGGACTCGTGGCAACTGTTCATCCAAACGGCATCGAAGTTGCAGGAAATCAAACTCCCACTCGACCCGAATCGGTGGTGCCGACATTTGGTGACCACCGTTTGTTCATGACTGCGATTTTACTCGCTTCAAAAACTGGTGGAGATATTCTTGGCCATTCGTTGCATTACGTCGCTGATGAAGGATTTGTTGAACGATTGATTGATGCAGGAATCGGGATTCAAAAAACCAGCATCCCTTTCGATACAAACTAACCATGTCGACCAAAGTGATGGTCAAGCGAGTTCAGAGGTAATCGCAATGCAGTTGGTCGCCCGTGTACGCATGCCCAAGGATTTGGAATTCTACGCATATCCTCAAGTAATCTTCTCATTTCAGGTAATGTGAGTTTTTGATTTGCTTTTACCGAGCCTCGACAAGCATTTAGGAAAGCAAGATGGTCCTTTCTGCGATCGACAGTTTCGAGCGGTGCTCCATCTTCTGATATGTCTTGGATGAGGTCCATGAGAAATGGCACGAGTTCTTCTCCCTCCAGGAGATGAGGTGCAGCATCCACTACCCAACCGTTTTCGTCTTCACGCACTGCAAATCCAACATCTGCCAAAACATCAATTGATGCTGCAATACGCATAGATTGTCTAGCGTCCAATTCAAGAGGAATGGGGTGTAATTTTTTCTGACTTTCCCAAAGAGATTCATCGTTTCGTAATCGTTCATACCGGATTCTTTCATGCAATGCATGTTGGTCAATGAGCAGAAGTTCCTCTTCAGCTTGCACCAGAATGTATGAATCGGCAAATTGAGCGAGAGGTTCCATTTCTGGTAAATCATTAATGATTCCAGTTAGGGGTTTTTCTTCATTTGGAGACATTTGAATGCCACAACCTGCATGACGATGTAACGCTCTTTCTGCAAACGACAAGGCAGGAGCAGTTGGGTTTTCATCCATTCCAGGTAATGTGCCTTGCGCAGCAGGAGCAGTGGATTGAGGGCGCTTTTTCTCGGCGGTTTCCGGTTCGTCTGCTTCGTGTCCGTGCAGATTGAGTTGTGCACCCGCAGCAATAGCCCATGGAGGGGCAGCAACCGGTTCAGAAATTCGTGGTAAGACAGTAGAGGAGGAACCCGCAGCAGCATCCAACGGATTGACTTCGACAGTTTCGGCTGGCGCAAGATGTTCTTGAATAGAGGTGACTTTCTGAACACCGAGCCCCTGCAGTGCTTCAATTCCACCTGCGGCATCTGGTTGGGTAGGAACCGATTCAAGCGTGTGCGCTATCGCTCGTTCCAGTCTTTCCAAAACTCTCCAAGAATGACGAAGGCGTACTTCACGTTTTGTTGGGTGTACATTTACATCCACTTCTTCGGGTGGTAATGAAAGAGATAGAACTGCAATTGGATGCCGACCTTGCATGAGTCTTGTACGGTATCCTCGGCGAATTGCTTGCAAAAATGGTCCCGATGCAACTGGTCGGTCGTTAATCAAAACATGAACATCATCGCCTTTCCCTCGAGTAATATCAGGGGTGCTAATCCATCCACTCCATTTTTCTTCACCAGGTGCCTCATCGTCAATTTTTGGGGAAGAAATTTCCATCATCGATTCGACTTGCCCTCCCAAAAGGTCGAACAATCGGTCCATCATCGTCTCTGCTGGAGGTATGTCGAGCATGACTCTCTCATCAATGATGAGTTTGAATCCAACGTTTTGGTGAGCCATGGCATGGGCTACAACCACATCAACAACTCTTGAGTTTTCAGTTGCAGGGCGGCGTTGGAAGGCCAAACGAGCCGGTGTATTTCGGAACAAATGTTCAACAACAAGAATTGTGCCATGTTGCATTCCAAAAGGTTCCACTTTCCCCTTCACACCATTTGTCATAGTGATTGATTTTCCTTCTGCACCTTTCGGTCTACTGGACACTTGAAGATTGGAGACCATGCCGATACTCGCTAAAGCCTCTCCACGAAATCCGAGAGTATGAATCGAGTTGAGGTCTTCTGCCTTTTTTAGTTTCGAAGTGGCGTGACGATCCAAAGCCAAATGCAAATCTTGTTCTGCAATTCCTCGACCGTCATCCTGGACTCGAATAAGGTCGAAACCCCCACGCTCGATGGTAATCGAAAGATGCTCTGAGCCGGCGTCCAAACTGTTTTCCAGTAATTCTTTGACAACTTGTGCTGGACGTTCAACAACTTCTCCAGCAGCAATGTGACCGATTGTGGCATCGTCAAGCTGAATGATTCGGTCAGGGTTACTCATTTCGTTCACCTCTCAACATCTCTTTTAGTCTATAGATTGAATCATGTGCTTGCTTAGGCGACAATTCATCTGCTTCTAATTGCCGCAGGTAATCGAGGGTATCTTTTTCATTTGGAGAGATGTTATTTTGGGAGTTTTTGACAGGATTCGAATGATTCATTGCTGCAGCTGCAAAATATCCCATCAGGCTTGATTGCCCATGAGAGCGAGCAGATGGAGTGCCGCTTTCACCTGCTTTTGCACCGTCAGCTTGTTGTTCTAAAAATGCCAAAAGATCTGTTGCCCGTTCAACAACAGAACGCGGTAAGCCAGCAAGAGCTGCAACTTGGACGCCGTATGAGTCATCACAAGGACCGTCTGCAACCGTATGCATGAAACGTAGTTCCCCGTCTGCTTGAGCAACTTGAACATGAACATTCACGAGCCCTTTCACCTCTCCCTCAAGCCCAATAAGTTGGTGGTAGTGGGTGGCAAATAGAGTTCTACCCTCAATTCTTCTGCAAATATCTTCAGTAACAGACCAAGCAATGGAAAGACCGTCAAATGTCGAGGTACCTCGGCCAATTTCATCCAGTAGGATGAGGGAGTTCGAAGTCGCTCTTCGTAGAATGTGGGCGACCTCAATCATTTCCATCATGAATGTAGAACGCCCTCTTCGCAGATCATCACTTGCTCCAACTCGGGTAAATACTCGATCGACAAGACCAATTTTTGCTTTTTTAGCCGGAACAAAACTCCCGCATTGGGCGAGAATTGTCAGCAAAGCTGCGGTTCTCAAATACGTAGACTTACCCCCCATATTCGGGCCAGTAATCAAGAGAAAGTTACGCTTTTTGTTGAGGATAATGTCGTTTGGAACGAATCCAGATTGATGCTCTAGGGTAGGATGTCGAGCACCTTCTGCTTGAAGGTGGTGTCCTTGGGTAAGTTCGGGTCGATTCCATGAGCGTGTACGAGCTACGGTAGCGAAGCATTGTAACACATCTATGGCTGCAATCTTACCTGCGATATTTGCGAGTGTTTGTGCATGCGTTTTGCATTTTTCTCTGAGTGCAGTGAATTCTCTGTACTCAAGTTCCTTAACTTTGGTATCTGCGGTCAACAGAAGGTCATCTCTTTCAGCGAGTTCAACCGTAACGTATCGAGAACCATTGGTCATCTGTTGCTTGCGGCGCCATTCCTCTGGTACTTTTTCCTCATTGGATTTTGTTACTTCAATAAACCATCCAATTTGTCGATTCATTTTGACTTTTAGTGAGGGTATGTCGAGTTCTTTACGTAGTTTTTCTTCGAGTTCTCGGAACCATGTATGTCCTGATGCTGATGTTTCTCGTAATTGATCAATAGTTTCACTGAGTCCTTTACGAATAAGTCCTCCATCACGGATGCTTAATGGGGGTTCGTCAACTAGGGTGTGACGGATTTCTTCAGCCATGTCACCAAGGCAATCCAAATTTTGGGAGAGATGTGAAAGTAATGGATTCTGAGTTTCTTGACACAAATTGATGATTGCTGGCATTCGTTCCAAAGCATCGCTGACAGCCATGAGATCTCTTCCATTCGATCTGTTGTAAGCCAATTGTGTAGCCAGCCTTTCCATATCTCGAAGACCACGTAAGGCTTCTCGTATTCCTTCGAGACGACGAGACGAGCGAGATAATGCAGAGACGGCATCGTGTCGAGCGTGGATTGCTTCAAGGTTGCACAAAGGCCTCAAAATCCATGTTTTCAGTAATCGTCTTCCCATAGAACTCCGACAAGAGTTCAATGATGCTAGAAGACTGCCCTCGTATTCACCGGCTAATGTCGAGGTGAGTTCCAGATTTTTGAGCGTGGTTTGGTCAAGCACAAGATGTCCTGATTCATCAATAACTTCGATGTCTCTCAAAGGAACTTCATCTGCAATATGCATCGTTCCAAGGTAGTCTGCTGCAAGGCCGGCCGCTGCCAAGGCTAATGGAGAATTGTCCAAATCAATGTGTCCCAAATCAGCAACCTTCAGAACTTTCTCCAGCCTTTTTCTTCGTTTTGCTTCACTCGCTTTATGTTGACTAATGAGGACTCCATCAAGATTCGAAAACAGTGCACACAATTCAGTGTTTTCGGCGTCTTTTGGGGATACAACAATTTCGGTAGGTCTCCAACGCATAATTTCATCCAGTGCTCGAGCAAAGCGATCATCACCGACAAGATGCGAAGCCCAAGCCTGGCCAGTCGAAGCATCGAGAATTCCTATACCGAGTTCGGATTTTCCAAGTGTTACGGAAATAAGCAGAGAGCGTTCATCTGTTCCAAGAAGGGACTCCTCATACAAACTTCCAGGGGTGTAAACTCTTGTAACGACTCGTTCCAATAATTTAGCACCTTCTCGCAGTTCTTTTTCCTGCTCTGCAACCGTAACCTTGTGGCCAGCCTTGAGCATGACTTTGATATTGTCCTCAAGGGCATGCCAAGGAAATCCCGCCATTGGAATTGGCTTGTCTGCTTTTTTATCGCGTGAAGTGAGAGCCAAGCCGAGAACTTCTGAGCCGACGACTGCATCATCATGGAACAATTCATAGAAATCACCCATCCGGAAGAAAAGGATAGTCTCAGGGTGTTGTTGTTTGATGTCCATGAACTGGTCCATCATTCCCCGTTTTGACATACATCTCACACTCCTTGCTCTCGCTAGGGTTTAACGGCGTTGTCGAGAGCACATGAAGGTTCTCGCGTAGAATTGAACTAAGCAGTGTTTAGGAAACAGTTTCACAGTTCATTGATTTTCTTGCATTCGTTTGAATGCAGTCCAAAACATAACACCCATTACAACAGTCGATATTGCCACAAACATCAGATTAAGGAATCCCCTTCCACTCTCTATAGAACCACTTGCGAGAGTGTCTATTGAGTACGTGACAGGTTCGCCGGCATCGTTGAGGCCGTATGCATACACGATGTCATTTGAAATCGAAGATACTTCAACGGTGAGAGGCAATGGTTGGGCAAGTGGCATCGTTTCTGGAATACCTTCACTGAAACGAATAACTGATGTGCTGCCCTTGCTACCAAAAAACCACACAGACCCTTTGTCGTCGAGAACTGCGGAGACGCTTGCAACATCAACGGTAGTTGTTGTGCCATCTTTGGCAATGTGAATGCTTGATTCAGTTCCTGCGGCAAGCAGTGTTCCATTGTCGAGTCGGATAAGTGAGTGAATTTCGCCATTATCAAGCTCTTCGGTAAATGTTAGCATAGGTGAAGTTGGTCCGTTTGTCCAACTAATGAACCCGATTACGGGATGTTTTTGTGGAGTGGCAGGGCTGTCATCTTTACTCTCGAAAGGGTTCGCCATTGAGCCTACAGCGACCCAGTCGCCATTACCTAGAGATTCGATCATTTCCCAAGAAATAATGTTTGGACTCACTGTTGCAGCAGTGAGTGTCGCATCAGTAGTGAGGTCCTGGGCAGAACTGCCTATTGGCCCAAATCCTCGCAAACTGCTTGATTGTCCTTCGTCAGTAATCATGAGCCAGCGGTAGGAATCGCCAACTTTCTGTTCAGCCAAGTCCAACACATCAAAATCTTGGCCCTGGAATTCGAGATTGATTTCGGTGTGTTGAGGGATGTCTTCTTGGAGGTTTATGATATCAAGCGTGTTGTTTTGAGGAGAAAGAGCGACACTACCATCGTGCAATTGCGTCATGAATGAAAGTTCCAACAGATCTGGGTATCCCGCCCCTACATCATTGACATCACCTTTTTCGTTCAGGTGGTACAAAATTGGCCCTTCGTCACCTAATACCATTGCAGTGTATGTGTCTGAATCACCAAATGTGATGTCGAGGACTCGGCCATCCATCTCCGACAAGCCTTCAGTTCTGTAATCAACTCCTGGTAGAGAAGATGTACCCTGGATGAGTACTGCTCCGAGCAAAATAAATACCAAGAAACCGCCCATAGCAAGCCATTGATGTTCAGATTCTTCTTCAAGAAGTCCTCGCCACCCCTTCGCCATGTTTGCGGGATGGGAAACGAGCACATGAAACCTTTTGATGAAATAATCTCGAATCATACGTATCAAAAAAGCATTGTTTGAACGACGAGGGTCGAAGCGGAGAGATGATAAAGGAAACATCGGTCGCAGGAGTGCTTGGAGAGAGTATCATGGCACGTAAACCTGCATCAATGTACCGCCGCCTCAAGGGCCCTGCCTTCACCCGACGAAAGTACATTGGTGGTGTTCCAAACAACAGAATTCATCAATTCCATGTAGGAAACCGTGTTGCTGCGGAGACAGGTCAGTTTCCTGTCGTAATGGAACTTCGGGCAGATAACAACTGTCAAATTCGCCACACAGCCCTTGAAGCAGCTCGTGTAATATCCAATTCCACCATCCGTAAGATTGCTGGTGCTCAAGGTTACGCACTTCGAGTTCATACTTTCCCACATCATGTCCTTCGGGAAAACAAGCAAGCGACAGGTGCAGGTGCTGACCGTGTTTCTCAAGGAATGCGCTGCGCTTTTGGCAAGAACGTTGGAACTGCAGCACGTGTTAAGCGTGGTCAGAGAGTCATCTCCCTGCAAGTCCAGCCAGAGAATTACCTCACTGCTCGTGATGCACTTCGTAAGGCGAGTATGAAATTCCCAACCCCATGTACTGTGCGCTTGATTAAAGGGCATGAACACCTCAAGGGACTCATTTGAAATCATTCGGGCTTCGCCCGATGGCACACAAACCTCTGTTTGTTGAGGCTTATTGGGCGAGAGTTCCATAAGTTAGAGCCAAAGCAACAAACAAGATTGGAGGTGAAAAGATGGAACAAATATTGAATCAGTTTGTAATTCCATACACCCATTCATTTTACTTATCACAAAATCTTTGCGAGGAGGAATTCAAGTGAGAGTTGCAGTCTTGAATCAAGATCGCTGTAAGCCAAACAGCAACGCTTTCAAGTATCTTCAAAAGTATGCAGGTGTTTGTGGTGCAGAATGTATCCAAGTCAATGATGACGAGTGTAAAATCCTCGAATCCGCATGTCCACCGTGCGTAATTCGTGCGAAATTATGTCCTGATGATGCAGTCAAAATTATCAATCTTCCCGAAGAACTTGATACAGATATGATTCATCGATTTTCCTTAAACGGTTTCCGTCTTTTCCGTTTACCAGCTCCACGTAAGCGGCAGGTTGTAGGTATCTTAGGTCCAAACGGCATAGGTAAGTCTACTGCGATAAAGCACCTTTCCGGTTCTCTGCGGCCCAATTTAGGAGACTGGGAAAATCCCCCTCCAGATTGGGATGATGTCATCTCAATGTTTCCTCGAGGTGAATTGCATGATTATCTTGAATTGGTTGCTGAGGGTGGAATTTCAATTTCAGTAAAGCCTCAGCATATAGACAAACTTCCCAAGGTGTTTGATGGACAGGTACGAGAATTACTCTCCCGAGTTGATGACCGTGATGACTTGGAATTCTATGCCAAAGAACTTGGAATCAACCATATTCTTAACCGTAAACTCGGCGTCCTCTCTGGAGGTGAATTGCAAAGAGTGGCTATCTGCGCAACACTGTTGAAAGAAGCAGACATCTACTTTTTCGATGAACCTTCATCGTATCTTGACATCTTTGAAAGAATGCGAATGGTTCTCATTATCCAATCTCTCGCACAAAAGGGAAAAAGAGTCTTGGTAGTCGAACACGATTTGGCAATTTTGGATGTTTTGTGTGATTTGGTCCACATCGTCTACGGAGAAAAAGCCGCATACGGGATATTCACTCAATCCCGAACAACTCGGACTGCAATCAATGCTTATCTTGATGGTTTTTTACATGAAGAGAATGTTCGAATTCGAGATAAACCAATCCGCTTTTTGAAGCATCATGAACGAGGTGGTGAAAGGGGTAGTGTTGTATTGGAGTGGGGTGATCTTGAAAAGAAACTTGGAGATTTCACACTCAAGACGGGTCAAGGCTCTATTCACCGTTCTGAGGTCGTTGGTGTTGTTGGACCGAATGCGACTGGAAAATCCACGATGATAAAAATTCTAGCTGGGGAAATGGATTACGATGGGGGATGGGTCACCAACGAGGCCTCGATTTCGTACAAGCCACAACATATTGATGCCTCTTTTGACGGTAGTGTCCAACTCTGGTTGGATACAGAAATAGGTCCTAAATGGAGGTCTGGTGAATTCAATGTCAATGTTATTCGAGCGCTAGGAGTTGACAAACTCCTCCCAAAAAGAGTGAAAAAATTATCCGGTGGTGAACGTCAAGCAGTATCTATAGCGATTTGTCTTGGACGCGAGGCGGACCTGTACCTGTTTGACGAACCGTCAGCCCATCTTGATGCGAATGCGCGTATGGTTGCTGCAAAGGCTATCCGAAAAACAATGGAGACGAATGAGAAATCTGCTTTTGTTATCGACCACGATGTCTATTTCATCGACATTGTAAGTGATTCTTTGCTTGTTTTTGATGGCGAGGGGGCAGTAAATGGTGTTGCAGAAGGTCCTTTTGGGTTGAGAGAGGGTATGAACCGTTTCCTCAAAGGTGTGAACATTACATTCCGCCGAGACCATGATTCAAAGAGACCGCGAATAAACAAGTTTGAAAGTCGAAAGGACCGAGAACAGAGGTCAAACGGTGACTTTTATTCATTTGAACACTGAGGTATGGTGAAAATATGCCTGTTGGAATTCCACCGCTTGGAGGACCTCTGGGCCGTTCACGTTCCCGAATTTCAGCGAGTGGACTCACAACTTTTCTTCGATGCCAAAGGCAGTGGTTTTTAGGCTCGAAAGTTGGAATCTCAGGTCCATTGCGGCCATCCCAAGTCATTGGCATCGTACTCGAGGACGCTTTTTGTGGGTTGATGATGCATCGCCCCCAAGAGCATATCGCGACATTCGATGAACTTGAGTCATGGATTCTTGCTTTGGTCCCAAAGGCTGCAGATGAAGCTCTTCGGGCTGGAGAGATACTCTGGGATGAAGGATTGTGGCACGAACCGGGGACATCATGGGATGATGTCACTATTGACACATTTCAATCACGATTGGAGAATGGGCTCGAATTGTTTTTGTTCGAAGTGAAATCTTGTTACAATGAAAATGGCGGTCCATTCTTGAAATCCTACCGCCGCGGGACTCCTCCGTTTGAAGTTCCGTCTCCTGCTTGGGGAGACGAACCATGTTTCCCAGTTCCCGATAAGGTCCGAAACTTTGACATGAGGTCTTGGGCAATTGCAGAGCAGGCCATGAAATGGTCTGATGTTGATGAACCAGTGAGTTGGAATGAGGCATGGGAGATTGCACGGCCTTGGGTGAAAGACCCTCGGGTTCACCAACCGCAACGCCTCTTCCACCCCCAAGGTTGGGCTGCTGGGGAACTGGACTTAGTACTTCGATGGGATGGACGCGTCCGTTTGGTCGATATCAAATCAGGAGATCCAAGTTCCAAGTTTGCAGATTCACTTCAACATCAACTTCGTTTCTACGCTTGGCTTTGGCATGAAACTCACGACAATCAAAGAGTCGATGGTTTGGAGGGTTGGTACCTTAACGGCCCACATCGAATTCAATACGATGCTCCAAGCGAGGAAATGTATGAATTGATGACAACTGAATTCAAGCAAATACATTCTGAAATGCAGTCCATGGGTTCAGGTCCAGCATCATTGCCGGTCTTACCGGAACAAGCTTGCAGTGGAGAGGCCGCAGGGTGTCATTGGTGCAGTCTATCTTATGATGGCCAAGAATGGCTTGGAGATGACTTGCTTTCTTCACTTACAGATATACGAGATTTGCAACTCACTGCTCCTAGTGAACCATTGGCATCAATTCCAGACCGAGTAAGTGTTGTTGGGAAATTTACTGGGGCTTGGGGCCCTCTTCCCAATCATTTTGGGGAACCTGTACTCGGTGCACTGTTGGTTGCGGGTGGAACGCAGATTACAGTAGAGGAGAGTGAGCCTGGCTCTTATCCACTGCTGCATGATGAACCAAACGAAGAGATTGTCATCATGGATGCTTTACCGGGTGTATGGCGAGATTCACCAAGATTGTATGTTGATTCTAAAACCCGCATAATGACGATTGCTGAAGCAGAAGTAGAACTCTCCTCAAGGTCACAAAAACTTTCCGAATGTACGACGCGAATTGGTCTTCTTCGAACACGAGCCAATGTAGAAGGTATCATTTTGAGTATTCGTAAGCGCTCAGGTGTCCGATTAGACGCCAAACCGTGGACGATGCTCAATATCCATTTGTGGGACGGTTCGTCAGTGGTTGAAGTCGCATCTTTTGGTTCAAGCATTACGGGTCAGATGGAATCTCTACGACCAGGCCAACGCTTGAAATTACTTGCAGCCGAAATTGGTTGGCGAGCAGGTCTACCGCAACTTCGTATCGACTCACGCAAAACACGATTACAAGTGAAGGATTCTTAATTCGATTTTGATAAAGTATCAAGAAATAAACGGTTTCTTGGTTGCCAGTAGTTTTCTTTTCATTTGACATTATGAGTAGAGTTCAAGAACATTCGTCAAATATCTTAACCTATGCCGGTTCGACTCGCTCAGCCTTCAGAAGATTCAGTCGGCCCATTCAACCGTTTGTCTGCGAGTCAAGTGAATGCTTATCGTTCCTGCCCGCGCCTTTGGTTTTATGAAAAAGTTCGCCGGTTGAAAATGCCACAGATACCGGTTTTATTCATTGGGAGAGCGGTAGAGGAGGTCGTATGTCGAATGCTCATGGAATCGCCTGCGTTACTAGTCGCCAAAGCATCTCACGACACTCTTTCTGCAATCCCTCTTGATGACAATGGGGTTCCTAGCCGAACGAGCACAGACCCATGGCCTGCAGAACGCCTTCTTGCTCTTCCAAGTAACATGTGTCCAAGTACGATAGATGAATTGAGGGAATGGGCAATTGAGCGAATTAAAGTTCATCTCCCGGTTGCACTTGAATCTATGAAATTGGAATGGCTGAAAAATGAACGTAAATCTGGTGAATGGGACACAGTCGATCCAGATTATTGTCTTGAGATGTGCATCAACGGCCTTGAATTCCACTTGGAAGAAGTCCAGCGTTGCATTGACATGAACGGTGGCCCAAATCTCAAAGCTTGGAGGCGAGGGAATCGTGATGAATGGCCAGCGCCAGACGCGCGTCGCTACACTCTAGCCAACAACCACCCTCTGGCTCAAGAAGGAGCCATCACGTTACTCGAGGCTTGGGAACTTAGTCGTCCATGGTTTGTTGACCCAAATGCAGGTAAATTTGCCATGAATGCTGTTCACCCTGAGCATTGGTTTCAAGGGGAGTATGACCTTGTTTATCGATGGGATGGCCGTATCAAAATTGTTGATTTAAAGGCGAGCTTGGGTCGTGGCGACCGTTCTGGGAACTATGTTGACCAATTGCAAATGTATGCCATGCTTTGGTGGGTGACTCATGGTAAAGAACAAGAGGTTGATATCCTTGAAATTTGGTATCTGGGTGCAAATAAAATCAAAACAATCCCTTGTCCCAATGTTTCACAAATGGCAGAAATGGAATCTGAATTACAAGAAATGTGGAATCAATTGCGAGCAACAACACCTGGATTGGACGAATGTCCTCCTGAACCTGCTCCAGTGCGCGGTTTTAAGGAAGGTGGTATCGCTATAGAACCGCCAGATGAAGTCCGTTGTGACCGATGTGATTGGTCACAAATTTGCCCTGGAGGAGATGGCGATGATGATTTACCGCTCGGAGGTTCGATTCAATTGCCTGGAATGTCGACAACATTTGATTTGACTCCAATTGGAGAGCTTAATCCTCGAATGACTCTGATTGGAGAAGTGTTTACTGTAATGGGTATGAAAGAAGGTCGTCGCCCTCAAGTGATTATCTCCCAAGGAGAAAAGTTTGCAAAGATTCAGTTTTTGGTGGATTCACACCAAGACGGAACTCCCTCATGGCCGGATTCCTTATCCAAAGGGGACCGTGTAAAACTCGATAATGTCGTTCCAACAGCAAATTGGAAAGGAGAAATAGAACTCAAAGTAGACCCTCATGCGTGTGTAGTGCATGCATCAAGTGATGATGTTGGCTCTGATTTGATGGAATTTCGCGCTCGTTGGAATGTAACGGGGAAATTGGTTTATCGATTTGAAAAAAGGGGTGTGGGCCGAAATGGGAAAGAATGGCATCGCAAAGGATTGATGCTCATGGATGCTTCAGGGGCAATGAAAGTTGAAGGGTGGGCTAACGATTGGGGCCCTCAATACGATCTGGCTGAAATCGGAGATATTGTTGTTGTCGCCAATATCGGAATTGACGCTTGGGCAGTTGAAGTTAGGGGTAATATTGGACGACATTCTAAAATTCACATTACCCAAAGGGTTGAACGGAATTAACCTCCAGAAGACACTGTCGTTACGTCCAATTGAACGGTTTTACGTAATACTGTGATGTGAGGCAGTACAGTTTGTTCAAAGCTAACGAGTACCGTTGAGGGGTGAATTCCTGCCTTGAGGAGCGCAGCTCGTACGGTAATTTCATCAGCAGCCTCAATTTTCACATCATGGTCTCTACCAATGAAGTGAATCTCCATGACACTACGCTGTGGCATCATGCTTATGACGGTGGCGCTAGAGCGAACATCACGGCCGAGATCGCATAGCCCGGTATTGCGGTGGATTCGAAATCCACTGTCCCTGTGACACGGGAGTTCAAATCTCTCTCTCGGCGCCTTCGCCTTCAATACTTATTTAGCGCATACCCTGTGCTCTCATTGATACAATGGGCCCATCAGAGGAAGCAGGACCGAATGTTCGGGATAGCGTTGTTTCAGGGGACCTGCACACTGGAGATGTTATTCACAATCATTACCACCTGCCACAACAGCCCCCCCCTATCCCTCAAAGACCTCCAGTACCGCCTCGAACTCAACATCAGCAACCTCAGTACCAACAGCCTCCAGCGGGTTATGCGAACTACTACCAACAACATGGAGCAAGAAATCTTCAATCACCGCAATCAAAAGATGTTGTTCTCACGTATATTCTTTGGTTCCTTCTTGGGCCTTTAGGAGCCCATCGATTTTATCTCAATCAAGTTGGAATGGGTATCTTTTATTTCTTGACATTTGGCGGATGTGGCTTGCTATGGCTTATTGATATCGCCCTTATTCCGGATTTGGTAAACAGAGCGAACAGGACCTATGTTCGAAATTAGTCCTACATGTAGAAGGCATCAGGTGACTCAGTCAGTTCACTTACCAAATCAGGGGCATTTGTTGGGGCAAGTTTCGACAATTTTTCAGTGAGTTTTGACTGAATGTCACTGGGTAAAGCGATACCAAGATTAAACCATTTGTCAAGTGCCTCTAGAAGTCGTTGTGAAGCAAAAACATCACCGCTTGAACCCACTGTAGTGGCAATGGCACATGCAGAATTAATCTGGAACAACGGTCCAATCGATGCAAGTAGTGCAGCGAGTCCAATGGCGCCTGATTTTGGTTCGTTCCTGCGAACATCTACACCCATTGACTCAAGATCAATTCGATGAGAACTGTTTGATGCTACGATGAATGTTTCTTTTCGCGTTGGAGCGTCCATGAGTCCTGCCAATACATAGAGTGATTTTACTCCTTGAGAGTGAAGCCAATGCATAATTTCTCTAGCCATACTGCCTTGATGCTCAGGCTCGAGGGGTTGAGAAGTGCCCGTTAAAGTCAAAATACGAATTCCTGTAACAGATTCTATAGAGGTTAGGGAAAGATGAGGTGGGGCAAGTAACCCATCTTCATCCAACATTGCTAATGGGGGCAGAGCAGTATGGTGCAATCGAGCAATCTCATGACTTAAATGGCAGGAATTTAGCCCTTCAAGAGCAACTTTTCCTACATTGCCTACTCCTGGGAGTGCAAAGAACATCATTGCATGCTCTCCAAGTTCAGTATGACCGTCACGCCATTCGATTTTCAATCCCATATAGTCAGTATCGTCTTCCGCCGCGCTATAATGTTTCACATTGGATTGAACAAAAATTGACCAATTCCACGGTGAAGAGAGAATTTCATTCTTCTTCAGAAGCGACATGATTTTTTCGCATCTCGTTCAAAGTTGGCAGGCTTGCTAGGCTTGAGGCCCAATCGGGGTCCTCAACATTGTACATTTTTCTACGAATTGATGCTCTGTGATCTTCTGGAGACCATTTGAGTGGAGCGGCTGCTTGTGCTTTTGCTCCACAAGAGGGGCAAGTCGTGGCTAAGGTCCATGCACCGCATTCTCGGCATTGCTGAAGAAGTTGGCGCGCCATAAAAGAACCCAAGTCTCTCTTCTTTATGATACGAGCGCATCATTCCCGAAGAGCAGAAGCTTCTCCACCGGCGTCAGTAACATGTTTGAGCGTTGCTTTGGTGGCGTTTTCCCAAATGGACTCCGCAGTTTTGAAATCTGGAGCTCGAAGTTCAATGCGATACTCTGGGGCGCCGTTGTAATAGCATGAGACTTCAATTTCATCCTCAGAGGATGATAATGATTCAGCCTCTAGAAGAGCTTTTTGGATTATTTCAACACCGTTAATATCGTTGATGCTTAATGTCAGAATGCCTCGAATTTCAACAAAATCAGGAATGATGTTTTCTATCGCTAATTCTGTGAAATCTTTAATCCAATCTCCTTCAAAACCGGCATCAGCCAATGAACCTTCATTCATTGCTGCCTCTTCGAAGGCAGAATAGAGTCCACCAAAGGCATTGGATAATTCTTCACCAGATGAGCCAATTTCATCTTGACTCCAACCTACTTTCTCACCCAACACTTTGAGTAACTGGTGAGCACGCTGCTCATTTTTCCACTCTTGTAGACGTTCTCGTCGTCGTTCCTCAGAAACGGATTTTAGCGATAGTTCAAGAGACGAGCCATCTTTACGAGTTCTCATCACTTTGCAAATCAGCCTTTGACCTTCACGCACATAGACTCTGATGTTTTTGACCCAGCCACTTGCAATCTCACCGATGAATATGAAACCTTCAAGCCCTTCAAATTCATCAAGAGTGACGTAGCAACCGTTTTGTTTTACCGTTGTAACTGAAACGACAACAAGTTCGCCCTCATTGGGCGAGTTGGTAATTTCTGACATGGAGGCTCAGCCTCCTTAATCAAGTGCTTCGACTACGGTGCAACCAATCAGGTTCGCTTTACCGCCGGATGGGATAGATAGAGTTGCTCCACAAACAGTGCAAGAGATGGTAGATGTGGCACGGGAATAGATTGTTGCTTCACTGCCGCAATCTTTGCAGGTTACTTTAAGGAAATTTTGTGCCATATTGTTCAACTCACTTGTCGACTAATTCGAATTTCTTGGAACGGCGGCAAGGAGCGTAATGTGCCTTGCCCGTTTCAGTGCAACGGTAGAGAATGTTCACTCGCTTTGTAGGCTTTTCACGGCCATCAGGTTTTGGTCTTGGGAAACCACGGTAACCAGCCATGACTCGACGGAAACGTCGTTGACCCCAGCGTAGTTCTGAAGCTCGCTTCTTCTTTACCCTCTCAATTGTATGCATGGTGTGCTTACCAGCAGATGGGCTGTAACGCTTAACTTGACGTGGCATTTTGACCATGAGAGCACCTTGAGCAAAGGGCCCACTAGAGTTGGGTATTTAGTGCTGACGGATTTGATTTCAAGGGTAATTCGTCGTACTGAGTGTAAAATCGAGGGGATAGATAATGAACATTCGCCCTTTCGATATAGGCATGGACGAGATGTATCAAGCACTACTCTTGTTCTGGATTCCTGTTGCAGTCGTGCCTTTAGGCATATGGGTGTTCTTGTCTTTTGCCAATCCTCGGGAGAAAAACCTTGGCAAGTTTCTTGCCTTTGTAGGATTTGCAATGGTCTGCCTAAGTCCGTGGACTGTACCCTCTTCACCATCATCTGCCGCAGGACATTTGCTCGGGGCAATTGTAGGCCCAATTGTGTTGATTTTAATCGGGCTTTATCTCATTTCTTTTTCTGGTAATGTTCCCGTTGGTAGGCTCCCCAAAAGTGATAGAAAACTCGGCGTTTTCATGAACTTAGCAGGATTCATTTGGCTCGTTGGAATGCATTGGTGGATTTTAACTCCTCAACTCTCGAAAGGTGATGTGAATTCATATTGGTATGTCTTTTGGCCAACATTCCTTCTTTTCACTGCAAGTCTTTCTTCTTTTTCGGCTATCGCAATGTTGACCATTGGTGTTGATCGTAAAAAAGAAGCCAATTCGATATTCATGCTTTCCGGGCTCTCGTTTCTTCTTCTTTTCTTGGGATTGAATGTCGATGGCCCACTTATCACTGCCGAATTATTTAGAGAACATCTCTGGCTCGCTGTTGCTGATTTAGCTGGACTACTTGTGGGAAGTTCACTCTCGATTCTTGTTTTCGCAATCGTGATATTTGTTTACGAACGAAACCTGCCCCCACCTCAAACAATATCTCCGCCAACAAAAGATGAACTTGAACAGGTTGCAGATATCGTTTCGAATCATCTTGGAGGTGAACAAGAATGATCGAAAAGAAACTTGCCTTCACCTGGAGATTGATGATTCTAGCATTTGTAATGCCACTTCTGCTGATACTTGCCATTGACATTTCCATTTCATCAGGAATTCAAGGTTTTGATTCTGAAATAGCATTCACTCGATTTGCCAACGCAACCCTCACCTCTTACACATTATGCTCGCTGGTTCTTCTAGGGAATCTGTTCTTTTATGGTGAATCTCGCAACCGACCACGAGCTCCACTTGTCGGTATGTTTTGTGCCACAATTCTTGGAATTATCGCCACAATTTTCTTTATCGATCAAGGACCAATGTTGCTTGAAGACAACGGTTCAGTTCGTGCTCAAGCAATATACAACGTTGTGCATATGCTCGTTTCAGCAGGTGCCGTTCTCGTTGCCTTGGGTGTGTCTTTAGGGGTTACCTTTTCTGCAATTACTTCTCAAAAGCAACGTTCTGATTTCATCTTTGAGGAAGAGTGACTGATTTTCCCGTCCGGCATTCTACTCCGTCGGTTTGATAAGGGGGTGGTCGGTGGGCGGACTCACAGGTGTTTCTATGTCGAAGGGTACTCCATCTATGGGTAAGCGTCAAAAGACGACCCACATACGCTGCCGTCGATGTGGTAGGAACTCATATCACAAACAAAAGGGAGTTTGTGCAGCATGTGGATATGGGCAGACTGCTCGCATGCGAAAATTCAATTGGTCCAAGAAGACTCACCGTCCTAAGGCTTAATCGGAGGATACTTTTCTAGCCACAATGGCTACAAAGCGCCAAGCACTGGGGGAGTTGAGGCAAGAACATGTGTGGTATCATTGGAGTTGTTGGACAGCAAGGAGTCCATGTGAACCAATTGATTTACGATGGCCTAACAGTTTTGCAACACCGTGGGCAAGATGCTGCAGGCATTATGACTGATGTGAACGGTCAGTTCCGTCTTCGAAAGTCCAATGGCTTGGTTTCAGATATTTTCTACACCCGTCACATGCGTCGATTGCAGGGGCATGTGGGAATCGGGCATGTGCGTTACCCCACTGCAGGTTCCTCATCCAGAGCAGAGGCCCAACCATTCTATGTGAACTCACCTTACGGTCTAGGTCTAGCTCACAACGGCAACCTTACCAATGCGCGTCAACTCAATACACAACTTACCGACCAACACCATCGGCATATGAATACAAGTAGCGACTCGGAAATATTGCTAAACATGCTCGCAGTGGAACTCGATTCTAACAGTTCAAATCTGTCAATTGAAGGAGCACCCCACCTGGATGTTGAGACCGTTTTTAGTGCTGTATCAAATCTACATGAGCGCGTTCAAGGGAGTTATGCTTGTGTTTCAATTATCTCCGGATACGGGCTTCTTGCATTTAGAGACCCTTACGGAATTCGCCCACTTATTTTTGGTAAAAGGACCGGAGAAAGTGGCACTGAATGGATCGTTGCCAGCGAGTCGGTTGCTATTACTGCTCTCGGATTTGAGGTTGTGAGAGATGTTGAACCAGGTGAAGCGATATTCATCTCAAATTCCGGTCATTTGTTTCATAGGCAATGCGCAAAGAAGGTTGATGCGTCTCCGTGTATCTTTGAGCATGTTTATTTCGCTCGACCAGATTCTGTTATTGATGGAATTTCCGTTTATCATGCTCGACTCAATCAAGGAGATGTTCTTGCGAAGCGAATTCTAGAACAATGGCCTGAACATGATATCGATGCTGTCATTCCAGTACCTGATTCAGGACGAATCGCTGCTCTTCAAATGGCCAAAGCATTGGATGTTCCTTATCGAGAAGGTTTTGTGAAAAACCGTTATGTTGGTCGAACATTCATTATGCCAGGTCAAGCATTACGTGAAAAGTCTGTTCGACGTAAACTGAATGCAATTGAACACGAATTTAGAGGGAAGAACATTCTCCTCGTTGATGACTCTATAGTCCGAGGGACAACGAGTGCACAAATTATCGAGATGGCTCGAGATGTTGGAGCTTCCAAAGTATACTTTGCATCTGCTGCACCACCGGTTCGTTTCCCGAATGTTTACGGAATAGATATGCCTGCAATCACCGAATTTATTGCAAACGGGAAATCCATCGATGAAATTAACACAATAATAGGCAGCGACAGACTGTTCTACCAAACGCTTGAAGATTTAATTGAAGCCACATCCATTGGCCAGAACCCTCCTTCAAGATTTGACACGAGTTGTTTCAATGGAGAATATGTGACTGGAGATATTGACCAAGATTATCTTGATGCTCTTTTCTCTTCTCGAAACGATACTGCGAAACTTGAATCCGCAGAGGACGATGAGATAGTAGATTTACACAATGACACTGAAACCTGAGGCCTGTGCATGGCACAAAATTCGTGGATTTTACGTTTCGGAGAATTGGGATTGAAATCCAAAGTTGTCCGTAGATCATTTCAAAGAGCGCTTCGAAAGAACTTGGTTCAACTTGCAGTTAATTCGTCAGTGCCTCTTGTTCGAGATAGGTTAAGAGATTTTGATGTTGTTTATTCAACTGCTGAGCCCGAACTTGTTGAAGATTTGATATGTCATGGACTCGGCGTTGTGGCGATAGATCGCATCGTAGAACTCTCGGAGGATCCAGACCCAGAACTCATTTCCAGTTTGCTTTTGAAGCGGCATCCCAACGTAGGTAAACCAAGGAGTTTTGGTGTCCGAGTGAAGCGTTTAGGTAAGAAGGATAATTGGGATTCTCAATCCTATGCACGTGCATTAGGTGCAAGCCTAATCGACCAAGACTCTTCTCTAAAAGTTGATCTCACAAATCCGGACTGGTGGGTCAAAATAATTCTTGAACCCACCAAGGTTTCATCCATCGAAAAGAGGATATTAGGACCTGGCGGTCTGCCTACTGGCGTTCAAGGCGATGTTTTATCCCAACTGTCATCGGAAGATGATGTGTTGAGTTCATTTCTCATTATGCGCAGAGGTTCACGTATTATTCCGGTTCTTAATTCAAAACCCGAGTACATAGAAATTCTGAAAAAATGGGATCCTTTTTTGGGTGTCAGGAGTCGTACCAAAGATGAGACGAATCGAATGTATCAGCGACCAGCTTGGGGTATTGTAGGTCTTTCAATTGAGGATGCGCAACCGTTTATCGAGCGTAGAGAAAATGCAGTAAAAACGACACCAATCTCTACACTAGAGCCATTGTGTGGGTGGACTGAGGAAGAAAAGGAGGCACTTTGGAGGCACCTCAAACATCCCAGTTTGTATCGACCGCATCCAGATTTTACCTCTTGGTTCAATGACCCAATCAAGGGATGAGATTAATTGAGACCGACGGTCACATAAGTCCATGCTCAAGAGTCGGCCTGTTCGGGTTGCGTTTCAGCCCGAGGCGAAAGTTACTGCATTGTGCCTCTCCTCTTGTGGTACAATCTCATCATGGGCAGAAGGCGACGGCAAAGTTTTCATCGCACAAGTTGAAAGCGGTAATTTTGAACTATGCGGTTCATGGATTGCGGAGTCGTTCATCCGAAAATTGATTGTTACGGACCAATCCATTCTGGTACTCGATGATGCATATGGGTTAACTCGACTGGATTTGAAAGGTAATGTTCTTTGGCAGTTTGCGATAGAAGCCGGCGGATTTGAACTTCATCAACTTCCATCTTTCTTTGCAGTCGTTGATGGATTAGGCCGCCTCTTTCTGATTCATCCCGATGGTACGAACTTCTCTATTGACGAACAATTCTCTGATATTGTTCTTTCATCGGTGGTTGGAGAATATCTGCTTCTGAGTCAAGAAAACGGTCAAGTTCACGTCATTCAAAACGGCATTCGGATATGGAGCAGGCCGGCTCGTGGAGAACAAGGTGAATCAATAACTTGTTTGGGAGGATATTCGGGGCAACATCTCGTAATCGGCCGTGAAGGTTATGCAATGGTTGCAGGTGAAGAAGAAGTCCTCGAAGTTGAGTTTTGGGATATCAAAAATCAGCAGTTAATTCATCGTTGTGATGTCAAAAGCCGCCTGTTGAATGTTGAATCGTTTGAAAATAAAATTCTTTGCGGATTTGATAGCGGACAAGTTCTGTGTTTTGATGAACACTTTGTGAACCAACCTCAAATTTGGATGGAATGTAAATATCCAATTAGAAATCTGTTCTATAGAGGTGGTACGACCTTAGCATCGGCATGGTTTTACATCCATGGGCGTGAGGAGGATGGTGAAACATGGCTCATCGAACACCAGGGAATGACTCAATACTTGTCAGTAAGTGTTGATGGTTCAGTCTGCCTTTTTGCTGGAGAGGACCAAAACGATTGGACAGAACACGAACCCATAGGGCAATTTTCCCTTGACCAAAGTCCAATAGAGGTTGATGAATCAGAATTGACATTATGGTTTGAAAAAACGGATGAAGTTGTTCCACTTTCTGCTGAAGAACTGTACAGTGAAGATGATTCTATGTCGGAATATTTTACTCAAGCAGAATTGGACTCAATAACCGAAACACCAACTCCTGATGTATCGCTTTCTGCACTTCAAGATGCTCTTGAGGGTATGCAAGGGGAAATCGCTCCATCGAAAAAAGATGGTACCTTGGATATCGATACCGATGATTTGCTTTCTCAGCTCGATGATGCAATTGAGAAAATGGCCATCTTACCTGACGAAAATCTCCTTGATGAACTCAATGTTCAGATTGATGAATTAATTGTACCTCGAGCAGTATCGGGGGATGATCAACATCACGCAGTTGGTCCAGATGGTTCTGTAATTATCACTCTTGACGGCAGTGGGTCTTTTGATCCTCAAGAACGTATAACTACATGGTCTTGGATTGAACAATCGGGAAAGGAAATAGCATCATCTTCAAAAGTTAAAGTTCGATTGTCTCCAGGTAATTATCGATTCGAATTACGAGTTTGTGATCTTGATGGACAATGGTCCAGTGATTCATTGCAGGTTCTTATTGATGAAGGCTAGTCTCATGAAGGAGATATGCTTCGCAAGAACATGGCCGTCAAGGACCCTTGGGTAGAATACTTCATGGTGGGGATTTTGCAAATGCGTTGTTCAGTCGTTACTGACAGAACAACAGGGGACACGGTCATCATTGATGGTGGTGCAGAACCAGAACGAATTATTCAATGGATAGATGAATTTTCGGGCCAAGGACCAGATTGGACGAACGGTCCTCAATCCTTTGCAGAAATGAAAGAAATGAATCTCCCATCACGAAAAGTTGTCGCATTACTCAATACACATGCCCATTTTGACCATAGCGGACACATTCCTGACTTGAAAGAGCGTTACAAAGTGGACTGGTATCTTCATCCTGACGACACTTTTTTGCAGACTTTGGCGCAAAAATCAGCACTTCGATACGGTTTCCAAATTCCTGAACCTGCAGTCGCTGATGTCGACTTAATCGCCGATGAATTGTTGGATGTGGGGGCACTCACCTTTGAGATACGGCATACTCCTGGTCATACATTGGGAGGTTGTAGCCTTCTACTCCTTGTCGAAGATGGCCCAGATCACTTGTTTGTTGGAGACACATTGTTTGCCGGATCTGTCGGACGTACAGATCTTCCGGATACTGGAGGTGACTTTTCAGTTTTAGCTCATTCTATACATACGCAACTATGGCCTCTTGACCCATCGACTATTGTTTACCCTGGTCACGGGCCCATGACAACAATAGGACACGAGAAAGAAACCAACCCGTTTGTTGGTGATTCATCTGGAACCGGTTCCTACACGATTGGAAAGTATTCCTAATCAGTTCATCATTGAAGACAGAGTGGACTCGAGTATAGGTAACGCCTCTTCCCAAGTAGCAACGATTCCGTAGTCTGCATGTTGGAATATTGGTGCGTCAGCATCTTTGTTAATTGCTACAATATATTTTGATGAGCGCATTCCAGCGAGGTGTTGTATTGCTCCGGAAATTCCAACGGCGATGTAAAGATTCGGATTCACAGTTTTTCCGGTTTGGCCAACTTGCATTGAGTGAGGGATTTCATCCCAAGTATCGACAGCAGCACGTGATGCACCAACAGCAGCTCCAAGGGTGTCCGCTATTTTTTCGAGGTGGACAAAGTTGTCAGGAGAACCCATTCCACGCCCGCCAGATACGATAATATTAGCTTCAGCAACATCCAATCGGCTTGATGCACGAGCCATGAACTCTTGAACAGCGGTCGCCATATTTCCAGTGGTATCGACAATTGAAACATCTGAATTGCCTCCTGTAGGGGCGGCATCGAACACATTTGGACGAATTGTAACTACTGCGTCTCCACTGAGGGAGACAGTTTGCATTGCCTTACCGGAGTAAATTGGAGAGGTTAAATTTCCTCCTTCAATTTGGGTAACATCTTGTACGACCGAAATTCCTCTTCGAGCAGCAATACGTGCTGCGAGGTCTTTTGATTGCGGCGTAGCAGATGCAACAAGAATTCCTGCTGGAGCAACTGCATCGATAGCAGCAGCCCAGCCGGCAGCATCATAGTGCTCAAAAACACTTGATTTTGCAGCCACGATTCGGGCAGAGCCTACGAAACCTGCTGCAATTTCAGCAGCACTTGCATCAGTGCAAGGTACTACAACAACGGGTTGGGAGCCTAGAGATTGGGCCGCAGTGATGAGTTCTGCGGTCGAAGGATGTACGGTTCCTTTTACGGTTTCAGCGATTACTACAGTTTCAGTCATTTTTCCACCTCAGATTACATTTGCTTCATCGCGTAACAAACGAGCAACTTCTGCTGCCGCTGCACCACCATCGTATGATTTTCCAGCGGGTTTAGCTGGCGGCATACTGTGAGATACCACTGTTACGGATGAGGCTGGGATATCGACGCTTCGAACATCGACTTTTGCTTTCTTGGCTTGCATGATTCCTTTTACATTTGGTTTGCGGACTTTCATATCACCTTTATCGCACGAGACGACCGCAGGAAGAGGGACGCTCAGTCGCGCATTACCGCCTGAAGAAGGGGTTACGACTGAAAGTTGTTCTCCAAAGGACACACTGATGCTGTTGGATACCGATGCCCAACCCAATCTTTCAGCCAACCCCGGGCCGGTCGAACCTGCGCCAGTGTCTGCCGCGGACTTACCACAGTATACTGCATGAGCACCAAGGTCTGAAACAGTCGCTGCGAGAATCGATTGAAGAGCGTTTGAATCTAAGCTTTCAGTACAGTCGATACGAACGATATGATCAACTCCGATTGCCTTAGCGTCTTTGAGAACCTTGTCTGCGCCGGAGTCACCAACAGTGATTGCAGTGACTTCGCCACCAACGGCTTCGCGGTGTTGAAGCGCAGTCTCAACAGCGAATTCATCGTAGGGGCTCATTACTTTCTTGACTGCAGACAAATCAACTCTGTCTCCGGAAACGACGATTCGGGCATTGGTATCAGGAACTTGTTTGACGAGAACGATAATGTTAGACATGGTTACTACTCCTATATCGAAATCTTCGAGTTCTAAGAGATTCATGAACGTTTGCACTAAGAATGATGGCTTCATAAAATACATTTTCGGGTAATGCGGGATTTAAGCAGTCGAGTAAGCAAATATTCACTTTCCACAATGTTTCTTAACCGCCGTACTTCGCATTATAGTTCCATGACGCCAAAGACACCGACAGAACCCACTGAAGCTGAACAAAAAACCTTGGAGTCATGGAGGCATTTGTTTGAAACTCCGAAGTACAAATCGGACCTGAATGCATTGCCAGGAATTGACGAACCGGTGTTTGGTTTTGAGATTGAATGGGATGATTTGTCCGAGCATGGAGATTTACAAGTTACCTTTTCCGAAAACATGGAGCATACTTTGGCATGTGGAAACCAAGTGCTCAAAGAGCAGTACTCCGATCGAATCATGTCCACTCGTCCAGTAATACGCGTCGTAAACCTTCCAGCCAACAGATACTACGAAATGAGTGAACTTCGAATGCGAGACCGCTCTCGGCTCCTTTCTTTTGACGCAATTGTTGTGATGACAAGTCCAGCAATCGGATGGTTGAAAAACAGTGTCTACCAATGCAATGATTGTGAATCCAAATGGACAATAAACGAACGATTGGCTCGTCCAAGAGAGAAAGTAACATACTGCAGAAAGTGCCTTCAAGAGATTCAAGACGACCTCCGTTCCAAAAAACCAAAATCCTTTCACAAGGACCCTACCGATATCTCGATGGTTGTCGAAGAGAATTTCTATGAGGATATTCAATATCTTGAAGTTGTCTCACCTCAGATGATACTCGATGGTAAGGCGGACAATGGTGAAGTGTATCAAGTGGTTGTATTCGATGAATACGTAGGTCAATTTTCACGCGGAGATATGTTGACAATCAATGCAGAGGTGGCCGTAGACCCATTGGTAAATCGTGATTTCATTCGAGATACAAGGCGCATGATTTTCTTGAAGTCACACAGTATTGAGGAGGGATTATCAAACGAAGCAAATCACTCTATAGACGAATCTGTATTGGAATCACTTCCTCCCAAGTGAATTGACAGCTTCGAGAGTATCTGGATTTTCTTCAAAGTGCTTTGAAACTGCACTCAGCCCACGACTAATGCCATCAGCAACTCCAAGTTTTGCATCCAAAGGGTGGAGTGTTCCATCAGCCACGGCAGCCTTGAAAGATTCAAGACTCCTCCAAGTTGATGGTTCACCAAATTTGGGATTCGGCGTTACAATAATCTCTCCCCATTCGGGCAGCACAACATGCTCAGCAAGTTCATACACCGGGGATTGTAAATCGCTGGGGTCAAGATAGGCGTGTTTTTGGATTTTCTTACGGAGCGCCTTAGGCGAGTCATGAAGCAAGATTGCTCCATCAGGGTCAGATTTACTCATTTTATGGTCAAAACTTTCCATTCGCACCCCAGCCGACTTTAGCGATGAAAGAATAGGAGTGTGAATGCAGGTCGGTTTTTTCCAGTTCCATCTTGTAGCTACATCTCGCATGAACATGTGGGCCTTTCGTTGGTCCATGCCTCCTAGAGCAACATCGATGTCCATTTCAAAAATGTCGCTTGCTTGCATGGCGGGATAGTAAAATTTTGACAAATCATGATCTGAAGAGGCTTCATCGCGCCCCATGATTGTGAATGTTTTCCGTACTTTGGCTAAAGTGGCCCCTTTGGAGCATCGAAGCACTCGAGCCCAATAATCGCCAGAACTCATAATTTCTGACGCCCAAATAAACCTCAGTTGGCCAGGTCCTTCCCCTTCTTCAGGATGTCCAAGAAGTGAACGGAAAGTCTCTTCCATGTATGTTGCAGTTGTTTGAATATCTTCCATGACGCCATTGAACTTGTCGTTTACCCAAGCATGCCAATCTGCGAGGAAAATAAGGACATTTGCATCGGCTTGAAGCATTCTTCGCAGTTGCAATGAGAGAACTTTCCAGCCAATATGTGCTTTTCCGGATGGCTCAAATCCGACATAGGAACGAATGATTCCGTCTCCACGCATGCTGGTATTCCCAGCCAAACAATCAATCAAATGATCGATACCGACTATTTCTTCAACGTGACCCACCATGAGTGCAAGGCGTTGTTTTTGCTGGTTGTCGAGATCCTGAATCTGAGGGTGGTTCTCGAGAAACGGTTCGAGAACTGAATCAACGTCCATGCTATCACTCTTAATCAAATCAAATCGTTAAGTTTCTTGACACGACCTTCAGAGGGAGGATTTCCTGAATCAATCATTTCTTGTAAATCAGCAATCATTTCGTTTGCTTTATCAATTGTCTCTTGGTTAATCGAAGAACTCATTTCCATCATCTTTCTCGCCATTTTAATCGCTGATTTGGCTTTTGAAAATTTCTTTGCGTCTTCTTTTGCCTTGTCACCACGTTGTTTCGGACTGTATCCAGTGACTTCGTCAAGAAAAGACGACCATCTTTTGCGAGATTCCATCGCTTGTTCACGGCCTCCGTCTTGAGAAAGAAAGTTGTTGAGTTCTTCGCCTTTGAGTTGCTTTACATCGACAACGAGTTTACCGTCATCGCCGAATTGTCCTGTGATTTCAGTCAATATGGCGAACGAGCCTTTGAACACACCTTCAGTATTCACTTCAATGTTGTCAAAGTATTCAGTCGCAATGCGAGCAAGGCCTGCATTTCCTCCAATTTTTTTCTCCAAACCGCGTCGAACTGCGAATCTCTCCATATGACGCCCAAGAGCCTCTTTGACATAAGGCTCACCGTTGAGGAGTATGAGAACGGTCGGTTGTTGATAGGAGAGGTTTTTTGATAGTTCTTGTTGGGCAAATCATGCGACGACCTCTCATTGTGGGATTTATGCTCCTTGTTCTTCTGTTGCCGATGGTACCAGCAGAACTCGAATCTTCGGTAAGTTTGAGCCTTGTCGATACGTTAGAAGACAACGATATAGGGATTCGAGCGGGTAAAGTCTCTCCTGATGGAATCTCTGTTTTGCTTGTTGGTGAAAGCGGTTATGCACACAGAATTTCCTCAATTCATCCTGAGGATCGCAGCATGGATGTCACCCTGAGCACGAATCGAAACTCAAATCTCAACGATGTTTCTTGGCACCCTCGGGGTGAAACAGCGTTTATCACTGGTGATATGGGCGTTGCTCTACGATATACCACTGACAATCACGCAATTTCAACTTTGAACGGTTCAGGTGCATTGCTTGGGGTGGATATGACTTCTGTGGAGTGGAGGCCAGCTGGAGATTATGCTTACTTTGGAGGTTCAGATGGCAGTATCTGGAAGTTTTCAGAGGGTTCAGGAATGACGGCATTGGATGGAACAAGGACTTCACCAATTAGTGATATTTCGTGTCACCGAAGCCAGAATGTATGCGTCGTAACCACACTTAATGATGGTATGGCAGTTATTTCCACCAACGATCAAGTTACGTTTCTTTCAGGCACAAGCGGGAACACTTGGATTGGCATCGACTGCGCAGACCCTACGTTGAATGAATGCGTTGGCTTTGCTAGCGGTTTGAAAACCCAAGCGATTCGAATTGACACCATAGACTCGAGCAAGTCAACTGTTCGGGATATCGAGCAATTCGGAACATTGAACGGAGAATTCACAGGTATTTCTCGTGGTCACGACGGTACGACAATTGTTCATCTTGCTCCTTTCTCTACAATTCGCCAACAACCACTCATCTCTGAGGCATTCGTTCAGATTCTACCGGAAGATGCCTCGAATTGGGATTCTGTTGTTTCAGGGCGCTCGATTGAAATGGTTTGGGAAAATGAGCATCAGCAAGGTTTTCTGGTGACATCTTTTGGAAATATCGTCGAATTCGAAACGATTTCTGATGAAGAGGAACTAACCATGATTTCCGTCATTGTCATGGTTGCTGTCACGGTTTCTGTACCGGGAGTAGTCTTGGGCTTGATTTACATGAACAGTCCATATCTACAACGTAAGTACTTGCAACTACGTGGATTTGATAAAAAATGAGTAATTTTATCTAACGATTGAAGGGTTAGGTTCTTGAAGCCCCTAGCCGAGCAACAGATGAGAGGGTAGAATGGAACCTTACGAAGGAGTCGACTTTTACGACATAGAAAGCCTGTTGACTGAAGACGAAATCATGATTCGAGACATGGTTCGTGTCTGGGTAGATGAGGAAGTCCTTCCAAAGATTGAACACGCCTGTGCAGAAGGAGTTTTTCTCGATGAATGGAGAGTTGCTCTTGGAGAAATGGGTGTCTTGGGTGCGCCTTTGAAGGGATATGGATGTCCTGGACTCTCTTATGTTGCTTACGGACTTATTTGTCAAGAATTGGAACGCGGAGATTCAGGTCTACGTTCTTTTGCTTCAGTTCAAGGTTCTCTTGCAATGTACCCAATATGGGACTTCGGTTCGGAAGAACAGAAAAACCACTACCTTCCGAAGATGACTTCTGGAGAATGGATTGGATGTTTTGGCCTGACTGAGCCTGATTACGGTTCGAACCCTGGTGACATGATTACGAAGGCCGAAGATAAAGGCGACCATTACCTGTTAAACGGTGCCAAAATGTGGATTACGAACGGAACAATTGCTGATGTAGCAATCGTTTGGGCTAAACTTGACGGTGTGATTCGAGGATTCATCGTCGAAAAAGGAGATGAAGGCTTCACTGCCCCCGAAATGAAGGGCAAGCACTCCCTGAAAGCCTCAGTAACCAGCGAATTGGTTTTCCAAGATTGCAAAATTCCCAAGGACAGAATGTTACCAAACGTCAAGGGTCTTCGTGGCCCCTTCTCTTGTCTCAACAATGCACGGTTTGGAATCTCATGGGGCGCTTTAGGGGCAGCAATGTCGTGCTTCCACAGTGCGAAAACCTATGCTCTTTCACGAATTCAATTTGACCATCCTATCGCATCCTATCAACTCGTACAAAACAAGTTAGCTTGGATGCTCAGAGAAATTACCAAAGGGCAACTCTTGGCCTATCATCTTGGACGAAAGAAAGACGACGGTACTTGGTTTAATGAGCAGATTTCACTTGCGAAGATGAACAATGTAGACATCGCTCTAGAGATTGCTCGAGTAGCGCGTGACATCCATGGTGCAAACGGTGTACTCGACGAATATCCAGTCATGCGACACATGGCGAATCTGGAGTCTGTAAAAACCTACGAAGGCACTCACGACATTCACAATCTAATTCTTGGAAGATACATCACTGGAATACAAGCATTTACTCGTTCGATTTGAATAAATCCGCTGTATTTTGGTTACTCAACCCATACAGCAGTTTATATCTGCAGATTCGTAAAATTGCTCGTTAAGCATGAATTTGAGCCTCAATGACCGCATAATCCGAGTTTTGTCTGGACTCGTTATGGTGATAGTCGAGTATGCTTCAAATCTAAACTGGGACTTCATACTGCTGGTCTTAGGATTATGGGGAATACTCACTTCTGCTTTTGGATTCTGCCCGTTCTACAAACTCATTGGTCACACGACGTGCCCAATTTGACTAGACTGCTGGCAAGAGCCCAACCCGAGCCAAACCTGCCCAAATTGGATCTAAGAACCCTGGCAACAATCTGTGACGCATGTAGACTGCGGCCGCAAGACTGATTTTTTGAACTTTATTCAACTTAACACGCTTGGTAAATACATCACCTTGCTGGCGCTCAATCTGCCTTAGAATCTTGTCATAAAAGGCAATCATTGCAGCCGGTGAATAGCGAGTTCTTCTCGGGAGAAGCGGTAGCAGTTGGCGTGCTTCGGCGAGATAGGTTCGTGCCCGTCGTGCATAATCTCTGCAGTATGGTTCCCAATTCTTGTTCAAAACTACCTTGCCACCGAGTTCCTTTTCGATGATTCCGTTTTGTTCAAGTTCGTTCAAAGGAAGGTAGACTCTGTCTCTTTCGATGTCTTCGCCAACATCGCGCAGAACATTTGTGAGTTGCATGAAAATACCCCATGATTCAGCAAATTTCTTAGCTCGGGGGTCTTTGTAACCGTAAATCTCAATGCACATCAGTCCAACGACAGACGCGACTCTATAGCAGTAAACATACAATTCATCGAAACTTCGATAACGATTGTTGTACAGGTCGTCTTCCATTCCAGAAATGAGGTCATCAAACACTTCTCGAGGAATCGAGTAAGTTTCGACTGTTTCTTTGAGAGCGAGGAACACAGGGTCAGTTGAATACACATCTGAATAGCAGGTTGAAAGTTTCTTTCGGAAGAAAAACAGTTGTGTAATTTTGTTCAAGTATGCTTCAGTATCCAAAATTGTACCTTGGTCTTGAAGACTTTCAAGTTGTTCACGGTAACTCACCGCCTCTGGGTCCATTTCGCCCATACTACCCGGGAATCTGTCTGCCCAGTCGCCGTCAGCAATGTCGTCAGCACGACGGCAAAATGCATAGACTGCACACATTGCTTGACGCTGTTGGTCGGGTAGATATTTGAATGAATGATAGAAGTTGCCAGCCTCACGCATTGTCAATTCTTCGCAGTATCGAAAGGCTAATTTCGTAAGTTCTTGAGGAGGGCGTTCAGACCATATAGGTGCATCTAGATGTTCGAAAGGATCAACAAGTTCATTTGTTTCTCCAACAATTCCGATGAATGTTGCACCTTCACGAAGGGCTTCCATTGCAGTTAGGCTAACAGCTTTGACCGCATCACGAGCCAACATCACACCAGCGCGAAGCCGATCTAATGTGGTTGGATTCTTGGTTTCCAGGTCCTCTGCTCTGGTTGTAGCATTCCCTTTCAAAGGGAACAACAATTCGAGTGGTTTCCGGCGTTCGAGCATCGTGACCGCTTAGGGCTCATCATTCACCCTTTTTGAGTTCTGCGCATAATTGGTCAAAACAAACACTCACGATTTTGGTTTGGATACAAATGAATTGCTTATTTTTTTAATGCCTCAAATCATCATATTCTGAAATCATTTGTCCCACAGAGTCAAGAGATAAACACTCAGCCCGTAACTTGGAGGGGCGACATGGCGGTACTCATTAATGCTAAAATCGATTCACTTCTCGAGAGAACTTCACGCTCATTTTACCCTACTCTCAAATACCTTCCAAAGAAGATACGTGGGCAAATTGGGTTGTTATATCTCATGGCGAGGGTTGCCGATACCATCGCAGATTCAAAACACGGCGAGACCTCCTTTCTGCAAAATCTTCTCGAACAATACAACGATGTCGCCCAAGGGCGTTCAAGCACATTGCCTGATTTTTCCGAACTTGCTGATATTCAACAGAACGAACACGAAGCAGAACTTCTACGAAATGTGGAAGATGTGTTGAATGGTTTGGAGGTTTACGATGCTGCCGATCGCAGCATAATCTTAGAGTGTTTGGATGTTATTGTGGGTGGACAATTACTTGATTTGCAGAGATTTGGACCTGCAAACGAAGGCGGAAAAATTTCCTCGCTCAAATCCAATGAAGAATTGGACGACTATACCTATAGAGTGGCAGGATGCGTTGGTGTTTTTTGGAGTAAAATGTCATTGGAACATGTCATCTCATTACCTTCTGAAAAGCAGGATGAATTTTTTGAAAAAGGAATCCGATTCGGAAAAGCACTCCAAATGATAAACATACTTCGAGATATTCCAGAAGATTTACGATTTGGCAGATGCTACATTCCCGGCGAAGAATTAGCACGTTTTGGGATGAAGCCTGAAGATCTTCTTGACCATTCGAATATCGAACGTTTCCGACCGCTGTATGACGAATATCTTGAAATTACCAACAATCACCTTGATGCTGCAATAGAGTACATTCGTATGTTGCCCGATGGACAATTCCGCCTCAAAGCTTCATGCATGTTGCCCGTTTTGGTTGGTCAAAGAACAGTCACTTTGCTACGAACTGGAAATATCTTGAATTCAGATGACAAGATTAAGGTGACTCGAAACGAGATGAAATCCTATGCTCGTAAACTTGTACGCGCCATGATTATCCCTGGTGGCGTAAGGCGTCTCTTGGAAAAAAACAAGGACAAATAATTCGTGTGCACAGGGACTGCAATTTTCAAAGCAGCAGTCTTTTCGATTATTTAAATGAAGAAGCATCACTTTTGGCAACCACTGAACCGTTAAATCTCGGCTTCAATATATCGAATTCAGTCGTAAAACTTTAGGGAGAGTCCCCCGAGCATCACAACTGCGGGTGGGTCCTATGGAATGCGGTTCATGTTCGGAAATCATTCCAGATGACAGTATATTCTGTCCAGAATGTGGCTCCCGTCAGGAACTTTCGAGAGCTGGAGGATTTACAAATCCAGGCTCAATCGGTCTTTCTGGTCAAGAAGTATCTGGTGGCAGAAACTTCGGTGTTGTCTCGGGTGAAGCGGTGCGACAGCAAAGGGATATGAACGCTCCAGGAAATACAAACATACCGCCTGAAGTCTTGCAACAAATCGCAATGGGTATTCAGCAGCAGCAGAATTTTCCGCCAGGAAATTTCCCCCCTCAGCCCCTTCAACAAAATCAACTTGGTCAAGGTCAATTCCCTCCCCAAGGTCAATTTCCTCCTCAAAACATTCAATCAAATCAAATGATTCCTGGTCAAATCCCTCCACAAAATATTCAACAAAATCCACCTCAAAGTAATGTTTTGCCGAATGTTCAATCCGATCGACCTCAACAAGCACGAGGGCCCTCTCTTGCGAGCGGCGCCCTTCCACAAAATCGAATCAGCAATGATTTGCCGCAGGCTCAAGGTGGTACAGTAGTTGCAAACAACCCTTCAGCCTCTCCAACCGATGCAATGGTCAACCGTCTTGCTGAGGCTGAACGTGCTATGAAAGATGAGCGTCGTAGTCAATGGTTGAACATGAACCAATCGCCAGCGAACAATGTGCTCGCATCCCTCGGCGCTGAGTTGCCTGCCCATTTACGTGGAGCCGAATCATCGAATCCTGCACAAGATGTGATTGCAGGTGCTCTAGGGCAACCTGTTGCTAAGGATGGCCCGAGTGAGGCGCTGCTTCGTCGAATGTGTGAAGTCGCTGTACGTCGAGTTGCCAGAAAGAGAGGAGTTGCAGTTGAAACTCCACAAGCGAAAATGGATTCCGATGTTCTGCAGGTCAATGTCACGTATGTTGATGACGGCAGAGTTCTTGATACTCCTGAAGATCTCACTCAAGCATTCCAGCATGCCATTGAGACCGAAGTCGCTTTGAAAGGATTTGATTTGACGACTGAGTTGAAGATATTCCGTTCGAAAGACGGTCAAGTAGAAAATTTGGACGGCAGTTCATCTGATGAGGATGGCGATGTCGAAATGTTTGCGTGTGAAATCTGTGATGGACTGGTTAAAGAAACCGATAACGAATGTCCACATTGCGGCGCAGTTTTTGAGGATGAAGATGAAGAAGAGGAGGTTGAAAGCCCGCCTCGAAGAACTCCTCCAAGAAGAGGCGGTCCACCCGGCCCTTCCAAAGGAGGTCCTCCGAAGAAGAGCGGTCCACCTGGTCCTTCCAAAGGTGGTCCTCCTAAGAAGAGCGGCCCACCTGGTCCTTCCAAAGGCGGCCCTCCGAAGAAGAGTGGCCCGCCTGGCCCTTCCAAAGGCGGTCCTCCGAAGAAGAGCGGTCCACCCGGTCCTTCCAAAGGCGGTCCTCCGAAGAAGAGCGGTCCTCCTGGTCCTTCCAAAGGCGGTCCTCCGAAGAAGGGCGGCCCACCCGGTCCTTCCAAAGGCGGTCCTCCGAAGAAGAGCGGTCCTCCTGGTCCTTCCAAAGGCGGTCCCCCGAAGAAGAGCGGTCCTCCTGGTCCTTCCAAAGGCGGCCCTCCGAAGAAGAGCGGTCCTCCTGGTCCTTCTAAAGGCGGTCCACCAAAAGGTGGACCTTCCGGGCCTAAACGCGGCCCGCCTCGTTGATATTAGGTGTCAGTCACATGCCGGTCTTGCCTGATTTTGGTTCTATTCGATTTTCAGGAACTTTACGTCCTTCACAGAAAGCAGCCAGTTCGATTATAATTCCTCAACTTGAATCTGGAAAGAAACGCCTCCATATTGTAGCACCTCCCGGTTCAGGAAAAACAGTTCTTGGCCTCTATGTTTGGGCAGATTTAGTTCGTAAACCGGCTCTAGTGCTGTCACCAAATTCTGCAATTCAAGCTCAGTGGGCAGCAAGAACATCTCTGTTTGATTTGGATGGTAAAGATGAATTCATCAGTACAGATCCAAAGAAGCCAGGTCTTCTCACCTCTCTAACCTACCAATCTGTAACCATGCCTCGTAAAGGAGGTGAAGATCTCGATAAAGTGGCTTTGGAATTATGGGCGGAAAAACTCATTGAAGATGGAGAAGCAATGACGCACGAAGAAGCGAATGCATGGCAGATGGACCTTCTTCAGAGAAATAAGAAATATTACACAACTCGTTTGTCAACCTATAGGAAAAAGGTTCGTGATGAATTTGCAGAACATGGCAATGCTCTTTGGACTTTACATGAAAGCGCTAAAGAAAATCTCATGCTACTCAAAGATGCAGGTATTGGATTGATAATTTTGGACGAGTGTCATCACTTAATGCATCATTGGGGGCGTATTTTGAGCGAAGTGCGTGAAATGTTTGATGATCCAATTATTCTAGGTCTTACTGCCACTCCTCCAGATGGAACAGGATTCAAAGAATCTGATGTACAAAGGTACGACGATTTCTTTGGTCCAGTAGATTACAGTGTTCCAGTTCCTGCTCTTGTTCGTGATTCAAATTTAGCCCCTTACCAAGATTTGTGCTATTTCGTACGTCCTGCAAGCCACGAGTTGCAGTATATTGCGAGAGTCGATGAGGAATTTGAACAGTTACTGAATGAACTAAGAAATCCTGAATTTGAGATGGAACCAGATCGAACATCTTCACTTGACCAGTGGATAATGAATGAATTGCAGGAGCGAAAATCTCCTTCTGGAGAACATCTATCGTGGGAAGATTATGAGCGCAAGTTTTCAGCATTTGCTGAAGATTCCCGCCGGTTCTTGCGAATGAACAGGTTGCCTTTTCCATCAGGAGTTCCAAATCTCCACTATGACCCGAATGACCAATCCTTTACCAAAATGAGTGTTTTGAGAACAGTTCTTTCTCGATATGTTCGACATGGGTTGCGTAGATCGAAAAGTAAGAAAGACCATGCTTTATCTGAATCAGTGGTTGCTCGACTTCGAATGCTTGGTATTCAAATCACTGAGACAGGGTCGCGTCCTTGCGCCTCTCCTGTTGGTCGAGTTATGGCTTATGCCTCTGCGAAGGTAGAAGCTGTGAACGAGATAATTAATGTTGAAATGCAATCATTAGGGCCAGATATTCGCGCCGTCATCGTCACAGATTTTGAGAAAACTTCTGCCACCACCTTGGTTGAAGGTGTCCTTGACAAAGAAGCGGGTGGGGCGATTTCGGTTTTGAGAACTCTAGTTCATCATCCTGCTGGAGATTATCTTGACCCGATTCTCATGACTGGGAGCACAGTTTTGGTCGATGATGACCTTTATGAGAAATTTATCGAGAAAGCGGAAAAATGGGTCAAAGAACGTTCACTTGACATCAAATTAGAAGATAAACCTCATCAAGGATTCCATGAGATTCACGGCAGAGGAAAGGATTGGATTCCTCGGTATTATTCGTTAATGATCACCGAATTTTTCCAAGAAGGATTCACTCGATGCCTCGTTGGAACTCGAGGTTTGTTGGGAGAAGGATGGGATGCTTCACGAATCAATGTCCTCATCGATATGACGACAGTAACCACGAGTATGAGTATCAATCAATTACGTGGTCGTTCTATTCGCATCGACAAATTATGGCCTGAAAAGGTTGCCAACAACTGGGATATCGTTTGTATTGCTGAAGAATTCACCAAGGGCTTTGATGACTATGAGCGGTTCAAACAGAAGCACAAACAATTGTATGGAGTTTGTGATGATGGGGCAATCGAAAAAGGCGTAGGGCATGTCCATGCAGCTTTCAATGATGTTCGTCCAGAAGGTATCAGTGAAGGTATGGCAATGTTCAACGAAGAAATGCTTCGAAGGTCACGAACTCGAGAGTACACAAGAAAACTTTGGGCGATTGGAGAACCGTTTGGTGTAGAATCACGTCCAGCAATAGAGACCAAGGCATCGGGAGGATTCGCAGAAGGTTTTCGATTTGGAAGTGAAAAAGAAATGTGGACAGAATCGTCACTAACCCTCGCTATTGCCGAAGCAATCGTCGCCTCATTCCAAGAGTTGGGTGAAATGACGATACATTGTTCTCCAAAAGGTGGAGAACGTGGTGGGGGTTGGTTGCGTTATCATCTTCACCATTCAACGCCAGATGAAGGATTGCTTTTCAGTTCGGCTTTGGAAGAGGTTCTTGGTTCTCTATCAAAACCTCGATATTTGATTAGTCGCTCATCACAATTCATGCAGGATACTTGGCTTTCCACATTAATGCCAGAGATTTTAGCCAAATATCTTCGCAAAGAGGTAAGTGAAATTCAAATGTATCACGCAGTACCATCAAAACTTGCTTCTTCGAAGCAGCGTGCTGAAGTTTTCCAGAAGTATTGGAATTTACATGTCAGTCCAAGTGTGTTGACCTATGTACGCAGTAAAGACGGCAAAGCTACACTTCAATCAATTCGCCAAAGAGGACTGGTTCCAAAAATGGGGCTTCACCAGAAAGAAGTATACATTTGATCAATCGTCGCACGAAGCACACTTGAAGGTAGTACCACGATGGTCTTCACAGAATCTCTTACGGCATTCAAAGCATCGAAAATCGAAAGAATTGACTTTCTTTGAACAACCAATATGGCCACACTCGTCTTCTGGACCGCCATCAATTGTCGTTGGGATACTTGCAGATGTCCAAAAATTCGTTTTCGGAGTTTTCAAACTTGATGAAACGGTATTTTCAACTTGTGAGTAACTTGTCAGACCTAAGGTCTTCTTGACGTGTTCGTTGTTGAAAAATAGGTCTGCCGAGTCAGAAGACATGAAACCCGATTTATTGACAGCAGCACGAACTTGTTGCTCAGTCATTCCATGAAGTCCTAACCGGTCAATTACAGAATTGTAATTCCGCTCTTTATACCCAAGGTGGCCAGTACTCCTTGAGCGGTGTGAATGTTGATTGACCATTCCATGATTGATGTGTTGATTGTCATGTCTCGTTTGGCCGCCTTGCGTTCTGGTGTTTGTTGGCTGAGAAAGTCCCATCCTTCCTGCCAAACCTCCAGTAGCCATCGAGGTCTTGACATTACCTCCAAGAAAAGCCATGGCGATACCAGAGACTGCAAAAATACCGAAGAAGAAGGCACAACAATTGTACATAAACGCTTCATCACCAACTAAGTTTTGGAATTCATAGTTGCTTGGATCATCGCTCCAATAGTATATGTCAATGTATGATCCAACCGGATAAGCCTGCTCGATTTGGTCAATACACGAAGAACTGCTCTCCATTGTGCCGCGAATGAATCCTGAGTATATCGATGGGTCTCCATCTGCACTGTATGTGAAATTTATCTCAGCAGTACAAACATATCTCCCATCATAGTAATTTTCAGTGTAACCAGTCTCGCTCGCTATTTCAGCTTGTGTAGGGATTAAACCACGGTCAGAGACCTCTAAACTTGAAAAAACAAATAACCCCGAGACGAGAGTGCTGAAAATAAAAATGAAGATTCCTATTTTTTTCATTCCTTCACCAAGGTTTTGACTGTTGGCGCGGTTTCCAAGCGCCAACAGTCGATTGTGTCATGGGCACTTAAGTGCAGCCGTCATTGCCGAAGCTCCGGTGGAAACAGTACTTTGTCAACTCGGAATCATATAATCATTCATGCGCGACGAACAATTCGTACTGATGGTTCCGGACTACCCGAACATTCATTCCCATCCTGTTGAACATCTAGACCCATCCTTTGCGCCAAAACTAGGTGTGATGAAGACCAAGGCCAAGTGCATTGAATGTTCGTTTCTCTGGCCAGAACATTGATCGGCGTTAACATTCTCTCCCAATCTTCTTGTTCGTTCATCTCACCAGAGATACGAACCCAATCATGTTCTCTTTCTTTGAGCGCTCTACTCAAGTTGTACATTCCCATTTTTTTCGTAATTTTGATGAGTTGCTCTCGTGGAATTGCACGTGGGACCATCAAGAGTGTCTTTGTTCCGTCTGTCCAAAAACAACATGCTCCCAGAGAAAATTTTTCTGCATATTGGAGGGCTTTTTCCACAGCGATTTGAGGCTCTCCCCAGGAGATTGGTAGCCAACCTATGAGTGAGGAACGATTCTTCGTACCGGCAACATGGGAACTCACCTCAAGGCTGACAAGAGTGCCCTTTGAGTTTGTTTCGATTTCAAGCTCCTCTTTTTGTTGAGTGACGATTGACGAATTTTCTGCCTCCAAGGGCATTGCAATTGCGAATTCATGCTTCGGTAAATTTTTTTTCCATTGAGCAAAAGGAACAGATAGCCAATCAATGTCAATTATTGTGCACTTCCAACCAGTTTTTCCGTGAAATGTTCCAGGCAGTCGAATGATTCTTCGTGTATCAGCCGTAATTTTTGAATCGACTTGGAACCCTGCCTCAAGTACCTTTTCCAGTAAATCTTTCCGAGCACTTCGAACGCTTTCTTCGCGTTTTCTAGGATCTGGAATCTGAAACTTTTCACGTTGCATGTCACGGTAGAAGAGGTGAAATCCTTTGCTACCTGAAAAAGTAATGTGCATGAATTCATACTCTGTAAATTGAGACATCCATTGATACAATTGGAACGCAGAATCTCGAGCAAGTTCCATATTTTTCTCACTGAATGGAGAAATGTCAATATCAAAAACGACCAGATGATCAAGCAGTATAGGATAGGATGCATCTTGGTCTCGTAAACGAGGTAAATCGACAGGATTCAGCCATGATGATGTTGAAACATACACATCAGTAGGGGTCGAATTTCCAAATGCCTTCTTTAGAATTGAACCGTCTCTCACTCTTCTGGGTGAAGTAATCCATCTGTTGGTAAGCGTTCTCCATCGAAATTGATGCTGGGTTGGTTTTCTCATCCAACTCAAATCGATGTCATAGTCGTTGGAATAGACGCCGTTCAACACCTCGGTGTCAAACATTGTCGCATCAGCCATATACCCGTGAGAAGATTTGGGTTAATGGCTTCATCGCAAGCCGGCTTCTTTCAAGGATTGCAGAAGCACCTTGCCAAGTTCAGATGGGTCCATTGCGCAAGCGATTCCAGCAGCTCGAAATGCTTCAAATTTCTCCTCAGCAGTTCCTTTTCCACCGGATATAATGGCTCCTGCATGCCCCATTCTTTTACCAGGGGGTGCCGTAGCACCAGCTACAAAACCAACTATCGGTTTCGTGACATTGTCCTTTGCCCAAGCGGCAGCTTCTTGCTCAGCATTGCCTCCAATCTCTCCAATCATGATGATTGCCTCGGTTTGGGGGTCGGTTTCAAACGCTGCTAAGCAGTCAATAAAACCGGTCCCGTTGACAGGATCGCCGCCAATACCGATGCAGGTCGATTGCCCCTCATCGATACTCATTGTTTGAGCAACTGCTTCGTAGGTCAGAGTTCCGGATTTACTGACAATGCCAATTCGCCCTTTAGCGTGAATGTGACCCGGCATAATTCCAATCTTTGCTCCACCCGAATCACCAGGAGTGATAATTCCTGGGCAATTTGGTCCGATGAGACGAACTCCCGGTCTGTTCTCAACATAGGATACAGCTTTGACCATATCTAAGGTTGGAATTCCTTCAGTAATGCAAACAACAACTCCTTCGCCTTTTATTGAGTCAAACGCATCAGCAGCTTCCATGATTGCTTCTGCAGCAAAAGGCGGTGGGACATAAATGACCGTTGCATCTGCATCGGTTGCTTCGATTGCTTCGCCCATGCTGTGCCAAACTGGATACTGTTGTCCTTGGAGTTCAACCGTTTGGCCACCCTTTCCAGGAGTGCATCCGCCGACGATATTGGTCCCATATTCAACCATTTTATCGGCATGGAACATACCTTGTTTTCCAGTAATTCCTTGAACCAAAACTTTAGCGTCTTCTTCTATCCAAATTGACATTATTCTTCACCTCCAATGAGGGCTACGATTTTTTGGGCTCCTTCAGCAAGGTCGTCTGCAGGATGGATATTCAAGGTCGATGCAGCGAGAATCTTCTTTCCTTCATCAACGTTGGTGCCTGCTAATCGGACGACCAAAGGGACATCGAGCGAAAGTGCTTCCGTGGCTGCAATAACGCCACGTGCAATGATGTCGCATCGCATAATTCCACCAAAAATGTTCACGAGAATACCTTTGACATTCGGGTCTTCAAGAATAATCGAAAATGCAGTCTTAACTTGCTCTTCATCCGCACCTCCGCCGACATCGAGGAAATTTGCAGGTTCGCCACCGTAGAGTTTGATGACGTCCATCGTGGCCATTGCTAATCCTGCACCGTTGACTAAGCATCCAATATTTCCATCGAGCTTGACGTATGAAAGTCCGGTTTCCTTGGCACGAATTTCAACATCTTCCTCTTCGGAAAGGTCTCGCAAATCGTCCCAATTTTTGTGACGGAATTCTGCGTTCTCATCGAATGAGATTTTTGAGTCTAAGGCAATCATTTCATCAGCGCCGGTCTTGACCAGTGGATTGATTTCAACCATTGCACAATCCTCACGGATGAACATCGAGTACATGTTGGATAACATCTTTCCAAACGATTTCAAAGCGGCACCCGAAAGACCCAAAGCCATTCCTAAGTCACGCTTTTGGAATCCAAGCAGACCCGCATTCGGGTCAACAACAACTTTGTGAATCAGTTCCGGAGTGTTGTGTGCAACATCTTCAATATCCATGCCACCTTCAGTCGAAGCCATAATGAGGACAGATTTGTTGTCTCTATCGACGAGTAATGCAAGATAATATTCATGGGCAATGTCGCATCCTGATTCAATGTAGAGGTTGTTGACAATCTTTCCTTCATCACCGGTCTGAATCGTCACAAGTACATTTCCAAGAATATTGGTGGCGTAAGTCTCAACTTCTTCTTTTGAAAAGGCTATTTTTACGCCTCCATCCATCACATGTTCACGGGAATCAGGGCGATAGAGTGTCCCCTTTCCTCTTCCACCAGCATGAATTTGTGATTTAACAGCAACAACTTTGCTTCCCAAATTCTCGTATGCGGCTAGAGCCTGGTCAACACTGGTGCAGTGCACTCCATCAAGAACCGCAACATTGTTTTCTCGAAGAAGAGTTTTTCCTTGGTATTCGTGTATATTCATAGTGCTCTCCAATACCTCCAAAGAAAGGCCGTCTTTGAATACTTTGATGCAGCAACGAGACCGTTGTTTGCAATTTGGTTGCGGAATGGAGAGATGTTTTGATAGGTGAAAGATGCAACGCCATCACAATGCAGGTCGTAGTTTTAGCCGGAGGCGTTGGTTCTCGATTGCGACCATGGACAAATTCAGTCCCGAAACCGCTTCTACCGATGTTGGATATGTCTTTGCTCGAACGAGTCGTCGAAGGTGTACCATCACATCTTGTTGATGAGGTCGTTGTTGCTGGCGGTTACAAAGTGGATATGATCAAAGAATATTTCCAAAATGCGGATGTAGAATTTGATGTTCGCATTGTCCCCGAAGATCAACCTCTCGGAACTGGTGGAGCATTGGGGAATTGCCGCGATGTTGTGAGTGGAAGATTTGCTTGTTTCAATGGAGATATTGTTTCTTCTCTACAAATTGAACCTCTGCTTGAACTCCATCAACGAAACGGTGGTGTTGGAACTTTGGCTTTGTGGGAAGTTGAGGACCCAACTCGTTTTGGCATTGTTGGTCTTGATGAGGAATCAAGAATTACTCAGTTCAAGGAAAAACCTACTCCTGAAGAGGTTTTTTCAAATTTGATTAACGCAGGTTCGTATATTTTTGAGGATGATATCTTCGAAAACATGCCTAAGGGAAAACATTCTATAGAAAGAGATGTATTCCCTCAACTTGCATCGAGAAAAGAATTGAATGGTCAAGAATTCAAGGGGTATTTTATTGATGCAGGAACCCCCAGTGCTTGGTCTGATGCAGTGAACAGATGCATCACAGAAAATCGATTTCGTACCGGTTTTGTCAAGGACAGTACATGGTACGGTTCAACTCAAAATCATACTTCAAAAAAGATTACTGAATCAATGATTGAACCCGGTGTCTCTGTCACAAATAGTCTGATTCATCGCTCAACATTGCTCTCTGGTACTTCAGTCGGAAACGAATCAACCATAGATTCCTGTTTGATTGGGCGTAACGTGAGGATCGGTTCAAACGTAACACTACGCGATGTCGTGGTCGACCATGATTCCGAAGTTCCAGATGGCACGGCCCTCTCTGACGGCAAATGGCCGCAATGAACGGCCTTCGTTTAATGTGAAACGCATTTGGCGGGCTTTTTCAGGTAAGAACTGCGAAGACCTCAAGTGGAGTACGCCTCTACCCAACTCATGGACAAACCTCTGATAGTTGTAAATTTCAAGACGTATGCTTCAGCGAGTGGTCGTGCTGCAGAATCCCTTGCTGTTGCAATGGAGGCACATTCCCAAGGTCCAGCTCGAATGGTTGCGGTCGTTTCAGCGTTTGATTTAGAAGCAGTTCGTAGGGCTGCTCCCTCACTCGAGGTTTGGACCCAACATCTTGACCCAGTTGGTCTTGGAGGTTTTACCGGTTGGCTTGAGCCGACCACCGCCATACATCGAGGAGCACAAGGAACAATTATCAATCATGCAGAGCACAAAGTTTCGATGGAACATGTCACCTCTCTCAAAGAACAACTGAGTGACGAATTCCCAATATGTGGTTGTGCAGCAGATCTCGAAGAAGCACGAAGTCTTGCTGAAATCGGTCCGACATTTATTGCCGTTGAACCCCCTGAATTAATCGGCGGAGATATATCGGTTACAACTGCAGACCCTGCTATAGTCAGCGACACTGTTTCAGTTGTGAAAGCCGTAAATCCTCGTGTGAGAGTGCTCTGCGGTGCCGGTGTCAAAAACGGTGCAGATGTGGCAAAGGCCGTTGAACTCGGAGCAGAAGGTGTTCTTTTGGCAAGCGGTGTTACCAAAGCTACCGATGTCCAGGCCGTTTTGTCCGACCTTGTCTCAAGCCTCCAATAGGCGCTTTTTTGTTGATAATTCAAGCAGCGCCTGTTCTTTCTTTGCTTTTGGTAAATCCTTGCCTCCGGGACAAAATGTTCGAAAGGCACACGATTGACATGTTCTGTAATGCTGAGCAAGCGGTAAAAGTGCCGGATTTCTGTTTCCAGCGGTTCGTATTGATTTCATTGCATTCATGTCGTTTGAAAGTAATATGCTGCAATTTGAAACCGATTTTTCGGAGGGCTGGTATGTTTTTTGGTGCCAATAACCTTGATGCCAAGCGATGGTGTGGAGCTTGAATGAAATTGGTTTTTGAGGAAATCCATTGTGCTGAATTGCCCAAATTACCATTGTGTTTGCTTCTTCTTCATGACAAACAGTGTGCTCTGAACTTTGCATATCAAATCGATAGAGATGCCACTTGTTCTGTATTCTCACAACCACATCTGGCGCAATAAAGAGTTGATTCCCTTGAATGTTAACCGGCTCTAACCTGTCAAAAAGATACCATTGAGAGTGAGTATTTTTGCAAAGTTGTCGTAATATTCGAGTTCTCCATAATCTTGAATATCTGTTTTGAGCAAACTTGAGTAAGGATTCAAGTCTAACATTTGAAACATCATACATTGACTTGTTGGTTCTTCTTTTGAGATTGGAGTAGAGTTGATGTTTGGTAAGAAGGTGTGACCATTCTTTTCCTTGGTGAAGATCTTCAAGTTGATCCATCAGCGTCTCTTTCATTGCTCGAAGCATAAGATTCCAGGGTCTTTGTGAAGTGAGGGACCTGTGGTTTGATGATTGTTTGTTGGTCTTTCCATATTGCATGTACCATGCTCGTGGGCATTGCAAGAGCAGATTTTTTTGGGTTCTGCTCCATTCTGTATTTGTGTTCATAGAGCATCGATTGTGCTCAAGGGTTGTCAAACAATTGGTCTCAAATTATCCCAATGTTCATCATTGAGAGAAGAGCATTAATTGCCGCCCATAGTGCGACAGGAAGAATACACCACCCCGAGAATCGAGCATAGTCTTCTGAGCCGAGTTCACCCAAGAAAAGCGTAATCGAGCCACCGATTGAGCCGATGAGTCGAAGCAGAAGAACGACTGCTCCACCAAGTAGCAGTATCATTACGAGTCCAATCGTTCCGAACAGGATGCCAATAAATCCGCTCAATAAAGATGCAGCAACGCCTTGTGGGAACAGTGAAGGGAAGGCGAACCAACCGAACCATCCGAGCCAAACTCCAATCATCACATCTCGTTGCATCTCTTCATGATCTCTCCAGGTTTGGAATTTTTCAGGGAACAAGTTGTGAATTACCTTTCCGATAAAGTCAGCCTCATAGGGGCTTCCTCTGCGAGCAGTAACAACACACATTTCAAGCATCCACAACATCATCGCAAAGTCAATCCAAAACAATGAATTTGTAGGTACTGGAGCCAAAGTAGCAACGAGAATTGGCAAATTTACCAGAGCGATACCTGCTCCACCTGCAGCAACAATCGCTCCCCAATGAATTCCTAATGGCAGAGGTTCTTCCATAGGTTCGAGTTTTTCACGCTGAAGAGCGAGGAAAAGCAAGAATATTCCCGGTCCGAAGAGGAGTGAAAAGTAGGAGCCTAAACTCGTACTGCCTCCACTTCGAATACTCTCAATCGCATCAATAATCTCTTCTGAAGAGGCAGAAGGTGCATTTGAATAAACCACTCTCATGGTTTTGTCGAGAACAAGAATGGAGTCTGACGTACCATTTGGAGTGCTCATGGTGAACGTCTCATTAAGGTCAACATAACTGTCCCATGTCATGTTGTAATTATTTTTCAAGGTAGATACATCAGTAGTTGTTGCGTCCATTCCAGATACAAGATGTACAATAGAAACATCATTTCCAATCAAGTCGAAGGTCTTGTTGAGTTCACTCGCTTGTTCAGCTACATTTTGTGTACCCGGTAGGGCGACAGCGATGATGAGTGCGTCTTTGCCGTCAAACAACTCTGAAATCAATTGAGGTTGCATGTTTGCGTCGAACACCTCCGTGTCGAGAATACGGGCATTATCATCAATCAATTCATTCGAGCCAAGATTTGGTTGGCCAATTGCAGTTGGAATAAACACCAACATCATCACAAAAATTGCTATGAGAACCGGCGGCGGCGGAAGATCGTCTTTTCTGGCAGCAATGAACATAAAACCAAACAACGAGGATACGGTGGTAAGGGACAAAACAAGAGTCGAACTTAGATATCCATCGTCTGATTTTTCCACTTCAAATCGTATGATTCCAAAGGCGTGACAATCGCTATTCAGGTCCCCCGATACGGTCTGAACACAAAATTCAAGATTCGCATCACCAGGTGTAAGAGATACAAGACCAGACCACGCCCACACGGTACGGTTGTCTAGTACGGGGCGGTCGATTCGCAGTCTGCTGGTTGAAGTTTCCATAATCAAATCTTCATCTTTGACAAACTTCTCATCATAGGCCAAAGGACCCCAAAGTTCCCATTTTGTCGACTTCACGTCATCGGTACCCCAGGGCAACAACGGTTCAAATTCGATGTGTGCTCTACGCTCAGCATCAACGACAACGCGAGCCTTAGGCTCGTACAATTGCCCCTCCATCACGATGCCGCCGCTGTTTTGCTCGAATGCACCCCACTGAACTTGAATTGTACTTCCTGCACAGTTGTTTTGGGCTGAAACAGAAAGCGTAAACACATCTCCTGCCTTCATCGAGAGGGCTACCTCGGTTCGAGCACCGGAGAAGTTCATCGCTGAATTTGAAGTATCTGTGTTCACCACTTGCGTCACGACTGCGTCATAGACTGGAATGCCACCTGCATCCACAGAGTAAATCATGGTGAAACTCTTGTCAACACCCCATTGTCGTTCACAAAACTGAGGGCCTCCAACGCCGTCGATGTATGCTGACATGAACACCGTCATGTTGACGGTGGCATTCACTGGATTTTGCAACGGTTCACTGCTTATCGAGAATATTGGGACAATACCAGCGCCGTAACTTACGGGTTGACTTCCGACTGCGTTGTCGGTTCTTTGGCGCTGAAGAACCGCTTCTTCGGCATTGAGGCCTTCGACAAATAGACGTTCATGAGGTTTAATATCCCATTCGACAAATCCAGGTTCGTAGACTGGGTCTTCAACCGCTTCGACAATGCTGGTTGCCATTACTCCGACCAGCAGAGTAAGCAAGAGCAAGGCGATATTTCGCTGTCGCATTGACACCACCACATGGTTTGGGTTCATGAAGGCAATGGCGTCTTGGCACTAAATTTGTGCTAGACAAATATTCCTGAAGAAAGAATAGACCACATCATCAACATGCCAAAAGTGATTGAAATTCCGTTGACGCCTCCTTTGGTGAGGTAACCACGGTTCTCAAAAACTGCACCAAGAACGCTGTCCATTTGGCATCCAAGCCATCCAATAATTGCGACTAGGGCGGTTTTTCCAAGGCCGATTTCAAGAGCGTCACCCCCGTTATTTGCAATCATCCAAGCCATAAATGCTAGAACGGCAATCATTGCAGAGCCTGCAAAGGCTGCTTTTTGTCCAGTGGGGGAAAATCCACCGTTTAATCCAGGTTCACACGGTTTCATGGTTGTAATCATCCTTACATTATCATCAAGACAACCAATTTCACTGGCAAATGTGTCCGATGCTGCAACGGCAACAGCGGCACAAAACATCCACATGCCGTTGTACCAATCACCGCTAATCCACGCAAAGATAGCGACAAGACCCGGCAGGCCTCCGTTGGCAATTACGTTTCCATAGCTTCGATGTCCGTCTTCTGATTCTGACATTCCGCGAGCTTTCTTTTCTTCAAATCTCCATTTTGTGGCTTTGTGTGATGACAAAAGAAAACCAAGTAAAATGAGAAGCCAGGTCCAATGTCCCAAGCCTCCAACGACAAATCCAAGTGCGGCAGCAGCAAGGATTCCGGGTTTATCGAGCATTTTCGCTTTCCCTGATACGAGCATGAGCCCTAAGAGCAGGATGGAGGTAACAACAAGATTGCCTTGATTTAGGCCTCCAGTGAGCACATCCATAGATATCCCTCAAACCTAGCCGGTTTCTTCTCATTCAAAGGTGCTTTCCTCAATTTAATCATGCTGATACGATTCGGTGAGCGTTTTTGGAGAAAGCGCATTCGGTAGGATATACCGTGTAAATTGCCACAATCCGAAAATAAGAGTGAAACTCCAAACAAGAACCAAGAGTAAAGCACCGAGTGTATTTTGTTCGGCTACAAGCAGACTAAGTGCCCATGAAGTTCCGTTCCAAAAAGCATGCAGTGTCATTGCTAGAAGCAAGGCTTGCCATGGTTTTACCGGTAATTGCAAAGCCTTCTCTTTTGGAACACACAACCAGTAAGGAACCGTTCCATCTTCACTGTAAATTTCTTGGGATTGTTGAACCACTCGGCCATTAGAATCAACAAGAATCCAATGGCTTGATTGGTCGTTGGTAATCTCTCGCTTTTCACCGTACCCAGGTAAAGTCAATGGTTGCTTTTTCTTGGCCAAATATGCACCAATAGCATATCCCGAAATTGCTGTCCAAACACCGTGACCTGGAATTGATCCTACTGCCCGTAACAAACTGGTGAAGGCGAACACAACTGCAGTTTCTTCACCTAGCATAAATGTGGAAAGAATGTACCCTAAATTTTCCAACAAAGCAAAACCTAAACCGACGGTAAAACCGATTTGGAAACCTCGACGCGGACTGTCAATGAACCGTGCCAAAGCAAGGACTGCTGCCGCTTTGCAAATTTCTTCACCAATTGGTGCAGAAAGAATGAGGATGAGCCCGTAGCCCAGACTTGTGGGATTGGCTGTATTCATTCCCAATGCGTTGATAATAATCGGTGACACAAATGAATTCAAAACAATTGCAGGTAATGTGGAGACCATGCCTGCAATGAGCATCCATTCAGCAAGTCTTCGTGTCGTTGGAAGGCCGAAATAGGAATGTGAAGTTGACCACCAGGCAAAAACCGGAGTGGAGAATCCGACAATGAATGCAGGAATCGCAATGCAAGCAAACAAAACTCCGGTATACACATTGAGACCCATAATTAACAGAGGCAACATGCAGAACGTGCTAAAGAAAACACCACTAAAGAACAACCACCAAAGTTGCTTTCCAGTTGGCATTTGAAGAGGTGAATTGTCTCGAAACAGATGGTGTTCAACAACGACTCTTTCGTTTGTTTGGATGACAGTTCGAGGTTCGATTAAGTTTACAGTATTGCCAAATATAGAATCTTTTGCTCGTATGACGTGAATCAAACGAGGCCGTCGGAAGAAGGCAAATCCTGCTACACAAGGCAACAGACAAATGGAGCCAACAACTGCCAATAGCGGGTCAGATGGCCCTAATGTACCGTTGAAGTCTCCATCGAGTAATCCTGCAAAAATCAGTGTTGATGACACTTGAACCACCAAGAACAGTAAGAATACAAATCCAAGCATGGAACGGACGACGTTCCATTTTGAAGCCGGATGTGCCAAAACCAACTCCGCTGGAGGCGGAGTCAATGGAGTGGCAGACAGTCCCTGCATGGCGTTAACTGCGCACGGTTGGATATCACATTTCCGAAGAGGTCCCGCTCAGTTCGCCCATCACTCGTCACTGAATAATCAGCAGTCGGCTAAAGCTATCATCATTGCAGGGATTGTGCCTCAACACACTTACTCATCAACCCACCGGAGGATGAAGAAGAAAACAGGCCTTCATATCCTCTACCGTGTAATTTAGGCCATGGGCGTTGTAGACTACCTGTTTGCTCCAAGACGCGATCATCAAGGTTGGTCAACGCCGAGTGAGGCTGCTCGAATCTATTTTTTGTTGGTCATTCTCTCATCTGGACTTTGGGCATGGCCAGTTACTGAAGGCAATATTTTACTTTGGTTTGGATTGTCAACTTTGGTGTCTACGCCACTTCTCACTCTTGGGTGGTGGATTATTTCCTTGATTAGTCAGCGATACGAACCTCGAGTACTGGTTGATTCTCTTAACAGAATCGACCGAAGCAAACGCAAGTCGATTCACTCGTTTAGGAAGCCATAGCCCCATGAATGCGGCGGTGCGAAGGTTTCCTTGATTGAACGAGGAGATACCCAACGCAAAAGATTGAGCGGTGAGCCAGCCTTGTCGTTTGTTCCACTTCCACGAGCACCTCCAAACGGTTGTTGTCCTACAACTGCTCCAGTAGGTTTGTCGTTGATGTAGAAATTTCCAGCCGAGTATCTCAGTGCATTCATTGCCGTTAGAATATCTTCACGTTTGGTTGCGAAAATTGAACCGGTAAGTGCATATTCAGAGGTTTCATCACAGGTCTTGAGAATTTCTTCAAATCCATCATCTTCATAGACATGAATTGAAAGAACGGGGCCGAAGATTTCTTCTGACATCGATTCATAATGCGGGTCGGAACAGACAATAGTCGTCGGTTCGACAAAGTAGCCCTTTGAACCGTCATAACCTCCTCCTGTAACAATTTCACAGTCTGGACTGGCCTTTGCTCGCTCGATATATCCAGAAATGTTGTCAAACGATTTCTTATCGATTACTGCAGACATGAAGTTGGTAAAGTCTCTCGGATCTCCGATGGTGATTTTACCTACCTCTTCGATGTATTCGTCTTTGATGTTGTTCCAAACGGTTTTAGGGATGTACGCGCGACTTGCTGCACTGCACTTTTGTCCTTGGAACTCAAAGGAACCACGTAAGAGAGCGACAATCAATGCGGCTTCATCACAATCTGGATGAGCGACAATGAAATCCTTTCCACCAGTCTCACCAACGACACGTGGATAGGAGCGATAATTTTCGAGATTGTTCGCCACATCTCTCCACATCTTGCGGAATACTGAGGTCGAACCAGTGAAGTGAATTCCTGCTAACATTGGATGGGCGAGAACGGTATCGCCAACCATACTTGCCTTTCCAGGAATGAAGTTAATGACGCCTGCTGGAAGTCCAGCATCCATCATCAGTCGCATAAGTAAGTAATTGGATACATACGAGTTACGGCTTGGTTTCCATACGCCGGGGTTCCCCATAATGGCCATGCTCGAAGGCAGGTTTGCAGCGATACTTGAGAAGTTAAACGGCGTTACAGAAAAGACAAATCCTTCCAATGGACGCACTTCACTGGAGTTCCACATGCTTGAAGGAGAGACAGGCGGTTGCATGTCTTCGTAAATTTCACGAGCATAAACGGAGTTAAATCTCCAAAAATCAATGAGTTCACACGCAGAATCAATCTCTGCTTGATGGCATGTTTTGGATTGATTCAGCATCGTGCTGGCGTTAATTTGTGCCCGGTATTTACCTGCCAAGAGTTCACTCGCTTTGAGGAAAATTGCTGCTCTAGCTTCCCAAGGCATTGTCGACCACATCTCATGAGCATCAAGCGATGCTTGAATTGCTTCTTGGACATTCGCCTTGGTTGCCATGTGAACTCTTGCGATGACGTGGCTGTGGTCGTGAGGCATAACTTGTTCAACCACATCGCCGGTAAAGACTTCTTCACCGTTAATGATACACGGAATCTCCAAAATTTCATTTTCTTGACGGGCAAGTTCCGCTTTGAGTGCGGCTCGCTCAGGACTGCCCGGTAAGTAGCCGAGTACAGGTTCGTTGACTGGGGTCGGTGGGCGTGGGACATTGTTCACCATATTGCGCTGCTATCGCAGACGCCACTTCAACATCACGCTGTATACAGATGAGCGTGTTTGGCACGAACTTTGTTGATTTTGGGGCCGACAACAGCCATGCAATAGCCTTGTCCAGGGTTACGGGCGTAGTAATCGTGGTGGTATTCTTCTGCGATGGTAAAATGCGTCGGCTCTTCGATGGTCGTTACGATCGGTGAATCGTAGTATGTCTGCATTCTTTCGATGACAATTTTGGCAGTAAGTGCTTGCTGCTCGGTGGTTGGCATGATGCAGCTGCGGTATTGGGTACCTACATCGTTGCCCTGACGATTCAATTGAGTCGGGTCGTGGACGGTGAAAAAGACTTCAAGCAGCGTCTCAAAAGAAACCAGTTCGGGGTCAAATTTCACTTCGACAATTTCAGCGTGTCCGGTCGTTCCAGAACACACAGGTTCGTAACGAGGGTTTGGGTCATGTCCTCCTGCATAAGCGGGTAACGCTGACTCAACACCATATATTCCCTTGTAGGCTCCTTCTGTACACCAAAAACATCCGCCGCCGAGCAATGCTTGTTCCATATGCAGACCTAAGAGTGAAAGGTTTTCAATATTCGTTTTTTCTAGGGGTTTTCAAAGGTCAAAACTGCATTACTGGGGATTTGTGCAGTGATTCGACGCTTCAGCAACATCGTACTCAGTAGTAATTTCAAATTCCCCAGCAGAAATTTTTCCTGCCAATTCAGTGGCGGTGATGACCTCAACATCGTCGGGGATATTTTCTAGAAACTTGGAAAACTGTTTTAATTTGTGGACAAGAGAATCCTGCAATGGGGTATTTTAATAGTCGACTTCGTTAGGAGGAGTTGCAGTTCGCTGCGGCTTTGGTGAAACA
>MDSV01155840.1_pt1 | contig 71318 bp, 67 predicted proteins | sample 810851 | NCBI WGS metagenome assembly MDSV01 (sample SAMN05326640, study PRJNA326480) | marine metagenome | isolation source: seawater | place: Atlantic Ocean: North East | collected 2012
AAAAAAAAAATTAATCATATGATTAAAAAAAGTAGTTTAGCTTGGAGATTTGATAAAAGAGAATTTAAATATGTTAAGCAAGTTTTAGACTCTGGTTTTGCAAGTTCAACTTCTGGAAATATGAATTCTCAATTAGAAAAAATGTTTGCTAAAAAATTTGATAGTAAATTTTGTATTACTTTTAATTCAGGTACAACAACCTTGCATGCAGCGTTAGAGTCTTTTGGTGTAGGCCATGGAGACGAGGTCATTGTTACTCCTTTAACTGTTATATCTTGTATGAATTCCATAGTTTATTGTAATGCGGTACCTATATTTGTTGATATAGATGAAAATACTTTTTTAATGGACCCAGAAAAGATTGAAAAAAAAATTACAAAAAAAACAAAAGCTATATTGGTTGTTCATTTATATGGACAAGTGTGTGATATGACAAAAATTATGAAAATAGCAAAAAAATATAATCTTTATGTATTAGAAGATTGTGCTCAATGTTATCTAGGAAAACATAAAGGAAAATTAGGTGGAACTTTTGGAAATGTTGGTAGTTGGAGTTTTGAAAACTCAAAACATTTAACAACAGGTGATGGAGGAATTATAGCTTGTAATAATGAAAAATTAGGTGATAGAATTAGAAAATTTTCTACTCAGGGTTTTAAAAATGCGACAGCTAAATCTGGAAAAATAAGAACTGATAAAAGTATTTTTCAAAATCCTAATTTTAAAAGACATAGTCAGTTAGGCTATATGTACAGAATGCCTGAAGTAGCCGCAGCCATTGGTTTAGGTCAATTAGAAAAGATTGAATGGTTTGTCAGAAAAAGAACTAAAATGGCAAAATATTATTCTGAAGTTATAAAATCTTTAAATTGCAGTTGGCTAGTTCCTCAATTAGTAAAAAATTATGATAAAAACAGTTATTACACTTATGCTGTAAAGTTTTTGCATAAGAAGATTGGTTGGCAACAATTTAGAAAAAAATACATTCAAAATGGAGGTGATGGAATATTTGCCGCTTGGACATTATCTTATAAAGAAGGGTCAATTTTAGATATTGTAAAAAGATTAAAAAAACTAGGTATATCAAAACAATTTAAATACTATAATGGTTTATGCCCAGTAGCAGAAAAAATTCAACCAACTTTAATGCAATTTACAACTAATCAAAAAAATGATTTTGAGATGAAATTACAAGCTAGAGCATTAAAAAAAACTATTAAATTTTTTTCATAAATGATAAATTTAAAAAATCTCGTAATTTATATAAGTGGATCAAATGGAAAAATAGGTTTTTCAATTTCAAAGCATATTTTAAAATATGGAGGAAAATTAGTACTTGGAGATATAAATATTAAAAAATGTAAAACTTTACAAAAGAAGTTTGGTAATAAAAATATAATAATAATAAAAGGAGATCATACAAAATCTAAAACTATAGAAAAAACTTTAAAAACTACAAAAAAAAAATTTGGAAAAATTGATGCAGCTATAAATTGCGCTTATCCACATACTAAAGATTGGGGCACACCTTTTGAAAAATTAAAAAAACAAAGTTTAAATAAAAATATAAATTTTCAATTAGGTGGAACTATTATCTTTTCTCAAAAGTTAATGAATTTTTTTAAAAAACAAAAAAAAGGAAACTTAATTTTAATATCTTCAATTTTAGGAACAAATGCACCTAAATTTTTTCAATATAAAAATTTAAAAATGAATTCTCCTATAGAATATAGTGCTGTAAAAGCTGGAATTATAGCAATCACAAAGTATCTTGCAGAGTTTTATAAAAAAAAAAATATAAGAGTAAATTGTATATCTCCAGGAGGTATTATTTCAAATCAACCAAAATTTTTTAAATCTAGATATAAAAAACTTTGTGCCAGTAAAGGCTTGTTAGTGGCCGAAGATTTAAATGAAATACTATCTTATTTAATATCAGATCAATCAAAATACGTTAATGGACAAAATTTCGTTATTGATGATGGTTGGAGCCTGTAAGACATTTAAAATAAGAAATTACACATATGCCGATTTTACAATACTTAGATAAGAGAGATGAAAATGGTTTGCTTTTGAGGTATGCATCGGGAGTATGTTCAGAAAATTTTTCAAATCTATCTTTACCTATAATTAAAAAATCTAAAATTTATCAAAGTTTAATTACAGTTTTTTCTGAAAAGTACTGTGAAAGTTATTTTGAAAAATTAATTTATGAAGCTTCTTTAGATATTTCTCATCAAATAGTAATAAATAAATGGCATTTAAATAATGAAGGAATAGATAAAGTTAATTCTTTTGAAGGTTCATATTTTCCCTGTAAAGAATTATTATATTTGATTTGGCCTAAAGAATTAAAAGACTACAAAATTAACTTTGGAAAACAGTATAAAATTAATAAATTTAAGAATAAGATAAAAAAAAAATATTTCTTAATAAAACTTTTTTTAAATTTTTTGTATAGATTTACAAATAAAAAAAAAAATTTTTTAAGTAAAAAAAATTCTATTGCAATAAAATATGACGAAGGCCATGACATAACTAAAAGATGTGATTTTTATTTCATTACTAAAAATTTAACTCAAAAAGCAAATATATTTTCGTATATTGAGCACTCTAGTAATTTAAATTATGGAACAGTAAAGGAAATAGAAGAAGCAGCTAATAAACTTGATATTAAAGTTATAAAATTTTGGGAATGGCATGGTATAAAAAAAATTGAGTATATTGAAAATTTAAAAAAAAGAATAAAAAAAATTAAATGTGAAAATGAAATTGATGAATGGTTAAGTGATGCAGTTCCATATTTAATTGATAAAATAAATATATGGATTAACTTTTTTTTAGAATTTAATGTTAAAATACACACAGAAACTCTAGAAAAAGGATTAGGGAAAATAATTAAACAGATTGCGCTAGAAAAATTAGGATCTATATCTTTTGGAAAATTAAGATCATATCCTGCAAAAATTCAAGGAGAGTATTATCATTATTATAACAATAATATTTTTTTTACATGGGGCAAAGATAGTGCAAGTAGAATTTCAAAACTTCGTAATAAACTAGATAATATAATAATAGCTGGGTTTCCATATAGAAATAAAAATTTATACAATTTTCAAAAAAACAATTTAGATTTAAATCCAAATTTATTTGGAAAAAAAAAAATTAAATTAACTTTACTATTGTTAGATGATAATTCTGGAAAAAATATACATTATATAGGACATCAGTTAATAATAAATGAAGTTATAGAAAATTTTTATAAATCTTTTTTTGATTTATTATTAGAAAATGAAGAGATTGCACTAATAATTAAATCTAAAAAATTTGAAATTTTTGAAAAACATCCAATATTAAAAAAATATCAGAGTATTGTAGAAAATTCTAAGAGGTGTAAAATTGTTTCTAACCCAACAGGAAAAATGCCATCAAACTATGCATTATATGCAGATTTTGCTATTGCTATTAATGTTGCTTTACCATCAGCGTTAATTGAATGTGTTGTAAATGGTTCAAGGGGAATAATATACGATTATGCAAATTTAAAAACAACTGAAAAGGAACTTTATTCTTTTGGTCAAAACAAAATTATTTTTCCAGATTTAAAAAAATTAATTTTATGTTTAAAAGATTTTAAAAATAATCCTGTTAAAAATAATAAATTAGGTAATTGGTCAAATTTTTTAGACTCTTATGAACCGTTTAGAGATGATCTAGGAGGGGAAAGAATTAGTAAGTATATAGAGTTTATATTAAGTGGGTTTGATAAAAATTTAGAAAAAAACAGAATAATTTTGAATGCTAATGAAAATTATAAAATTTTATATGGTGAAGATAAGTTGTTTAAAAGTGTTATATAAATAATTTTTAAAAAAATAGAATGAAATATTTAAATGAAATATTATTTTTATTAGGTGAAAGTAAAAAGAAACTCCCTTTTGCTTTGTTGCTTTTTATATTAGTAGCAGTATTCGATTTGCTTGGACTTTGGGTAATAGCACCATTTATAATCTTAGTAACTAATGAGGAAATTTTTTTTAATACGTATAATCTTTCTTTTATCAAACAATATATTATTAATTTAGATTTTTTAATAATTTATATGGGTTTATTTTTATTATTAGTTTTTTTATCTAGATCACTAATAACTATTTTTATTAAGTATATAATTTTAAAATTTACTTTAAATTTAAGGGTTAAATTTCAAAAAAGTCTTTTAGAAAAATATCAAAAAATGAGTTATTTAGATTATACTGAGAGAAATAGTTCATCATACATTGAGACAGTTAGTAATTTAGTGCCTAGATTTACAACTAATATAAATGCAATTTTAAATATTTTAAGTGATACTGTCATTGTTTCAGCTATTTTTATTTTTTTATCTTTTCAAAATATAGAAATGTTAGTAGTTACTTTATTTTTTGTTATAGTATTTATACTTTTATATGACCTTTTATTTAAAAAAAAATTGAAACAATATGGTCAATATACAAGTGAAGGCTCTAAAACGTTACTCCAAAGTTTGTTAGAAAACATGACAGGTTTTAAAGAAATTAAAATCTTAGCCGTAGATAATTTTTTTATTAATAAGTTTATGAAGGGAGCAAACCAAGTAGCAAATAATTTAACCAAATCTAGTTTAATTTCTATATCACCAAGATATTTTTTTGAATTTTTATTAATTTTAATATTAGTTTTATTTGTATTTATATTTGAGACAACCTCCCAACCAAGATCTGAATTTATTGCACATCTCAGTATTTTTGGATTGGCTTCACTTAGAATTATCCCTTTGGCTAATCAATTTGCTACTAACTTAACAGCAATTAGACTTGGCAGGTTCCCCACAGCACAAATATATAGTGATTATAAGCTCATCAATATTAATTCTAATATAGATTTAAAAATTACCCATCAGCATAGTTCATTTCAAAAATTAGAATTAAAAAATTTAACATTTAAATATCCAACTAGAGAAGTTTTGGCATTTAACTCTATTTCTTTGTCAATTTTAAAAGGGCAAATGGTGGGTATAGTTGGTAGTTCAGGATCAGGGAAAACCAGTTTAATCGATAATATCACAGGTTTATTGGAGCCAACATCTGGAAAAATAGAATATAATGGAAAAAACCTTAATGATCACTTACATCAATGGAGATCTCAAATAGCATATATACCTCAGCAACCCTTGATAATAGACGATACAATAAAAAATAATATTTGCTTAGGTAAGTTTATTCAAGGAAGTGATGAACTTAAGATAAATGAAGTTTTAAAAGAATCACAACTTTATGATTTTATCAAGAAATTGCCCGAAGGAATTAACACAAAAATTGGAGATAAGGGTTCAAAAATTTCTGGAGGACAAAAACAACGAATCGTCTTAGCTAGAGCATTTTATCATGAAAGAGAAATTTTAATATTAGATGAGTCGTTAAACTCTTTAGACAAGCAAACTGAACATAGTATTTTAGAACAGTTAAATATATTAAAAGGAAAAAAAACTATTATTTTAATATCACATCAAAAGTCTTCACTAAAATATTGTGATCAGATTTACAATTTAGACATATAAAATTTAAAAATAAAAAAATGAGTCAAAATTATCCTAAAGATTGGAAAGATACTTTAAACGAAAAAAAAGTAGTAAAAGATGTTTATGATTTAAGTAATAATATAATTGATAATATTTATTATGAAAAATTAGAAATTCATAATAAATTTCTTTTAAAAAGAAATGAAATTTCTATTCTTTTTCATTTTTTAATTTATAAAAGTAGTTCAATATTTTTTGAAAGACTATTTAGAGTCATATATCATAAAGATTCAATTAATATTAATAGTTTTTGTAAAACCAATGATAATGAAAAATACTACTCAAATACATCAGAGGTTATGTTAAGCAATTACTATGACAAATTTATAAATTATAATTTAATTAATAAAATATATGAATGTATTTATAATTATAGTCAAGAAACTAGTATTAGAGATAAAAGTTATAATCCAATAAAATATTATAAAAAAATTAGATTACCCAAAAAAGTTAAAAATTTTTTAAAAATTTTAATAATGTATAAAAATTTAATTTCAGCAAAATTATTTAGACCAAAAGTTATAGCTGAAGATTGCCATTGGGCAAGAGAGATATTTCCATTTTGGAATATAATAAATTTTCAAAGAGATTATTTTAATGATGAAATTTTTAAAATAGATAAAAATTCGAGAACGATTTTAAAAAAAATATTTGAAAGAACTTTTTTATATAAGATAGATCAATTTAATATAAGCTTAGATAATTTGAAAAAAAAGGAATTATCTAAAATATTTTCAAATTTTGTAGAAAGCTTTTTGCCAATTTCATTAATTGAAGGTTTAGATTTAAGATTTAAATTTTATTTAAGATATTTTAAAAATTTACGTATAGAACAAATTCATTCATGGACTGGATTTTCTTATGATGATAATTTAAAAGTTTTTTCTATTTTAGCAAAAAGAAATTCAGCAAAACTTATAGGACATGAACATGGTGTAGAAAATTATAGTATTTTTGATTTAAAATATAGTACATTTATAGATAATTCAGATCTTTATACGATCTATGGAAAATATTTTAATTTAAAAGATTACAACAATATAGAATTTTCTAATAAAATAATTCCAATTGGAAGTGTTTTTTTAAAAAATTTAAAAAAATCTAAAAAAAATAGTATTAATAAAAAAAAATTAAAAATACTTTATCCATCTGGACCGGTCATGCAATTCTCAGATGATGTTAAATTAATTTCTCCAGAAAAATATATGTGGCACAGAAAAAATGTTTCAAATTTTTTTGAAAAACTTTTAGAAAAATTTTCAAATATTGAAGTCTCATACAAGCCTTTTCCTGGATATTCTGACTATGATCCTTTTAAAAATTTGTTACAAAATTTATTTAAAGAAAAAAGAATAATATATTGGGAAGAACATAGTACAAAAGGACCAAAAATAGTTGATATTTATTCTAGCTTTGATCTTGTTTTATGGGACTATGTTAGCAGTGGTTTTGCTGAAACAATCCATATTGGAACACCTTCTTTAATATTTAACTCTAAGTTTGATTACCAAAGAATGTCAGATAGAGGAAAGTATGTTCATGATCTATTAATAAAGTCTGGTATTGAGTTTTTTGATATTGAGACAGGTCTTAAGACTTTTGAAAAATTTTACAATGATTACGAATCTTTTAAAACAAACACTGAGAGTTCATGTGAAATTTTTGTAAAAGACAAAGCAACACCAGTTAGTGCCAAACAATGGAGAGCTACTTTAGAAAATAAGTTAAAATAAGTAATAATGAAATCTATTATATTTTTAGAAACAATTGAAGAAACAAATTTTTTTATTAAAAATTTTCAAAAAGATAAAAACTTAGATATTTTAAGTTTTAATCCTAATATTGAAAAATTATTAAAACTTAATAATGTAAATAGTATTTCTACAGCAAATTTAACAAATAAAGAATTTTATATTTCATTATTAGAGAAAAGTGAAAATTTTAAAACAATTTTACATGATGAATTAAACTTAATAAATAATCACAAACTGCCACAATATTATATTGATACAATTTTATATTACTGTTTAATGGCCTATAGGCATTTTATTTGGAATATTCAGGTTGTTGAAAAATTATTAAATCAGAATAGCTATGAAAATGTATATGGGTTTGTGTATAAGGAAATAAAAACAAACTCACCATGGATTGAAGATGATCAATTATATCTTGGTAAGATATTAGGTTTATATTGTAAAAATTTAAAATTAAATTTTATTCCATTAAAAACTAAATTGAAAAAAGTTAAGAGAAAATCAAATAATTATTTTTTTATTTTGTTAAAAAAATTAATTAATTTTTTTCTGAAAAAAACTTTTATTTTTTTAATTAAAAGTTTTACAGGCAATCATGTAATTTTTTCAAATAAACAAAATAAATTAAATAAAGTTTTATTTGATTTAAAAAATGACAATCCTAATATTAAAATTATTTCTTTTTCATCAGATTTAGGTTTAAAAAACTCTTTTAAATATTTTATTAAATTTTTTATTAAAAAAAATCAAGTAAAAGATAAATCTTTAGATCTTATTTTTCCAATTAATTTATTCCTTAAAAAAAATAATAATGAGGAAACTTTAAGTAAAAAAAAATTTTTATTAGATTTTTCAAATATTTTTAAAAAGTTTCAAAATGAATTTTTTTTTATAAATAAAAATAATTATAATGACATTTTAGTTAGCAAATTTATAAATGATATTATTTTATCTATGAATATGTATGATTATGATTATGATTTGATTGAAAAATTATTATTAAAAATTAAACCTAAAACATTTATTGCACAGTCTAATAATATTGAAAATGCTGCAATGAATGCTATTTTTAAAAAAAATAAAATTCCCACCATTCTTATCAGTCACGGATCACATACTTTGCAGAATGATATATACTCTAAAATAGATAATGATATTTATGCTAAAAATATTTTGGTTGGTGATTTTGATTATTTGCTGGCCCAAACACCTGTTGCTGGCAATTATATTTTACAACTAAAAAAGGATAACAATTCCCTTATTAAAATTAAACCAATTCTTTGGGGTGACAAAATTAAAAATAAAAAATTAAAAAACAAAAATATAATTACAATATTACATGCTTCAACTTTAAAATTTAGACATATAAGATCTTTTAACTTTGAAACATCAGACGAATATGTCAAATCTCTGTTGCAATTTATCAAATATGTTAAGGATTATAATAATATTAGATTGATAATTAAATTAAGACCAACAGCAGATTATGAGTTAACAAAAAATAGTTTAAAATATTTATTGAACCCATTGCCTAAAAATGTAGAAATAATTTCTGATAAAGATATGAATGAAATATTACCAAAAATTGATTTACTTACTAGTTTTTCTTCAACAACTATTGAAGAGGCTCTAGTTAACAATATACCTGTAATACTCTATGGAGGCTCAGGTAGGTACAGTCATTTTGAAGTAAAAATTTTTAATGATAATGATGATATTATTTCACCAGTTGTTTTCATAAATAATCATATTGATTTAAATAAATATTTGAAAAAACTTAATGAAAAATCTAATTTATTTTCTGTTCCTATTGAAAAATTTGCACCATATAATTTTAATGAAGAAAACTCTTTTAAATTTAATAATTGGTATAACAGCAAATTTAAATAATAGGGGTAGGTTGCAACTCAAAAATTTTATAAAACTTATGAAAACTGGAATTAATTAAAAATGTCTAAATTTAATTTTACAAAAAAAACTGGAGCTTCACATCTAGAATTTGTTAAAAGTTACATTAGTGAAGACAAGTTAAATAAAATTGCACATGATTGTATACAATTATTAGAAAAATCAAAAAATAATGATAAAGATTTAATTAAAGAATTGATAAACACACTTAAGAATAATAATTATAAAAATTATATTAATTTAGATGAAAATAAGTTTAGTCTAACACCACATGAAATTCATTATCTAATTAAGGCACCTAAAAGTAAATGGGAAAAATTTTTAGTTCACAGATATAAATTTAAAAAATACCCCTCAACTAAGTTACTTTCAGAATTTCCCGTTCATGTTGCAATTGAACCAACTTCAGTATGTAACTTAAGATGTACCATGTGTTTTCAAGTAGATGATACTTTTGGTAAAAATAAAAATTTTATGGGATTTATGAAATGGGATTTATTTAAAAAAATTGTTGATGAAATTGGAAATAATAATGGCCAGGCCGTTACCTTTGCTTCTAGGGGAGAACCAACATTGCATAAACAGTTTCCAGAAATGTTAGATTACTGTAAAAAAAAAAATTTTGTAGATATTAAAGTGAATACAAACGCAACTAAAATGGATGATAAATTAATTCATTCAATTTTATCAGCAAATGTAACGACTATAGTTTATTCTGTTGATGCTTCCACGAAAGAAACTTATGAAAAAATAAGAGTTAAGGGGAAGTTTGAAAAAGTATTAGAAAATATAAAGAGGTTTAAAGAGATAAGAAAAATTGATTATCCTAACTCAGTTACTCAAACAAGAATCGCGGGAGTCGCTGTTTTAGAAACACAATCACCTACTGAAATGGAAAAGTTTTGGTCTCAATATGTTGATTATGTTGCTATAAGAAAAGAAATTCCACGTTGGGATAGCTATAACAATGAACCAAATAATATTGAAGGAGTTTGTAATCTTTTATATGAAAGATTATACATTTGGTTTGATGGAACTGCAGTGCCGTGTGATTTTGATTATAAATCATATTTAAAACTCGGAAATGCTAATAACAGTACAATAAAGGAAATTTGGAAAGGCAAAGCATATCAAAATTTAAGAAAAGAGCATAACAACTGTAATAGAAAAAATATTGAGCCGTGCAGACGTTGTCCTTTTGGTGTTTAATGGTGACAAAAATTTCAATAATAGGAACAGGCAGACATTCAAAAATTTTACAAAAATTATGTAAAAAAATAGATGGTGTTTATCTAGATTATTTATTTAGCAGAAATAAAAAAAAAATTAAAGGATCTAAAGTAACAAATTTATATGAAGATATACTTCAATCAAATGTAATATTTATATGTGTGCCACCAAATTTAAATTTAGATATAATATTAAAATTAATTAAATTGAATTATAAAAACTATATTGTATGCGAAAAACCAGTTCTTACTAGCAAAAATCAGTTGATAAAATTTAATAAAATATCTTCAAAAATAAAAAAAAAAATATTTGTTAATTTTCATTTTGAATATACAAAATTAGCAAGTTTGATGAAACATGAATTAAAAAATAAATTAAATGGAAAATTTAAATTTGCAGAGTTTCACGTTTCACATGGATCGGCATGGTTAAAAAGATGGAATAATGAATGGAGGTTAAAATCAAAATTAGGCCCCATTGAAAACACAGCAATACATTATTTACATTATTTTAAAAAAATTTTTGGAAAATTTGAACTATTAAGTAAAAGTTTAAATGGAATAAAAAAATATAAAGTTGATACATCAAATATTTTTATTAAATTTAAAAAAAAATATATTTTTTTAAGATTTAGTTATTCTGAACCATATAATATTTTTTTTCAAATGATCTTTGATAATGCCAAAATTATTTATAATGGAAGAATATTTAAATATTATTTTAAAAGAAATACTTTTGACAAAAATGGAAGGTTTATTGAACCAAAATTAAAAAAAAGTTTTAGTATTAAATATTATAAGGATTGGGAAAATTCAATTTTTAAAAACTTAAAAAATATATTTAAAATAATTAAATTAAATAAATATAATAATTTAAAAAATTTAAAAAATGATACGACAATTTTAAATAAATTTTATTAAAATTATGAAAACTGAAATTAATAAAAAAATAAATATAGTTATATTTGGCAATGGTATGTTTGTAAGTGGAAGGAATACAAATGGATTTGGAACTGTTATGCCTGCAATACTTGAATTTCAAAAACAAACAAAAAAAATTAATAAGGTTTTTATAATTGGCACAAATCATAAGCATTCATTTGAAGCTAATTCTAAAATAAATAAATTAACTAAATCAATGGGAATTAAAGTTCCAGTGTACTTTTATCCATCAAAAAAAAGTAAAAAAAATCAATTTAACTTTAAAAACTTGTCTTTTAAGTATCCTACTTGCGCAATAGTTTCTGTACCAGATCATTTACATTACAAAATTACATTGAAGTGTTTGAAAAAAAAATTACATACACTTGTTGTTAAGCCATTAACTTTAAAAACATCTGAAAGTAAAAAATTATCTAGGGTAGCAAAAAAAAATAATTTATTAGGAATTGTAGAATTTCACAAAAGATTAGATAAACAAAATTTAATAAATAAAAATTTAATTCAATCTAATCAAATAGGAGATATTCTTTATAGTGTAGTCGAGTATAGTCAGAGAAAAGTAATTCCTTTACAAAATTTTAAAAAGTGGGCAACAAAAACAAATGTACTTCAATATTTGGGTGTTCATTATATTGATCTAATGTATTTTCTTACAAAGGCCAAACCTGTAAAAGTGCTAGCTACTGGGCAGAAAAATTATTTAAAAAAAAATGATTTAAATACATACGATTCAATCCAGTGTTTAATAGAATGGAAGTTACCTTCGGGTAAAAAATTTACTCAATCAATCTTAACTAATTGGATAGATCCAAACAATACAACAGCAATGTCAGATCAAAAAATAAAAATTATTGGAACAAAAGGGAGAATTGAATCTGATCAAAAAAATAGAGGTATGCAATATATAAGCGATAATCAACACTTGACGCAACCGAATCCAGATTTTTGTTATCCTTATAAAAATATAGATAATAGCAATATGTCATGGAAAGGTTATGGAATAGATAGTGTCAGTAACTTTTTAAAAGATGTAGTTAGCATAATTAATAAAGAAAAAACTATTAATAATTTTAATAAATCAAGATCAACTTTTTCAGATTCAATTATTTCGACTGCTGTAATTGAATCAGCTACAAAAAGTCTTGATAAAAATTCCATTTGGATCAAGGTAAAATATTAAATAATGAAAAAAGGTTTATACGCAATGATTCCAGCAAGATACGGAAGCGAAAGACTAAAATTAAAAAATTTAGCATTATTAGATGGAAAACCTTTAATTTACTATGCAATTAAATCAGCAAAACTATCTAATATGTTTGAAAAAATATACATTAATTCTGACAATTTATTATTTAAGAAAATTGCAAAAAGATACAAAGTTGATTTTTATTTAAGGCCTAAGCATCTTGGTTCTTCAGAAACACGTAGCGATGAAGTTGTGGAAGATTTTATGAAATTTAATCCTCAAGCAAAGAATGTTGCTTGGATAAATTCTATTGATCCATTTCAAACAAAAGACAATATTAAACATATATTAAAATATTATTTTTCAAAAAATTTAGATTCATTAATTACAACAGAAAAAAAACAAGTACATGGTATGTATGCAAATAAACCAATAAATTTTAAAAAAAATAAATTATTTGAAAAAACACAAAATTTGAAAGAGATTGAACTGTTCACTTACTCATTAATGATATGGAAATCAAAAACTTTCTTAAAAGAATTTAAAAAAAATGGCAATGCATTCTTTTGTGGTAAATTTAGTACTTTTGAGATTAAAAAAAATTATGGTGTTATAATAAAAAATATAAATGATATAAAGTTTGCAAACCTAATTATTAAATTAAAAAAAAATTTTAAATTAAAATATGATAAAATTTCAAAAATAAAATGATATATATTAAATATAGTGAACTAAAAAAATTTACTAAAAAAGTTCTGATAAATATAAAGGTAAATAATAGTAGTGCCAAAGCAGTATCCGATGGTTTATGTGAAACATCTTTAAGAGGAGTTGATTCTCATGGTATAAGATTATTTTATCATTATGTTCAATCAGCAATTTATGGAAGAAAAAATAAAAATCCAAAATTTAAAATAAAAAAAAAATTTCCTGCTATAGCTACATTAGATGCGGATAATGCGTTTGGTCATGCTGCTGGAGATAGAGCTATTGATATTTGTATTAAAATGGCAAAAAAATATGGCATAGGAATTGTTGTGGTTATAAATTCCAGTCATCCAGGTGCAATGGCGAGCATGACATTAAAAGCTGCAAGAAAAAATTATATATGTTGGGGATTTACACATGCAGATTCTTTATTGTTATCCTATAATGGTAAAAGACCCTATTTTGGAACAAATCCTATTTGTGTATCGGTACCGAGAAAAGGAGAAGAGCCATACTGTCTAGATATGGCTACAAGCAAAATTTCATGGAACAAACTTTTAAATTTGAGAGAAAAAAATAAAAAATTAATGGATGATTTAGCTTCAAATAGTAAAGGAAATGTTACAAATAATCCAAAATTAGCATCAGCTTTAATGCCTATAGGATCTTATAAAGGATTTGGATTAGCTTCATTAGTCGAAATATTATGCTCAATTTATAGTGGAATGGATTTTGGAAGAAATATTAAATCTATGTATAAAACACCTTTAAATGTAAAAAGAAAATTAGGTCAATTTTATATGACAATGAAAATAGATGGTACTTTAAATTCAAATACTTTTTTAAAAAGAATGCAGGTTTTTTCAAAAACAGTAAGAAGAGAACCTGCAAAAAAAAATAAAAAAGTTGTTTTACCAAATGATCCAGAAATTTTTATTTCAAAAAGAAGAATGAAAACAGGCATTCCTTTAGATAAAAATACTTATAATCAATTTTTAAAACTATCAAAAAGATTTGACGTCAAATTAGTTACAATAAAATGAAAAAACAATTAGTTTCAATTATTATACGAACTAAAAATGAAGAAAGATGGATAAGCGCTTGTTTAAAGTCTATAATTTCACAAACATATAAAAATTATGAAATTATAATAGTAGATAATGAAAGTAGAGATCAAACTTTAAAAAAGGCCAAGCAATTTAAAATTAAAAAAATATGTATAATAAAAAATTTTCTTCCTGGAAAAGCATTGAACTTAGGAATTAAAAACTCTAAAGGAAAATATATTGTTTGTCTATCAGCACATTGTATTCCTACTAATAATAGCTGGTTGGAAAATCTTGTAGATGCTATTCAAGAAAATAAAAAATATGCAGGCGTATATGGAAGGCAAGAGCCAATGTCATTTTCTTCTTCCTCAGATAAAAGAGATTTGCATATAGTTTTTGGCCTTGATAGAAAAATTCAAAAAATTGACAGTTTTTTTCATAATGCAAATTCAATAATTAGACGTGATTTATGGAATAAATATAAATTTGATAATAAAACTACAAATATTGAAGATAGATTGTGGGCACAAAAGCTTTTAAATAAAGATTTTCAAATTCTTTATGAACCAAAAGCTAGCGTATACCATTTTCATGGTATTCACCAAGATGGAAACAAAAAAAGATTAAGCAATATTGTTAAAATTATAGAGAGTAAAAGTATTCATTATAATAGTGGAAAAGTAGATGCAAAAAATATGAATATCATTGCAATAATACCGATAAGAGGTAAAAGCAAAAATATAGGAAACAAAAAACTGCTTGATTATACAATTAATGCAGCAAAAAAATCAAAATTAATTAAAAAAATTATAGTGTCTACTGACGATTTAAGTACAGCAAAAATTGCTACCAAAAGAGGTGCTTTTTGTCCATTTATTAGACCGGCCAAGTTTTCAAAGAAAACTATAAATCATGATATAGTACAAAATTATTCTTTAAAAAAAATAGAAGAAAAAGGTATTTATCCTGATTTGATTGTTCATTTGGAAGAAACATTTCCATTTAGATCAAAATCTATGATTGATGAAATGATATTACATCTTTTAAATGATGGCTATGATACTGTTATGGCCGCAAGAAGAGAGGCTGGCCTTTTATGGCATGAAGATGTTAATGATGGCTTTAAAAGAATAGATTTTGGTGACATGCCAAGAGATTTTAAAGAAAAAACTTTAGTAGGCTTACGTGGCCTTTGTACAATTACATACCCAGAATTTATTAGAAATGGAAAGATTGAAGGGAAAAAAATTGGACTATATGAAATTAATAATCATGTGTCATCTATAGAAGTAAGGGATAAAAAAAGCACTTTAAATGCAGCAAAAATTATAAATAAGTTTAATTCATAAAAAATATTAGATTATGCCCGAAGAAAAAATTTTTGATAATTTACAAAAAGATATTAAAAAATTTTATGAAAAAATAAATAATCATAAAAATGATGATGAATGGACCAATGTAGTAAAAAATTTAAAAACAAACTTTATAGATGATAACTTTAATATAAAAAAAAATTATTTTAGAAATTTTAGAAGAAATGGGGGAGTTCATGAAGTTCCAACTTCTCAATATAAAAAAAATTTTTTATCTTTATTAAGACCAGGGTGTAGAGCAGAAATAAAATTTTGTGAAGAAAGAATTGAAGTATTAAAAAAAAATGGTGATTTAGATTCGCTAATAAAAAATCCATTAAATAATATTGGAAAGCCATATTATTTTTCATATAATAACTTAAAATATAATGAAAGATGGACAAGACATATAAGATATTTAAATTTGATATCATTACTCTTAAATAAAAAAAAAGATGAAAATTTATCTTTAATAGATATCGGAGGTGCTTATGGTTTATTTTCAGGTTTAATTAAAAAAAATTATCCACTAAACACTTATGCTGTTCTTGATTTTCCTGAACAGCTTTTTTTAGCTTATTACTATTTATCTATGAACTTTCCAAATTCAAAAATTAATTTAATTTCTGATGTGATAAATATTGATAAAATTGATAAAAATTTTATTTCTAATTATGATTTTACTTTAATACCAGTCAATTGTTTAAACAAAATAGAGTCAAATACATTTGATATACTTACGAATTTCAATTCATTTGGGGAAATGAGTAAAGAGAATTTTTTAGATTATATTAATAGTGATTTATTTAGAACTATAAAGTATTTTTTTACAGTTAATAGACTTGATTCATTTCCTACATATAAAAATGATTTATCTATAATAAATTATCCTCTTAGTGAATTTAAACCATTACATTTCACAATATCTCCTTTGTATAAATATATTCACTTCAGGAACTTTTTTTGGAAAACTAAAAAAATACCTTATTCATCAAGATGTTTTGAATTTATTGGAGAAAGACTATATAAGTAATTATGGGCAATGTAGGAGATAATATAAGAGTTAGTGTTGGTAATTGGAATTTTAAAAAAAAAGCAGCAAAAAATTTTGATCGTCATGTAAAAAAATCTATACCTGGCTATATAGAGGGTCATGATTTAATTCTAGATATTAGCAATTTTTTTGTTAAAAAAAATAGTTTTGTTTATGATCTAGGCTGTTCGACAGGAACTTTAACTACAAAATTATATAAGCATAATTCAAAAAAAAAATATGCAAAGTTTATAGGAGTTGATGTTGAAAAAGATATGATTAAGTTAGCTAAAAAAAAAAGAAATAAAAATACTTATTTTATTAATAAGGATTTAAAAGATTTTAAAATGAAAAAGTGTGACTTAATTGTTATGTATTATACTTTGCAATTTATACCACCAAGCTATCGACAATCCATATTAAATAGAGTTTATAAAGCTCTTAATTGGGGTGGTGCCTTAATAATTTATGAAAAAACAAGAGGTTCTGATGCTCGATTTCAAGATATTTTGACAACTGTTTATAATGAATACAAAATGAAGCAAGGCTATTCAGCTTCAGATCTAATTTCTAAAACAAGAAGTCTTAAAGGTGTAATGGAACCATTTAGTACCCAAGGGAATTTAGATCTATTAAAAAGATCTGGCTTTAAAGATATAAATACTATTCAAAAATATATTTGTTTTGAAGGTTTTTTAGCAATTAAATAATATCATATAAAATTTATGTGTTCAATTTTTGGCGTTATAGAAACAAAAGAACAAATTGAATTGGATCATTTTAACAACTCTTCAAAATTAATGACACACCGTGGTCCTGATCATTATGGCTATTGGATTTCAGAAGATAAATTAAAAGCTTTTTCATTATCCAGGTTAGCTTTAAACGATTTAACAGATTCTGGAAATCAACCTATGTCAGATTTTAAGAAAGAATTTATAATTATTTTTAATGGAGAAATATATAATTTTAAAAGTTTAAAAAAAGAATTAATAAATAGTGGTTCAAATTTTAACAATTCAAGTGATACAGAAGTTTTAATAGAAGGTTATAAAAAATGGGGCATAGATCTTTTGTTAGAAAAATCTAGAGGGATGTTTGCTTTTGCTCTATTTGATGTAAAAAAAAATCAAATTATTTTAGCAAGAGATCCATGTGGAATGAAACCTTTATTTTATTACAAAGATAAAAATAAATTTATTTTTTCTTCAGAAATAAAATCTATTAACAATTACAATAAAAAAAGTGAAATAGATTATTTTTCAGCTGAAAATACTTTTGTGACAACATCTTTACCACCAAACAATAAAACTTTATTTAAAAATATAAATAAATTAAATTTAGGAGAAATATTAACCTTAAATATACACGATTTATCTATAAGGCGTTATAAACATACAGCTTTAAAAAATTATGTGGTCCAGAGTGAATATTCTTATAATAGTAAATTGTCAGTTGAAAAAATAAGTCAAAAATTTGATGAAGTTTTGTCAGATTCTATAGAAGAACATTTGGAAGCTGATGCTAATGTTGGTATTTTATATAGCGCAGGTTTAGACTCTAGTCTCATTGCTGCGATTGCAAAAAAAAAAGCTAATAAAAAAATTCATTTATTTAAATATACTTCTTCACAGTACAACGATAGTAAACTTGCAAAAGATTTTGCAGATTCACATAATATGAAATTGCATGAAGTTTTTTGCCCAGAAGATGAGTTAATTTATGATTTACCAAAACTAATTTACCATTATGAAACAATTAATAAATGTGAAGGAGCTGCTTTAGGTAAAGTTTGTGCTGATGCTAAAAAAAAAGGTTTTAAAGCTTTATTAACAGGAGATGCAGCAGATGAGTTATTTGCTGGATATTGGCACAGTCATTCATTTTATTTTAGAAATATATTTCAGAATAATTTTATTTTTTCTAAACTTCTTTCAGGACTTAGAAGAGTGTTACCTGGTGTTGATAATTTACAATTTCCTAAATGGGACTATTTGTTAAATCCATTTGTACCAAGCGCTATTGAAGGTCCTTTAAATTTTATGTTCTGGAAAGGATATAGAATGGAAGAATGGCATGAATCTTTAAAAGCATATAATTTTTTAAAAAATGAAACTATAAAACAATCAAATTCATTTTTGTTAGATGAAATACAATACAGGATGGAAAGATTCATGATTAGAGCAGACTCATTTGGAATGATGGAATCAATTGAATTAAGATTACCTTATTTGGATAGAAGAGTATTAAGTTTTGCTTTAAACTTGCCATTTAATAAAAAAATTAAGAAATATTTTTCCTTTAAAAATAAATCTATGTGTTTAGGTAAAATGCCATTAAGAAATCTTGCTAAAAAATATGGAATAAGTAGCACCTTGATAAATAGGGCAAAAATTGGAACACCATATGAATCTGAAAAATATGAAAAAAAATTAATTACCGAATGGCCCCTAAAGTGTTTGTCAGAATTTTATAGTATTGATAACAAAAAAATAATATATAATTTAATGAACATTAAAGATAATGAAAGAATTGTTTGGTCTTTTTTAGCAGCAGAGGTTTTTTTAAGATTATTTAAAGAAAAACAATCAGTTAATGAGATAAAAGAAGAATTTAAAAAAGTCTTACATAAGGCAAGTTAATTATGGGAAAAAAAAATTTAAAAAAAATAATTAGAAGTAAAAAAATTTCTTATGGAACATGGATTACTATTCCAAATATTGTTATACCAGAAATTTTATCAAAGAGTAAATTTGACTGGCTTTGTGTTGATTTGGAGCACAGTAGTACTGATTTAAGCCAATTGATGAATTTAATCATCTCGATTGAAAATAATAACATGTCTGCACTTGTAAGAGTGGGAGAAAATAATCCAAATTTAATTAAAAGAGTTATGGATATGGGAGCAAAAGGAATTATTGCACCTAATATATGTAATAGAAAAGAGGCTCAGGCGGTTGTTGATGCTGTTAAGTATCCACCAAAAGGCAAAAGGGGTTTTGGGATATATAGAGCTCAAGGTTTTGGCGATAATTTTAATAATTATTTAAAATGGGTTGAAACTCAATCTATAGTAATTGTTCAAATAGAACATATAAATGCAATCAAAAATTTGGATGAAATTTTTTCCGTCGAGGGTGTTGATGGATTTTTAATTGGTCCTTACGATTTATCTGGTTCAATGGGAATACCAGGAAAATTAGAGCATAAAAAATTAATTAAAACAATTAATATTATTTTAGAAAAAGGAAAGAAATTTAATAAATATGCAGGAATCCATGTAGCAGTACCAGATATTAAAAAAATAAAAAAAATAAAAAAAAGTGGATTTAAGTTTATTGGCGTTGGTATGGACTCAACATTTTTAAAAAATGCATCTGATAATTTTATGAAACAAGTCCATGAAAAAAAAAATTAAAGTTTTAGGAATTATACCAGCTCGAATGGCAAGTAGTAGATTGCCAGGTAAACCTTTAGCTAAAATTTATGGTATTCCAATGATAGGCCATTGCTATCTAAGATCCAAACAAAGTACTCTCTTGACAGATTGTTATGTAGCAACACCAGATTTAGAAATAAAAAATTATTTAAAATCTATTAATGGTCATTTTGTAATGACATCACATAAGCACAAAATGTGTCATGACAGAGTAGTCGAAGCTGTTAAAAAAATAGAAAAAAATAAAAAAATAAAATATGATATAATTGTCAATATTCAGGGAGATTTACCTATGGTTTTCCCAGACATGATTGATCAGGTAGTACTACCTCTAATTAAGTCAAAAGATGTAAAAACCACGACTATGAAAGATCAAATTTTTAATAATAAAGACTTTTTTGATCACAATAGAGTGAAAGTAATTACTGATATTCATAATAATTTAATTTTAACCTCAAGAGAACCAATTCCATCAATAAAAAAATATAATAAAAAATTTAAAAAATATAAGCATGTGGCTTTAAGAGCTTATAAAAGAAAAACATTTTCAGAAATATCACGCTTAAAAATGACTCCTATAGAAAAGATTGAAGCAATTGATGAATTAAGATTAATAGAGAATGGAATAAAAATAAAAACAGTTCTAACAAAAAAAATAACAGAAACAGTAGATACTATTCAAGATCTCAAGAAAGTTATTAGGATGATGAGAGATGACAAGCTACGAAAAAAATATTTTAGTACTCACTTATCTCATTAAATTTTTATAACATATAACATTATGAATATAGTCGACTTGTCTTATGCAAGTAAAAAAAACAAGAAGCTTGATAAAGAATTAAATTTAATATTTAAAAACTATCAAAAAGTATTTACAAATTTAGTTAATAAAGCTGGCGTTCAAACAAAAGATAATTTAGATATATGGCTTAGCCTTCCACTAAGTAGAAATACTCTTATTTCTCATCTTTATTATAATTTTTGTTTAGCTATTTTTGTAAAAAAAAATATAAAAAAAAACTCTAAAGTAGATCAAATTATTGTTGATTCACCAGAATTAGCAAAAATTCTTGAAACATATTTAAAAAAAATTAAAATTAAAACAAAAATTAATTATAAAAAATTTTTTTTACTATCCAAACTATTAAAGTTTTTAACTAATTTTATTAAATTTTTTATTAAAAAAACATATCAATTTTTAATTTCTAGAATAACTAAAAGAAATACAAAAAAAAATATTAAAGATAATATAATATTGATTGATACTTTTGCTTTACCAGGATTTTATAATAAAGATAGATATTTTAATGGTTTAACTAGATATTTAAAAAAAGAACAAATAAAAAAAATATTTTTTCTTCCAACAATAACTTATACGTCAGTTAAAAATTATTATAGTGCCTATAAACAAATAAGAGAATCATACAATCAAGTAATTATAAAAGAAGATTTTTTAAATTTTTCTGACTTATTTTTTTCACTACTACATTCAATAAGAATAAAATTTTTTTATTTTAAAAAATTAAATTGTGAAGGTTTAGATTTTTCCAAACTATTTAATTCTGAACTAAAAAATGGAATTGGTGATGATATGGCGGTAGAGGGCTTATTGAATTACAGATTTATTAAAAGATTAAAAGAAAAAAAGATAGAATTAGATTTACTGATAGATTGGTGGGAAAATCAGGCAATGGACAAAGGTTTAAACAAAGCTGTACAAACTTATTATCCTAATACAAAAATAATTGGTTATCTTGGTTATTTTCCAAGAGAATTTGAATTACAGTTATCCCCCTTTAGATTGGAATCAAAGTTAAAATATACACCTAAAACAATAGCAGTTATTGGAAATAAAATTAAAAAAAAAATAAATATGTTTAATAAACAGCAAAAAGTTATCACATCTCCTGCTTTTAGATATTCATATCTTTGGAATAAAAAAAAAAAAAATAAAAGAAAAAATAAGATAAATATTTTTGTTGCTCTACCTGTTGGAGTCGAGGATAGTATAAATATAATTAAAGCGATCTCTAATGTTCTTTTTATAAAAAAAAATAATTTTAATGTAATTATTAAGCCACATCCAACTATGGATAAAAAAATATTAAATAAACATTTAAATGAATTTAATAATAGAAATTATAAAATTATTTTGGGCTCTATAAATAGAATTTTAAATAAAACAGATATAGTAATAAGCTCAATGTCGATAACTTGTTTAGAGGCTATAGCCCTAGGTATTCCAGTAATTTATATAAAGAGGTCAATTGGATTAAGTTTTAAGTCAATACCAGAAGAAATTTCAAAAACAATGTGGAGAAATTGTTCTAGTAAACAAGAGATAGTTAATGCCATTGATTTTTTTACAAAAAAAACATTATATAAAAGTAAAATTCAAAGAAATATTGGTAAAAAAGTTAGAAAAAACTATTTTGAACCAGTAACAAAAAAAAATGTTTTAAATTTTTTAAATTTAGATTAAAAAAAAATAATAAAATTTATGAAAAAATCTCAACTTAATATAATTAAAACCAAATTAAAAAATATCTCAGCTAAAAAAGGTAATATTATGCATGGTTTAAAAAAAAATGAGAAAAGTTTTAAAAAGTTTGGTGAAGTGTATTTTTCATATATAAAAAAAAATCATATAAAAGGTTGGAAAAAACATAAAAAAATGACATTGAATCTTGTAGTACCTTTAGGCAAGGTAAAATTTGTATTCATATCTGAAAATTTATTAACTTATAGAGAGGAAATTATTGGTGAAAATCAGTATTACAGATTAACAGTTCCAAAAAATTTATGGTTTAGTTTTAAAGGTATTTCAAAAAATAAAAGTTTAGTAGTGAATATTGCCAGTATTCCACATGATAGTTTGGAAACAATAAATTTACCGCTAAAAAAAATAAATTACAAATGGTAAAAAAAAAATGAATGTTCTTATTCTTGCTGGTGGCTATGGAACACGGTTGTCTGAATTTACAGAGACAATTCCTAAGCCTATGATAAAAGTTGGTAAAAAACCTATCATTAGGCATATTATTGAATGGTATTCTTCTTTTGGTTATAAAAACTTTTACGTAGCCACAGGTTATAAGTCTGAAATTATTAATAAATATTTTATTGATATTTCCTCTAAAGTTAAAAATGATAAAAAAAAAAAAATTATAAATTGTGAAATTAAATCTAAAAAATGGAATGTGAATTTAATATATACAGGTAAAAATGTAATGACCGGAGGGCGTATTAAGAGGTTAAAAAAATTTTTGAGTAGTGAAGCTTTTTTTATGACATATGGTGATGGTGTTTCTAATATAAATTTAAAAAGTTTATTAAAACTTCATAAAAAACATAAAAAAATTTTAACATTATCGGCTGTTAGACCGCCAGCGCGTTTTGGTGCAATTGAGTTTAAAAATTATTTAGTCACAAGATTTAAAGAAAAATCCCAAACAGATGAGGGCTGGATAAATGGGGGTTTTTTTGTAGTTGAACCAAAAATATTTAAGTATATTAAAAATGACTCCACATATTTTGAAAGAGGACCAATGGAAAAATTATCTAAAGAAAAAAATATTTGTGCATATAAACATAATGGTTTTTGGCAGTGCATGGATACAAAAAGAGATTTAGATATATTAAATAAAATATACAAAAACAAAAAAGAAAAATGTCTAAAAATTTAAAAAAAAGTTTATTAGTAATTGGTGGTACAGGATTTATTGGACAACATTTGGTAAATCAAGCATTGAATAGTGGATTGAATGTTACAAGTGTCTCCCTAAATAAACCCAAAAAAAAAAATAAAAATGTAAAATACTTAAAGTTAGATATTTCAGATACTTTAGCTATTAAAAGAAAAATTAAAAATAATTTTAATTATATCGTTAATTTAAGTGGATATATTGACCATTCAAACTTACAAAGGGGAGGAAAAAAAATAATCACTAAACATTTAAAAGGTTTATTTAATTTAACTCAAACAATTAATCATAGTCATTTAGATAAATTTATACAGATAGGTTCTAGTGATGAATATGGTGATAGCTCAGCTCCTCAAAATGAAAGTCAGTTAGAAAATCCTAAAACTCCATACGCTTACAGCAGAGTAATAGCTAAATATTTTTTAAAAATGCTTTTTAATACTCAGCAATTTCCCTATGTTTATCTTAGACTTTTTTTAGTTTATGGACCAGGGCAAAAAAAAAATCGTTTTTTACCTCAATTGATCAGAGCATGTATAAAAAATACAAGTTTTCGCACTACAAAGGGCAATCAATGGAGAGATTTTATATATGTTGAAGATTTAGCTAAAATAATTATTAAAATTTTAATGTCAAAAAAAATTATCGGAACAGTTTTAAATATCGGATCAGGTAAAAAAATTCAGATTAAGAATGTAGTAAAAAAATTAGTTCAAATTACTAATTCAGGAAAACCAATTTTTGGAGCTTTAAAGTTAAGCAAAAGAGAAAATTTAAAGTTATACCCTTCTTTAAAAAAATTAAAATCTAATATTGGTAAAATTAAACAGCATAATTTTATTAATGGTTTAAAAAAAACAGTTCATTATTATAAAAATAATTAAATTATTTTTGCCATTTTATTTTAGTACGTGCGATATAATGAACTTTATGATTATTACATGCAGAGTAGTATATATCAGCCCATTCTTTTTCAATTTTAAGTATACATCCCCTGTATTGTCTCAAGGATTCAAATTCATAATTTTTTTTAATTTTTTTAATTACTTTAAATGATAAGCCATTATTAAAGCTTTGTATAAACCAATTACTATTAATATTATTTTTAGATTTTGAATTAATAGTAGTTAATAATCCAATAGTAATATTATTAAATTTTTTAACATCTAAATGCCATGGATCATTATTTTTTTTAAGTCCTTTAATTTCACACAAATATGGTTTTGACCAGTTAGTTAAGTTTTTACTATTTCTCACTTCTATGAAAAAATTACTTTTATTATTTTGATTAATAGTCCACATGCACCACTTATTGTTAATTTTTTCAATTGTAGGGGATAATAAAAAACTATTCTTACTTTTGATTAATAGTTTTGCTTTTGACCAATTAAGATTGTTAAGCATTTTTTTTTGATATAGATAATCATAAAAAAAATTATTTTTATATTCAGTTTTTCTATAAAAAGTTAATAATTTTTTATTTGTAAATACAATAATTGGATCAGAATAATGTGAATTTGTATTTTTAGGTTTTTTTACGATTTGACTTAAAGATTTTTTAGGCTTAGTCCAATAAAAACCATCATTACTAACAAACATTTCTGGATTTTCATGTAATGATGATTCATACGGATAAGATGTACAAGTCATCCAATATTTATATTTTTTTCGTCCAAAACCATTTTTTATATATTTAACGTCCGGATGAACTGCTTGACCAAATTGATCAGAAACTGGGATATTTAAAAGAACCAACCCCTTTGTAACAGGTATAGAATTATAATTTTTATTTAAAAAAACTGATGGGAAACCAATAATATTTTTTTTATGGAAAATTTTATTAATTAGTTTTTTAAAAAAAATATTTAATGTTATTTCTTTTTGATAACAGTAAATATTAATTAATATTATTAAAGTTAATAATAAAACTATGGTTGTATAATCAAAAAACACTTTATTTTTATTTAAAATTAAAAATAAATTTTACTTTAAATTAATTAATTGAGAAATAAAATAAGAATTAAGCAAAAATGAATATTAAAATTTTTAATAATTTTGATGAAGATCTAAAGAAAATTTGGATAGATTTTCAAAAAAAAGCCTTTCATTCTGTCTTTCAATCTTACGATTGGTTATATTACTGGCAAAAATTAGTAGGAAATATACTTCTTAACAGTAAACCTAAAATTGTAGTAGTAGAAAAAAATGGTGAAGTCATTTTAATGCTGCCATTTTGTATTCAAAAAAGGTTTGGAATTAAAATTCTTTATTTTTTAGGAGGAATTAATACTGACTATAAAGATCCAATCGTGAAAAAAGGCTATGAATTTAATAAAGAGGATTTCTTTGATTTATGGAATAATATTAAAAAAAGAATAGGAGATATTGATTTTATTCATTTGGAGCCTTTTAATAATAAAATTTTTACAACTACAAATCCATTTACAAAATATTTTAAATGTAAATCAATTGAGTCAAATTTTAAAATTAATTTAAAAAATTTGAATTGGAGAGAATTTTATGAAAATAAAGTTAGTAGCAAAAGTAGAGAAACAGATAGAAGAAAGTTAAAAAAAATTAAAAATTTTGGTGATTGTAAATTTAATATTTGTAATTCAGAAAATGAAAGAAAAGAATTATTAGAAACAATGATTGAGCAAAAAGAAAAAAGGTTTAAAAATACTAGAGTGTTTAACATTTTTAAGCATGAAGAATATAAAAATTTATATAAAAACTTAATAAATTTTAATGATCAATTATTTCAAACTCACTATTCTTCAATAACAGTAGATAAAGAAATTATCGCATGTCACATCGGTTTTATTTTTAAAAATGATTTTTATTACTTAATGGCCTCACATAAAAGTGAATGGCAAAAATATTCACCTGGAAAAATAATTTTACATAATTTAATTAAATGGTGTATCAATAATAAAATTAAGAATTTTGATTTTACAGTAGGAAATGAAGACTTTAAAGAACAATGGTCTAATGAAAAATCAAATTTATATTCATATACCGAATCTATAACAAATAAGGGAAAAATTTATAATTTTTTAAGATTAATTAATAAAATTTATAAAAAATAATTATAATACAATGAATATTAAAATATTAATAAAAAATTTTTTTCGAAAAATATTGTGGTTTGAAATTATAGGACAAAAAATAGATTTTCGAGAAAATAATACAAAGTTTTTAATTATTAAAAATAAAGATGATTTTTTAAAATTATTTAATTTTAAAAACTACGATAAGTATTTAATGCATAAAATTAAAAGATTTAGTAATAAGAATGTAATTTGTTATATTTTAATTGAAGATAATAGCGTTGCCTCAATAGCATGGAGTATTTGGGACAATCAATTTTTTTTTGATGAAATTAATAAACTTTATCAATTTGAGGGTAAAAAATTAATATTGTATGATATGGAAACTTTAAAAGAATTCAGAGGAAAAGGTTATTATAAATTAGTATATAAAAATATTATTAATGCAAATATAGGATTAAGCATAGCCTGTTTTTCTTTACCATCAAATTTTATAAGTATAAAAGGCATCAAAAGTGCTGGATTTGTTAAAAAGCAAATAATCTATAACGATTATAGTATTCATAATTTTTTAAAAAAAATAATTAAAAAATAGTTGTGAAAAAAGAAAAGTTAGTAAGTATAATAATTAATTGTTTTAATGGAGAAAAGTACCTTTCCCAAGCCTTAGAAAGTGTAATTGCCCAATCTTATAAAAACTGGGAAGTGATTTTCTGGGATAATAATTCAACCGACAAAAGTAAAAAAATTTTTAAGTCTTATAGAAATAAAAGATTTAAATATTTTTATTCATTAAAACACACAAACTTATCAACCGCTAGAAATTTAGCCATTAAAAAGTCAAAAGGATATTTTCTTGCATTTTTAGACACAGATGATTGGTGGGAAAAAAATAAATTAAAGGAACAAATAAAAAAATTTGACGATGAAAAAGTAGGATTAGTTTATAGTAACTTTAATATTTATGATGAAAGATTAAAAAATAAAAAAATTTTTTTAGCACATAAACAAAAATTACCAGAAGGTTTTATTTTAAATAATCTTTTAAAAAATTATTCGATAGGTTTGCTGACGATTGTAATAAAAAAAAATATATTAAAAAATTTTAAAAAAAAATTTAACCAAAATTTTCATTTAATTGGAGATTTTGATTTAGTTATAAGAATTTCCTATAAATGGAAAATAAAATCAGTTAATCGTTCACTTGCATACTGCAGAATACATAGTAAAAATGAGCATATTATAAGATACAATCAATATGTAACAGAGTTAAGAAGATGGCTTAAAAATATTAAAAACACTAAAATTTTGAATTTAGATCAAATCAAAAGTTTTAATAAAAAAATCATATATTTGGAAGCTAAACAGTATTTAAAAAAAAAAAATTACTATAAATTTTTTAAAAAATTAAAAAAAGTTGAAGGATTTGAGAAAATAAATTTAGTTTTTTTATTATTTTATAATTTTTTTAAAATTAAATTATAATGCATTTATTAATAATATACACTGGTGAATTTAAAACTAAAATTTTTCCATTAGGGGGTAAGTTTGAATTAGATCAAGCTTTAATTTTAAAAAAATCTGGAATAAAAGTTGGAATATTAGCCCCCGGTCTTTTGTCTGTAAGACGATTATTAAAGCCATACCCATATAATCCACATCAGATTTATGAAGGTGTACCAGTTGTAAGAAGTTTTAAAAAAAATTTATTTCCTGCAAGAATAAATCTTTACAATTTACTATTAGCAAAAAAGTATAAAAAATTTGGTCTCAATCTTTTTAAAAAATATATAAAAACATATGGATTGCCGGACATAATACATGCAATTGACATTAGGTTTGGAGCATATGTAGCTAGTGAAATATCTAAAAGATATAATATACCATTTATTACCTCAGAGTATAGTTCAGAATTAGCAGAAAATACATTTCCAAAAAGTTTGAAAAAATCAATTTTACCAATTTTAAAAAAATCAAAGTTTGTTTCGGCTGCTAGCAAACCATTCGCAAATGTTGTTAAAAAAAAATTAGGTTTAAAGAAAAAAGTTTATCCTTTTTATCCAGTTCTTCCTTTAGATATTTTTGAAGAAAAGATTATAAAAAAAAAAATTAAAAAAAAAAAATTCATATTTTTGACTGTAAATAGACTTGATAAAAATAAAAATATTAAACTAATTTTAGAAGCATTTTCAAAAGAATTTAGAAAAAAAAATGCTATTTTAAAAGTAGTAGGAGATGGTGTTTTATTAAAAAGTTTAAAAAAATTATCAATTAATCTTAATATTGATAAGCAAACTATATTTATTAATAAGGCAAGCAGAGAAAGAATGAAAAAAGAAATGAGAAATGCAGATTGTTTTTTATCTTCAAGTTTCCACGAAACTTTTGGTGTAGTTTTAATTGAAGCATTAGCATATGGTATTCCAGTAATCTCAACTAACTCTGAAGGAGCTAGAGAAATATTAAATAAATTTAATGGTATTTTAATTAATCAAAATGATTTATTGGGTTATAAAAATGCGATGTTAAAAATTTTTTTAGGTAAATTTAAGTATAAAAAAATTAAATTAAGAAAGGATATTATAAATAGATTTGGACCTAGTAAATTTGTAAAAAATGCAAAAGAAATTTACAAAAAAGCTTTAACAAAATAAGTATGAAAAATATTGATAAAAAATTATCCGTTATGATTTTGTGTGGTGGAAAAGGTGAAAGATTAAGACCCATTACTAAAAATTTACCTAAGCCATTAATTAAGATTAAAAAAAAAGAGATACTTTCACACATAATAGATCAAATAAAATCTTTTAAGTTAAAAGATATTTTTATAGCTTCTGGATACAAGCATCATTTAATTAAAAAATTTTTTTTAAAAAAACATAAAGATTGCAATATTAATATTATTTATTCAGGCATCGATGAAGATATAATTAAAAGAATACAATCAATAATCAAATATTCAAATGAAAATTTACTCATATGTTATGGAGATACTTTGGCAGATATAAATATCAATCAACTTTATAAATTTCATATTAATAAAAAATTTCCAGTGACTATGTCTAGCTATGAATTGAAATCTAATTTTGGTATTATTGATATTGATAAAACATATAAAATAAAAAGATATAATGAAAAACCTTCTTTAAATGTATGGTTTAATATAGGCTATATAATTATAAATAAATCTGTTTTTAAAGATATTTTTAGGTTTAAAAAATTTGAATTTTTTTTAAAATATTTAGTTAGAAATTCAATGATAAAGTCTTATAAGCACAAAGGCTTACATATAACAATTAATACTATAAAAGAGTTAGAAGAAGCTAAAAAATTAGTAGTTAAGTTTGAAAGTAGCATAAAAAGATAATGAAAAAAAATTTTTGGAAAAATAAAAAAGTTTTTATAACTGGGATTAATGGATTTGTTGGTGGCAATATTTGTAAAGAATTAGTTTTATTAGGTGCAAATGTTACAGGTTTAATAAGAAATCAAAATCAAAAAACATTATTATTTGTAGAACAATTGCATAAAAAAATTAACTTAGTTAAAGGTTCGATTGATAACAAAGAAACTTTAAAAAGAATTTTATTAGAACAAAATATAGAAATATGCTTTCATTTAGCAGCGCAGGTAGAAGTTGGCATAGCGAGAAATTATCCTAGTTTAACTTGGGAAAGTAATATTAGAGGAACTTATAATTTTTTAGAAGCAGTTAGGGAACAGGGTAAAAAAATTAAAGCGGTTGTTATTGCTTCATCTGATAAAGCATATGGAGATTATCCAAAAAATAAAATGCCATACAAAGAGCATTATGAAACGAGGGCAAAATTTCCATATGATGTATCTAAAGCTTGTGCAGACTTAATTGCTAAATCATACACATCAGAGCTTTTTAATTTGCCTATAGCAATTACTAGATTTACAAATATTTATGGGCCTGGCCAAACAAATTTTTCAGCATTGATTCCAGATTGTATTAAAACAGCATTGGGTTATGGTAATTTTATTCCAAGAAGTAATGGAAATAATGTGAGAGATTTCCTTTATATCAAAGATGTAACATCACTATATCTTCTTATAGCAAAAGATTTATTTATTAATCCTAAAAAAATAAAAGGTCAAATTTTTAACGCAGGTTCCAATAAACCAAAAAAAATAAAGGATATAATTAAAATTATTTTTAAACACGCAAATCAAAAAAATAAATTTTTAAAAATTTTTAATAAATTTAAAAATAAAAAAGCAATAGGAGAAATTGAATATCAGTATATGGATTATAAAAAAGTAAAAAAATATTTTGCCTGGTTTCCAAAGTATAACTTTGAAAAAGGAATTAAAGAAACTTTTGATTGGTATAAAAAAAATATAAAAAAATTAATTTAGTTATTTTTTATATTTATTAAAAAAAATTTTTTATGTTTAAAAAAATATTTAAAAATAAAAAAGTAATAGTTACAGGTCACACTGGTTTTAAAGGATCATGGTTATCAATCTGGTTAAAAAGTTTAGGAGCAAAAGTTCTGGGTATTTCAATAGATATTCCGACAAACCCCTCTCTTTTTAAACAAACAAATATTTTGTCTGGTGAAAATGATAAACGATTTAATTTGAGTAATATAAAAACTTTAAATAAAACTATAAAAAATTATAAACCTGATTATTTATTTCATCTTGCTGCACAATCACTTGTTAGTAAATCATTTAAAGATCCAATAACAACATGGCATACCAATGTAATTGGTACATTAAATATTTTAAATTCCTTAAGAAATATTAATCAAAAGTGTATAGCTATTATAATAACAAGTGATAAATGCTATAAAAATATTGAAGTTAAAAGGGGATATAAAGAGAATGATGAATTAGGTGGTTTTGATCCTTATAGCGCTTCCAAAGGAGCAGCTGAAATAGTTTTTAAATCATATTTTAAGTCTTACTTTTCTAAAAAAAACTGTAAAGTACGAATTGCTACAGCTAGAGCAGGAAATGTAATTGGAGGGGGTGATTGGGCTTCAGACAGATTGATTCCTGACTGTATAAGAGCTTGGTCAAAATCTAAAATAGTTAATTTACGAAATCCAAAATCAACAAGACCTTGGCAGCATGTTTTAGAGCCATTAAGTGGTTATATGTGGTTAGCAAAATCCCTTAGAGAAAATGTTTCATTAAGCGGTCAGTCATTTAATTTTGGACCACAAACAAAAAAAAATTATAGTGTAAAAGAAGTTGCAAAATTAATGAGCAAGAAGTGGAAAAATGTAAGATGGAAAATTCATAAAAATAAAAAAAATAATTTTTATGAATCAAATCTTCTTAGACTAAACTGTAATAAAGCTAACAAATTACTAAAATGGAAATCAACTCTTGATTTTAAAAAAACTGTTGACTTTACTTCTGAATGGTACAGATCATATTATCAAGATCCAAAAAAAACATTGATGATTACAAAAAAGCAAATTGAACTTTACACTAGAATAGCAAAAAATAAAAAATTAGCTTGGGCCAAATAAAAATAAAAAATTTATGATAATTATTATTGATTATGGAATGGGTAATTTAGGCTCATTATTAAACATGATCAAGCATGTTGGCGGTGAAGCAAAAATTACATCATCTATAGATGAAATTAGTGAAGCAAAAAAAATAATATTACCAGGTGTAGGTAGAATGGATACTGGTATGAAAATTTTAAAAAAAACAAAAATAGATCAAGCTATTTATTTAGCTAAAAAAAATATCAATACTAAAATACTTGGAGTTTGTTTGGGCATGCATCTTTTATTTGATACAAGTGAAGAAGGTAATTGTAAAGGTTTAGGGCTTGTTTCTGGCAAAGTAAAAAAATTTAAATTTAAACAAAAAACTTTAAAAGTTCCACATATGGGATGGAATTCTATTAACTTTAAAAAAGAATCAAATCTTTTTTCTTTTTCAAAAGAAAGGCAATATTATTATTTTGTTCACTCATATTATGTAGAGTGTAAAAATTCTAAAAATATTGTTGCGACATGTAATTATGGTCATGAGTTTACATGTGCATTAGAGGAAAACAATATATTTGGAGTTCAATTTCATCCAGAAAAAAGTCATGCAGCTGGTAAAAAACTTTGTAAGAAGTTTATACAGCTTTAATAAATATGTTACGCAATAGAATTATACCTTGCTTGTTAATTCAAGAAGAGAAATTAGTTAAAACATTTAAGTTTGGTTCTACCAAATATGTTGGGGATTATTTAAATGCTATTAAAATATTTAATGAAAAAGAAGTTGATGAATTAATAGTATTAGATATTTCAGCAAGTAAAAATAATCAAAAACCAAATTTAAAATTGATAGAAAGATTTTCAAGTGAATGCTTTATGCCAGTATGTTATGGAGGAGGAGTTAATAGTTTTGATCAAGCTAAAGAAATTTTTAAGTTAGGAATTGAAAAAATATGTATACAAACTTCGGCTCTAGATGATATTTCAATAATTAAAAAAATATCAAATTTTTTTGGAAGTCAAAGCGTAGTTATAAGTATTGATATTAAAAAAAACTGGCTTGGAAAATATAAATTATACAGATCTCAGAATAAAAAAATTGAAAAACTGGACTGGGAAGTTTTTCTGAAAAACGCAGTTGAATCAGGGGCGGGTGAAATTTTAGTTAATTGTGTTGACAATGATGGAACAATGGAAGGTATGAATTTAGAAATTATAAAAGCAGCAAGTAAACTATCTACTGTGCCAATTATATCTATGGGAGGAGTAGGCCACTTAAAAGATATTAAAAATGCTATTAATTCAGGTGCTAATGCTGTAGCTGCAGGATCTTTTTTTGTATTTCAAGGACCTCATCGTGCAGTTTTGATTAGCTATCCAAAAGATAAAATTCTACAAGAATTAAAAAAAACTTATGAATAATAATTATAAAATTTGTAATAGATGTATTATGGACAGTACTATCAAGGATATTTTTTTTAACAAAAAAGGAAATTGTAATTATTGTGAAGATTTCTTAACTGAATTAAAAATAAGATCTCAATTTGATTTTGCAATTAAAAAAGAAAAGAAAAATAATTTTATTTCTAAAGTAAAAAAAGATGGGAAAAATAAAAAATATGATTGCATAGTTGGTGTTTCTGGAGGTCTAGATAGTTCTTTTGCTTTAATTCAAGCTGTTACTAATGGCTTAAGACCTTTAGCAGTGCATATGGATAATGGATGGAACTCTGAGTTAGCTCAGAACAATATTGAAAATTTAGTTCGCTCTTTAAAAGTTGATCTATTTACATATGTTATAGATTGGGATGAGTATAGAAATTTAATGCAATCTTTTTTTGATGCGAATGTAATAGATGTAGAATTATTGTATGATAATGCAATGATGGCAATAAATTATCAGCAAGCATCGAAATATAAAGTTAAATATATTTTATCAGGCAGTAACCTTGCAACAGAAGGCATGAGAATGCCAAAACAAATGAATTGGTTTAAATTTGATAAAAGGAATATTAAGTCAATAGCAAAAAAATTTGGAAGGATTAAAATTAAAACATTCCCATCAATCGGGACTCTTGATTATTTATGGTTTGAATTTTGTAAAAGAATTAGGTGGGTACCATTTTTAGATTATTTTGATTACAATAAATCTCAAACATTGGAAATATTAATAAAAAAATATAACTTTAAACCTTATCCCTATAAACACTATGAATCTATATTTACTAGATTTTACCAAGGATATATATTACCTAAAAAATTTAAAGTTGATAAAAGAATTTTACACTTAAGTACACTTATAATTTCTAATCAAATGAAAAGAGAACAAGCACTTACAAATATAAAGCTTTCACCTTATCAGACTGACACCCAATTAAATGAGGATAAAATTTTTTTTTTAAAAAAAATGAATTGGACAGAAGAACAATTAAAAAATTACATTAATAAAACTGAGAAGTCACATTCTCTATATAAGTCTGAAAAATCTTTTTATTATTTTTTAGTCGCTATCTATAAAATGATTTTTGGAAAAAAAAAAAGAAATTTTATTTAGTAATAAAAATATGTGTGGAATAGTTGGATCTTGGCATAATAAAATACCAAAAGATTATAGAGATAGATTTGATGTAGCTATTGACTCAATGAAATCAAGAGGACCAGACTCTCGAGGTTGTTTTATTGAAAGTGCATCAGAAGGCACTATTGCTTTTGGACACAGAAGATTATCAATTATAGATTTATCTAATGGAGGACATCAACCTATGCATAGTCTAGATAAAAGATATTCTATAATTTTTAATGGTATGATTTATAATTTTAAAGAATTAAGGTCTGAACTAAATGATTTAGGTGTTAAATTTTTATCAAGTTCAGACACAGAGGTATTACTCTCATCATGGATAACATGGAAAGAAAATTGTCTTTCTAAAATAGTAGGAATGTTTTCTTTTGTTATATTTGATAGACACGAACAAAACTTTATTTGTGTCCGTGATCGATTTGGAATGAAACCTTTTTTTTATAGTTTAGTTGATAATAATTTCATTTTTGCATCTGAAGCTTCAGCTATCAGATTATTATTAGATAATAAAGCAGAGCTAAATTTACAGAGATGTTATGATTATTTAGTATTTGGAGACCAAGACAATACTAATGAAACATTTGTTAAAAACGTGATGCAGTTACCAGCAGGGTGTTTGTTAAAATTTAATTTTTTAAAAAAAGATAAAGTTCATTTAAGACGCTGGTGGTATCCTGCAATTGAAAAAAATGAAAATATTGATTTTGAAAAAGCAGCAAATATACTAAAAAATAAATTTTTTGAAAATATTCAAAATCATTTAAGAAGTGACGTTTCAGTTGGTGCAGCATTATCAGGAGGAATAGATTCTTCATCAACAGTATGTGCTATAAGATCTTTATACCCTAATCGAGAAATAAATACTTTTAGCTATATAGCTAAAAAAAAAAATCTTTCTGAAGAAAAATGGGTAGACATTATTAATGACTATACAAAAGCTAAAGAGCATAAGATTTTTGTTGATATTGACAATCTCTCCAGCGAACTTGATAATATAATAAAAATACAAGGTGAACCATTTTTAGACACAAGTATATTAGCTGAATACTTAATTTTTAAAGAAGCTAAAAAAAAAGGAATAAAAGTAATTTTAGAAGGACAAGGAGGGGATGAGCTTCTTGGGGGATATTATGGTTATCCAGGAGCCAGATTACACAGCCTAATATCAGAAAAAAAATATTTAGAAGCTTACAAATTTTCAAAGAATTGGAAAAAACTTCATAATAAATCGTCATTTGATGTTTTTTCTCGCATTGGACAAGAAATTTTATCAAATCCATTAAAAAATTTAGCTTTGAATTTAATTGGAAAAAATACCAAACCCGATTGGATTAATTATAAAGCAATAAATTCAAAAAATATTAATTATACCATTCCGAATCATATAAAAAATTCCAAAACTTCAAAAAGAAAATTAATTTCGAAGTTAAGAGCTAATATTTTTAATGGTGGTTTGCCCGCCTTACTAAGATATGCTGATAGAAGCTCAATGTCATTTTCAATTGAATGTCGATTACCATTTTTAACATCAGATATTGCAGAATTTATGTTTAGTCTTCCAGAAGAATTTTTAGTATCAAAATTTGGTGAAACAAAATATATTTTTAGACATTCAATGAAAGGTATAGTTCCCGACCAAGTCTTGAACAGAAATGACAAGATAGGCTTTACTACTCCTGAAGAAGAATGGTTAAAATTAATAAAACCATCGATTAAAAAATGGTTAGAAAAACCTTGTAAACTATCTTTTCTTAATCAAGATAATTATAAAAAAGAAATTTTATTAGCTTTGGATGAAAAAAAACCTTATTCAAATCAAATTTGGAGAATGATAAATTTTTATAGATGGGTACAAATTAATAATTTTGACCAATAAATTTAAATGAAAAAAATAATAATAGTTCACAATCATAAAGACTTTTCAGGTGCTGCCAGAAGTATTGGGGAAGTAGTTAAAAAAATTAAAAGCTATGATATTGATACATATATTATTTCTCCAAAAGGATCAGCTTCTGAGTTTTTTAAAAGTATATCGGATAATGTTGTAGAGGTATATGGTATACCAAGATTTAATCATTTTGAAATTGGTAATTATAAAAATTTTAGATGGCTTTTGATATTAAGAGAGTTAATAATTTTTATTTATTTTTTTTTTAAACTATTTTTTTTAAAAATAAAAATTAAAGATATTGACTTAGTTCATTTTAATGAATTTGAATTAATTATTAATGCACCAATATTTAGCTTTCTTTATACAAAAAAAATTACTTCTCATTTAAGGTCAAGACTAGAACTGAAAAAGGGTTATTATAGAATTAAATTTTTAAAATATTTAAGTTTAAAATATATAAAGAAAATTATAGCTATAGATAATGATTGTTTTGAAACATCGGTCGATAAAAATAAAACAACAATAATCTATAATAGTCTAAATTTAATCAAGGAAAGCAAAACTCCTATAAAAACCAATAAAATTCTAACATTTGGATTTATTGGAAATTTTTTAAATCGAAAAGGTATATATGATCTTCTTTTAGTATTTAAAAAAATTTATGAAGCAAATTTAGAAATAGATCTAATAGTAGCAGGTGAGCCTATAAAAAGAAATATTTTGTATAATATTTTTAACAAAAAAAAAAAATTTTCAAAGTTTTATTTTAAAAAATAAAATTAATGAGTGTAAAAATATTTGTTTCGTCGGAAAATTAAAAGAGCTTGAAAAGTTTTATGAGAAAATAGATGCTATAATATTTCCATCCTATATGAATGCAGTTGGAAGACCGGTTATAGAGGCTGCTCTATATAAAAAAATGGCAATAATTGGACTTAAAAATTACAATATTGATACCGCTAAAGAAAACTGTTCATTAATTTTTGAACCAGGAAAAAAAGATGAATTATTTAAAAAAATTTTATTTTTAGAAAAAAATAGACCAAAAATTTTAGAAATGGGTTATAACGCTTATTTAAATACTTCAAAACTATCTGATATTAATTTAAACATGAAAAAATTTATAAATACTTTGAAAGAAATATCTAATGACTAAAAAAATTGCTTTAATTGGATGTGGTAAAATTGCTTTAAAGCATATTAATGCAATTAAGTATTATCAGAAAAAAAAACAACTTAAATTAGTTGCTATTTGTGAAAATAATTTAAAAAAATTAGAACAATTAAAATTTCCATTAATAAATAAATACACCAAAATTGGTGAAATGTTAAAAAAAGAACAAATTGATATTATTTCAATTTTAACTCCTAGTGGATTACATTATCAACATTTTATGCAATGCAAAAATTATGTAAAAACAATTGTGATTGAAAAGCCAATAGCGTTAAAAACTTCTGATGCAAAAAAAATGATGATTATATCTAAAAATAAAAATATAAATTTATTTGTTGTATTACAAAATCGTTTTAATCCTGTAATAAATTTTTTAAAAAAAAATGTAGAAAATGGAAAGTTAGGTAAAATTTTTTTAACAACTATTCGTCTTAGATGGAGTAGAGGATTAAATTATTATAAACAAGCAAAGTGGAGAGGAACTTGGAAGTATGATGGAGGTGTTATAGCTAATCAATGTGCACATCATATTGATCTTTTGCAGTGGATATCTGGTATGCCAAGTACTGTTCAATCGCAAATGATTAATGTTCACAAAGGTAAAAAAGTTGAAGATACTGCTTTGGCAATTTTAACTTATAATCAAAGCAACAAACTTGGCATGATCGAAGCCACTACAGCAACAAGACCAAAAGATATTGAGGGATCAATTTCTGTTTTAGGAACAAAAGGCTCTATGGTATTGAGTGGTTTTACCTCTTCAAAAATAGAAACATGTAATTATGAAAATATGTCAAATAAAGATAAAAAAATAATTAAAATTAATAAAGAGTCAATAAAAAATGTTTATAATGAAGGACATAAAAAATTTTATAAATATGTTATTGACTCTATTAAAAAAAAATCAGATGTAAATTTTTTAGATGGCAAGGAAGCTTTAAAAAGTCTTAAAATTATTAATGGAATTTACAAATCTTCAAGAAAAAATAAAAAAGTTCGTATAAATAAAAATTTTGATAGTTTTCTTGGAAAGTAAAATTTAAATTTTTCTTAAAAATTTTGCAGGATTTCCAGCATAAATACCAGGTAATTTAATATCTTTAGTTACCACACTCCCAGCTCCGATTACAACATTATCACATATCTTTACTGGCAGTATTGTTGCATTACTTCCTATAGATACATTTTTTCCAACTATTGTTTTTTTAAGATTATCTTTTCCAGAAGGTTTTCCTCCTTTAAAATCGTCATTTGTAAACATCACTCCATGGGAAATAAAACAATTCTCATCTATTGTTACACTATCACATATAAAAGAATGGCTTTGTATACGTGTCTTTTTTTTTATTGTTACATTTGATTGAATTTCTACAAAAGGTCCTATAAACACTTCATCATTAATAATACAATTATATAAATTTACAGGTTCTATAATTTTGACACTTTTACCAAATTTTACATTTGTAATATTAGATTTTTGTATATTATATTCAGACATTTAATGAAAATACATTTTAATAATATCTTTAACCAAGATAAAATTTTGTTCAATGATATAATTAAAAATATCAGGAATATTATTAAAAAAGGTAGTTTTATACTAGGAAAAGATGTCTTTGAATTTGAAAAAAATTTTTCAAAATATACCAAATCAAAATATTGTATTTCGTGTGCAAATGGGACTGATGCATTATATTTAGCTTTAAAATCAATTAAACTAAAATCATCTGATGAAGTAATTGTACCAGCAATGACTTATATTGCTACTGCAAGTTCAGTAATAAATGCCGGAGCCAAATTAAGACTAGCTGATATTAATTTAGATAATGGAAATATTAATGTAGAAGATCTTGTTAGAAAAATTAATAATAAAACTAAAGCGATTATAGTTGTAAGTTTATGGGGAAATTGTGCTGACTATAAAAAAATATTAAATATTTGTAAAAAAAAAAATATTATACTAATTGAAGATGCCGCTCAATCAGTTGGTGCATATGATACTAAAGGAAATGTAAGTGGTTCTGTCTGTGATATTGCATGCTTTAGTTTCTTTCCAGGAAAAAATTTAGGAGCATATGGGGATGCAGGAGCAGTAGTTACAAATAATAAAAAAATATATGAAAAAATTTTACAACTTAGAACTCATGGAGCAAAAAGAAAATTTAAACATAATCTTATAGGAATAAATAGTCGTATGGATACAATACAAGCTTCTATACTAAATAAAAAATTAAAAAGAATCGATAAAATTAATAATTTAAAAAGAAAAATTGCAAAAAATTATTTTAAAAAAATAAATAATGTAAAAATTAAATTATTAAAAATTAATTTAAACTCTTCTTTTCATCAGTTTGTTGTTTTAACTCCAGAAAGATTAAAATTTACCTCTTATTTAAAGAAAAATAACATTCCTTTTGGATTTCATTATCCTTATGCCATTCATAAATTAAAAGCATTTAAAAATTTATGTATAGATAAAAAATTAAAAAATGCAGAAATAACTGCAAAAATGTGTGTTAGCTTGCCAATAGATCCGTATTTAAATAAAAGACAAATAGAATTTATTGTTCGCAAGATTAATAAATACTAGTTTTTTATATGGAATATTTAATTTTTACTATATTAAATTTTTTACTAATAATTTTTTTAATTTTTTTTTTAAAAAATAAAAATTTTTTATTAGATAATCCAAAAGTTAATGATCATAAATTATTTTATACAAAAAATACCCCATTAGCTGGAGGTATTTTTTTTTATATAAATTTTTTAATATTATTAAGCTTATATCAAATAAACTATATAGAATTGAATATAGTATTATTTTCTGCATATATTTTAATATTAGGAATTTTTTCAGATATTAAAAAAAATTTTAATCCATCTACGAGACTTATATTACAAGTTATATTTGTTTTATTTATAGTTTTTTTTTTTTAATATCAAAATTCAAGAGACAAGAATAGAATTTTTAGATCAATTATTAAGTAATTTATATTTTCAAATTTTTTTTACTTCTTTTTGTATACTTACTGTTTTAAATGGTTTTAATTTTTTAGATGGATTTAATGCTATAAGTACTGGATATTTTTTATTTTGTTTCATTTCTTTATTTTTTTTATCTTCAGTATTAGAAAATAAAAATGAAATTTTTTTCTTTAGAATATTATTAATACCATTTTTTGTATTTTATTTGTTTAATATATTAGGAAAAGTTTTTTTAGGAGATAATGGAATATATCTTTTATCTTTTTTACTTTCATTTATGGTCATAAAATTTCTGTCTTCCAATAATCAAATATCTCCAATAATTGCTATGAATTTTTTTTGGTATCCTGCTTTTGAAAATTTGTTTTCAATATTAAGAAGATACAAAGATAAACATAAGTTGATGAGCCCAGATAGAAAACATTTTCATACTTTAATTAATGATTTTATTAAAAGAAAATTAAAAAATTATTATCTATACAAATATAATAATAGTTTAACAGGAATATTAATAAATATTTTTCTTGTTCCAAACTTTGTTTTATCTATTATTTATTATAATCAATCATTAATACTAGGTTTAATTGTATTAATTTATGTTTTGATATATCTTTTAATTTACTGGTTTCTTAAAAATTTATTAAATAAAAAATAAATATTTTAATTTTAATTAGCATTTAGTTTTTTTTTAATTTCTAAAATTATTTTATCTGCAACTGCTTTATGACCTTTTTTATTATAGTGAACAGAGTCTTCAAGCATTTCTTTGTTTAAAGTTTTAGAAAAAGAAATTATTTGATTATCTATTTGGCCAACTAATTTTTTATAAATATATTTACTTTCTTTACTTATACTTCCGTTTTTGGAAAAACTTGGCGAATAAGTAAGCAATATTTTTTTATTAAGATTCTCTATTCTATTAATTTCTGAAATAAGAATATTAATTGATTCATCTATAATACTATCTTTATTTTTAATTTTTTCATTTTGTGTTAATTTTGAAATAAATTTATTAATATCATATTTAACTGCAATAAAATTTATAGCCTCAACAATTGCAGGAAAAGGAAATATTTTGTTATTTAAATAAAAATGGGCAGTTTCGGAATTTTTTAAGCCTCTATAAAAATCATCTGGGACTAAATTGAAAACTATTATTTTATAGTCTTGAATTCTTTGATCATATCTAGATCTAAAAACAATATTAAATATTCCATATGAATTTACACCAGCATTTCCACATAAGTATAATTTCTCAAATTTATTTTGTGAACATACTAGATTTGAAAAAATATCATGATCATCAATATAACTACCACCATAAGTCACACTATCTCCCATAAACAAAATTTTTTCTTCTTTACTGTTTTTCCAGTCAAATAAAGATCTTAAACCAACATCATTAATTGTAACTTCTGCATTCTTTATTCGACTTTTTTTTTGATTCTCTTTTGGAGCATAACCATAAACATAGTCAGAGCTGTATCTAATAGGATCACCTAGTCCAATATATCTCAAATAAAGCTCTGTAATTAATGCAGGTAATAAAATACATAAAATTAATATATATATTACTTTTTTTATTGTATTAAGCACCCGATCAATCCAATCTTTTCTTTCTTTTAATTTGTTCATTTAAATTATAATAAATATAATATTTTATATTAGATATACTTAGAAATAGTCAATTTGCAAATTTTGTTTTAAATTATGGATTACTTTATAACTATATTTTTTGTTGAGTTTTTGTTAATTGGTCTTTGTTCTTTAGGTTATATTTTAACACAAAGATATAAAAAATTATCTAATCTTGAAGAATTAATTTTTTCTTATTCAGTTTTTATAATTTTAATTAATTATGCTTATTTTCATATAAATTTAAGTATAAATGTTATTTTTTGGTTTTTTTTAATAATATTCTTTTTATCTATAATTTATCTTATTATTTTTCATAAATTTTTTTTTATACAAAAAATAATTTTAATTTTTAAAATATCTTTTATACCTTTGATTATATTCTATACGTTATCTTTTATTTATGGGGAACAATATTATATATTTAGAGGAAATTATTGGGATTATTTCAATTATATTGCCTCTGCTTTATTATTTTTTAAAAATAACTTTAATGAAATAACTGTAATAAATACTAATATAAATACTCCATTGTTTTTTGAAGTTGCCAATACTAATGCATACTATAGGCCATCAGCATCTTTAATATTAAGTTTTTTTTTAAATATTAAAACTTTTAATTTTTTTATTTTGCCTTTTTCATTTAAATTTTTTTTAATTATACTTATTTTAATATCAATATTTAATTTTTTATCTTCCTTATTCAAAGACAAAAAAACTTATAGTAAAATATTTTATTCATTATGTTTTTGTGTTAGTTTTTGGATATTTTATATTTATGAAATAGATGCACTTTCACATTTAGCATCAATTCCTTTATTTTTATTTTTATTAAATCAATCTAAAAATTTATTCAAAAATTTAGATGATAAAAATTATTTTTCTTTATCTATTTTTACAATAGTTTTTTCTGCTTTATTTATAGTTTATACTGAACTTGCAGCAGTATATATATTTTTACTTATTATTTATTTTTTAATTTGTAAACAATATAAAAGTATTAAGTTAAAAAAAAATTTAAGATTAATTTTTGTTTTTTCTTTTATATTTTTTTTAATAACACTTCCTTTATATGAATTTACTTATAAATTTTTAACAATGCAAATAGACCAAGGTTTTAATGTAAAAAATAATTGGTGGGCATATTATGGAGGATTTATTATAGGAAGAGAAAACCCAATAATATCAGAATATTTTGTTTCTAAATTTCAATTATTAATTGATTCTAATCAATCATTATATGAAATGATTTTATTAACACATAAAGAATTAATTAATTTCAATTATAAATATTATTTACTTAATATTATACCTTCTACATTTGGACTGTATTATTTAACTGACTTAAATTTTTATAATAAAGAAATTATTAATTTATCATTTTTAATTTTACTCAATTTATTTATATTAACTCATTTTGTAAAAAATTTTTTTATTTTATTGAAAATAAATACTAATTTTACGCAATTAATTAAATCATCATTTATAACCTTATTTTTACTTTTATTAACTTTTATATATTTAAAACAATATTGGTCCGTTGTGAAATTGTATTTCTTTTTATCTCCAATTTTGTGGTTAACTTTAGTTTTAAATTTTAAAATAAAAAATAAAAAACTAGAAATTAATTTTAATAAATATGTTTCAATATTATTAATTATTTTACCTTTTTATAAATTAAGTACGTTTAATGATGGCATAACTAGATATGATGCATTTCCATCTATTTTAAACAAAAATTTTAAGAAAGAAATAAAATGGTCATTTAACCATCAGTATTTCAAAAATTGTGACCTAGTTACTTTAAATTTTTATGAAAATAATAAAATTAATAGATTAAAAAATTTATATCTATCATTCAATTTGATATTTGATGACTATCAATTTATAAATAAATATACTTTGAAAAAAATAAATGCAATAGAAGGGAATGTCTGTAACATAAATGACGATTATTTCTTAAAAAAAAATGATTAGTTTATCTATAATTGTACCTGTTTATAATGAAGAAAGGAATATTAAACCTTTCTTGAATAGAGCTGAGTCTATTCTTAATAAAATTGGAAAAAATTATGAAATAATATTTGCACTAGATCCTTCAAAAGATAATACTGAAAAAATTATACTCGACGAAATAAATAGAAATAAAAATATTAAATTAATCACTTTTTCAAGAAGATTTGGTCAACCATCAGCTACAATAGCTGGATTACATTATAGCAAAGGTGAAGCATGTGTTGTTATAGATGTTGATCTTCAAGATCCTCCAGAATTAATTTATGAAATGTATAATAAATTAAATTCAGACCCAGAATATGATGTTGTTTTAGCAAAAAGAAGAAGACGTGAAGGAGAAACTTTTGTGAAAAAAACTATTTCTTCATTTGGTTATTATTTAATAAATAAATTAACAGATATTGAAATTCCTAGAGACACAGGTGATTTTAGAATAATGAAAAAAAAGGTAGTTGAAGAATTAAAGAGATTAAATGAAACACATGGTTTTTTGAGGGGACTAATATCATTTATAGGTTATAAACAAACGTTCATTGAATACGATAGAGAAAAAAGAAATACAGGACAGGGAAAGTATAATAGATTTTTTGGGTCAATAAAAATTGGGTTAAATGGATTATTTAGTTTTACATCTAAGCCGTTAGTTATTTTATCTACATTAGGATTTATTTTTTCATTTTTAAGTTTTTTACTTGGAGCATGGTATGTTGTTCAAAAGATATTTGGTGTTAACTTAACACCTGGTTTACCAACTATTATTTTAGTAGTAACTTTTTTTTCAGGTATTCAATTACTAGGAATAGGATTGTTAGGTGAATATATTAGTAGAATTTATGATGAAGTAAAAAGAAGACCTCAGTATATAATAGATAAAAAAATAAATTTTGAAAAATAATTTTAATATGATTAAATCAATCAATAAAAATCGTAGCGAAAGTTTTCCAAAAAAAATAAAAAAATTATCAAATAAAAAAAAAAAAATTAGTGATGATTATATGAAGTATTGGCATAATGTCCTAAGAAAGAAATATAATATAGTTGATAAATTTAATCATAAGTACGTAGTAAGCACTAGACCATCTAACTTTAAAACTGTATTAGAAATAGGAGCTGGAGATGGAGAGCACCTTAATTATGAAAACTTAAATAAAAATAAATTAAAAAATTACTTTGCTTTAGATAGAAGAAAAAATATGCTTTCTAAGCTTATTAAAAATCATCGCGAAGTAAATGTGATAAATGCTGATTGTCAAAAAAAAACTAAATTTAAGTCAAATTTTTTTGACAGAGTAATAGCTATACATATTTTAGAACATTTACCTAAACTGCCAAAAGCTTTATTAGAAATTAATAGAGTTTTGAAAAAAAATGGAAATTTCCAAGTAGTAATTCCATGTGAGGGAAGTCTAGCATATTCAATTGCAAGAAAAATATCGTCAGAACGAATTTTTAAAAAAAGATATAATATGGATTATGATTGGTGGATTAAAAGTGAGCACGTTAATCTGCCTTTTGAAATATTTAATGAATTAGATAGATTTTTTAAAATTACATTAATCAAATTTTTTCCATTAAGTGTTATTCCGTTGGAATTTTGTAATTTGTGCATTGGTATAAATTTAAAAAAAAAATAACTTGAAAAATTTTAGAAAAAAAAAAGTTATAGTAACTGGTTGTGCCGGTTTTATTGGTAGTAACTTAGTTGATAGGCTGTTAAGAGAAAATTATTTTGTTATTGGACTAGATAATTTATCAACAGGACAATTGAGATTTATCAAAAAACCACTTAAAAATATAAATTTTAAATTTATTAAACTTGATCTTTTAAATACTAAAAAATTAGAAAAAATTTTTGATAATAGTGAAATAATATTTCATTTTGCAGCTAATGCTGATGTCAGGTTTGGAACATTATATCCAACAAAAGATTTAGAACAAAATACAATAGTAACTTCAAATATTTTGGAAGCCATGAGAAAAAAAAAAATAAAAAAAATAGTTTTTTGTTCAACCGGCTCAGTTTATGGCGAAAGTAAAAATATACCAACTACTGAAAAAGATAATTTTCCTATACAAACTTCTTTATATGGTGCTTCGAAAGTAGCTTGTGAATCTCTTATAGAGGCATACTGTGAAGCTTATAATATGAAAGCATGGATTTATAGATTTGTATCTATTTTGGGGGACAGATATACACATGGTCATGTTTATGATTTTTGTAATCAGTTACTTAAAAATAAAAAAACTTTAAAAGCTTTAGGCGATGGAAATCAAAAAAAATCATATTTACATGTCAATGACTGTATGGATGCAATTTTTATTGGAATAAAAAAATCAAAAAAAAAAATAAATATTTTTAATTTAGGTACAGAAGAGTTTATTACTGTCAAAGATTCAATTAAAGTTATCTGCAATCATTTTAATATCTCTCCTAAAATTTATTTCAGTGGTGGAAAAAGAGGTTGGATTGGTGATAGTCCATTTATTTATTTAAACGTAAAAAAAATTAAAAATTTAGGCTGGAAACCAAAGTATTCTATTAAAGAAAGTTTAAAAAGTACTATAAAATATCTTGTAAATAATAAATGGGTTTTTAATAAAAGAAGATGAAAGTATTTGTTCAAGGTCTTTGGCATTGTGGAAGTGTGATTTCAGCATCACTAGCTAAGTTAAATCATGAAGTAATTGCATATGATAGAAATAAAAAAATAATTTTAAAGTTAAAAAAAAATATTTCTCCAGTATATGAGCCTAATTTAAATAATTTAATTAAAGAAATGTCCAATGAAAAAAAATTATTTTTTTCAAACAAATTAAATAAGCTAAATTTAGCTGATATCATTTGGTTTGCTTATGATACACCAGTTGATTCTTCAGATAAAGCTGATCCAAATATAATATTGAAAGAAATAAAAAAAACTTTAAAAAAAGCCTATGAAAAAAAATTTGTAATAATTTCTTCACAATTACCAATAGGTACTACAAAAAAATTAGAAGATTATTGTAAAAAAGTTCTAAAAAAAAAATTTTATTTTTTTTATTGTCCAGAAAATTTGAGGCTTGGAAAAGCATTAGATTCATTTATGAATTCAGAAAGATTAATTATAGGTTATAGAGAAGATAAAGCAAAAACAGAAGTACATGATTTTTTCAGCTCAATTTCTAATAATTTACTTTGGATGAAAATTGAATCAGCGGAAATGACAAAACATGCAATAAACTCGTTTTTGGCAAACTCTATTTCTTTTATTAATGAAATAGCCACTATATCAGAGCATACTAATGCTGACGCAAAAGAAGTTGAAGAAGGTTTAAAGTCAGAACCAAGGATTGGAAGAAAGGCTTTTCTTTCACCAGGAAATCCATTTTCAGGCGGAACATTAGGAAGAGATCTAAATTATTTAGGTGAAGTTTCTAATAAATTACAAATGAAATTTAATTTGCTTAACTCAATATTTGCAAGTAATGAAAATCATAAAAAATGGATTTTTAATAAACTAGAGGAAATAATCAAAAGAAAAAAAGTTAAAAATGTACTAATTTGGGGGCTAACTTACACAAATAATACAGACACCCTAAGAAGATCATTTGCTGTTGAAATAGCTAAATGGCTTAAAAATAAAAAAATTAAAGTTAGTGGATTTGATCCAAAAGTTAAAATATATCCTAAAGTAATTAAAAAAATTATAGCTCAAGTAAACTCACCACTATCAAAAATCAAAAATGCTGATGTTTTAATTGTTGGCAATGGTTCTCATGAATTTATAAATATAAAGGGAGATAAAATTAAAAAAATCAATAAAAACCTTACAATTATAGATCCAAATAATTATTGTAAGAATTTACAAAAAAATTTTAAAAATAAATATATTTATGTTGGTAAACCAAATCTAGTTAAAAAAGAAAAAAAATTAAAATTTAATTATAATTTTAATAATAAAGTTGTATTGATTACAGGGGCCAGTAAAGGTTTAGGATTTGAAATATCAAAAAGTTTTTTAAAATATGGTGCTAATTTAATTATTTGTTCAAGAAACTACATAGAAATAAAAAAAACATTTAAAAAACTTAATAAATTAAAAAAAAGAAATCAAAAAATTATTTATAGTGCTACTGATATATCGCTATTTGATGATGTAAAAAAACTAATTAATATTTCAATAAAAAAATTTAAAAAAATAGATGTTTTAGTTAATAATGCAGGAATTTATGGTCCAAAAGGAAGTATAGAAAAAATTAATTTTAATGAATTTATTAAAACAATAAATATAAATTTATTAGGTTCTATTTATCTTTGTAGAGAATTAATCCCACATTTTAAAAAAAGAAATAGTGGTAAAATAATTCAATTATCTGGTGGGGGTGCTACGAGTCCTTTGCCATTCATAAATGGCTATGCTGTATCAAAAGCTGCAATAGTTAGATTTATAGAAAATTTATCTCAGGAGACTAAAAATTATAATATAGATATTAATTCTGTTGCACCCGGACCTCTAAATACAGGAATGTTAAATGAAGTTATAAAAGCAGGGCCACAGAAAGTTGGAAAAGTATTTTTTAAAAAATCTATTTTACAAAAAAAAAATGGTGGAACACCATTTAGTAAGGTAAATGATTTAATATTATTTTTAGGCTCTAGTTATAGTAATGGTGTTAGTGGTAAACTAATTAGTGCTTTATGGGACGATTGGAATAATTGGATTAACTATAAAGATACATTACGTAACAGCGATATTTATACCTTAAGACGAGTTACAGGTTTAGATAGAGGATATTCATGGGGAGATAAATGAAATTAAATATTGGTATAATTGGATGTGGATTGATCGGTAATAAAAGATTTAAAAATTTACCAAAAAACTTTAATTTAATAGCATGTTCAGATATTGACTTAAATAATACTTTAAAATTAACTACGAGTAAAAAAATAAAAAGATTTAAGAATTGGAAAAAAGTTTTTGAACTTAAAAATCTAGATGCTGTAATAATTTCAACATATCATACTTCTTTATCAAAAATTTTATACTATGCGGTTAAAAAAAAAATTAATTCATTTGTAGAAAAACCAGCAGGAACTAAAATAGATTCTCTATTAAAAATAATTAATTTAAATAAAAAAAAAAAAATTAAAATAAGAGTTGGCTTTAATCACAGATTTCATCCATCAATAATAAAAGCAAAAAATTTAATTAAAAAAGGTGATCTTGGTAAAATAATGTATATTAGATCTAGTTATGGCCATGGAGGTAGATTAGGATATAACAAAGAATGGAGATTTAAATATAATTTATCTGGGGGTGGAGAATTAATTGATAAAGGATCTCATTTGATTGATTTATGTCAATACTTTCTTGGAGATTTAAAAATTATATCTAGTGATTTGAATACTTTTTTTTGGAAAACTAAACTAGAAGATAATTGTTTTCTTTTGTTGAAAAATAAAAATTCAAGTAGAGCTTTTTTACACTCTTCATGTACAGAGTGGAAAAATAAATTTATTTTTGAAATTTTTTGTAAATATGGAAAAATTGAAATTAATGGTTTGGGAAAAAGTTATGGTATTGAAAAATTAATACTATATAAAATGAAAAAAAAAATGGGAAAACCATCAGTAAAAACGTGGTCTTTTAAAAGAGATAATTCTTGGAAAGTTGAAATGATAGAATTTTATAAAGATATTAGATTTAATAGAAATTGTAAACCAGGTCTTTTAGAAGCATATAAAAATCTCAATATTATAAAAAAAATTTATAAATCAAATTAGTATGATTATAGTTAGAAGTCCATTAAGGATTAGTCTCGGAGGTGGTGGCACAGATTTGCCCTCATATTACAAAAAAAAAAATGGAATAATATTGTCTGCGGCAATTAATAAATATGTTTATGTAACTATTACCAGGCCTTTTTCAAAAGGAATATATTTAAAATATTCAGAGATTGAAAAAATTAAAGATCCAAAAAAAATAAAACATCAAATTATTAAACAAGCATTAATGGATCAAAAATTTAAAAATCCTCAAATTGAAATAACAACTCTAACAGATATTCCAGCAAATACTGGTTTGGGTTCATCAGGAAGTTTTACTACAGCATTAATAAAGGCTCTTAATTCATATAGAAATAAAATTATTGATAAGAGTGAACTGGCAAAAATAGCTTGCAATATAGAGATTGTTAAATTGAAACAACCTATTGGAAAACAAGATCAGTATATTTCAGCTTATGGAGGAATTAATAGTTTTGAGTTTTATTCAAATGAAAAAGTTAAAGTAAAATCTTTAGAACTTAAAAATGACACTCTTTCAGACCTAGAAGATAATTTATTATTATTTTTTACTGGTTTTTCTAGAAGTGCCTCAAAGATTTTAAAAGATCAAGATAAAAAATCTCAAAAATATGATAAAAAAATGTTGGATAATCTTGATTATATAAAAAAATTAGGAATAGAAATAAAAAAAGAATTATTAAAAGGTAATACACAGCAATTTGGAAAATTAATGAATGATCATTGGCAAAAAAAAAAGAATAGATCTAAAAACATGTCTAATAATAAGATTAATGAAATTTATGATTTAGCTACGAAAAACGGAGCACTTGGTGGAAAACTAGTTGGTGCAGGGGGAGGTGGTTTTTTAATGTTTTATGCGCAAGATTCTGAAAAATTAAGAAATACAATGAAAAAAGCTAATTTAGAAGAAGTAAGATTTAAGTTTGATTTTGAAGGTACTAAACAAATACTGTGATTAAAGCTAATATTATTATATTGGCAGGAGGATTAGCCTCAAGATTAAAAAAAATAACTTTAAAAAAACCAAAATCATTAATTAAAATTAATGGTAAACCATTTATTTTAAGACAATTAGATTTTTTAGAGAATCAAGGTTTTAAAAAAATAATATTATCTATAGGTCATCATGGGGATCAAATTCAAAAATATTTGAACAAAAACTATAAAAAAAAAATTAGCATTAGTTACTTAAAAGATAAACCATTTCAACTTGGAACTGGTGGAGCTGTTATTAATGCATTAAACCAACTTGGAAAATATTTTTTTATAATTTATGGAGATAGTTATTTAAGAGCAAATTTAAAAAAAATGGAAAGTACTTATATTAAAAAAAAACCTAAAATTTTAATGGGAGTATATAAAAATAATAATAAGTTTGATAAGAGTAATATTATTATAAATAAAAAAAAAGAGCTATATTATGATAAAAAGAACTTTAAAAAAAATATGAAATATATTGATTATGGAGTATCTATTGTGAATTCATCAGTATTTAAACAATTTAAAAAAAAAAAATATTACGATCTTTCTGATATTTTTCACTATTTTTCATTAAGAAATGATATTATAGGAATACCATTTAAAAAGAGATTTTTTGAAATTGGCTCAAAAAAAGGAATTATTGAAGCAAATAAATATTTTAAAAAATTAGAAAAAAAAAAATAATGAAAAATTTTATTGATAATTATTTAATAGAGTCAAAAAAAATTATCAATAATCTTAATAAAAAGAAAATAAATAAAGTTATAAATATAATTTATTCCGTTAAAAAAAACTCTGGTAGAATTTTTTTTATAGGCGTAGGTGGAAGTGCTGCAAATTGCTCACATGCAGTCAATGATTTTAGGAAAATTGTAGGAATAGAGTGCTATGCACCAACTGATAATGTGGCTGAGCTTACAGCCAGAACAAATGATGAAGGATGGGAAACCGTTTTTAAAGAATGGTTAAAAATTAGTAAATTAAAACCTAAAGATTTAATATTTATCTTTTCAGTGGGTGGTGGAAATAAAGAAAAAAATATAAGTAAAAATTTAGTTGAAGCATTAAAGTATTCAAAAACTGTAGGATCCAAAGTAGTTGGTATTGTTGGAAGGGATGGTGGATACACAGCCAAGAATTCTAATGAGTGCATTATAATACCCACTGTTAACAAAAATCATATCACTCCTCACTCAGAGGGTTTCCAAGGATTAATTTGGCATTTGATTGTTTCTCACCCAAAATTAAAATCAAATTTAACTAAGTGGGAAAGTATAAAAAATAAAAAGTAATGCATAAGGCAGTCTTTTTAGATAGAGATGGTGTTTTAATTAAAGCTCCAGTTACAAGAGACAGAAAACCTTTATCTATTAAAAATATTTCAAAACTAAAATTTTTACCCACAGTTATTAAAACATGTAAAGTTTTAAAAAGTAATTATTTATTAATTATGATTACCAACCAACCAGATGTTTCAAGAAAAAAAATCAAAAAATTAAAAGTAGATGAAATAAATATTTTAATCAAAAAAAAATTAAACTTAGACGATGTATTTGTTTGTTATACTGATAATGATAAATCAAAATTTAGAAAACCAAACCCAGGCATGATACTTAAAGCAGCAGCAAAATATAATATAAATTTAAAAAAGAGTTATTTTATAGGTGATAGGTGGAAAGATATTGATGCTGGAAGAAAAGCGTATTGTAAAACAGTTTTTATTGACCACAATTATAATGAAAAATTAAATTTAAAACCAAATTACAAAATAAAAAAATTTAAAGAAGTTTTAAGTTTTATTAAATTTTAAATCTAGCTTTTTTACCATCATCAAAAAATTGTTTTACTGTATTTAAAGAAAATTGTTCTAAAGAAATTTTTTTTTTATTTAAATTTTTAATAAATTTTAAAGGTATTGTAATAATTTTACAGCCTGATCTTTTGGCCTGATAATAATTAAAATTTTCTCTACAACTTGCCCATAAAATTTTAACATTTTTTTTATTTTTAAAAATTTTTACTCCATATTTTACAATTTTTTCAGGATCAATGCCATTATCTGCTATTCTTCCAGAAAAAATAGATAAAATTATATCTGTTTTTGGTTTTATAATTTTATTAATTTTATTAATTTGATTTAAAGTAAATATAGCAGTCACATTAATCTTTATTCCTTCTAAATGTAATTTTTTAATTACAGGTGTCATAAACTTTTTTTTTGTGTTAATAATTGGAATCTTCACAAAAACGTTTTTGCCCCATGAACTTATTATTTTAGCTTGTCTATATATTTCAATTTTATCATCACCAAAAACTTCAAAAGATACAGGCAAGTTTTTTGATATTTTTAAGATTTTTTTGCAATGTAGTTTATAGTTATTGACATTATTTTGTCTCATTAAAGAGGGGTTAGTTGTTATCCCTCTTACTTTAAATTTATTTATAGACTCTTTAATTTCTTTTAAGGAAGATGTATCACAATAAGTTGAAATCATTTTTTTAAAATTAAATTTTTTATATTGATAAACTATATCATTTATTAATATAAAACAAAAAAATTATTAAAATTTAAAAATTATTTATATTAGATTTAAAAAAAAGTAATATAAACAAAATATGAAAATAATTATATAAACTTATAATGGTTACCAACCTAAAAAAAAATTATCTTTTTAACCTATCAGCTCTTTTATTATGCTTAATGCCCATGGCTTTAATAGCTGGTCCTTTAATTGCTGAAATATTTATTATTATAATTATCTTAAATTTTATTTTTTTTGTCGTTAAAAATAAGGAATATCAAATATTTGACAAGCCTATAATAAAATTTTTCTTTTTCTTTTATATTTTAATAGCAATCAATTCTTTTTTTTCTGAAGATATATTTTTTTCATTAAAAAATTCATTATTTTATTTTAGATTTATATTTTTTGCTTTAGCAGTTGCTTTTTTATTAAAATTTAAAAGTAACTTAAAATTACAATTCTTTAATTTTCTTACTTTTATTTTGTTACTAGTTTGCTTTGACTCTGTAATACAAATTTTATTTGGTATAAATATTTTAGGCTTATCACCAAATAGTAACATCAGAATCAGCAGTTTTTTTTATGATGAGCTTGTACTAGGAAGTTTTTTGCAAAAAATTTTACCAATTTATTTAAGTTTATATTTTTTTTTTAATTTTAAAGAAAAGAAAAAACATTTTGTTATTTTTTTTACAACTATTTTTGTTTTTACTATTATTTTTAGATCAGGAGAAAGAACAGCTTTTTATTTAATTTTATTATATTTTTTTATTTTACTAACTTTAATTAGCAATTTGCCAATTAAAAAAAAGTATATCCTGCCAATAATGATTTTTCTTATAACAATTGTAAGCTTTCAAAATCCAAATATTTATAAAAGAATTTTTATTGATACCTATAATCAAGTAACAGGAAATTTTCCATATTTAGTTTTTTCTTCTAGAACTGATGATAAAGAAGATCAATATATAATTGATAATAAAAAAAATAATCAAATAGTTTTTTTTAGCTCAATGCATGACAATCATATAAGAAGTGCTTATAGCATGTTTAAAGATAAAATGATTTTTGGGCATGGAGTAAAAATGTTTAGAATAATTTGCAAAAAAGAAAAATATTTCAAAAATAGAGAAAGTTGTAGTACTCATCCACATAGTACATATGCACAGCTACTAGCAGAAACTGGCTTAGTTGGTTTTTTTATGTTTTTTGGATTATTTATTGTAATTAGTTTTTTATTATTGAAAATATTTATTAACAAATTTATTTTTAAAAAAAAAACTAAAATTAGTAATTATGAATTATGTTTATTAATTTCATTTTTTATAACTTTGTGGCCACTAATTCCTTCTGGAAATTTCTTTAATAACTGGATTAATATTTTATATTTTTTTCCTTTAGGTTTTTATTTAGAAGAAAAAATAAAATTTTCAATTAAAATAAATGAAACTATTAAATAAAGTTTTTAAAAAAAAAAGTTTAATTAACCTTATTTGGCTTTCAGCAGACAAATTTTTACGAAGTGGAATTTTGTTCATTTTAACAATTTTTGTTGCTCAATATCTAGGACCAGAAAAATTCGGTATTTTAAATTATGTTTTATCACTTATTGGAATACTTTATATTTTTTCTGCACTAGGATTAGAACCTATTATTGTAAAAAAAATAGTAGAAAATAAAAAAGATAAAAATTTGATTTTATCAACTTCGTTGATATTAAGACTTTTAAGTAGTTTTTTTTGTTACTTAATACTTTTCATTTTTTTGAATTTATTCAATTTTAATCAAGAGTTATTAGACTATACCTTAATAATTGCCCTAACATTAGTCCTTAAATCCACTGAAGTTTTTTTTAGCTACTTTAATGCCAGACTTCTTTCAAAAATGGTAATAATTTCCCAATTTGTAGGGTTAATTTTTTTAGTAATTTTCCAAGTTTTTTTATTAATAAATAAATTGGATTTAATTTATTTTTTTTGGTCATATTTATTTGAGGTTTTTATAGTTTCAGCATTGATAATGATAATTTATTTTAAAAAAAATAGTATAGATGGTTTTTTTACATTTAAATTAAAATTAGCTAAAAATTTATTATTAAAAAGCTGGCCAATTCTTTTTTCTGGTATTGGGATTATTATATATATGAGAATTGACCAGATAATGTTAGGCAATATGATTAATCAACAAAGTGTTGGAATCTATTCTGCAGCAGTTAGAATTAGTGAAATTTGGCATTTTATACCAAAAATAATATTAATCTCTATAACTCCTTATTTAATTAATTTTTATAATAAAAACATAAATAAGTTTGAGATTGAAATTATTAAATTTTTAAAATTAAATATATTTATATCTATACTAATATCTTTAATAATTTTTTTATTTTCAGAAATTATTGTAAATACATTGTTTGGTTCAAATTATGCAGGCAGTATATCAATAGTAAAAATCCATATTTGGTCAACTATTTTTGTATCTATTGGAGTTATCAGTTCTCAATGGTATATTTTAAGCAATAATCAAAAATATAATTTTATATATATTTTTCTTGGAGCAATAATGAATATTTTAATGAATTTTTATTTAATTCCAATCTATGGTGTAAATGGGGCTGCTTTTGCTACACTTATATCGTATAGCTCTGTGACTATATTTTTTGATCTTCTTTCAAACAAAACAAGAAAATTGTTTAGAATAAAAATTATGGTTTTAAAAAGATTAATTAAATGAAAATAGCTTTTGTTTCAAGGGAAGATCCTTTTAATAGAGGTGCTTGGTCAGGCACTATTAATTCAATGTTTAATTGTTTAAAAAAAATTAAAAATATAAAAGTTTATGCATTAGGACCTTTAAATGATTTTTATAGAATTAAAGAAGTTTTAAAAAGAAATTATTATAATTTTTTTTTTAATAGTAAATTTGATTCAAATAGAACTATTAATTTATCTAAATATTATTCAAACCAAATTGATCAAAATATTAAAGATAAAAAATTTAATTTTATTATTACTAATGATCCAACATTAGTTGCATATGTTAAATCAAAAATTTCTATTATTATTTGGACAGATGCTACATTTAAAGGTTATTTTAATCTTTATTTTAAAGATAAAAAAATTAATAAAGAAACTATTAGACAAGGAAAAATAATTGAAAAAAAAGCTTTCTTAAAAAGTAGATTTATTTGTTTTTCAAGCAAGTGGGCACTAAAATCAGCTGTTAATAGTTATCCAAACTTAAAAAAAAAATTTAGGATAATTAAATACGGTTCAAATTTTTCATTTGAACCTCATAAAAAAAATATTTTCAAAAGTATCAGTATTAAAAAAAAAAATTTAAATAAATTAAATTTTATTAGTGTTGGAGTTGATTGGAATAGAAAAGGAATGTCCAAAGCTTTAAAATTAATTAATTACTTAAATTTTAAAGGAATTAAATCTAAACTAACAATAGTTGGATCTAAACCAAAAAATAGTAATTTAGATGTAAAAAATACTAAAATTATAGAATTTTTAGACAAAAATATTTTAGAACAAGAAAAACAATTATCAAAGCTGTATTTAAATTCTCATTTTAATTTATTTTTTACTAAGGCAGAAGCTTATGGTATTTCGCTCGTTGAGGCATCTGCCCATGGCGTTCCTAGCATTGTTAATAAAGTAGGAGGAGTTACTTCAATTATTAAAGAAAATATTAATGGTAAGTCTTTCAATATAAATACACCTATTAAAGTGATTGGAAATTATATAATTAATTTAATAAAAAAAAAAAATAATTATAATAATTTATGCAATGGAGCATATTATAGTTATTGTAAAAGCCTTAGTTGGATGTGTTCTAGTAAAAAAATCAATAAATTGTTAAAAAGTAGTTTTTAATTTTTTTATTTAATTCAGTAAATTTTTTTTTATCTGTTTTTACAAATTTTCTATTTCTTTCAATTGACGAATTAAATTTTTTAATATGATTGGTATTTTCAAAGTTTATGGGTATATAATTTTTTCTGTTATATATATCTAACAAAATATTCATTTTTAAGTTAAAAAAAATTTTTACTCCAAATCTACTACAGTCAATATTATATATTGAGTACAAATTATCATCACCACTGATAGTATTTTTTGTACGCCTAAGTAGATTAAAAACTTTTGATCTTGTAATTTTATTTAAATTTTTTGCTTTTTCAATGTTGAGTTGATCACCAATAATAAAAATTTTTTTTCTTTTAGAAATTGTTTTAATCAAATTAATATGGTTTGTTGAGTATTTATTAGAATGTTTTCTATAATAAATTAAAAAATCAATATCTTTTTTTTTATTATTTACTGTCTTATAATTAAATGAATAATTTAAAAAGTTAAAATAACAATTTTTTAATTTATTTTTATTTATAAATTTTTTTAAAATTTTAGTAGAAAATAAAATTTTTTTTTTTCTAATAAAAAGCAGCTTTAAGCTAATTTTATAAAGTATAGGAAATAAGTAAGTTCTAATTATTCCATAAAAATTTTTTGAATTATTTATATTTATACTTCCTGTTATAGGACCAATAATAGTTTTAGGTGGCAGTAATAATATAATTAAAATATTCCATAAAGGTAAATAATTAACATATATAATTTTTTTTTTTTTAAAAAAATTTATCCATAAAAAAAAAACTCCATAAAATGGTAGAATATATTTATTATTAAAATTTTTTTTTTTATTATATTTATTTTTTGAAGTAGTTTTATTGTTTGAATTAAAATTTATTATTCTTTGAGGAGAAAACGCTTTAATCTTATATCCACAAATAGAAGAAAGGTTATATAAAAACTTTTCTGCCAATATTCCTTCACCTGAGTTTTTTTCTAAATCACAACACCATGCATAATAATCTGAATTCATTATATCTCTTTAATATAAAATTTTTTAAATCTACCCTTTGCTTCTTGATAAAGATAAATAAAAAAAGTTTCTATTAGTCTTTTTAATCTTCTTAAAGGATCATTTTTAAGTCGCCATAAGAATTCTAATCCCAATGTATCAAGAAGAGTTGGAATTTCTTTTTCAACACCAGACGCCATATTTATAGCCCCACCTATGCAAATAATTTTATAATTAATAGATTTATTTGCGATAATATTTGCGCATTGTTCTTGTTTCGGTGTTGGAAGTGTTAATATGCAAAGTTCATTCTCATCAGTAGTCGGTAACAGATTTTTTAGTGATTCAAGGTTAGCGTAGGGCAAAATAGTATGAATAACATTTATATCATATAATTTTTTTAACCAATTAAGCGATTTATTTTCTAAATTACCTATTATATGAATTTTTTTAATTTCCATAGGTATTTTCAAGTTTCTAATTAAATTTCTTCCTGCAATTTTTTTTATATTAGTACCAAATCTTTTACAAAAAATACCATCAGGCCAATTTATTAAATTTTTATTTTTTATTATTTTGTTTGTTGAATAATAAGCTAAAAAAGCTAAATTTAGTCCAGATAATATAAAGTTTTTTTTAAAATCAATTTTGCTAGTTGAGCTAATTAATTTAATTTTATTTTCTATATTATAAAAAAGTTCATAAAATTTATTATTTAAAAAATATTTTCTCAAAAATAAAATTTGTCCATATTTAGAAAAAATTTTTTTTAAGTAATCAAAATTAGATAACTTAAAATGAGAAAAAATTTGTAAATCTTCGAGTATTTTAGTTTTTTGTAATCGAAGATTTTTAAAAGAAGTACTTAATCCTCCAGCACGCATAATAGTTGTATAACCAGAATAAAAAGATTTTTTTATATTTTTTTTTTGGAAAATTTCTAATAGATATTTTGTATCACTAGAAATATTATATTTTTCATCATATTTAACGAAAATACTATTTTTATTTATAAATGTAGAAGTATGAGGCGGGGTCCAATAATTTTTTTTTATCAAAGAATTTTCTTTCCATTCCCGAACTATAAGTCGTAAATTATTTCTTTTTGAATAAAGTATACTCCCGTAGCACACATCAAATTGTTCGTTTTCATACAATTTATTTATATTTGATAATATATTCTTATCATAAAAAATATCGTCAGAATGCAAAATACCCACAATATTACCAGTACAAGATTTAATTCCAAAATTAAGAGAGGTATAAATTTTAGAATTAAGAAAAAAAACTTTTATATTATTATTTTTTAAAGATTTACAGAATTCGTTAGTACCATCACTTGAATCAGCATATACAATTATTAATTCTTTATTTTCATAATCTTGAATAACAAAAGAATTCACAGCATCTTTTAGATAAGGCATTCCATTTTTTACAACAGTTATAATTGATATTTTTTTCATTTTTTTAATTTATTTTCTAAGTAAATAGATGATTGAATAAACATTAGAAAATCAATTCCAAAAATTAAAAATGTATTTTCAAATAAAATTCTAAACATCAAAAAGATAGATATCATTATAGATATATTTAAAATATATGAATTATTATTAATTAATCTATATTTTATTATTAAAAACATATTTTTTACTAAAAAAATTAAAAAAATTATAAAAGAAATTAATGAAATTATTCCACCACAAATTAATATATATAGGTATCCATTAGAAACAGGCATACCTGTAAACCTCCTATCTGCCTGTGTTCCAAAACCAAAAAAAATGTTTTCTTTTGATTTGTTTATAATAGCTTTCCAAAAAAGATTCCTTTCAGACAAAAATACTGTAATTTTTTTATTTTTGGACCAGTTTTTATATTCAGTTGTTTTGCTATTATTATTTTTTTCATCATCTTTATTAACATCATTTCTATATTTTTCGATAAATCCAAAATATCTTAGCTGAATTTCACTTTTTGAATTATCTATAAATTTAACTTTAACTTTTTCATCCTTAATAAAAAAATTAGCTTTAATACTATTAATACCTTTTGCTAGTAATATTGGAATAATTATTAAGAAAAAAATAAAAAAAATTTTTTTATAAAATTTAATATTTTTATAAATAAAAAATAATAAAAAATTTGTAATTATTAGACCACCAACAGCACCTCTTGATAGAAATAAAAATATTATTGTTGATAAAATAATAAACATAATAGAATTAATTATTTTTAAATTACGAGTAATTGTTTCTCTCAAAAAAATACAAAGATGAAATATATATAAAATTAAAGCAATTCGAGATAATCCAGTTACCCTAGGCCTAGGTTGATCAAAGCTATATGAACTAATGGATAACATTTCGGTACCATAAAGTGTTGTTTCAGAAAATAAATAGTTTTTAAAAACAGGTATTAAAAATGTACACAAAACAATCCATAATAAAGATATTGAAATATAGAGAAATATAATACTATAATTTTTATTATTATTAATTAAAATCAAATAAATAGTTAATACTGATAGCATGGAAAAATTCCAATAAATACTATAGAAAAAATTATCCTGTTTAAGCACAATTAGTACAAATATCTGTAAAACAGAAAAAAATAAAAAAAATAATATTGAATAATTTTTATTAAATTTATTTAACATTTTTTTATCAAAAGAATAAAAAATTATAAGAATATTTATTATTAAAATTAAAATAGGAGAAATAGCTCTTACAAAATTAATTATAAATCTAAACAATTCTGGATATTTATCTGGTATAAATAAATTTAAATAAATAAAATTTAAGTTTTCAAAAAATTTATAAATATCAATTGGACCGGAATTAATTGACAACCATATAAATATAAATGAAATAACTAGATAACTATCTAATAAATTTATTTTTTTACTAAAATTAAAAATTTTCATTATAAAACTTTTTGACTATTAAACTCATATTATATTTATTTTTATAATAATTTATTGATTTTTTTTTAACTTTATTGTTATTTCTTAATTCATTAATTAATAGTTTAGTAAAATGAATATTGTTATTTGCTATTTTAAATGATGAGTTTTTAAACTTCATATCAATACCTTCAATACCTTTTTTTGTAGATATTACTTTGCATCCCAAAATTAAAGCTTCTATAATTTTTACTCTTGTTCCAAATCCATATTCAAGAGGAACTGCCAAACATATAGATTTTTTTATGACATTCACAAGATCTTTTTTTTTTAAAATTCCTAAATTAATTAAATATTTTTTTTTAATATTTTTTTTAAGACCGCCTCCACTAATTACCAATTTTATATTTGGAAATTTTTTTATTATTTTAGGCATAATATTTTCAATCAGTGTGTCAATTGCAAACATGTTTGGTTTATATAAATAAGAACCATTAAAAAAAATAAATTTTTTAGGAAGCTTTATGTCAGACTTTTTTGAAGAAAGTATAGAGTTAATTGTTAAACCATTTGGTAAAATATATGGTTTTACATTATATAATTTTGTTATTCTTTGATAATCATTTTTTGATACGACCGTAGATATATCACAAGATAAAAAAATTTTTTTTTCAATAACTTTAGTTAAAAAACTTATAAAAAAATTACTTTTACTTTTTCTTAGATCATATTCAATATTATGTGAATGATAAATAAATATTAGATTAGGAAATTTTTTTTTTAAAATTTTTTTAAGTATATAAAAATAACCAATCCAGCTAGCACCTTCAAAAATAATTATTTTTTTTTTTGAGTTATTAAGATATTTAATAATTTCTTTAGCTATTAAATTTATTTTTACAAGTTTTTTTATTGGATTTTCAAAGTTTATTTTAAAGGAAAATATTTTTTTATTTTTAATTATTTTTTTTGAACTAACCTGGAAAAATTTTTTATTTTTATTCGGCCATGAATTAAAAAAACTACTACTTACCTCAGAAGCACCACTGTATGATGGAAAAACTTGAAAAAAACTTACAAATGCAAACTTTATTTTTTTTTCACACATAAGTTATTAGATTAATTATACTAAATTTACCAAGAGTTTTATCATCAGAATTATATTTATAAAGTGCAATATTTGTATATAAATAATAGTACATAATTCAACCTGGTATTAACTAAAAAAACATGACAAATAATGAAAAATATTTATATTTTATTTCTATTAGCATAATAAGCTTATTTTTTTTAATTCTATATTCTTATTCATTGAAGTACATAGTAAATTCTTGGACTTTTTCTACAGCTCATCTTGATTACTCTTCTGGTTTTGTAAGAAGGGGTTTATTTGGCGAAGTAATGAATTTTTTTAATTTTTATTTAAAAATTAAAAATGAATCTTTTTTTACTTTTTATTATATTTTTTTTACAACTATTAATTTGGTATTATTTTTTATTTTAATTAAAAATTTAATTCATTTTAAATTAATTTTTATTTTTTTTGTTTTTAATCCAGCTTTACTTATGTTCCAAATAAATGATCCATTTGCTTTTCAACGTGGAGAAACAACAATTATTACCTTATTACTCTTACATACTTTGGTCATAAATTTATTTATGAAAGACAAGTTAAATAAAAATAATTATATAAAGTTTTTAATTTTTATATTAATTCCTTTTTTATTTATAAATTTATTTATTTACGAATTACAATTATTTTTAATTCCCTTTCATATGTTTTTAACTATAAATGTTTTTTATGATGATTTTTATTTTTTTAAAAAAAAAACATATATAAATAAAAACTTTTTATATATATTTATTTATACTTTATTAATTATTCCTATTTTCTTAATATTAAAAAGTAATATTTCCATTGATGATATTAAATTTATTTATGACAATATTCCTGATAAAACCAATGTAAATTGGGAACCTTTGTCACTTATACCAGTACCTTTAATAAGTGCCACATCAATAGATTCAAACTATATGTTTAAATCTATCTCTACTATTATAAGTTATTCAATCGTTATTTTGTTTTTTGTAGGATTTATCTTTATAATATTTAATTATCTTCAAAGACAAGGCTATTTAGAAGTTAAAAATTATAAAAATGTTTTTTTTGCTATTGCCCCAATGTTTTTATTATTTATAATTGCAAGGGATTGGGGTAGATGGATAAGTTTAATTAATTACATTGCGTTATTGTACTTTTTACAATTTCCTATTAAAAAAATAAATATGTATAGTAAGAAATATAATGAATTTAGTAATAGATTTATAAAAATATTTTTTGTTTTTTTGATTTTATTTAATATTTCAATTATTGAAATACCTCATTGTTGTAAAAATAGATTACCCTTTGGTGGACTTTATGGAAATGTAAAGTTGTTTTTAGATGTAAATTATTTTAAAAATGTTGATCTAAATTTAAAATTAAAAAGATACTAAAATGTCAAAAATTTTAGTATTTACACCCACTTTAAATGAAGAAAAAAATATTAAAAAATTAATTAATAAAATAATATTATTAAAATTAAAACTATCAATTTTAATTATTGACGACAACTCATCTGATAAAACAATTTTTGAAATTAAAAAATTTAAAAAAAAATATAAATATATAAATTTTATAGTTAGAAATAGAAAGTTAGGGATTGGAAGTGCTCATTTTATGGCATTTAAATATGCCATTAAAAATAATTATAAATTTTTAATCACACTAGACTCAGATTTATCTCACAATCCAAACGATATACCAAAATTCATAAAAAATAGAAATAAATTTGATTTCATCATTGGTTCAAGATTTTGTAAAAATGGATCTTCAAAACTCAAAGGTTTACGAGGATTGATTAGTAAATTTGGAAATATAATTTTAAAAAAAGTAATAAATGAAAATTTAACTGAGTTTACAACTTCATATAGGCTATATAATAGAAAAGTTTTGAATTATATAGTAAAAAAAAAGATATTTTCTAATGGATATAGTTTTTTTATGAATATTGTTTTTGAAATATCTATAAAAAAATTTACTGTTAAAGAAATTCCTATTATATTTTTAAATAGAAAATATGGTAAATCGAAAATGCCAAGCTATCAATTAATCTTAGCTTTATTGAATTTTTTATTATTAATAATTCGAAAGATTTTTAAAAATTAATTATTTTTATTAAATTTAATAAATTTTTGAATTATCTGTGCTGTGATTTTATTTCCATTTTTTGTTTTGTGCATAATATCACAAAAAAGATTTTCACTATTATATTTTTTTAAATATTTAGCAGTGTCTATATAAAAAACATTATGATTTGCAGCTAAAGATTTTATAGTTTTATCAAATTTTAGAAAAAAATAGTTATCAGAATTATGGTTGTCAAATAGTGAAACTAAATAAAAATTTTTTACACCATATTTTTTTGAAATATTTATTGCATCAATAGTATTCAGTTTATAATTTTTTATAGCAATCTCATATTCTTTTTGACTTTGTTTGCTACTTTTAATTTTTTTTGTATTAATTCCAATTTTCTGTTTAATTCTAAGTATGGTTTCATCAATAAAATAATAAAATACAATTTTTTTTTTAATTCCTTCATTTACAGATTTTAAATAATAATTAATTTTATTTATTTTTTGGTTAGGGAAATCATATTTTATTTTTTCCTTATTTCTTTTTAAACCAAAACTAATAACACTTCGCTCATTTAATTTGTGTGACCAAAAAATAGTGTTAGGTATTTTATCTTTTTTTTCTAACTCAGATATCAATAGATCAGTAGAAAAATCAGTATTTACGTTATGCTTTGCATAATTTATTAATTTATAGTTTGTTCTTTTATCCAATATTTTTGGCCATGAAGATGAGTTTTTTCCACAAGCTTCACCTTTTGATTGAGATCCACCAAACACCCATGCTAGTAAATTGTTTTTATTACTTTTTAAGAGAATATTTTTTTTGTTAAGTATATCTTGATCAGATATATAAAATTCAAAATTTGAAAAACTATGAGAGATTATTTTGATATCTTTATTTATTCCATAAAAATAAATTTTATTATTTTTGGTTACTAAAAATAAAAACGATCGTGATACAATTTCAATTGCAACTAAGATTATAAGCAAGTATATAAAAGTAAATAATAAATTTTTTTTATATTTTAGATAAATTTTTGTGGACATATTGAGTGATTATTTTAGTGAAATTTATTTATAAAGATATATAAAAGGTAAAAAATAATTTGTGAAAAAAGTTGCATTAATATTTGGAGTTACCGGACAAGATGGCGCTTATTTATCTGAATTTTTGTTAAAAAAAAAATATATTGTTCATGGCGTTAAAAGAAGAACTTCTTTAATAAATACTAAAAGAATTGATCATCTTTATTTAGATCCCAAACAAAAAAAAACAAAATTTTATCTTCATCACGGTGATCTTACTGACTCTATTTCGGTAACAAATCTTATCAAAAAAATTAATCCTGATGAAATCTATAACTTAGGAGCTCAATCTCATGTTGGTGTTTCTTTTGAAATACCAGAATATACTGCTAGCGTCGATGCTATAGGAGTATTAAGAATTTTGGAATCAATTAGAGCATTAAAATTAACAAAGAAAGTAAAGTTTTATCAAGCAGGAACTTCTGAATTATTTGGAAAAGTTTATGAAACACCACAATCAGAAAAAACTCCATTTTATCCAAGAAGTCCTTATGGTGTTGCAAAATTGTATGCCCATTGGATAACTATTAATTACAGGGAAGCTTATAAAATATTTGCATGTAATGGTATTTTATTTAATCATGAAAGTCCATTAAGAGGAGAAACTTTTGTTACACAAAAAATAGTTAAAGCATTGTGTAAAATTAAAAAAAAAAAACAAAAAAAATTATTTCTTGGAAATATTTATGCAAAAAGAGATTGGGGTCATGCTAAGGACTATGTTGAGGCTATGTGGAAAATTTTACAACACAAAACTCCAGAGGATTTTGTTATCTCAACTGGAAAACAGTATTCAGTTAAAGAATTTATAAATATTGTTTCAAAGGAGTTAAATATTAAAATAAAATGGAAAGGTAAAGGCCTTAAAGAAAAAGCTTATGATGAAAATAATAAATGTATTATCGCAATAGATAAGAGATATTATCGTGCATCTGAAGTTGATACATTAAAAGGCAATTATTCTAAAGCAAAAAGGATTCTTAGATGGAAACCAAAAATTACAATAATTGAATTGGTTAAAGACATGATAAATAATGAATTAAAAAATATAGATTGATTTAATGATTAAATTAAGTTCAAAAATTTATGTAGCAGGTCATAATGGTTTAGTAGGATCAGCTATAGTTAGAAAATTATTGGAGTCAGGTTACAAAAACATTATTACAGTAAATAAAAAAAATTTAGATCTGACCGATCAAAAAAAAGTTTTTAATTTTTTAAGAAAAAAAAAACCTTCTGCAATAATTATAGCAGCAGCTAAAGTTGGTGGTATTAAAGCAAACAATGAATTTAAAGCTGATTTTATATATCAAAATTTATCCATTCAAAATAATTTGATACATGGCGCTTATATTAATGGAATTAAAAATTTAATCTTCTTAGGTTCAAGTTGTATATATCCTAGAGATATTAAAAAACCATTAAAAGAAGAATATATTTTAAATGGCCCGCTTGAAAAAACAAATGAGCCATACTCAATAGCAAAAATTGCAGGGATAAAATTGTGTGAAAGTTATAATTATCAACACAATACGAACTATAAATGTCTTATGCCCTGTAATACTTACGGACCAAATGATAATTATGATTTAAGTTCATCTCATTTTTTTCCAGCAATGATCAGAAAAGTACATGAAGCAAAAATAAAAAATAAAAAAAAAATAATTTTATGGGGCTCTGGTAAAAGTATGAGAGAACTCATATACGTTGATGATATAGCTGAAGCATGTATATTTTTTTTAAAAAAAAAGACTAGTGAAACAGTGATTAATATTGGCAGTAGTTTTGAAATGACAATTAAACAATATGCTAAGTTTGTTATTAATTTTATTGATCCTAAAATCAAAATTACTTTAGATAAATCAAAATTAAATGGCACATTTAGAAAAATTTTATCAAATAATCTTTCTAGAAAATATGGATGGAAATCTAAAATATCTCTAAAAGAAGGATTAAAGTTAACATATAGAGATTTTTTAAAAAGAAAAATTTCTTAATATTAGTAATTTTTTTTAAATTATAATAAGAATTTTGGGTATGTAGTTCAGTGGTAGAATGCTACGTTGACATCGTAGAGGTCGCAAGTTCAATTCTTGCCATACCCACCATTTTTAAATAAAATTACAAATTTTAAAATAATAACTTTAAATAGAGACAATTAAATTATTTTCTATTTTCCATCTTTCTTTAAAATTTTCATTATAGTTTTTTTTTGGATCAAAATATAATTGTAACCAATCAGTAAAACCCAAAGAAAGTTCAAATTCTTTAGTATAATTTTTTTGGAATCTCTGCTCGAATTGCCAATGATATTTGTACCAAAAAAAATCTATAAAATGAGGATCAATTATGCAAAAATAATTAGACAATGATTTCCACCAATGTTTTAAATCCCAATCTAATTTTTCATTAATATTTGAAAGATATCTCGCACATAAAAAAATTTCATTAATTACAGCAGTATCCTTGATTATAGTTGGATGCTTTCCAAAATTATATTTTTCTAAAGAAAATTCAAAATTTTCTTGAACAAAATAAGTATCAAGATCATTAATATTTCCAAATAAAAGTATATCACTTAATCCATAAACTCTATATTTTCTTGTATCAATAGAACAAGAAATAATTCTTTCTTTAATTGTTCCTTTTTTACTTGGAGGAAAATATTTTATCAATAGTTTTAAAAATGACAATGAATTATCTTTATATAACCTACAGTCTGTTCGCGTTTTTAAACAATATTTTTTTCCAGAAATTTTAATTTTTTTAATTGCATTACTAGTACTTATAATTTGTAAATCTGTATTAAATTTATAGTCATAAGGTTTTTTGTTTATAATAAAATTTACTTTATTTTTTAATTTTTCTTTTATATTTTGATTTAATTCATCTTCCCATACAGACAGATATATATCAGCAGAAAAAAAATTTTTTTTATAAAGATTTACAGTTTCACATACAAAATCTTCTAAATTATATAATGATCCCTGAATAATTATTGCAGTATCAGAATTTATATTCTCTTCTTCTTTTTTAGTGGTTACACTAGCTGCTTTTTTAGGTCTTAATAAAAAGGAAGCATAATTTTCTCTTGTAGTATCAATAATAAATCCTTTTTCTTTATTTACAATTTTTGTTCCATGAATATTTTTATCTAATTTATATTTAATAAATTTATTAATTTTTTTAAAAAATAAATTGTTGTCTCTTATTTGAACTAGGTATAAATATAAACGTGGAAATATTTTTTTAATAAATTTTTTCATAATAAAAGTAATTTTAATGTTATTATTATACAATAAAAAAAATTAATATATAAATGATATACATTTCTCATAGAGGAAATCTAGATGGCCCAAAAATAGATAACGAAAATAGTCCAGAATATATCCAGAATGCTATTCTGCAAGGATTTGATGTTGAAATAGATGTTTGGTTTAAGAACAGTAAGTTTTATCTTGGCCATGATGAACCACAATACGATATAGAAAATAGCTTCCTTTTAAAAAAAGAAGTTTGGTGCCATGCAAAAAATTTAGAGGCATTAATAGAGATGAAAAAAATAGGATCACATTATTTTTGGCACGAGAATGATCAATTTACTTTAACAAGTAAAGGTTATATTTGGACTTATCCAGGAAATAAGCTTTCTCATAACTCAATTTGCGTATTACCAGAAAAAGAATTAAAAAAAAATATTTTAGAATGTGCTGGTGTATGTTCAGATTTTATAAAGAGGTATAAATTTGATTAAATTAATTATATTTGATTTGGATGGAGTGTTAGTTAAAACTAAAAAAACACATTATAAAGCATTTAATCTAGCTTTAAAAAAAAATCGTGTTAATTATCAAATAAGCTTTAATGAGCACATTAAAAGTTTTGAAGGGTTGCCCACAAAAGAAAAAATTAATATTTTAATTAAAGAAAATAAAGTAAATAAAAAACTTTCAAATAAAATTTATTTAGATAAGCAAATCTTAACAGCAAAGCTTTTAAAAAAAGAGGTAAGATATAATCATAAAATATTTGAATTATTTAAAAAACTGAAAAAAAAATTTAGTATAGCAATTGCTACAAATTCTATTAATTCAACTTTAAAAACATGCATTAAAAATTTAAAAATTCAAAAATATGTTGATTTTTCTATTGGTACAAATCAAATCAAATATACAAAGCCACATCCAGAAATTTATTTGAAATGTTTGATCAAATTTGGATGTATGCCCAGAGAAACCTTAATTATTGAAGACTCATATGTTGGTAGGTTAGCAGCAAAAGAGTCTAGCTGTAATTTGATGCCAATAAAAGAAATTAAAGAAGTAAATTATTCTAATATATTGAGGAGCATAGATATGTTAAACAAAAAAAAAAATATGACTATTAAAAAATATTGGGAAGATGAAAATTTAAATATATTAATTCCAATGGCGGGAGCAGGCTCTCGTTTTGCAAAAGCAGGATATACTTTCCCAAAACCCTTGATAGAGATTCATGGCAAACCAATGATACAATGGGTAGTTGATAGCATACAAATTAAAGCTAATTATATTTTTATAATACAGTCCTCTCAACAAAAAAAATATAATCTTAAAAGTTTATTAAAAGCACTAAAGCCGAATTGTAAAATTATTGATTTAGATAAAATTACTAAGGGAGCAGCTTGTACAACGCTATTGGCAAAAAAATATATTAACAACACAAAACCTTTGTTAATAGCTAATTCAGATCAATATATAGAATGGAATAGTGCAAAAGTAATGTATAATTTTGTATCAAAAAATGTTGATGGGGGAATTTTAGTTTTTAAATCAATACATCCTAAATGGTCATATGCAAAAACTAATGAAAATGAATTAGTTGAAGAGGTTGCAGAAAAAAAAGTGATTTCAGATAAAGCTACAGTAGGCATTTACTATTGGAAAAAAGGTTCAGATTACGTCAAATATGCAAATGAAATGATTAAAAAAAAAATAACTGTAAATAATGAATATTATGTCTGCCCTGTTTATAATCAAGCAATAGAAGATAAAAAAAAAATAATAGCCACAAATGTAAATAAAATGTGGGGATTAGGTACGCCAGAAGATCTCAAATATTTTGAGCAAAACTTTAAAATATAGATTTTAAAAAAATTAAATCTTTACACTTAAATAAAATATATATATACAGCTTGTGCCTGGTGATTATTGCGAAGGGGTAATACCCGATCCCATTCCGAACTCGGAAGTCAAGCCCTTCAGCGCCGATGGTACTTTGTCTTAAGGCACGGAAG